>Ga0079305_1003564_pt1 | contig 10319 bp, 8 predicted proteins | sample LMS_cellobiose_e_FD_79183 | JGI IMG/M metagenome (GOLD analysis project Ga0079305, IMG submission 79183) | Rumen-fistulated moose microbial communities from Alaska, USA - LMS_cellobiose_enrichment | ecosystem: Host-associated > Mammals > Digestive system > Stomach > Rumen fluid ... | reverse complement strand
TGCCCGCCCGCGCGGACCCCGGGTCAGGATTGCGCGGAAACCCCTGCAATGAATTGCGGCTCCTCGCATATCTGATATTTCGGACAGGCGCGGCGCGTTAAAGCTTGCCGATACGGAATACCTTGCTGGACAAAGCCTCCATCGGAAATTCCGCAATGCCGTCGGGGGCTCGCACCGTTTCTCCGGTGAAGATCTCGGTCAGCACGGCCGGTTCCCGGAGGCGCAGGCGCTTCCGGCCCCGTCCGACGGAATGAATGGAGATGATCCCGCATCCGGCTTCCAGATTGTCGTTGCTGTCGCAATAGATATGCACATTCGCATGCCGGGCGACTTCGGTCAGAAACGGCGCGGGCAGCTGAGCTCCTGCGTAAAACGTGACATTGCCTTTGCGCGCCGCCGCCACGTCCGGACTGTCGCTGTAGCGGCACAGCGCCCGCGCCGCCGGGTCGGCGACCGCGAACCGGGGGCGGACAAGATAACCGCCGCCGTAAATGCTGCCGTCGTATCGGACCTGCAAATTACCGGGCGGCAGGGTGTTGAACCGCATCCCCAGCAGCGCGCTCATCAAATTGACATCCACGCCCCTGCTTCCGAAAAATCCACTGCCGTAGACTGCGAGAATATGGGTCCCGCTCTCCCACGCCGCCGCCAGCGTTTTCCGGAGCGCCTCCGAATCGGCAAAGGCGTCCAGCAGAATCAGCAGTTTGTATTTTTTCGCAGCCTCCGGCGCGTCTTCCAGCAGAATATAATCCGTCGGTGCGCCGATCTGCCCCAGCGCGATGCGCTGATAATAGACCAGTTCCCCGACAACATCGTTGACATAAAGCTCCGGAAGTTTCAGCTTGCCGTCCCGGTCATAGGCGGTGCCGCTGTGCAGAAATGTTCTGCTTTTTCTCATCGTGGCGGCCATCAATCGGGAGGACTGTTCGTCGATGACAACCGCGATTTCGGCCTGTCGGGGCAAATTTTCTTCCCACAACTCCTGACCGACCTTGAGCGCGACTGAAAAATCCCTGCGGATGGCCTGGTCCGCCAGATCGTTGCCGCCGACCAGCGGCAAGTGGCCCAGCGGCTGTTTGTGCGTCAAGGAAAAGCCGATGTTCCGACGGTAGACCGCTTCGGTCTGGCGGGGATTGAGCGCCTGATTAAAACCGGCGAACCCGGTGCAGTGCGTCCGGGTGTCGTCTTCATGCAGAGAAAATTTGCCGTATTTGCCCACGGAAGTAAAGGCCTTCATATCCGCATTGGGCATGCCGACCGAACGTGCGCCGTAGCTTTGCGGACTCATCGCAAAATCCACATCTTTGCTTTGCAGATACCGGTAAAGCGCATTGTGGCCGCCGCCGCTCATCCGGTGGTTCAAGTTGGCGTATTCCAAGTGGTAGCCGTAATAGGCCCCCACCAGTTTGCGGCGCCCGCAGGCGATTTTGACCGCCGCCGCGATTTCGGTAATGCAGTCGGCAATACTTTCGGAATAATATTGGTCGTAAAGCATGGACAGCCGGTCCCGTACCGGGTCGCGGAAAATCGTGCTGTCATCGGCCGTACGGCTGCGTTCCGCGCCGCAGGGAACCGGACTGTCGGCCAAGTCGGGAGCTTTGGCCGACAAATATTGCGCAAAATCCCGCCGGGCGGCGGTTCCGAAATCCGCAAAATACCGGGTATGGCAATTCCAGCCCTGCCATTCGCAGGAAATCCCGCCCATAAGATTGTAAAGCACGACCTTGCCCGGAAAAAACGTTTCGCAGTGCCGGACCAGTTCCGCCGCGGCCCGCGCGGCATCGCGGCGGTAAGCGGGATCGGAAAATGTGGCGGTGGCCACATAATAACGCACGGTCTTGCCGTCTTCCTGCCGGGAAATGCGTTCCGGATAGTATTTTTCATACCACCAGCCGGGCTGACACCAGATGAACACCGCGATTTTGGCATTGGGATAATCCGCGATCATTTTGCTGATTTGCGCATCGATGCCGAAAAAGTCATACCGGTCCGGACCAAGCCACCACTCCAATGACGCTCCGGCCCGAAACGCCACGATATTGAACGGAGACTCCGGCCCTTCCTGCCCGGTGGCACGCGTAAGATGGTTAATCGTCAGCATATTGAAATAAAAAGGCCTGCCGTCCAGTTTGGCAATCACGCCGTTGGGTGTCCGGCAGGTTTCCAGCGTCACCGGCTTGTCCGGGTGGGGCCGGTCCGGCAGTCGGAAGCGCAACGCATTTTCCGGAGTGCTCCCGCGGCCGGCCACTCCGATGGTCATCGGCAGATCAAACGCCGCGCCGTAGCGAGGCAAATCAAACGGTCTGAACGTGATCAGCAGCCGACCGCCATCCAGTCGCCGCGGCTGGAATTCGGCGATCCGGCCCCGCTGGACCGCCAGAAGCCTGCCGTCCGGTTTGGTCAGCCTGATATAACATATTTCGTCAAGCGCAATCGGCGAGTCCATCGCCAGTACCGCGCTGATGACGCCGCCGTCGTTTTTCAGCTCCTCGACCGCAAATTTGCCGCGTAATGGTTCGATGCTCCGGTAGCCGGGGCGAACACCGCGCCACGGAGGGTTCGGCGGCCCGGGAAACACGGCCGCAGCCGGGAGCTGCGCGCCATCGAACTCCGGAGCAAACCAATTTTCCGGCGCCTGCCCGAAAACCCCCCGGGACTCGTCAGCGGTAATCAATTGGTACCGGCCGTCGGCAAAGACCACGCTCAGGTCGAACATCACTCCGCCCACGTCTCCGTCGTTGCAATACTGAACGGCCGCCGTGTTTTTGCCGGGCCGCAACAGCGAAGTGACATCCGCCACATCGCTTTTTTTCCAGTCCCACTGAAAATCCTGCACGATCATCCTGCCGTTGATCCACAGTTTTTCCACCCGGTCATCCGTAACCAGCTGCCACAACGCCTGTTTGACCGGCGCGTCGGGCAAAACGAAATCGCGGCGGATGAAGCACGACCCCTGCTCTTTGACGTGCCCTGCCGGGGCCGCCATCCTGGACTTGTAATAGGGCTGTCCGCTGTCAAATGCCGTTTTCTCCGGACTTTTCGGCGGTGTGTGACCCAACTGAACCGGCACGACGGCCGGCACTCCCAGGTCCCGCATCTTCCGGCGCCAAGCGGCCTCCGTGCTGACGCCCGGCTCGATGGCGCGGAGGGTGATTTCGCAGTCCCCCGGAACAAAATCGATCCGCAGTCCGGTCACCGCTCCGCCACCAAACCAGTAATCACGACCTCCCGAGGTTTGTTCCGGCTTGATGAGGAAGGTGCGCCAGGTGCCGTCTGCGATCAGGCCGGTAAACGGGATTTTTTTGTTTTCATCGAATTGAGGAGAGTTTTCCGTGCTGAAAAATACCCGCCCCGCGCCGACGTTCTTGAAGCCGATGGCTTTATACATTGACTATATCATGGTTACGATGAAAAATCGTAAACGGCGAGGATGTTCTGCTTAAAAATCCAATTGTCCCGGACTTCCGTTTTTTTACCCACGAGCAGGAAGTACCGCGCCTACTCGGGCGGCAAAAGGTCGGAGCGGGATAGAGGCGCGGCGTCTATAAAACGGGAAAAACCGGCAAAAGACGGTAAAAACCGAAAGTCCGGGTGCAGATTTGCCGGAATTACCCCCATCTTCGGTTGCGAACTCGGACTCTGGCGTAGAAAATTCTCCGTTAAATGGTGTCTGCAACGGTCAATCAGCGCAAGTCCTTTCGATTTGAGGAGGGATTTGGGCGGACGGAGAATCAATAATGCGAAAAACGCCGTTATGCTATAGTAAAGCATTGTCGGTCCTCCTACGCTCGAATTAAAGACGTTAGACACCTTTAATATAACGCAGGAGCCGACATTATCAATCAAGTCCGGCGATTTTTACCGGACAGTAGTGAAAAAGGAAGGATAAAATTGCAAAAAAACGGATAAATATGCTTTCCTTTTCGGGAACCAGCACGAACTTGTCACCGGAAGCATCCGCCATCCCGTTCCCAACATTGCCGAAGCGGGGGGATGACTCGGGCGGGAGGACTGTCAGAAGCCGTGCCGATGGAGCAACACGGTGAATTCCGCCAGCGCCCGGTCGTAAATCGGCCGCATCGAACGGTCGGGGCGGATAACTTCCGTCGCGGTGCAGAATTTTTCCGTAAGCCGGTCGAATTGCCAGCTGCCGCAGCTGTTGGCACCGCGCATTGCCGCGCCCAGTGCGGCGGCTTCGGCATGGCCGCCGATCACCACCGGGGATTGGAAGATATCGGCGGCGAGACGCCGGAGGATGGGGCTTGCCGACGCGCCGCCGGTCAGCTGCACGCTGGCCGGCGCTTCGGTGATGCCGGCGTGATATTTTATGGTCAGCAGCTGCGCCTCCAGCACCGCCCGAATGAATTCTCCCGACGGCAGCGCCGCCGGATCGAAATCACAGCGGATGCCCGGTTCCGCGACTGCCGGCGTGGATTCCGGAAACAGGAAGGGCAGCAGCGGATATTTTCCCGGAGTCGCCGCCGCCGCCGCCGCTTCGAAGGCGAACCGGCTCATGGCGAATTTTTTCCGCACCGCTTCCCGGGTCAGGGAACCGTTGGCGAAGCAGAGCAGCGTCATGAAACCGCCCGCCGGATTGCCGAAAATGTGTCCGAAACGCATCCGTTCCGTCCGGGAGAGGTCGGCAACGCTGCCGAAGAAGGTGTCGCTGGTTCCCAGACTGATGATGGCGGTGCCGGGTGCGGCGCCGCCGCAGCCGATGAGGCTGCACGGATTGTCTCCCGAGAATACGTTGATCGGGATGCCCGGGCGCAGACCATACCGGGCGAAGTACGCCGACAAGATGCCGCCGACAGTGTCGGAAGGGACGCATGGCGGTAATTTTTCCCGCAGCCCGGGGGCTGTGAATTCCACGATCCCCTCGTGCCAGCGCAAGGTTCGGAGATCCAGCAGGTTCATCCCGGCGGCGTCACCGCGGTCCATCGGCATGATCTTCCCCGCCAGGACGGAGGCGAGGAACGAACTGACCAAGGCGATTGAGGCGGTCTCCCGGTATCTTTCCGGCTCCTGCCGGGCGAATTTCATGATCTGCGGCCCGCTGAATCTCTCGGCGGCATTGCTGCCGGTGATCCGGCGCAGTTCTTCGCCGTATTGCCGACGGAGTTCCCGGCACTCCGCGCCAGTGGACGCATCCATCCAGATCGGTGCGGAAGGGCGGCTCAGCGCCGGACGGAGCTGTTCGGCGAGATTCCGCGTCGGCGAGAGCGCGGCGAGAATGTGACCGGCGCGTTGGTTGAGATAAACGGTTCCGTGCTGTTGAGCCGATCCGGAGATCCCTTCCACCTGCGCCATGGGCAGTCCGGCGTCTCGCATTTTCGCCAGCAGCATGTCCAGCGCATCCAGCCACATGCACGGGTCGGCATGACGTATTGCCGGATCGTCGTCGGGCAGAAAGCCGTCCGGAGAGTTGTACGAACCGAGTTCTCTGCCGAAGTGGACGGAAAACGGTTCACTGCACCAGGATTTGGCCGGGTCGATCAGCAGACCTTTCATGCTCTGCGTGCCGGCGTCAATACCGAGAAAATAAGCCATGGCCTTCATTCCTTATCCCGAAAAAATTTTTTCACAGAGCGCACATCTGCCGGATGCACTCCAGATCCGCGGCGCTCTGATTCATGCCGGGGCGCGGATCACCGATCCGGTCAGCGAGGGCGAGCGCGATGTCCAGTGCCGCCGAACAGTTGCGGATGAATTGATAGCGGCATTCCAACTGATCCCGGAGATCGGCCTCCGCCCGAAGCATGTGACAGTCGAATTCGATCGTGCCCTGCCAGCGGAGCTTTTTCAGCGCGTGAAACATCATCACCGTCTCCTTCAGACCTTCCGGCCCGACCAGCGGCGGGAAGTCGTCGTCGAACTGCGCCTTGATCTGACTTCCGAAGTGAATGAATTTCAACCTGTTCATGCTGACGAGATAGGCGACGGTCATCACGGAATTCATCAGCGCCATGCCCTCATGCTGGAGCAGTTCCGGGTTGACGCCCCAGAATTCCGGTTCATGCAGTTTGGCGCAGATGAAGCCGACCGCGTGTCCGGCGGTGGGCAGAAACATCTGTCCGCGCGGTTCGTTGGGTTTCGGTTCGATGGTGGCGCCGAGATAGTTGTCCATCTTCTGTTCGCGGATGTAGGCGACCGCTTCGTTGAGTCCGTCGGCAAGGTGATCGTATACCTGATCCCACCGTGTGACCACGGGAACTTCGAAACCGTCTCGCGCCACCCAGTAGATAAAATATTTGGCACCAAAGAATCTGCCGAAACGCAGCGTCCGTTTCACCTTGCTGACGGCGAGACGGCGAATTTCCGGATCCGGATTGCACAGTCCGCCGTTGCGGAATATCGGGTGCCCGTGCAAATTGCAGACCGCGGAATTGACCGAAACCCCGGCATCGTCCAGTATAGTTCTGATTTCTCGCAGTTTCCGGCTGGTGAAACCGGCCGGATCAAGATCGTCTTCCGGGTGTTCGGGATCCCACGGCACCAGATCGTCGTCGTGATATGCGGTAGCGTCGATCAGCCCGTCCCGTTTCGCACGGGCGATGAGTCGGGCAACCTCCGCAGAATCAATCCTGTTCAGTACTGCCCCGCCGAAGGGATCGGCGAGGGGATTGCCGACGCACCAGAACGGCATGGATCGGCTGGTGACGACGGAAGAAGTTGAGGATTTTTTCATTGTTGGCCTCCGTTTGTGTTGGATTAACGTCATCAATATAGCACATCGGTCGGGAAAGTTCCTTGACAAAATCATCATAAAAGGGTAAATTATCACCATTCTTCCCGTCGTGCGGCGGATCAGGTTTTCCGGCGGAAGCCGCCGGAAGTCCGCCGCGACGGGGGAAACGGGAGAAAATCCATGCCGGATGCCGAACATCTTGCCGCGAACCCGCTGAAGCTGCCCGGAGATTATTATTTCAACCGGGCGGAAGTGCCGCTGGCGCTGAAAAAGGTACATGGGCATGCCCGTTCGCATGTTCACGATTATACCGACAAGCCGCACTGGCACGACTTCTCCGAATTGGTCATGATCACCGGCGGGCGCGGAGTGCAGAACATCAACGGCGTATCCTACCGGGTTTTGGCGGGCGACGTATTCGTCATCATGGGCAGAACCATGCACTATTTCGAGGAATACGGCGAACTTGAGATCATCAACATCATGTTCGACCGGCGGGTGCTGGAGGAACAGCAGGAGTATCTGAACCGGATTCCCGGCTATCATGTCATCTTTCATTTGGAACCGGGGCTGCGAACCAGCCGGAAATTTCACAATATGCTGCATCTTGATTCGGCGGCACTGAACCACGCGGTGACGCTGAGCACCGGGATGGAGATGGAACTGGGCAGCCGCTCCCCCGGGTTCGAAGCGGCGGCGCTGGCGGGATTTTTCCAACTGACCGTTTTTCTCTCCCGGTCGCTGGACGGAGTCTCCGGAAATCAGGGCAGCGTCGCCCGTCTGGCGGGACTTTTCAGCGCGCTGGAGAAAACTTTGGCGCAGCCGTGGGATCTGCGGCGGATGGCGAAATACTGCAGCATGTCGCCCAATACGCTGTTGCGGACGTTTCAAGTGATGGTTGGACAGACGCCGGGGCAATATCTGTCGGCGCTGCGGCTCAACGCCGCCAGCGGGATGCTTGCCGATGGTTCGCGATCCATTGCGGAGATCGCGTTTGCCTGCGGCTATCGGGATTCTAACTATTTTTCCAAGTGCTTTCGCCGGCGTTTCGGTCAATCGCCGGGACAGTTCCGGCGACTGGCGGCGCGGGGAGTCCGGCTGAAGCGCTCCTGAATTTTTCCATTGCCCGCGTTGGCAGTCAAATCGAGAGCATCACGCAGTCCGCTGAAGCTTGCCCGAATTTTGCCGTCGCCGCGTGCGGATTTGATGAGGTAAATTATTTTCCCCGGCAATTTCATTAAAAAGCATTTCAAATCCTGCCGGCGCGAGAACCGGCATCATGTTCATCGCCGTTTTGCTTGTCCCCGGGCCCGTTTGCAGCGAAAAGACCGTTGCTGATTTTTCATATCTGTTTTCACCGGGTATCGAGCGGCGCAAAAGTCCTGCATTTACGGAATGCCTCGAGGGAGAGTTTTTGAATTCCGCCCTTTCTCATTGGCCGGGTTCTTCCATACCCAGACGAACCACGTCGTATTTCAGATAACTTCCCAGCGCTTTCCGCGGCACGGCGCATATAAAACGGCCGAACCGGCCAATACAAAACAACGGTCGGGCTCGCTTCCTCAAAACGAACAGCGCGGAACCCCCCGGAAAAAATCACAAAGGCGATTGAAAAATTCGGAGGGATGGGGTATATTATCAGGACAGGAAGTTGCTCCGGGGCCGGAAGTTGATAACCCGGCTCTTGGGAAAAATTTTCATGATCCACCTCAAATCACAAGGAAGAAAAGCCATGAACAAAATTGCCTTCGTCTCCGCGTCCGTGTTGGCCTCCGTCATGCTGGCCGGATGTCAGACCAACTGCCAGACCTCGCCTTTTGCGCAGTATGACAATGCCGTCACCGTCTCGAAACTGGAACTGAAGCGCACCTCGCAGAGCTGGGACGGCGCGCCTCTTCCCGACTACCTCAAAGGGAAGCCGGAACTCGTTGTGATGCGCTATGTCTTCCCGGTCGGCAGCAAGCTCCCGTGGCATCATCATCCCGTCATCAACTACGGCATTCTGCAGCAGGGGGAATTGACCATCGTCGGAGTTGACGGCAAGAAGCAGGTCGTGCATCCCGGAGAGGCCGTAGTCGAGATGGTCGGCCCCATCCACTGCGGGATGAATACGGGCGACAAACCTGTCGTTCTTGATATGTTCTACCTCTCGCAGAAAGGAATGCCGCTCGCTGTCCAGCATCCCGAAATCCCGATGAAGTAAGGACTCGAGGACCAAGACGCCCGCTCCGGGATCACCGGAGGGGCGTCCGGGCAGGCGGTTTCCCCGCGCCGCGCCGTCAGCAGGAGCGGCCGGCTTCGTATGCCTCCTTGAATACCGGCAGGGCGCGGACTTCGCCTTTTTCGTATGCGTCCGTCCCGTACAGCACACCGCGCTCCGTGGTCCCTTCCATGCAGTCGCGCATGAACCCGCGCAGCCCTTCCAGCGTGGCGGACATCATGTCTCTGTTCGTATCGGCCGCCGTGATGATATGCCAGAACTCCGTCCCCCGGAAGCGTCCGAAGTCGCTCCAGCGGGAGACCGTGCGGTCGATCAGCGCCTTGAGCTGCGCGTCCATCGAGTAGAAATAGACCGGCGTCGCCAGCACGATCACTTCGGCGGCAAGCATCTTTTCCACGAGTTCGTTGGCGTCGTCGAGCTGAACGCACCTGCCAAGTTTCCGGCAGGCATAACACCCGGTGCAGAACCCGACCTTTTTCTCGGCAAGACGAATTTTTTCCACCTCATGTCCGGCTTCGACCGCGCCGCGCGCGAATTCGTCGCAAAGCAGATCCGAGTTGCCGCCTTTGCGGGGCGACGCCGAAATAATCAGAACTTTTTTCATCGCTGTTTCCATGGTTTAACGTTGTTTCTGTTTCTGTGCAAATGTCACCGTGACATTCCCCCGTCCCAGCGCGGCCTTGAGCGTGTCTGCGTCCGCGATTCTCCCGATTGCGGTGTAACTGTATGAGGTCGGAAACGACTCGTAGAACAGCACCAGCGTGGAACTGCCGTAAAGCATCAGGTCGCCGCGGTTGATTCTGCCGGGACAGGCGGACGCGGCGGGGAGTTTTTCGGGCAGCCCGGCATACTTTTCGTTGCCGTTCAATTCATTCATCCGCAGCGTCAGCGGAAGCTGCTTCGCAAATTCTACCGCGGCCGGAGTCGCGGCCAATATCGCGGTGAAATCCTTTTCCGCAACGGTGATGCGAATTGCAACCGGATTGCCTGCCGCGGCCGCCGGCACCGCGTTTTTCGAGCAGCCGCCGGACAATCCCGCCGCGACCAGAAGGCTCAGACACGCTCCCGCTTGGCCCATGGTGCGCACAGTCCCGCGTTTCACGGCGCTTCACTTCCCCCCGAGATGTTTCCGGAAGAAACCGTCGATGCGGTCGAAGGGGATGGCTTTCTCATTGTCGTAGAGATCCACATGCACCGCGCCCGGCACGATGACCAGCTCCTTGTTGTCGCCTTGCAGCAGCTTGAACGCGGTTTCTCCGAAATACCGGCTGTGCGCCTTTTCCCCGTGCACAACCATGACCGGCGCTTCGATCTCGCCGGCATAGGCCAGCAGTCTGGCATTCAGAAACGAGATCGCGGAAGTCTTGTTCCAGCCGCGATTGGAGTTGAGCGAGCGGGGGTGATAGCCGC
>Ga0079305_1003562_pt1 | contig 10339 bp, 5 predicted proteins | sample LMS_cellobiose_e_FD_79183 | JGI IMG/M metagenome (GOLD analysis project Ga0079305, IMG submission 79183) | Rumen-fistulated moose microbial communities from Alaska, USA - LMS_cellobiose_enrichment | ecosystem: Host-associated > Mammals > Digestive system > Stomach > Rumen fluid ... | reverse complement strand
TGCTGCTCGTCCGTGACGACCAGCCCCAGACGCGCGAATCCCACGTCCTTCTCTATCACGGCGTGCGTCCCGACGAGCACGTCCGTCTCTCCGGAGAGCACACGCTCCTTGATCGCCGTTTTGTTCTTCTGCGTGACGGCTCCCGTCAGCAGCTCGACGTTGATCCCGAAGGGGGCGAGCAGTGTTGAGAGCGTCTTGCAGTGCTGCTCGGCCAGCAGCTCGGTCGGCGCCATCAGCACCGACTGGAAGCCGTTTTTGTGCGCAAACCAGATCGCCGCCGCCGCCACAACCGTCTTGCCGGAGCCGACGTCGCCCTGCAGCAGCCTGTTCATCGGCCAGCTGCGCGTCATCGCGCCGGTTATCTCCCTCACCGAGCGCTTCTGCGCGCCCGTGAGTTCGAAAGGCAGCCCCGCAGCGAACTCCTCCGTATCGGCCGGCAGCATTGCCGCGCCACGTCGCAGGCGGTTTTTGTCCCGCTCCAGCGCCATCCCGAGGGAGACCGCGAATATCTCGTCGAACACCAGCCGCTCCCTTGCGGAGGCAAGCGCCTCCCTGCTCTGCGGCAGGTGAATCGCCCGGAAGGCGAACTCCAGCCCGCACAGCCCGGCGCCAAGACGCACCGAAGCCGGCAGCGGATCCTCGACGCGCTCGCCGATCAGCCGCAGCGCCGAGGCGACGTTGGCGGAGATCATCCTTGATGAGAGCCCCGCCGTCAGCGGATAGAGCGGGATGAACGGCTGAAAGCCGCCCTCCGCGTCCGGTCTGATCACCATCGGGCTGTCCATCTCTCGGCGCAGCACCGTGCCGCCCATCGTGCCGTAAAAGATGTATTCCGTGCCGACGTTCAACGCTTCGACGGTATATTTCGCGTTGAAAAAGGTTATCTGCAGGTCGCTCTCGCCATCGGTGGCGGCGGCCTTGAAGATCGAGAGGTTCGCGCGGATGCGCTGCTCGCGGGATTTGCGCGTCAGCACTGCGCGCACGGCGCATTTTTCGCCGATGGGCGCGCCCGCGATCGGGACGGCGGCGCTAAGGTCGATGTAATCGCGCGGATAATGCCGCAGCAGCCCACCGAGCGTGAACACGCCCAGCTTCGCGTAAAGCTCTGCGCGCCTGTCGCCCACGCCGCTCAGGCAGCGGATATCAGAGCTTTCATTCAGCATGCCGCGTTCCATCGTTCCCTGCCTCCCTTCTCAAAACGCATACATTGTTATTTTAGCACTTTACGCGGCAAATGTCCATAATTTTGGAGTGCCGCGCTCATTTTTTCGTCCCGCCCTGCCTGCGGCGGCGGGCTCTCTATGTCAGACCGGTCTTTTGTCTCGTCTTCCGTCTCCGCCGCCTGCGGTCGTTTTTACACTTTGTTTCGCCGTTCTGGCGGTTTATATTGTACAATATAACGGTTTTTGCCTGCCGCCCATTTTTCACATTGACTTTTTATCCGCAAATTGATATAATAATTTGGCTGTAATGAATAACGGTCCGATACGATCCATTAGCTCAGTCGGTAGAGCACTTGACTTTTAATCAAGGTGTCCGGGGTTCGAATCCCCGATGGATCACCAACAAAGAAACCTCTTTTGTCTACCAAGGCAAAAGAGGTTCTATTGTTGTATCATAAAATTGAATATGGTATAATCATCTCAACAAATCGGGCTTTATGGAGATGTAGAAAATGATTCAGAAAATACATTCATTTGATGAATATGAGGATTTTATCTGCGAACTGGCTGGGCACCCGTTATATTCCGATCCTCATTTTACTTATGACAAGGATAATCTCTATCGTTCTTTAATGGCGAAAGCCAAATATACTTTTGCTGTTTCGGAAAATGGAACTACCGTGGGACTTTTTGTCTGGATTGTCCTTCCAGATGATCGATATATCGAGATGCTCATAGGATTTACCAAAAAAGAAGAAGCGTTTATTGAGATGCTTTCCTATATGGAGCAGAATTATTGCGGATACCATATGGATTTTGTATTTAATCCGCTAAACGCCGCGATTTCCCTACCGCTAAAAATGAAAGGGGCGACATTTGATCCGGAACAACAGAAGATGCTTTTGACCGGACCGACACCGAATGTATCAACCCGTCAGATAGAACTGCTTTCGGAAAAGTGGACGGAACAGTACTGTAACCTTCATAACGTCGACACCTATTGGACAGCCGAGCGGATTCTATCGGCTCAAGATAGTTTCAGAGTCCTGCTGGCCATAAAAGACGGACAGGTTCAAGGGTATTTGGATGTACAGTATTGCTATGAGATTAATGAGATCTATGACCTGTTTATAAAACCTGAAGCCTCGCAGCAAGGCTATGAACTTGCATTGTTGGGAAAAGCGATAGAATTGAACAAGCCGCATCAAATGATGGTAGTGGTCGATGTTGATGCCAAGGCAGAAATAGAATTATATACTGCCGCGGGTTTTAATAGGATGGAAGGTCAGAACAGCATTACCGCTTCATATCAATCAAAAGCAATATAGTTTTCTGTTTGTGGGGTTCTGCTCTGGTACACTTTTTGTCTTTCTTTCTATGCTATGGTACACTTTTGCGCGCTTTTTCACAACAAAAAAACGTCTTTTGTCAAGCGACAAAAGGCGTTTTTTTGAACGATGTGTTCCGCTGCCGCGGAACGTGATGTTTGGCTCCGCCAAGTGATGCGCCCTTCGTGCGTGATGTGTGCCTTCGGCACGTGAGCGGAACGAATCACATCACTTTGCGGCAAAGTCGCAATACATCACTGTTTGCAAAGCAAACTGCATCACTTGCACCGTAGGTGCAAACATCACGATTGAAACGTTCAAACTTTTTAAGTATAATAAGAAAAAAGAGATCGATAAATCGCAGTTTGTGAGGATATGGTAACATTACGTAAAATGACTGAAAAAGAGTTCCGCGCTTTCAAAAAGTACAGCGTTGCCGATTACGCGGAGGATCTGATAAAGGGACAGAGCATGAGCCGTGAGCAGGCGCTGATGGACGCGGAGAAAGAGTTCGACCGCGGACTCCCAGACGGGCTCGGAACAGCGGATAATTTCCTCATGAACATTGAAAACGCAAACGGGAAGAATGTCGGATGGATCTGGTTCCAATACGATATAAATGGGGACAGCAACACAAAGCAGGTGTTTCTCGCCGACCTGCTCATATTCGAATCAGAGAGAAGGCAGGGGTACGCTTCGGCGGCGCTCAATGAGATGAACACGTGCGCCAGGGCGGGACGGCTGCTCAAGCAGCGCGCTCTTCGTGTGGGAGCACAATCCCGGCGGGATGAGCCTTTACGAAAAATGCGGGTATAAGCCCGCGGATCGCAGAGATGGCGGAACGTTAATGGTGAAAAAGCTGTGACCCGACACACAGACGCCGACGGATCCCAAGTTTTCCTCCTCTGCCGCTCCGATGTGAAAAAATACGGCCACGTGCAGTTATTCTCCCGTTTTTCCGCATCTATATAAAGAAGCCCATGACAACCAAAACAAACGGAAGGATGTGCCACAATGAAAAGTCTCAAGCGCGTGATCCCCGCTCTTTTGCTCGTGCTGCTGATCGCGGCGCTGTTCTCCGGATGCGGCGCAGGTGCGGACAGTCCGCTCACTTCCGACGCGGAAACTCTCTCCATACCGTTCGAGACCGCGGACGGCAGACTGGAGGTCTGGCGTCTCGCAAAACGCGGCAGCTCGGCCGCCGCCACCCTCATCGGCCACGCCGTCCTTGAGGACGGCAAAATCGCGGAGCTGCTCATCGACAACCCGGCCTATCCCTGGGAGCAGGACGGCGCGCTGGATGAATACGGCGAGCGGATATTCTCAAGAGCCGAAAGCGTATCAGCCACCGCCGCTGAGACCGGCAGCGAGATCGTCGGACTTATCGCATGCGACACCTTTTATTACGCCGTGCTGCAGAACGACTCCGGGCAGCTCGTATATTCGCTGCACACCGGCTCCCCCTCCGTGACCGCCGCTCCGATGGACGTGTTCATCGGGCTTGTGAACGATTATTTCAACAGCGATCTCTCCGGCGGCGGACCGAGCTATACCGGTTGAATAGAGCAAACATCAAGGGCCGTCCGGCATTGGACGGCCCTTCTTATATGTATATTCAGCCTCAGCCCAGCCCGACGTCGAGCGCCATCATCAGCACAAAGCCGACCGCAAAGCACACAGTCGCAACATTTGAGTGCTTCCCCTCCGCCATCTCCGGGATCAGCTCCTCCACTATCACATAGAACATGGCCCCCGCGGCGAACGCGAGCAGATAAGGCAGTATCGGCAGAAAGAAGCCCGCCGCGAGTATCGTGAGCACCGCTCCGATCGGCTCCACCACGCCGGACAGCACCCCGTAGAGGAACGTCCTGCCCTTCGGCATGCCCTCCCCACTCAGCGGCATCGAGACTATCGCGCCCTCCGGGAAGTTCTGCAGCGCGATGCCGAGCGCCAGCGCCAGCGCCCCCGTCAGGCTGATGTTGTCGTTGCCGTATATCCATCCGGCGTATACTATCCCGACCGCCATGCCCTCCGGCAGGTTGTGCAGCGTTACGGCGAGCACGAGCTTGGTCGTCCTTTTCAGCCCGCTCTTCACGCCCTCCTCGCTTTTGTCGAGATGCATGTGCGGCACAAGCACATCGAGCGCCAGCAAAAACAGCATCCCGACCAGAAAGCCCAGAGCCGCCGGCAAGAACGCGAGCCTCCCCATGTGCTCGCACTGCTCCAGCGCCGGCAGTATCAGGCTGAAAAACGACGCCGCCGCCATGATCCCAGAGGCAAATCCGGTCATCGCCTTTTTGAGCTGCTCGCTCATCTCTCCCCTCAAAAAGAACACGCACGCCGCTCCGAGGCTCGTCCCCAAAAACGGGATGAGCACGCCTTCTGCAACCTTCCACCACATGTCGGCGACTTTCCCCCTTTACGCGTTACAGTTAGTTTTTGCTAATCATCTGTATTATATCACAACAGCTTCACAAAATCAACGCAGACTCCGCTTTTTTGTGACGAGGCGGGACTCCCGCGTTTTTCTCCTTAATCGATTTACACTTCAGGAGGCCAACCTTTTTTCACATATCCGCCTCAAAAGAGCGCACCGGGATCGCGCCTTTCAATACATTAAAATACATAAGTTTTTTAAACACTCTATTTTTTTTGAAAACACATTGACACATTTGCCCAATACGTTGTATAATAATTTATACTCAAGAAAACGTTTTAAATGCTTTGTTCATTATCAGATCGGGCCCGCCCGGGTCCCATATCAGCGAAAAAGTCGATTTTAAACAGATAAAAAGCGATTTTTGGCGTTTACTTTCCAAGCGCCGTGCTATATTATAGGATTAAATTGCTTCTCAAAACCCAAGTCTTGAAAAAATCCGTTTCCGCTCTTCCGGATGAACGGCTATGACGATACAGCACGATACAAAGGCTCACCACAAGCTGTGTATACCCTGCTTTCTCCATCAAAACAGTCTCTGAACGACAGATACTCAGATCTGCCGATCAACAATAAAGATGAACTGGGAGGTATTAGTCAATGAAAAGCAAGACACTTAGGATCCTGACACTGCTCATCGCCATTGCAATGCTCGCGGGCTGCTTTGCAGCATGCGACAAGGGCGGAGGCGGAGTGGCCGACAAAGGAAACGCGCTTGAGGGCGCTGACAAGGTTGAGTGGGAGTATATGCTCACCACATCGCCTACGACCATCAACGTCTGGTTCCCCAGCTGCTGGAGCAAGGACTCTTGGGCTGCAGGCTGGACAAATGACAAAGCCATATTCCCGCATATCACCGAAAAGACCGGTGTTTCCCTGAATGTCGATGTCCCCGTCGGCACCGAAGATGAGCTGCTCGGCGTCATGATCGCCGGAAACGAACTCCCCGAGGTCATAGTCCTCGGCGACTACACCTCACCCTATTTCGGCCAGCTTCGTGACGGAAACTTCATCTACAACTGGAACGAGCTTATGGATACCTATGCTCCAAAGATGTACGACCTTATCGACGATACAAACTGGAATTTCCACACTGATGACGACGGTAAACTGTGGGGCTACGTCGGATTCGCCTATGATGATGACGGCCTGCAGGGCATGATGGACTGCGGCGTTCCTCCCGTCCATGAGAACAACATAATCTGGTGCCGCAACGACGTGCTCAACGGCTTCCTTGCCGAGAACAAACTCGACGACATCACCACTCTCAAGCAGTACACCGATTTTCTCTATTACGCCCACAAAAATTTCCCCGACCTCGATCCTGTCGGCATGTTCGTTGAAGATCCTCACGGCTTGCTTTGGGACTACATGCAGTACACCTTCGGCGCGACGATAGACGGCGAGGTGTATATCAACGACGACGGCGACGCCAAATACTTCATCTACGATCCCGCTTACATCGAGTTCCTGAGCTGGCTCAACGACCTCTATATCGACGGCGTCATCACCCAGAATATGCTGACCTACGATCAGTCCAGCTTTGACGCCAAGCTTTACTCCGCACAGATGGCAAGTATCAAGGATGCTTCCTACAACGTTTACAACACTCTCGAGGTCGAGATAAAGAACCTCTACGGCGACGACGAAAACTACCAGTATTCTCCTGTCGGACCCATCAAGTATGATGAGAATACTCCCCGGTACATAGCTACCACCAGTACCCTCGGCGGACAGACCACCGTCATAGCCAAGACCACGAAACAGCCCGACCGCATCATCCGCTTCTTCGAGTATCTGTTCACCGACGAAGGTCAGGTCACCATCAACTGCGGCGTCGAGGGCGACACCTGGAACTATGACTCCGAGGGCAACATAGAGTTCACCGACGAGATCAAGGAACTCGCCTCCAGCGATCTTTCCAAGTACTGGGTCGATTATTCGATCACTGCTGCTTTCTCCCCCTGGTGCGACACCTGGTACTGGGAGCACTACCTCGGCAGCCTTATCACCCAGAAGGGCAGCCGCGAGTACAACTGCAACACCGTGCGTCTCGCCTCCTACCGCAACTACTATAACGCCGGACTGATCTCGCTGAGGTCATCGATAACCCCGGGCAGCGATGAGGACGTCATCCGCACCAAGGCCAAGGAGCTTGCGAAGACCTATGCGGTCAAGATGATCGCGGCTTCCAGCAAGGACGCCTTCAATTCTCTCTATAACGAGTGCCTCAAGGCCATCGAGGCCGAGAATATCGCCGCCTGCGAGAAGATCTATACCGAGACCTATCACGGCTACTGCGACAGCCTTGGCATCAACTATCTCCTTTCAGACAACGACACCGAAGTCTTCGGAAAATAACAGTTTTTGTCCGCATCGTATCCTATCGGACAAATAAGGAGGATACTAATGGAACGCAGGTTCTTTGATGAAGCAAAATGGGCAAAACTGCGTGCTTTCAACAGCGGAATACGCTTTGACATGAAGGCCGAACCGATCAAGGCGGAGGCAGACGGCACAGTCGTCTGCCTCCCCGCCGAGGCGGAATTCCAGAGCGAATCACTGCCCGTGTGGCAGATCGGCTTCGAGTGGGATCAGCCGCGAGATATCGTCGGAGTCGAGATCGACTTTGCCGACAATTTCGACGGCTCCTCCGTCAAGGAGCAGTTCGTGCAGTACTGGCAGCGCGTATGGCCCGTTCGCAATCCTGATCACGTTGCCGGAGCGCTCCGCGGCTGGAGCGAGACAGACGACGCCTATCACGGCAGATGGGCTGAGGCTATGGGCGAGATATCCGTCTGCAGGACCGGTAGCCTAGCGGTATTTGACCACATCGACCAGGTGGAGATAATCGGAGACAAGATCTGGGGCGCCAATGAATACAATTCCTCTCTCGATTACAACGCTCCTTATCGACGCACCCTCAAGCTTCGCGTGATGTTTGTCTCGGAGAAGGCCCCTGTCATCGCCGCATGCCGCATCATCGGTTTTGCGGATGTTGAGGATCAGATCTGCGACGTCTATTGCGGCGCGACAGACAAAAAGGACGCCGCCGCCTTCACCGCCGACGATATCTCCGTCTGGAACGGTGAGATAAAGAATGTCTCCGCCATTGAGGGCGGGCTGCGCCTGACTCTCGAATCAGTTGTCGGCGCAAAGTCCGAGGGTGACTGGACGATCATACAATTTGCCGGAAAGTACCCATTCGGCGTCAAGACTGACGACCTCAAAAACGGCGTATATATGGAGGACTTCGACCTGCTTGTCACCTCCCCGCTGAACGGCGTCTCTCCCACCGAAAAGGTGCGCGCGCTGACTGCCGGCAAAAAGTCGATATTCGACCGCGTGCCCGACCATCCGGAGCAGACCCGGGCAAACGCGTTCGCGGAGATCCCCGAGATGCAGGTGCAGAAGCAGCAGCCCTACGGACGCTATGTTATCATGGGATGGGACGGCTTGCGTCAGAAGTTCTGCCTGCGCTATAACGGCGACATTTTTGCCGATAAGACCATTCAGAAGAGTGCGCGCCGCGACCTTGCCGGCACCCGCTGGGCAGGAGGCATGCTGCATTTCCGTCTTGCGACCGGAGATCCACCCACCCGCCGCGAAGGACGCGACGACTGCCGTCAGTATATGCCTGATGCCGCCGTACCCGTCTACGTCACCGAGTGGTTCGACCGCGAAATAGAATACAAGCAGACGTCCTTTGCCACTCTGCGCGACTCCTCGTTAATAGGCAGCACCGATTTGCGCGGTGATGAAGACATACTTATCATGAACCGCGTGGAGATCAGAAACGCCTCCGAGGATTCACATGTGTCGCACCTTTATATTGAGCTCTACCCAAATGAAGAAGTCGCCATCAAGGGCGGCCATCTGGTCGCAACAGGCCGCGTCGTACCTGACAACACCGTCGGATGCGGATGGCGGGTCCAGAAATACGGCGATGACTGCATGCGTTTGTCTGCCAGAGCAGAAAAAGGGAGCCTGAGCTGCATAGCCAAGGTTCGCGACGGAGCCGTACCTGCCTGGAATCTCCCTGGCGGATACAGCATCAATACCTATTATGACGGCAGACACCCGGATCTGGAGGTCTCCTCTTCAATCCCAGGCACCTTGCTCCACGAGGTCGAGCTTGGCGCATTTGAGACCTGCACCGTCGATTTTGTCATACCCTACAATACGCCGATCGACAAAGCAGAAATGGATGCTGTTGCAGGATATGACTTCGACGAGCAGAAAAAACTGGTGACCGAATACTGGCGTGGTTTTTATGCAAAGGCAGCCAGAATGGAGCTTCCTGACGAGAAACACCTCAACGATTTCATGAAGGCGGTACCGTGGCACATCATCATGACAGCCATGCGTGAACCCACCACCGGCAACTATATCGTTCCCGCAGGAACCTACACTTATATGGCCTGCGGCAACGAGGCCTGCATGCAGATCCGCCTGATGGACTACCTCGGCTATCATGATTACGCCGAGAAATACCTTGATACCTATGTGAACGGACAGGGTTCCTCTGGTCTTGACGGCAATTTCAAGAGCAAAAAGGGCGCGCTCGTTGCTGTCAATTTCGGCGGACGCGGCATGCGCGACGATCAGTTTGCATATAACCTCGATCACGGCTACATCCTCTCCTGCTTTGCTGATCACTATATGCTCACCGGCGATAAAGAGTGGCTGAAACGCGTCTCCCGTACCGTTGTCGATGGCTGCGACTTCGTCTTCCGCGAGAGAGAGGCCACCAAGGTCTTCGACGATAACGGCGAAAAGGCCTTTTATTACGGTTTGATGCCGCACGGACACCTTGAAGACAACAAGGAGTGGCGCTGCTGGTTTGCTGTCAACGGACATGCCTGCGGCGGTATACTGCGCATCGCCAAGGCGCTAGCGGAGATCGGACATCCCGACGCCGACCGCATCCTCGACGAGGGTTTGAAGTATCGCGACGACATCCGCTGCGCACTCATCCGCGCGATGGGAAGATCGCCGGCTGTCCCCTCCGGCAACGGCGGCTACATCCCGCATCTGCCCACACATGCCGAGATACGCGGACGCGACTGGGGCTGGTTCCGTGAGACCGCCTACGGCCCGCTGCATCTGGTCTACGGTCTGGTGCTCGATCCCAATGAGCAGCTCACCACCTGGATCCTGCGCGACCTTGAGGACAACCTGTTCATCTCCCGCACCTACGGCCGCATCGCAGACAAGGAGAAATACTGGTTCAGCCGCGGCGGCATAACCATCCAGTCCAACCTGCTGTTCAACGACCTTGCCTATCTTGAGCGTGAGGAACCTGAACGCGCCATCCGTGCGCTGTTCAACAACTTCGGACAGAACCTCTACCGCGATATGAACTGCTTCACCGAGCACCCCGTTCCCGAGTTCGGACACGGTGTTGGACC
>Ga0079305_1003561_pt1 | contig 10345 bp, 10 predicted proteins | sample LMS_cellobiose_e_FD_79183 | JGI IMG/M metagenome (GOLD analysis project Ga0079305, IMG submission 79183) | Rumen-fistulated moose microbial communities from Alaska, USA - LMS_cellobiose_enrichment | ecosystem: Host-associated > Mammals > Digestive system > Stomach > Rumen fluid ... | reverse complement strand
CCTTGCTCCGGATGGGGTTTACACGGCCGCCCCGTCTCCGGGACGCCGGTGAGCTCTTACCTCACCATTTCAACCTTACCACGGCATTACCCGTTTCGGCGGAATGTTTCTGTTGCACTTTCCCTATAGTTGCCTACGCCGGACGTTATCCGGCATCCCTGCCCTGCGGAGCCCGGACTTTCCTCATGCCGCTGCCCGTACAGGACGAACAGGGGCACGCGACCGTCTGGCCTACCCTTAACCAAGTTATTTTACCACATATATTTATATTTCAAAACCCCAATTGAGTGCCCGGCGCATTCAAAAAGCCCCCCTTTCGGGAGGCTCGGATGATCATATGCTGTTATCAGCTTATTTCACCGCTATGCACTCGATCTCGACGAGGGCGCCCTTCGGGATGTTTGCGACTTCAACGCAGGATCTCGCGGGTTTCGCGGAATCAAAATACTTGCTGTAGATCTTGTTGACAGTCGCGAAATCATCGATGTCATAGAGGAAGATCAGGGTCTTGACCACGTCGGTATAATCATAGCCCGCCTCTTTGAGAACGGCTCCGAGGTTCTTAAGGCTCTGCTCGGTCTGTTCCTCTATGCTGTCCGGAAGCTCGCCAGTCACAGGGTCAAGTCCCAGCTGTCCGGAGCAGAAGAGCATTCCCTTCGCCTCTACAGCATGCACATAGGGACCTACGGCAGCGGGAGCTTTTTCAGCGATTATCTGTCTGTTTGCCATATCATTTTCCTCCTGATCAAAATAATCTATAACTGTTTCCAGCCATCCCTTTCACCGAGGGCGGCGAAGACTTCGGTATCCGCGGGGAGCTTTTCCCTCAGGAGCCTGATCATACATGAAGAGAAGCATTTTTCGCTTCCGAAATGGCCTATGTCGAGGACCGTAAGGCCGCTTTCCGAAGCCTCTTTTGCCTGATGGTATTTGAGATCGCCGGTGAGAAAGAGCTCCGAACCGTTCTCCCTTATGACTCCTGCGAATTCCGACCCGGCCCCGCCGCACCAGGAGACGCGGCTCACTCTTTCGGGGGCTTCTCCTGCCAGCCTGAACGTGTGGGCGTCAAGCGAAAGGCTTTCGGAAACGTGATCGATAAAGTCCGGAAAATCCAACGTCCGCGGAAGATCTCCGCATCTTGCGAAGCCCTCTTCTCCGGTCTTCACTACGTTCCTCAGCCCCAGCAGCCTTCCGATCTCATCGTTCATTCCTCCGTCCATCTTATCAAAAGAGGTATGGGCGGAATATACGCTTATACCCAGAGATGAGAGCCTTATCGCGTAACGTCCTGCCGGATCGTCAAAGGAGAGCGAACTGAGCGGATCGAAGAAGAGCGGATGATGGGTTACGATCAGGTCCGCGCCGAGCATATCCGCCTGATCGATCACCTGATCGGTGATATCGAGCGCGACGAGAACACGCCTTCCCATACCGGATCCCGGCATGCTGATCTGAAAGCCCGAGTTGTCCCAGTCCTCCTGAAGATCCTCCGGGCATACGGTATTCATGATCTCACGGAATTCTTCTTTGGTCATCAGGCAGTTCCTCCGTCCAGCGATCCGAGAAGGTATTCGATCCTGTCCCTGCGCTTCCCGCGGCGCTGATAATCGGGATCCTCTTTTGGATCTGTCCCCTTTACGCCTTCCGCGATCTTCCGCATTATATCGGTCTCGGTCCTGAGCTGTGACTCCAGGTATTCCCTTACGTTTCTTCGGGATCCTTTGATCAGCAGCTCGGGATAATCATATGAGGCGTCATCTTCCAAAGGCAGCGGCTCATCCCCCGGTTCACAGGTTATTATCTCCGCGTAGCGCCCGGCTTCAAGAGCTATATCCTCGCGGATTATCCGAAACCCGAAACGGGCAAGGTCTTTTCTGAGTTTACCGGAGTTGTTGCGCGGCTGGAGTATGAACCTCCTGAAAGTCCTCGACTTTCCGATGTCCCATTCAAGGATGTCGCTTATCAGAAGGCCGCCCATCCCGGCGATCACGACGGTCTCGACTTCACCCGGTTTAAGCGGGTCCAGTCCGTCGCCGAGCCTCATGTCAGGCTTTGCCTCCGGAGCCGTGAGCGCGTAATTGGCTTTCGCGGTGCCGAGCGGACCTTTGTTCACATCAGTGCAGATGATCTTCCCGTATCTCTTCGTCTGTGACAGGTAGATCGGAAGATATCCGTGATCGGTGCCGATGTCCGCGACGCCTGATCCGGGTTCTATGATATCAGCTATGAGTTTTAGTCTTTCCGAAAGCTTTATCATATTATTCGAGATAGTCCTTGAGTTTCTTGCTGCGGCTCGGATGTCTGAGCTTCCTGAGCGCCTTGGCTTCTATCTGCCTTATGCGCTCTCTGGTAACGTCGAACTCCTTCCCTACCTCTTCAAGAGTGCGGGATCTGCCGTCGTCGAGGCCGAATCTGAGCTTGAGCACCTTCTGCTCCCTGTCGGTCAGCGTATCGAGGACCTCGACCAGCTGTTCCTTCAGCATGGAGAAGGCCGCGGCCTCAGCGGGTGCCGGAACGTCGTCGTCGGGGATGAAGTCTCCGAGGTGGCTGTCCTCCTCCTCGCCTATAGGCGTTTCGAGAGACACGGGCTCCTGGGCTATCTTCTGGATCTCGCGGACCTTGTCTACGGAGATGCCCATCTCCTTGGCGATCTCCTCTGGAAGAGGCTCTCTTCCGTAAGTCTGCAGGAGCTGTCTGCTGACTCTGATCAGTTTGTTTATGGTCTCGACCATGTGGACAGGGATCCTGATTGTCCTCGCCTGATCGGCTATGGACCTGGTTATAGCCTGCCTGATCCACCAGGTGGCGTAGGTCGAGAACTTGTAGCCTTTGCGGTAATCGAATTTGTCCACAGCCTTGATAAGGCCGAGATTTCCTTCCTGGATCAGGTCGAGGAAGAGCATGCCGCGTCCGACGTACCTCTTGGCTATGCTTACTACCAGCCTCAGGTTCGCCTCGCAGAGCCTCTGCTTGGCGGCTTCGTCGCCCTCCTCCATCCGCATCGCGAGATCGATCTCCTCCTCGGCGGAGAGAAGGGGTACCTTTCCTATCTCCTTGAGATACATACGGACAGGATCGTCCACTGCGACACCCTTGGGTATGGTGGCGTCGATATCTATTGCGCCGTCCTTGTCGAGGATGACTCCGTCATCGTCGGGTTCGTCGCCATCATCATCGAGCGGGATATCAAAATCGTCCTCCGGAGTGTCGTTATCGAGTTCAATATCGATCTCGACGTCTTTGCTCAGGAGCACATCATAGATCTCATCAAGGGCATTCTTGTCGAGAGAGAGCCCGTCCAGCTGCTCGGAAATGTCCGAATACGTGAGCCTGTTGCCGTTGTTCTTCGCAAGGTTAAGAAGCTTCCGGATCATGCCGTTCTTCAGCTGTTCCTGGCCGCCGGTACCGGTGTAATCGTCCATATCTTCCGGAGAAGCGGAGAATTCATCGTCTCTGAGATCGTCGTCAGCAGCCTCATCCTCATCGCTGAAAGCTTTCGCTGCTTCGGGATCCTTCGGTTCCGAGATTTCGGTCTCGGCGGCAGGTGCCGGTGCCTCGGCCTTTGCCTTCGATCTCTTCTTCTTTGCCGGCTCCTTCTTTACGGCTTCCTTTTCTTTGGGCTCTTTCTTTTCTGCGGTCTTTTCAGTGCTTTTCATTCTGACGCTTCCCATCCTTTCCCAGACGAATCTCTCTTCTAATATTCTGGATCTGCTCCATCATGCGCCCCTGATCCTCCTCTGAGGCGCCGTCGAGCATCGATATAAGCATTTGTTCTTTCTTTTTCAGCGCTTCTACCCGTTTCCTGCTCAGGCAGTCCGCCAGCAGCGCGTCAGGATCGGCAATCGGTATGTCTTCGGAGGCGATGTCCCGAAGCATCGTTCTGAGAGGCTCGTCCAGACCGTCCATCACTCTTCTGAGATCGAACCCGTCCCCCGCTGAGCATTCATCCGAGATCGCGGATATTATGGCGGTCCCGGAATCCGAGCTGAGACTGTCAAAGGCTTCGCTCACCTTATCGGTCATCTCCGGATGCAGGATCGCAAGCCTTATGAGATCCTTCTCTACGGGGCTGAGCGGATCGGGCTCCTTTTCGGGATCCTCTGCCCTCTCCGGTCTTCTGCTTCCCGGCGCGCTTCCGTCGAGACCGATCTCGCGCCTGAGCGCTGTCTCGGAAACGCCCATATCCTGCGATACCCTGCGAATATATACATCCTGCTCCACGGGGCTGTAGGATCTGAGCTCTGAAGCTATCTCCTTCAGGCATTCAATCCTGCCTTCCTCATTGGAGATATCGTGTCTGGATCTTATAGCCTCTATCCGGTATTCGCCGTAAGGCAGGGCTTTGTCCAGAAGCTTAAGGAACTCATCGCGACCCTTCTCGAGCACGAATTCATCCGGATCCTTGCCGTCGGTCACGTGAAGGACTCTTACCCTGAGCCCTTCTTTTTTCAGGATCTCCATTCCCCTGAGAGCGGCATTCCTTCCGGCTGCGTCGGAATCATAAAGCAGTATGACGTCGTTCGTATATCTCTTGATGAGCCTGGCCTGGTTCTCGGTGAGAGCCGTTCCGAGCGAAGCCGCGACATTCTCGATCCCCGCTCTGTATATCCCTATGGTGTCCATATACCCCTCGACGAGGATTATGAATCCCGCTTCGGCGACGGCTTTTCTTGAAAGATTCAGGCCATAGAGCATGTTTTTCTTGCTGAAGACGCGGCTCTCGGGAGAGTTCAGATACTTTGGATTGTCATTCGGGTCTATCCTTCTCCCTCCGAATCCGATCACCTTTCCGGAGGTATTGATTATAGGAAAGATCACACGGTTCCTGAACTTATCGTAATATCTGTCGCCGCGCTTCGCGGAAAGGCCCAGCTCGACCAGCATCTCGGGATCAAATCCCAGACCCGTGAGATGCTTATGAAGGCTGTCCCATTCCTCATCGGCATATCCGATCCCGAAGCGTTTGAGGAGTTTCGGATCGATGCCGCGTTTTTTCATATATGAATAGCCTTTGTTGGCCTTTTCGGTGAAACATTTGTAGAAGAACTCGGCAGCGGCCTTGTTCGCCCTGTAATAGGGTTCGAGATCGGGTCCCCTGGAATGGCTCTCCTCAAGCTCGATGCCGTATTCTTTGCCGAGCTTCTCGACGGCGTCGTTGAACTCGAGGTTGTAATATCTCCTGACGAACTCTATGACGTCGCCCGACGCGCCGCAGCCGAAACATGTGAAATACTGCTTCTGTCCGGACACGGAAAAAGAAGGTGTCTTTTCGCTGTGGAAAGGACAAAGCCCCTTGTGGCTGGCTCCTGCTCTCTTGAGCTGAACGACGCGGCCGATAACTTCGACTATATCGACCTGTTCTTTAAGGTTTTCGACGGATCTCTTTGTGAATGACATAGGCCTTTGCTGAGATGATATAAGTATCCTATTAGAATTATTCTGCGTTTTTGATCGATTTCCTTGCAGAAAATGTTTTCTGTAAACAAAAAAACCGCGGGATCGTCCGCGGTTTTAGTTTATCGTTTTTCAAGCCGGCTCTGATGCGCCGTCATTCACCGATCAAAGTGTCGTACATGTTAAGAGCGTATCTGTCTGTCATGCTCGCGACGAAATCCTTCGCGGCGACATCGGGTCCTTCAGTCTCCGCGATCTCGCGGTATTCATCCGGAAGGACAGAAGGATCTTTTCGGCAGTACGCGTAGAGTCCTTTGATCACGGCGTCGACCTTTGCCAGGTCCTCCTCTTTCTTGACGAGCTTGCTCCTGTATACGTTCCTGAACATGAAGTCCCTGAGCTCCATCAGATTCTCCCAGCTCTGATCGTCCATCCTGACAGTGTCGGCTCCCCTGCTCGTCTCGATGACGTTCATGACCATCGAGTTGATGCGCTGGCTGTGCCGGCTGCCGAAGAAAGCGATGGGGCCTTTCGGAAGGTCGTCAAAGGTTATGACGCCGCTCCTCAGCGCGTCGTCTATATCGTGATTGATATAGGCGATCCGGTCGGAGATCCTGACTATCATCCCCTCCAGCGTAGCGGGCTCCCGCGGGCCCGAATGGTTCAGGATGCCGTCCCTGACCTCGAAGGTCAGGTTCATTCCCTTGCGCTCCCCGCTCCTCTCAAGGAGGTCTACCACTCTCAGGCTCTGCTCGTTATGCCTGAAACCGCCGGGGTGGATCTCGTTCAGGACAGCCTCTCCGTTATGCCCGAAAGGCGTGTGGCCCAGATCGTGACCAAGAGCCGCGGCCTCTGTAAGATCCTCGTTCAGGTTAAGAGCCCTTGCTATAGTTCTGGAGATCTGCGACACCTCGAGAGTATGCGTGAGCCTCGTGCGGTAATGGTCTCCTTCCGGTGACAGGAATACCTGCGTCTTGTGCATCAGCCTGCGAAAGGCCTTGCTGTGGATTATGCGGTCTCTGTCGCGCATGTATTCGGTCCTGACCGTGCACGGCTCTTCAGGGAAGAGGCGTCCGCGGCTGTTTACCGATCTCATCGCGCATGGCGCAAGTTCGTTTTCTTTAAGTTCCAGTTCTTCTCTGATCGTCATTTTACACTTTATACTCCGGTATGACCAAAGCCTCCGGCTCCTCTTTCGGTCTCGGAGATCTCATCTGTGAGCTCTATTTCGGCCTGCTCGTATCTGTTTATGACTACCTGAGCGATGCGGTCCCCGTCTGATACGGTGAAGGGCTCGTCTCCCCAGTTTATCAGCGCGACTTTGACCTCTCCCCTGTAATCGGCGTCTATGGTCCCGATCCCGTTTACGAGGCCGATCCCTTTTTTGATCGCGAGGCCAGATCTCGCGCGGACCTGAGCCTCGTATCCGGCAGGAAGCTCCATGAAGATACCGGTCGGGACCAAAGCTCTCGTGCCCGGCATTATGACCATATCGCCTTCCGGCAGATAAGCGGGAATGTCGAATCCGGCCGACTGAGGCGTCTCGTAATGAGGCATTCTCCCGCTCTTGGAGATCATTTTAAGCTTCATCGGGGTCCTCCTTTCATTTGCCGCGCATCATCCTTCTGACGTCGAAGCGCCTTCCGGAAACGCAGACCGCAGTATAGGACGCGGGGTCGGCTATCTTCTTTATCACGCGTCCGATCGCCTTCATATCCACAGCGTCGAAATCGCTCAGGACTTCCTCCGGAGAGTATATGCGGTTCAGGAGGAGAAGGTTCCTTCCGTTCTTGAGCATATGAGCGGCCACGCTCTCCCTCGAGAAGACATAGGCGGCTTTCATCTGCTCCCTGGATGACTCGAGTTCCTCCTCAGTTATCCCTTTGTCCGCAAGGAGGCAGAGCTCGTCTTTGATCGCTCGGACAGCCTCTTTTGCGCGTTCGGTGGTAACTCCGGCGTAGATCTCGAAATAGCCCTCATGGGCATAGCTCGCGTTCGCTGAATATACGGAGTAAGCGAGTCCTTTCTGCTCCCTGATGCTCTGGAAGAGCCTTGAACCCATGCTTCCGCCCATGATGTTGGCGAGGAGCGAGAATGCGCTGTACTGCCTGCTCGTCTGCGGTACGCCGGGCGTCGCCATGCAGATATGGGTCTGCTCGATGTCCTTGACCACGCTTTTGAACGAAGGCACGTAATCCGCATCTCTCTTTTCGGCGACAGGATCCTTGCGGCGCGGTCTAAAGAACTCCGTCTCGAAGAAGGATACTACCTCGTCCTCTTTGTAATTCCCGGCGACCGATATGACTATGTTGTCCATCGTATAGAGGCGGTCAACATAGTCGTGCATTATGCCGCTGTCTATACGGGCGAGCGTCTGCGGGCGTCCCAGTATGGAGTTCCCGATGTTTTTCCCTTTGAGGAGCAGTTCTCCGGCGGTCTCGTGAGCGACCTCATCCGGAGTGTCCTGGTACATTTTGATCTCTTCCATGACCACAAGACGCTCCCTGTCTAGCTCCTCTTTGCTGAAGACGGAATGCATCAGCATATCCACGAGGACCTCGGCTGCCCTGAAGAAGTTCTGCGATGTGGATTTCACATAATAGCAGGTCGCTTCCTTTCCGGTAAAGGCGTTGATCTGCCCGCCGATTCTGTCTATGTCGGCAGCGATGTCCCTGGCTGAGCGCTTCTCCGTTCCCTTGAACATCATATGCTCGACGAAATGAGATATCCCGCTGTACCTGAGATCCTCGGTAGCCGCTCCTGCTCCCGCCCAGATACCCAGGCAGCAGGATTCGACATAGGGTATGTATTCCATCACGAGCCTTGCGCCCGTCTTAAGCTTCTTTATCGTTGGCAATTATTATCCTCCTGAACTGTTCTCATCATGTTCTTAACGATTATCCGCGCGTTCTCCCAGAAAGCGTCAAAAGGCTGGTTGTTTCCGCGGATATCGCTCCAGTATCTGTTCTTATACTCCTCAAGTATGGCCTCGTAGCTCTCGCCCTCAGCCATCATGCGGCTCACCATATCGTACTGTTCTTTCGCGACTCTCAGATAGTCCTCAAAATACTTTCGGGAATAGGATTCCGGGACCAGTCCGTAATGGCTGGACATGAGATGTTTGGAACCGATCGCGCGGCATTTGATCGCGGAAGCGACAGAAGCCCTGTAATCCTTCAGAATGGAAGCATGCATCAGCTCCGGTCCCCTGGCGAGCCCGATGCTTTCGCTGAGGAACAGCAAATCGTCGGGCAGAAGGTGATATGAAAGCGAGCAGTCCGTATGTCCCGGAGTTTCATAGACTCTTATGAAGCGCCCTCCCAGGTCTACGATATCGCCTTCCCTTAGGATCCTGTCGACGCGCATGCCTTCCGCCGTGACCGAGTCCGCCTCATCAGGCGATCCGTACTGGAGGGCAGCTGTTCTGCCCAGTCTCTCCATTGTCGCTTTGGCTGTGCCGCTGCTGAATACGGAAACGGCCTTCTCTGCGCCCATGACCTCGATATCCGGCCATTCGGCGATAAGATAAGGAAGCGCGCCTATATGATCGTAGTGGGTATGCGACATGAGGATTATGTCAGGCCCGTCTTTTCCCAAAGGCTCCAGCACCTCACGGATATTCGAGATCAGCTCTTTGTGGCAGTAAGCCATGCCGCAGTCATACAGGGCGGATCTCTCATCTCCGAGTATCAGGAAGCTCTCCCCGCCTCTTCCTCCGGTCACCCTATAGATGCCTTCGGGCGCGGCGAATCTGTCGGAACCGGGAAATTCCGAGAAGATGGTCTTGATGTTCTCGTTTGGATCTCTCACGCCTGATCCTCCGAAGACGCGCCTTCCGCGAGTTCTCCGAATGACACGATATAATCCTCGACCTCGAACCCGAGGGCCTCGTCAAAGTCTATCCCGAGATCCTTCCCGTCGAGCTTCGCGAGCCTGTATCTGGCTGCGGCGTCTCTAAGAGGCAGCGTCTCGCTCTCACCGGTATCAGGGTCGGTGCATACGCAGTTGGGACTGAGACTGTACCATTCGCGGAATCTTTCGATCTCGTCCGCAAGCTTTCTCAGGCTGCTCTCCCTGCCATCCTCTTCGTCATCGCCCTTCCTTCCGGCAAGATCGGTAAATACTCTCTTCTCGGCTTCCAGGATATTGTAGATATCCACGTCGGTATCCGGAAGATGGTCTATGAGATCGTCGAAATAGCTTTCGCTAATCTCGGAGAATACTGAAGCGTCTATCTCCATAAGAAGAGGATAGAGCGCGTCAGCCGTTATCTCGCCGTCGTACTCTAAAAGATCGGCCAGATTCTCAAAATAGCCGAACTCGAACCCGTCATCTATATCCAGTATCTTTAAAAGTTCATTTTTTGTCATCAAAAAACCTTCCTGTCAGATCTCAAAATTCTTGAACGCTATATTGAGCTCTTCCTTGTCACGTCCGAGGATCAGCTCGATCATGTTTACGAAGCTGTCCGAGAGGTCGCTCGCGTAGAATGTGTTCTCCCCGGTCCTCATATCGGCGAGCAGGTCATTTTTGACGAGCTCGTATTCCACAGCCTCGGCGACTTCCCTGGACGAACTGAGTATCTTGAGGTCGGGCCACAGCCTGTGGATGTTCTCAGCGACCAGAGGATAGTGAGTGCATCCGAGGATTAGCGCGTTCAGATCGTTTTCCCTGATGAAATCGTCAAGATAGTGCTTCAGCGTGAGATCCATGATCTCGCTTTTGATTATTCCCTCCTCGATCAAAGGCACCAGCGCCGGGCAAGCCTTTGACACTATCTTAAGGTCGGGGTCATACTCCCTTATCTTATCCTCATAAGCCCCCGACCTCACGGTCGCTTTGGTCGCGATCAGTCCCGGCCGGTCATCATGCGTAAAGATGCTCGCAGCCTTTCTGGCGGTCGGAGAGATGCAGCCGATAACGGGTATGTCGGGATATCTGTCCCTCAGCT
>Ga0079305_1003560_pt1 | contig 10352 bp, 12 predicted proteins | sample LMS_cellobiose_e_FD_79183 | JGI IMG/M metagenome (GOLD analysis project Ga0079305, IMG submission 79183) | Rumen-fistulated moose microbial communities from Alaska, USA - LMS_cellobiose_enrichment | ecosystem: Host-associated > Mammals > Digestive system > Stomach > Rumen fluid ... | reverse complement strand
TGCCCATAGCCGAAAGAATTCAGAATATCGGCCGCCCTTTCTGCAACCAGTTTTGTATGGGCAGTTGAGTGATCTGTATAACCCAATGCGTCCAGTATCATACTGCCTCGCACATAATATTCAAGTATTTCTTTGTGCTGTACAATATCTTTGTACGTCATCTGATTTCATCCTTTCACGCAAATACTGGGATGTCAAGATGGAGTATATCATAAATCGCGGGTTTTCGGAAGATGCATTATAGCCGTCCCTGTCTGTAAGTGAAGGTCGTTGTTCCTTCTCCCGTAGCAGACACACTGGCGTCCCCATGCCGCAACGCTGACTCCGGGATTTCCCAGGTACCGATGCCGACAGTCTTGTGAAGGGCTTCTCCATCAATCGCCCAGCGGAGAGCGGTTTCTGCTGTGCTCGTGACAACCGGCACTACAGGCATGAAATCGTTGTGAAGCGTGATCGTGCCGCTTCCACCGATCTTCTCGACTGTCTCCGCAGCATCATGCAGGAACGCATCTCCGTCCGTGCGGAACAACATATGGGTGCCCTTGCCCGTAAGTGGATCATAGGTTGGATCGGCTTCAAGCGTTCCGAGCGCATACAACGTTCTCCATCTGCTGCCTTGTCTGTGCCTGCGCCTGTTTCAGGGTTTCCAGGTTGTCTGTGGCAGCGCCGATCGCATCCTTCGGTGCACGCTGCTTCTGGGACAGGAGCTCCGTATTGGAAGGGTCCGGTTTAAGGAGACGGTTCACTTCCCTCAACCGGCTCTGTGTGTTTCTGATCATATTATTAACGCGCTTCAGGGCTTTTTCCAGATCCGTAGTGTCGCCCTCGTTCTCGACGGTTATGCCTTTGATGCGTCCAGCCATGATGCACGCCCCCTTCCCTCGGAAATAGAATTATCCGGATCACCCCGGGCATGAAAATGGCGTCAGCCGCACTGACTGACGCCGTTATGACTTTTTATCAATTATCTTACAACCACTTTTTCCTATTGAAAAGGTTCAGACAGTAGACTATTATTGCAACGCTCAAAACAAAAACCGCCAGGTAACCATAGCGCCACTCCAACTCAGGCATATATCGAAAATTCATGCCGTACCAGCCTGCTATGAGAGTCAGCGGCATAAAGATGGTCGTAACGACGGTAAGCAGCGTCATAGTCTTGTTCTGACGAACTTCCAGCTGTGTATTATGAAGATCCCGTACCTGAATCGTATAATCGCGGAGAGACGTTGCCGTGCTGTGCCGCCTGATTAAATAATTCATGAAGAGATGAATATATCGCAAGTTTTCTTCGCTGAAGAAGCCGTTTTCATTCTCCTCCAGTTCCTGCGTCATATCTATGAGCTGCTCATAGTGCACGAGCAGCCTGCGGATATCACTGCAAATCTCGTTGACCCGTGCCAGATTCTCCTGGCCGTCGGAAGATAAGACCTCATCCTCGATTTGATTCAACTCAGATTCGTAGCGCTCCATGATTGACAAATCGTGCACAACGATCTGTTCCAGAAAATCATGCAGGAAGCGTTCCAGACTTGGTTCCCGCCAGCGCTTTGTGCGGTGGATGGAATCGATCATCTGTTCCGCTTTGCCGCTGTCATCAATAAAAACGATGCCTTTTTCATCCAAGGCAAAGGTAAAACAGAATTCTTTTTCTCTCAGATCTTCCCGGTCAGGGATCTGAAAGGACCCGGTCAACGAGTCATAGTTGACCTCCGCCTTGGTGTTGTGAATATCTCGGGTATCCAGATCCAGATCGATACCCATATCGAAACTCTCCCGTTCAAGCTCCCATTCAGGCGTTGTCAGCACGGCAACAAACTGCGCAGTCTTATTCCCGAGAATATCCGGCTTTGCACAAGGCTGTATGGTTTCTTTTAAAAGATAGTAGCTCATAGATACCTTCCCTTTCTTGATTAGTCCGAGAATAGAGTACCACAAGCTAAACTATTTTACTACTGCCGGGTCTGCTAAAAATGCCGATGCCCGCCAAGTACTCCTCGTTTGTGATCGGAAGATCGGATCCCTCTGAGCATGAAAAAGGCACCGGCCGTACGACTGTTGCCCTTTCGTTTTAGAAAAGGATACTTGGGCAGAGTTGTATTTTCACCGCATGATTTCTACTCGATGAGGCGTTTTATATCACTAACGCTCCTGTCATTGTTCAACTAATCAGCTACTCCCAAACGACTGGGTAAAGCACGCTTGAGATGCAGTTGCCGAGAAAAAGCTTGATAGCACAGCAAGGGTTCTTTTTTCTCAAAATCCCATGTATGGGTCGAGTCTCCGCCGCAGAGGAAACGTTCAGCACACTTGGCGCATTTGTCGCAATCCGCCGTTCGATCCCGCCGGAACGCCTGAAAACCGTTCTTCCACACATCCATAAATCGATCTGCGCGGATGTTACCCTGTACCAAGTCTTGACGGTTCGCGACATCCAAACAGGCGCAAATATCGCCGTTGCTGCGGACGCTTGCGGTGAAAATTCCCGCACCGCACAGGAAGTAATGGTCCCGAACCATGCGCTCGTATTCGACGCCGAGGTAATGCGAGCACCCGAAAGTGACCTCCATGTCACAGTGCGAATCGAAGCGCTTCTCATAGATATAAGCGAGCAGATCTGCCATCTGATCCGGCGTCAAAAGCAGCTCTCTTGATTCGCAGGCCCGACCGATCGGCTCCACATTGATTGGCCGCCAGCTAGTAATCCCCATTTGGGACAGCAGAGCATACAGCGGTTCGAGATCGTCAAAGTTTCCCCGATGGAGTACTGTCGTCACCTGTGGCTTGAACCCTGCCTGCTGAAGCGCTTGTAGTCCGCAGATAGCAAGATGCCACGCACCGCTTTTTTGACGCAGAGCGTCGTGTGCCTGCTCCATCCCATCTAAGCTGACCGATACCGTGGACATCCCCACCTGCTTGAGTCTGCGTGCGGTTGCCTCGTCGATCAGCGTCGCGTTCGTCGTCATTCCCCAATAGAAGCCCATGGATCGAATTCGTTCGGCAATCTCAAAAAAGTCCGGATGCAGCAGCGGTTCTCCGCCAGTCAGACAGATCATTGGCTGCTCCGGCAGAACGGATTCCAGTGTCGACACAACATCCCGGGTCGAAAGCTGCTGGCCGATTGCTGTGCAACTACTTCCACAATGCCGACAGCGAAGGTTGCACCGATTTGTCAGTTCAAAAAACAGCCACCGGAGATGTGGTTCTCTTCGCAAGGCTTCCCTGTGCTCGGCGACACGTGTAAGCTGTATCTCTTTCAGATCTGTTATATCCATCATTTTTCGGACACGAAAGGCGCAAGGCCACCGCATTGAGGACACCATTTTTCTCTATCTATCATCATCTGTGTCTCCCAAGTATACCCGCATTTCTCGCAGGTATGGGTTCGCTTGACAGGCATCGGGCCGTAGATACATGCAAAGGACTCCTCAATGTAATCAGGCTTTCCCATTGGTGCTCCGCAATACCGGCAGTACTTGTCCTCGCTTCGATAGGGTTTCTTGCAGTTTGCACAAACCTTTTGTAATTTTCTATTCATCGTTTTTCTCCCTCCTAAATTGCAAAACCACGCATAAGCAAAATAATAGTAACATGGTTTTGGGCAGGGAGCAATAATTCCAAGAGCTTTTCGACAGCTAACGCACACCGTCGAATATGGCGGTTTCTCTTTTCATCGCATAATCCTCCTTTTTCATGATGGTTCTGCAGAGCCTGCAGAAATGAAAAAAGCCCGGTCACTGATTTCGTACAGCAACCGGGCTATGTATGGAGGCTTTTCTTCTGAAAAGACAAAGACGCCCGACAGAAAGAACTGACTGCTGAGCGCCTTAGAATAGGATAAAACCTGATTGGAAATGTCTGGTTCGGTCAGATTCGGCCAAACGGACCAATTTCAAATCGTGGTCTGGATAGAGGCAAGGAAAGGGGGATAAAACCGCTTTTCGGGGAGGAGACATGCCGCCCTTCAATCCACTGAAAACGCACTTTTTGCTCTCCCTCATTTAGCCCATTTGTTAACGAAAAAGGCCCGAAAAACGGCGGTTAGCCCCTCGTTAACTATAAAAAATCGGTCGAAAACCACGGTACGCCATGAAAAACCATCAAAGATTTCCGGGCATGAAAAAACCCTGAAACCGTTGAGATTCCAGGGTTTTTTGATGATTTCGACTCGAGATCAGCGCTTGCTGAACTGCGGAGCACGACGTGCGGCCTTGAGTCCGTATTGCACAACGTTCCCTCATAAAAAACCCTTATTTTATGCGGGCTCCGGGGCTTTTCCGGAAAAGTTCCCCATTTTTTAACTACGGATTTTTTGGCCCCCAGGCCCAGCCTCAAGGTCTGGCGTTACAGGCCGCCGGTTTCAATGCAGTATTTACAATTCCAATTAGCTGTTCAGGCCTATTGTACTTTACCTTGGCATAGATGTCCATCGTTGTTTTGCTGTTCTCATGACCTGCCAGATACTGGACCGTTTTAGGATCCACACCTGCGTGGATCAGGTTCGTGATATAGGTATGCCGAAGAAGATGCGGTGTCACATCGAAATCAATCGTGTATACTATATCAGGCCTGTTGTGGCAGCACTGGCCGAGTTCCGGTTTAACTGTTTTTTTGATAGACTGGCCATTCACATATTTATAAAGTGTACGTTCCTTCGTGCTACGCACCTTAATATAATTCCATACCCTCATAAACTGCGACTCAGACAGCGGTTCTCCCTCGCTGTCGGCAATCACATATTCAGAAATAGAGTTTTCCCGTTCTTGTCTCAGGCACTCTGAAAGCACTTTGGGGATTGGCACATCCCTGAATGCTGCTTTTGTTTTTAACTCCTCTGATATAACCGGTCTGTTATGGATCGATCTCCAGGCTCGCCTTACCGAAATATACGGAACGGCATCATCCAAAAAAACACAATCCCATTTCAACGCCAGTATCTCCTCTCTTCGCAGCCCGGAATACAAGCCGAGCATGACAAAAAGATATGGCGGAAGACCTTTCACCGTATCCAGCAGAATCTCCACCTGTTTATCTGTAAGCGGCTCTTTCTCCTTTCGAGGAACGCCTCCCTTTGCATTAATCTTCTTGCTGGGATTGTAGTCAATCAGATTGCTATACTCTGCGGAATAAAAAATGCATTTGAAGAGCATATTTATGGCAGCTCCATATCTGCGTTCGGCATCATCGCCACAGCAGATTTTGTGGGTTTTACAAGAAAACGGTCATCGTAAATGCCGCCGACCACCTTGCTTCGAAAATATATGATGTATTCGCCCATCATGGCTCGATAGGATATATCATCCAAGTCCGATAACTGCTCCAATATGAATTCCAAGTATCCTTTGCTTGATGCCATACTCATCTCTCCCATTACGTCCACTCACAATGATAGACTTTTCTTTCCTGGTATTGCTGTGCGGATAAAAACATATTCTTGATCCGAAGAGCGGTCATCATCGTAATGATACCCACTCCAGTTGAAATTCTTCATCTGCTCCGGACTATCTGCATGAATCCCTGCCAAGTAGCGAACCATTTCGCCCCTGGCCATCTTAGCGTAGACACCCTTCTGGACGACTTTGTCACCTTTCAATTCACCAAAAACGCAGGTGATATACCGATCATCCGGCTGCAGATATCTCTCAATGCATTTTGAGTACTCTTTCGAAGCAAGATTGATGACGGTCCTGCTGTCACCGATCACTTCCCGATACAGACTGTATCCCCAGAAATCATACAGGTTCTTATGTCTGCCTACGGCAGCCTTCGCCTGCATTTCCAGTCGATATGGCACAACGCCATCCATCGGTTTCACCACGCCGTAGAAACCGGACAGAATCCGCAGATGCTCCTGCACATAATCATACTGGCCATCCTCAAAGACAGCCGGAGCCATGTAAGTATATTGGATGCCGTCATATGCCAGTAGCGCCGGCGTCAGATTCTTCAGAAGATCCATATGTGCAAATCGCTCGGCGTTCTGCCGGGCGATCTTGTCGTTGCATACCCAAAGCTTTTTCTGTTCTTCATAAGACAAACTTTGGATCCATTCCATCAGGACTTTCGTCCTGTCCATAAATACCGGAAGCTCTTTGCAGGCAAAAGAATCTGCATCCACCCGCATCTGCTTTGCCGGGGAGATAATGATTCTCATTCCAGTTCTCCCAGCATCTGAGCAGCATTTTCTTTCGGTTTAACTCCGCCAAATGACTTCACAATCACGCCATCCTCATCGATCAGATATGTGGATCGAATCAGGCTCTTTGTCGGTTTTCCATCCTTCCCATGGCGAAGGACATCATAGGCCGTGATAACAGCTAGATCCGTATCAGAGAGCAGCGTAAAGGGCAGCCCGTGCTTCTCTTCAAACCTTTTATGTGACTCGACAGTGTCCTTGCTCACACCGAGCACCACTGCCCCCTTCTCCCGCAGCTGTGGATACAGATCACGGAAATTACAGGCCTGGCTGGTGCAGCCTCCGGTCATATCCTTGGGGTAGAAATATAAAATCACCTTTTGCCCGCGATAATCTGAAAGGCTTCTCATCTCTCCGTTCTGATCCGGCAGGGAAAACTCCGGTGCTTTTGTTCCAATCTCAAGCATAGCTGATCTTCCTGTTTATTTTCCTGGTGTATAGGTCCAGCCGTGATCGTCATGATAGATCATCAGCTTTGTCATGCCGCCGTCGATGCAAATATTTTCTCCAGTGATGAAACCCGCTTGGTCAGAGCAAAGGAACATCACCATGTTCGCGATATCCAACGGATTGCCGACTCTGCCGGCAGGCTGCTGCAGGGCATCAGGTCCTTCATATACCGTGAACGCCGTATCGATCCATCCTGGAGAGATAGAATTCACCCGGACCTTTCCGGCAAAACTGGCTGCCATGGCATGCGTCAGCGCTGCTATTCCCCCCTTAGCTGCCGAGTAGCTTTCCGTCTGTGGCTGGCTCATCCGGTCGCGTGAAGATGAGATATTGATAATGCAGGCTCCCTTCCGGAAGTATGGTGCAAACAGCTTGGATAGATAAAACGGAGCCGTTACGCCCACTGCCAGCGCATACTGGAACTCCTCATAGCTGCACTCATCAATTCCCTTCATCAGCGGCAGCGCATTATTGATCAGATAATCAATGCCGCCGGTCTCGCCGATCGCCTTTTTCGCAAAGGCTTCCAGAACCGCCTTGTCGGAGATATCGCCAACGTAATGATCACCGGCCGCCTTATCGATCACATAGACCTTTACGCCCTGCTTCCGGAATTCTTCCGTGATGCATTTCCCGATGCCATTGGCACCGCCGGTCACAACAGCAACCTTCTGCCCATCAGCTAGGATTCCGATATTCTTTTTCGGTATCGTTAACCTCATGTATAAGCCTGTGTCATCCTGCTCCGGCTCTGAAGGAATCGTTTCACACAACCCCTGTGCCGACAGAGCAGCTGTTACCGCCAAACACACTGCATCCAGCAGATCATCTGGATTGCAGCGGAGCTCCTTTGCTCTGTCCCATATTCCGGAAAATGATTCTCCAGGCAGGTATTTCTTCAGGATCGCTGCCCTCTCGGAAAGGCCGGGGTATTCTTTCTTACGGGACAGCACAACTGCCCCGTTCAGTCTGGCAAAATCAAGCTCTGGATGACTTTCCAGGATCCGGTTTTTGTACTCCGGATGATTTGTCAGAAACTCATCCAGTTCCCTGATCTTCGGAATGATATTAATGGTCTGTTTTGGAAGACTTTTGCCGAGAGCCTTGATATTGGCCTGCTTCTTTTCCTCTTCAGGACCAGCATATACAGCCTGCCGGCAGGGGATCGGGAATATGGACGACGAGCGCAGCCCCAGTTCCTTACGCGCAAGGTCATCCGGCCGCAACTGATCCGCGCTCGATCGAAGGCCTACCGCCATGTCGATCAGAAACGCATCAAACTCTGGATACGCTTGTATCAGCGTCTCAATAAAATCATAGCGTTCTATACGCATTTCGCTATGATCCAGGATACAGGCGATCCACCCGCCTCTGCAGCCATCCGCTCCAATATATAATCCGTTATTCATGCTCAACATTGCCATATACCTACACCCCTATTATCAGTCAGGGATAATCCTGTATTTCATATGCCTTGCTTTAAAAAAGCAATAATCCTTCGTGATCTGATCTACCGTCATGTCATCGTCATCTATGAAATACACAAAACCATCATGCAGGATAACCGTAGAGCCAAACCAGTAAGGATCATACAGTTCAGGATCTCTGCTGGAAGTATCGTATTCAAGATCGCCCCAGAACCAGACCTCTATTTCACAGCCCCATGTCCCGTCAAACCTTAAATACAAGGTTCCATCTTTCTGCAGTTCCTCTTTTATGATGCGGGCATCATGAAACCCACCGGATGCCCATTCCAGGTTTTCGATGTCTGTTTCTGTTTTGATCTCAGGTGTTTCGTCGTAAACATACCCGGCATCCATTTCAAGGCACTTGTTAATGATATCCGGCGGTTGCTGTTCCAAATCAAGGAATGAATCCAATAGTTCTCTGCTGAGAAAATCAACACATCCGACACCGTTCTGATCCATATTCCAGTTGCTCTGATCCGTATCAACAATCAGGATCTGCGGTATTAAATACTCTGTGTTCGGAACCATAGCCAGCCATCTGATTAGACGGGTCTTCTCCGGATTCCAGACAATCCAGTAGGGCTTATGTATTTCTTCCAGATAACGCTCATAGTCATCCGTCGCCGTAATGTCTCTGTAATAGCCAAAGACGGCTGAAATATAGTATTTTCCATTACCCTGACGTATTATCGCATGCATCCGCTCACCGCCTGTTCAGATATTATCAGCACTATTTGATTTCATCTCCGCCGCTATGGAAACTATTGCAGATCTTTTCATTGCCACACCTTGTAGGAAACTATTCGATTACAACGATATAATCTTTCGCGAAATCCTCAAACGTATGATCTACTGAAAGGACAACCTCTTTCAGTTCATCACATAACCGCCCGGAGACATACCGATCCCGGAGCTCCGGTTTCTGCAGCAGCGCCCATTTAAGCTGTGAATATGAATACTTGGCAAATGCAATCCATTGTGGATAATTGATTGCCATAGGATTCTTAGTGAAATATACCTTCCCTGCATTGATCGCCGCTGCACTCGTCTGGCCGATAAACAACATCGTTGCCAGCTTTGGATGTTTGTCTCTGTTCGATGAAACCGGAATAGAATCCTTTATTGAATAACCTTCCTTAATACGTTTGAATGCATATCCAAGACGAACCACAACTTCAGCTAGCATAACCGGCACTGACATAGAACAAAAATGGATAAAATCATAGCCTTCGTAATACATTCCCTGTACTATCTCGGCTATCGTCAGTTCCTCTTCCCCGATACTGCCAAACTGAAGAAGATTAAACAGGCTCATCAGCGGAGCCGGAAGTCCCATTGATGTCGTAATATCGGATTTAAAGTGAATGATCTGCTTTGCCAGTGCAGCAAAAACGTCACTCTCCTTACGGTCGGCATAGACCTCCATTACCTGTGAAACGATTTTCCCTGATTTATCGATCGTTGTCATTCTGCCAGTCAGAATATCAGCCACTCCAAACACAAATCCCAACAGTGGATCATGTCCCAGAGAAAGCAACCGGTGATAATATGCCGAAAGCCCATCAACATCTATGGATGTATGCCGATTGTCCTGAGCATCATAAGGAACCTTGCTGATTTTGGAGTTTGCCAGTTTCGTCATTTCTTCTTCAGGGAATTTTTTGTCGAATTCTGCCCTTATAAAATCCGACAACTTTCCTGCAGAAAGCCCCTCCGGTGTCTTCTGTGGGATTCCAACCAGCAAAATGTCTGCCGCTGCCGCAAGAAGACCTGCTGCGGCACTTATAGCCACATCATGTTTGTCCAGATGATGCAGCATATTGAACTCACGGTTCATTTGCTGAATTGCCGCCGAGTTCTCCTTCAATTCTTCTGCAGAAAAAATGGACTCAAGATCGGCATTCGCACCAACAACCTGTTCTGCCTCAATACACAAGGAGTCCCATGTCGGTACGACCATTACCTGTTTCCTTTTTGTCTTATTTACCAGAGGCTGTTCAGGCAACTCATAGCCCAGACTTTTCAGCAGGCTCTCACTTTCCGATATTTGGCTTTCAAGAGCAACCGAGTCCAGCCTTTTTATACCTTCAAGTTCACGACTCTGATACAGGAGAACCTGATTGATCTGCCGTTCCAGCTCACTGTACTTGTATTTGCTCATGCTTTTCCCAGATCCTTTTTCAAATCCTTAATCGCCTGGGTAAGAAGAATATTCAGGCTTTGCAGGTAATCGAGGC
>Ga0079305_1003559_pt1 | contig 10355 bp, 8 predicted proteins | sample LMS_cellobiose_e_FD_79183 | JGI IMG/M metagenome (GOLD analysis project Ga0079305, IMG submission 79183) | Rumen-fistulated moose microbial communities from Alaska, USA - LMS_cellobiose_enrichment | ecosystem: Host-associated > Mammals > Digestive system > Stomach > Rumen fluid ... | reverse complement strand
CGGTTCCCCGCCGGTCAGAATAACATGCCGGCATCCGTAAAGCAGTACCCGGCCCGCAACTTCCTCAACCGAAAGCTCCTCACCCTCCTTGTTTTCCCAGGAGGCATAAGAAGTATCACAAAAGGAGCATCGCAGATTGCAGCCGGCAACGCGAACGAATGTCGACTCAACGCCCGTCCAGAGTCCTTCGCCTTGTTTGGATACAAAAATATCAACGATTTTCATGATACTTCCTGTGGTAATTCTGATGACAGGGAAAAGACGGCACAACAACATTCTTTAGAAGTTCATCGACTCTTTAGAAGTTCATCGGCCGTCGGCAGCCGCCGGAAAAATCATTGCCGTTGCGACCATTCATGCCGGGCCAGACCGGCGGCCCCTATGTAACCGGCGTCACCGCCGAATTTGGCGTAATCGAACCGGAGGTTTTCCGCTAACAGCTGGAAGATCCGTTTACAGGTTTCGTCTTTGATTCCCTTGAGGAAACGTTCGCCAACGGGTGAACTGTGCCCGCCGAACGTCATAGCGCCCCCAATCAGAACGCAGGACGGATCAATGGTATGAATCAGTGACGTCAGACCGTAAGCGAGATACCGGGCGGTGTCGTCGATAATTTGCAAAGCGAGCGAATCCCCTTTTTCCGCTTCTTCAAAAACCATTTTCGGAATATCGCTCAACTGTTCACATGCCCGGACACGGTGAGCCAGCGAGCTTTTCAATTCGGCCTCGATCATTTCCCGTGTTCGGTTGGCGACGCCGGTTGCGCTGGCGTAGGCTTCCAAATGGCCCCGTTGACCGCATTTGCACCATCGGGCATTCTCGGAAATATCAATCAGGCAATGGCCGCATTCGCCGCCATGACTGTGAACCCCGTCCCAGACCTGACCGTTCAGAACGAATCCGCATCCGACGCCGGTTCCAAGAGTCAGCAGGACGACGCCGTTTTCTCCTTTGCCCGCTCCAAGCCAGTATTCCGCGTAAGTCGCCGCGGTTCCGTCATTGGCAAAAGTGACCGGACAGCCGGTCGCCTCGGCCAGTTTGTCCCGAATCGGAAAAAAGTCCCAGCCGGGAAGATTGGATGGACGAATCAACAGCCCCTTGGTCAGATCCATGGTGCCAGGCGACCCCAGACCAATTTGCGCAATGTCCGATTTTTGAATTCCCGCTTCTTCCACTGCCTGGAAAACAGCCTGGGCCATTCGTCCCATCGCGTCGTCCGGACCACGCTTGACCAGCGTTGGGACGGAGACAAAAGAAAGCGTCTTGCCGTTGCTGTCCAGAATACCGACTTTTATATTGGTTCCGCCGAGGTCAATGCCAACAAAACAGGGAGATTTAAATTCCTGGCTCATGCTCAAAATCTTTCTGTTAATAGGGAATACATGTCAAAGAATCCGGTTGTCATTTTACTTTTTATAACAATAGTAAAAAGACCGCTGACTTCTATTATACCTTTTTCGTCATGAATTTTATACCCCGAAAAACAAATTTGGATAACTTTTTATCCGGAACTGTCCTTTATCGGAATCGGGAACCGTTTAAAAACCGGAATGGTGTTGTTGATGGAATGGTGTTTGATGAAAGGATAACCAAAATATTTCGTTTCGGAGACTTGCGGACGGAAACCATGTTTCGTAAAATAACGGTTTTCAGAATGATCATAAAATTCTGTCGGTTATTGTCTTTTGTTTATTGTTCGTCCTGTTGGATTGGATTGACTGGAGTAAGAATCATGGAATGCAGAAGAGAAGAAAATCTTAAAGACTGTACCTGTACTTATCAATGCCCGCGTCGGGGGCTCTGTTGTGAATGTGTCGCGCATCATCGGGCGAAAAATCAGATTCCCGGTTGTTTTTTCCAAAGAAGGGGAAGCCGCCTGGGACCGTTCCTGTAAATTTTTTGTCCAACAGTTGAATGGAATGAAAAACTGATCGATGTTCTTTTGTTCCTCGTTAATTGACCTTGTTTATCCGCCGGCCTGCCTGTTTTGCGGTCGTGTTTCAGGAGATGAACGCGACGGAAAACGGACCCCCTGGACAGGTCCGGGAATTTGTCCGGAATGTCGGTTGGGTTTTGTGTTGCCAACATCGGAACAGTGTCCCCGTTGCGGCGGAGTTCGGTTTGAGCGGATTTATGACAGGGAGACGGGAACAAGACAGTGTGCCGGTTGTGAAAACTTTCATGCGCTGTTCCATCATGTTCTGGCGTTGGGGGAATATCGCGGGATTTTACGCCGATCCATTTTGAAAATGAAAACGGAACGAAACGCTTTCCTTGCCGGAGAGCTTGCCCGGGTTTTTTGGGAGGAAAAAGAAAAAGAGTTTTCGCAGATCGATTTTGATTTGATTGTTCCGGTGCCGATGTTTTCCTGGAAACAGTTTTTTCGCGGGACAAGCTCCTCCCTGAACCTTGCAAGGTGTTTTTCCCGTCATTTTAACAGACCGGTCGCGACAACGGTTCGTCGAACCCGATACACCATGCCGCAGTCTTATTTTTCGGTCAAAGACCGTCAAAGTAATGTGTCCGGAGCGTTTAACTTTTGCCCCGGTCGCAAGAATCCTGATTCAACGCTGGAATATCGGGGTAAAAAAGTTCTGCTGGTCGACGATATTCTGACTTCCGGAGCGACCTGCAACGAAGTTACCCGTGTTCTGCTGGACGCCGGAGCTGCCCGGGTGACGGTCGCCGTTCTTGCCCGCGCCGAAGGAATGACACATTCATAACGGAAGAAATGGTCAGTTCATAACTCGCTGATAAGTGCCGTATTGCAAAAAAAAACGCAAACCGCTCCAACAAACGGTTTGCGTTATACACCCAATCTGATTCGAACAGATAACCTTCGGTTCCGTAGACCGATGCTCTATCCAATTGAGCCATGGGTGCTTTTAAAGATAAATTTCAAAACGGAAATCCATCTTCATCAATGTTAGTTTTATTAAACTCTTTTTTGGCGTTTTGACAAGACCTCCGGCCAAAAAAATATCGTTTTTTTACTCCGTTTTTATTCCGGTTCCCTGTCAAATGTTTCCAGACCGGTTTTAACTATTGTTTTTTCGATTCCGGGGACGGTGTTTTTTCGGGTGTTGGAATGACCGGGTTTGTTTCCAGTCGGTTCCGCGAAAAAAGATTCGGAAAGAAGGTGTAAATTCCGAACAAAACAGCCCCGCAAACCAGAAAAGAGTCCGCCAGATTGAAGTTTGGCCAGGGATAATCCCCCAGCATGACCAGAATCCAATCGCGGACAGCGTAAATCGGTTGCCCGACCAGATCCGGGGAACATTGCTGTGTTATGACGGCGATTTCGTTCCATTGTAAATGGTGCAATCCGAGCCGATCCCATAAATTGCCGAGAATCCCGGCGGTCACCAGTCCAAAAATAACCGCTAAAAACCGGCTTCGCGTCGGATCCGCCAGGAGCCACCAGATAATTCCGACAAACGCGATCATGGATGAGGTGACCAGAAACGCGGTTTGCCCCTGGCCAATTCCGAATAAGGCTCCCTGATTCAACGACGTCTGAAACCCGAAAACATCAGGAATGAGCCACCATATATCCTGTTCGCCGGGAAAACCGATTGTATGAAAAATCCAGTTTTTTGTCAGAAGGTCTGAAACGACCCCTAAAAAGGCTATTACGGCAAACAGAAAAAATCGAAAAGCGGTTGATCGGGAATTCATAAACAGAGGTGTTTCTGAAAATATTGTTGTTCAAAGGGACGATAAAATACCGTTGACGCAGGTTTTCTCCGAATCTTTGATCGGAACTTTTTACCGGCCCGGTCATTTCCATAAACTCTGCGACCGGGCGTTGTTCCGTTCCGGTTCAGACATTTGTTTCGTCAACAGGAAAATCGTGAAGTTTTCCTCCGGTTTATCCGGCCACCGGTATCTTCCGTACCCGGAAACAGTTTGGCCAGTTCCTCGTCCATTCGTTTTTGTGCCGGAACCTTCCGTAAATTTATGCCGGAATCCGATTGCGTGTGTAGCCGGCGGAAAACAAAACGAGAATCGCTTCGGTCCTGGGACGGAATCTTCATGAATTGTAGAATTTAAATAAAAGGATGTCAAATATGATTTCGTAAAAATTGATATTTTTTGACTTTTTGCCCAATTTATCCCGGATATGTTTTGATTTTATCTTCTGATTGATGATAATTTGTATCAGGAAGAAAGGATTCCCGTTTCGGAAGAAGCGGAGAGGACATCGCCCGTTCAATCTGTTTTTTGAAACGCAAAGAAGGGAGTCTTGAGAAAAATTTGACAAACCAGAAAAAATATTGAAAAATTGGGGTTTTCTCCCGGTTCCCTTTTGTTAAAATAAGATTAGTTTTTTAGGATTCGTCTGATGGTGTTTCGGGTCATTTTTCCCGAACAACCGGTTTCAGTTGAAAATCAGTGTTACACTGGTTATAATGATAAACGAACCTGAATGAGTATAAGGAAATATTCACAATTTTTGCCGGTTACAAGAATACCGGATCAGGCAGGATATACTGTGGATTGCGCGTTTCAACAATGTATTAACCCGTCATGTAAAGCGACATACGATCTTTTTGAAATTCATCACCGCTGCCCGAAGTGCGGCAGTTTGCTTGATGTTGCCTACCGTTGGGACAAATTGCCGGTTCCGAAGGATCTTTCCTATTTTGAACAATTCTGGTCGCAGCGTCGTATCCCTCAGCGGTTCAGCGGGGTTTGGCGATTTCATGAGCTGCTGCCGTTTGCTCCACTGGAACAGTGTGTGACCGTCGGTGAAGGTCAGACGATTCTTCAGTGTTCTCCGGGGGTTGCCGCTTACGCGGGACTGAATCAGAAATCGTTGTATCTGGAATACGAGGGGTTGAACCCGTCCGGATCGTTTAAGGATAACGGAATGGCGGCGGGAACAACACATGGCCGGCTTGTCGGTGCGAAACGGGCGGCCTGTGCCTCCACGGGCAACACCAGTGCGTCTCTTGCGGTTTACTGTGCCTGTACCAAACTGATGAATTGCGTGATTTTTATCGGTTCCGGAAAGATTGCTTATGGGAAATTGTCGCAGGCGCTGGATTACGGGGCCAAAACGATTCAGATTGCCGGCGACTTTGACGACGCAATGGCCCGGGTTCAGGAGGTTTCCAAACAGCTTCATATTTATTTGCTCAACAGTCTGAATCCATTCCGGCTGGAAGGTCAGAAAACAATCATGTTCCGGGTTCTGGAAGCACTGAACTGGGAAGTTCCGGATTGGATTGTTGTTCCGGGTGGAAATTTGGGAAATTCCAGCTCGTTTGGCAAGGCGTTTATTGAGCTTCACCATCTGGGACTGATTAAAAAAATTCCGCGGCTGGCGGTTATCAATGCGGCGGGGGCGGACACTCTTTACCGGCTTTATGAAGAGGAAAAACTTCGCTGGAACGACGGAAATGTTGATCAGGCGAAAATCGATATGTTCTTCAAACAGATGGATGCCGAAGGGCGTCGGGCCTCGACGATTGCGAGTGCGATTGAAATCAACCGGCCGGTCAATCTGACGAAATGTCTGCGGGCTCTTGATTTCTGTCACGGCGTTGTCCGTAAGGTAACGGAACAGGAAATCCTCGATGCCAAGGCTCAGGTTGGGGCCAACGGTTTCGGATGTGAGCCGGCAAGCGCTGCAAGCGTTGCCGGAACGAAAAAACTGGTTGAAGAGGGAATCATCGGAAAAGAGGAACGGGTCGTCTGTGTTCTGACCGGTTATCAGCTCAAGGATCCGAACGCGACGGTCGCCTATCATGGAACGGACGCGGCGTTCTTTGAGTCGGTTCTGGGAAAACGCGGGGTTAAAAACGCCCCGTTCGCGAATCATCCGGTTTCCCTGGGGAATGATACGGACGCTATTATTGATTTGTTAAAAAAGGATTGACAGCAGATAAAATTCTCTTCCCTCCGTTCATCCGAACATCGGTGGAAGGGATTTTTGCGATAAAAACCGGTAAAATGGTCAATAGAGCGCTATTTTAACGGCAGGGATCATCGTTTTCGTGACACGGTGGTTAGAGTGCTGGTAAGAGGGAAGCGTTGAGAACAGGTCGAAAACGAAAAGGACGGAAAAAATGAAAATTGGATACTATCCCGGATGCGCGTTACACGGTTCCTCCCTTGATTACGAGCAGTCCGTGCTGGCGTGTCTTGCGAAACTTGGCGTCGAACTGGAAGAACTGGATGACTGGATTTGCTGTGGGGCGACGGCGGCTCACTCACTGAATGAAAAGCTGGCGACGGCGCTTCCGGCCCGAAATCTTGGAATCGCGGAAAAAATGAATCTTGCCGAACTGTTCGCGCCCTGTCCCATGTGTTCGATGGAACTTCTCAAGGCGAAAGAAGGAATCACAAAATCTGTGGAATTACGGCAGAAAATGTCGGAAATCGTTGAACTTCCCCTTGTCGGTTCGACGGAAATTTTCAATCTGATTCAGGTGTTCCAAAAAGTTGGAATCGATCAGATTGTCGCGAAACAAACGCAAAAGCTTGAGGAATTCCGACCGGCCTGTTATTATGGGTGCCTGCTGACCCGTCCGCCCAAAGTGGTCAGGTTTGACGATTGTGAACATCCGGAAAGTATGGAAACACTGCTGAAGGCTCTTGGAGCGTCGCCGGTTGACTGGAATTACAAGACGGAATGCTGTGGGGCCGGGATGACGCTCTGTGACGCGGAAACAGTTGTCGATTTATCGCATAAGATTATTGCCAATGCTGAAAAACATGGAGCCAACTGTCTGGTAACCGCCTGTCCGATGTGTCAGATGAATCTTGACATGCGACAATCAGACGTTCGGAAAAAATATCCGGAAACGACCCCGATTCCGATTTATTACCTGTCTGATCTGGTTGGCCTGGCAGTTGGCGTGGAACCGAAGGAACTTGGCGTTCATCGTCATTTTGAACCTTGCCCTTTACGATAATTCCTGTCTGCTCCTGTTTTTGGTTTCCGGATTGAACGGTTCTCGTTGTATGGTGTTCGATTTCCGGTTCCGAAAATACCGGTTTAAAAAATTCACTTTTGACGTTGAGGGGATAAAAGGGGAAAAATGCCTCATTTAATTGAAACTCCGGTACCGTTTCCACAGGAAGGAATCCGGATTGATGAGTTTGTCGGACGTATTTCAACGGGAGAAAACCGGGTCAGTATCGGTCGGCTTTCGAGCCGTCAGGGGTGGTCGGAGCCGGCGCAACGTCCTGATTTTGACGAATACACCGTGGTACTTGCCGGAGCGTTACACATTCGTTCACTGGACAGTGGCGAAACGACGGTTGTACGTGCCGGTCAGGCCGTTTTGGTTTCCAAAGGAGAAAAAATACAGTACTCGACTCCGGAAGCGGATGGAGCGGATTACATTGCTGTTTGTTTGCCCGCTTTCGCCTCGGAGCTGGCTCACCGTGATCCGGAATAAAAAGTTTCCGGGGTAATACGAACTTTTGAGGGGGGGTGCCTTTATTCCGTGGCGTTTGGGAAGAGGTCCCGGAGGTATGCCTGTGAAACGGGATGCTGAATGGTTGCGGGTATTTGTTTTTATGGAACGACATGATGGACTTTATTCTTATTTTGAACGGGCTTTAAATACAAAACCTCTGTCCCTGTCCGGCAAAGGTATCGATGGCGTCAGAGAGTTATAGGGTTCCGTTTTATCGTAGGGCTGCGGCCGTTTCGCGATACCGTTGGCCCGGCGACAAATCCAAATCCCGAAATCGGGATGACAACATATTGAGATGGTTTTAATATGGCAAAGATAGGTGTATTTACTTGCTGGTGCGGCGAAAACATTGCCCGACATGTTGACTGTGAACGGGTTTCCGAGGCGATAGGGCAGCTTCCGGGGGTTTTTTGCAGCGTGAATTATAAATACATGTGCAGCGAGCCGGGACAGTCGATGATTATGGATAAAATCAAGACGCTGGGTCTGACGGCGGTTGTCGTCGCGAGCTGTTCGCCTCACATGCACCTCAAGACGTTTCGGAAAGCGGCGCAGCTGGCCGGCGTCAATCCTTATCTGGTCGAGATGGCGAACATTCGGGAGCACTGTTCCTGGGTACACTCTGATAAAGAAGTGGCGACCAGAAAGGCGATTGAGCTGATTACCATGGCGGTTGAAAAAGTCCGGCACAATCATGCGCTGTCGCCGATTGAGGTTCCTGTTACCCGTCGGGCTCTTGTCATCGGGGGCGGAGTGGCCGGAATTCAGGCGTCTTTGGATATCGCCGCGGCGGGGCATGAAGTGATTCTGGTTGAAAAGGAACCGTCTGTCGGCGGTAAGATGGCGGGACTTTCAGAAACGTTTCCGACGCTGGACTGCTCACAGTGTATTTTGACACCGCGAATGGTTGAAGTCGGCCAGCACCCCAATATTCGGCTGATGACCTATTCCGAGGTGGAAAAGGTCGATGGGTATGTTGGTAATTTTAAGGTGACGATTCGAAAAAAAGCGAGGTATGTCGATATTAACAAGTGTACCGGGTGCGGTAACTGCTGGAATCACTGCCCCAATAAAAAAATCCCGAACTCCTTTGATTATAACCTTGGAAAGCGGACGGCAATTTATATTCCATTCCCGCAGGCGGTTCCGGCGAGACCGGTCATTGACGCGGAAAGATGTTTGCGGTTCAAAACAGGAAAATGCGGAATCTGTCAGAAAAACTGTGCCGCGGGCGCGATCAATTTCGATGATAAGGATGAACTGATTACGGTTGAGGTCGGAGCGATCGTTGTCGCGACCGGATATCAGCTTTACAGTATTGGAAAGGAACAGCCGAAACCGGGGATTTCCGGATATGGTGAATATGGATACGGGAAATACGCCGATGTTATCGATTCTCTTCAGTTTGAGCGTCTGATTTCCGCGTCCGGTCCGACCGGCGGTGAGCCGAAATGCCCGTCTGACGGACGAATTCCGGAGAAAATAGTCTTTATTCAATGTGTCGGGTCGCGTGATAACGCCAAGGGGATTTCCTATTGCTCTAAAATCTGCTGTATGTATACCGCCAAGCATACTATGCTGTATCGGCACAAGGTTCATGACGGGGAAGCGCATGTTTTCTATATGGATATTCGGAGCGGGGGGAAGAAATACGATGAGTTTGTCCGCCGCGCCATGGAGCAGGACGGGGCGATTTATCACCGCGGGCGTGTTTCCAAAATTACGGAAGAGGAAATCAACGGCGTTAAAAAACTGATTGTCCGCGGAGCGGATACCCTGACCGGGCGACCGGTGACCATTGAGGCGGATATGGTTGTTCTGGCGGCCGCGATGGTTCCAACGGCCCATGTGGAATCACTGGCTCAGAAACTGTCTGTCGGATATGATGAATACGGCTTTTTGAGTGAGTCTCATCCGAAATTGCGGCCGGTTGAAACGAATTCGGCCGGCGTCTTTGTCTGTGGCACCTGCCAGGGGCCCAAGGATATTCCGGAATCGGTTGCCCAGGCATCGGCTGCGGCGGCCAAAGTCCTGATCATGCTCAGTCAGCCCAAACTGACCCGTGAACCGGAAATTGCCAACGTTTCCGAAAATCTTTGTGCCGCTTGTGGTGCCTGTGTCAAAACGTGTCCCTATCAGGCGATCACGCTGGAAGACATTCTGGACCGGAAAGGTCATTTTGTCAAACGGACGGCCCGGGTCAACCCCGGGTTGTGTATGGGGTGCGGAACCTGTGTTTCAACCTGCCCCTCTAAATCGATTGATCTGGAAGGCTTTACCGAAGAACAGGTTTATGCCCAGATTGAAAGCTTTGTCCACTAAACAGTTGCGATATCGCGGATTTCCCCGATATAAACCAAAGAATAACCGCCGTCAACAAAAGCTTCTGACATCAGATCCTCATTAACGGCGGTTCTTTTTTAACAGGGTTATTTTTCAATTTATTGTTAATAACGAATCACAGGCTTCTTACAGGGTCAGGGTCGCAACAATGGAATCGTGATCGGAGGGGAAACGGCCGTTGCGTTTATCCGGGCTGATTTTGAATTCTTCGACGCTGATATTGTCAGTAACGAAGATGTAATCAATGATACTGCCCTTGTCTGCCGGGATCCTTCCAAAATCATGGAACGTCCGGTTTTGAGCGATATCCAATTTTTTAGCGATAAGCCGGGAATCATTCAATCCGAAAGCGCCGTCTTCTTTGTTGGTCAGAATCTTATAAACTTCACTGTCCGGGGAACTGTTGAAGTCGCCGGAGATGAACCAGGGAAGATCGCCGGCAATTTTGGACATCCGGTCCAGAACCAGATGAGCGCTGTTTCGCCGGGCTATCTGTCCCATATGGTCAAAATGGGTATTCGCGTAAACAAATTCCTTGCCGGACTGCTTGCACTTGAATTTACCCCAGGAAACAACCCG
>Ga0079305_1003558_pt1 | contig 10357 bp, 6 predicted proteins | sample LMS_cellobiose_e_FD_79183 | JGI IMG/M metagenome (GOLD analysis project Ga0079305, IMG submission 79183) | Rumen-fistulated moose microbial communities from Alaska, USA - LMS_cellobiose_enrichment | ecosystem: Host-associated > Mammals > Digestive system > Stomach > Rumen fluid ... | reverse complement strand
GTCCGCGGTGAACGCGCCCACGGCCACGTCCACGATCTCCTCCACCGCGCCGCGCAGCACTCCCAGCTCCGCCGCGGTCCCGGCGGAGAAGGTCACCTGCTTTTCCTCCATCTCCCGCGCGGTCTCCGCCAGATTCAGCGCGTGGTCGCTCAGCCGCTCCAGATCGCCGATGGCGTGGAGGTATTTTGCCACGGCCTCGCTTTGGGCCGCGGTCAGCTCCGTGGAGGTCAGCTTCATGAGATAGGTGCCAAGCCTGTCCTCATATTCGTCCACCGCGTCCTCCCGGTCGGCCACGGCCTGAAAGCCGTCCTCAGCATACGCATCGAACAGCGCGAAAGCCGCGCGCAGAGCGTCCCTGGACAGCTCCGCCATGGCGTTGGCCGCGGCGCGGCTCTGCTCGATGGCCAGCACGGGATGGGCCACGAACCGCTCCTCCAGCTTCTCCACCCCGGCGGTGTAGGGGTTTGGCTCCTGCGCCGCGGCCTTTTCCCGCACCAGACGCCCGGTGAGCCGCTCCAGCGGCCCCAGGAAGGGCAGCAAAATCAGCATGGAGCCGATGCGGAACAGCGAGTTGATTAGCGCGATCTCCACCGGTCCCACGGCCGCCTCCACAAAGGCGAAGGGCCATATCCGGTGGAGCAGATAGAACACCGCCGAGAAGAACACCGTGCCCGTCGCCGCGTTGATGAGGTAGGTCAGCGCCGCTCTCCGGGCGTCCCGGCTGGCGCCGATGGCCGAGAGCAGCACCGGCACCGCCGCGCCGATGCCCATGCCCATGATCAGCGGAAAGGCGGCGGCAAAGCTGACAGTGCCGGTGACGGACAGTGCCTGCAAAATGCCCACGGAGGCGGAGTTGGACTGCAGTGCCGCGGTGATGGCCGCGCCCGCCAGGATGCCCAGCAGCGGATTGCCAAACGCGGTGAGCAGAGAGAGGAAGGCGGGGCTTTCCTTCAGCGGGGAGACCGCGCCGCTCATGGCCTGCATGCCGTACATCAGCACCGCAAAACCCAGCAGGACGTCGGCCGTGTGCCGCCGGGATGAAGTTTTGCTCCGCATGCGCAGCACGATGCCCACAAGCGCCACCGCCGCGCTGAGGGTGGAGGCGCTCAGCAGCGATACGGCGGAGCCCCCGCTGATATAGGAAAGGCACAGTATCCACCCCGTAACGGAGGTGCCGATATTGGCGCCCAGGATGACGCCCGTGGCCTGGGCCAGCTGCATCATGCCGGAGTTGACAAAGCCCACCACCATGGCCGAGGTGGCCGAGGACGACTGGATCACCGCCGTCACCACCGCCCCCAGCAGCACGCCCTTCACCGGCGTGCCGGTCAGCCGGTAGAGCACCGGCTCCAGCCGCTGGCCGGCCACCTGCTTCAAGCTGTCGCCCATGAGCGCAATGCCGAAGAGAAACAGCGCCACGCCCCCCAGCAGGGAGAGCACATTTCCGAAACCCATGCTTCATCGCCTTTTTCAATAACATTTTATTATGTGTCTATAATATATCATAATAGCGCTTCCGTGAGAAGAGGGGAAAAGTAGCTAAAAACGAATTGCCTTTTCCGCGGAAAAGCTGTATCATTAAATAAATTTAGTCCCAGCAAATATTTATAGGGGAGGAAGCAATGGACGACAAAGCAAAGCTGATCTTTGGCAATCCCATCTCCGAGAAGGATTATCGGAAGGCCGTGCGCTCCAAGGAGAAGTACGCCCGGCGCTTCGGGGATGATTCCGCCGCCGATTACAGCGTGATGCTCCGGCCCAACGAGTGCCTGCACGAGCCGCTGGGGGTGCTGGACGTCCGCGTGGCGGAGGGCGAGGGGGACATCCCCTTCGACACCCAAAAGGGGATCATCGTGGGCAACATCCGCATGGGCTTCGGGCACTACCGCATCTCCATCGCCATGGCCAGCGCGGCCCACGCCCTGAGCTACACGCCCTACTGGATGGACTTGAACTCCTTTCCCGAAACCACCTGCACCAAGGTCATCGGCTCGCAGAACGACCTCTATTCCCTGGGCTCCCGGCTGAGCCAGAGGATCGGGCTGTTCAACACTCTGGTGTGGGAGCCCATGAACTACGAGGGCTTTCGCCAGCTGAGCTACAACGCCTCCGACCAGAAGAACGCCGAGCTGATGGCGGCGGTATTTAAGAACATCCCCCAGGATATCCCCGTCATCGGCACCCACGTCTGGCCCGCCCAGGCGGCCCTGCACGCGGGGATGAAGTATGTTGTCAACGCCATCCCCGACAACTGGCCCATGGCGCTGCACCTGGCCGAGGGCAGCGTGCACACCGTCCAGACCCGCCAGGCCTACATGGGCTACCGCATTCTCAACGGCATGCAGAAAAAGGACGTGCTGCGCGCCATGCCCGCCGACAGTCTTGTCTACACCGGCCACTACATAGATCACGAGCTGACCGCCAACATCGAGAGCGACTGCGCCGCGCGCCTGGCGCGGCAGAGGACGGGCGCGCCCATGCGCTTTTTGCTGACCATCGGCGGCGCGGGGGCCCAGCGGGAGCTGTTCGCGGCCATCATTCGGCATCTGCTGCCCCTGGTGTGGGATTCCCGCGCGGCGCTGTATGTGAACGTGGGCGATTACAAAAACGTGTGGGACGAGCTGTGCCGCTCCATCCCGGAGCTCTCGGCGGTCTCCACCGCCCACTTCAACGACTGGGCGGACACCCGCGCCTTTGCTCAGGGCGCTCTGACCGGCGCGGCGGAGGGCGTGCACGCCTTCTGGCACGAGGACATTTTTGAGGCGGTATACTGCACCAACCTTTTGATGCGCTCGGCCGACGTGCTGCTGACAAAGCCCAGCGAGCTGGCCTTCTACCCCATCCCCAAGCTGTTTTTGAAGCGCATCGGCGGTCACGAGCGCTGGGGCGCCATCCACTCCGCCGAGATGGGCGACGGCACTCTGGAGTGCGAGGACGTGCCCCACGCCCTGCAGATGGTCGACCTTCTGACGGAGGACAAGGGTCTGCTCCAGGACATGTGCGGATGCATCTGTGAGAACAAGACCAGGGGGCTCTATGACGGCGCTTACCGCGCCGTGGAGCTCGCCATGGGATTAAAAAACAAGGGAGAATAACAAGACAATGGAGGAAAAACAAAAACTGACCGGCAGGGCGAAGCTTTCCTACGCCCTGGGCGCGGTGGGCAAGGACATGGTGTACATGCTCTCCGCCAGCTACGTGCTATACTATTTCCAGGACGTAATGGGCGTGAGCGCCATCGCCATGGGCACCATTCTGCTCATCGCCCGCGTGTTCGACGCCTTCAACGACCCCATCATGGGCGTGATCGTGGCCCGGACCAAGACCCGCTGGGGCAAGTTCCGCCCTTGGCTGATGATCGGCACGCTCACCAACGCGGTGGTTCTGTTTCTGATGTTCGCCGCGCCGCCCAAGCTGGACGCCGCCGGTCTGACCGCCTACGCCGCCGTGACCTACATCCTCTGGGGCGTCACTTACACCATGATGGACATCCCCTACTGGTCCATGATCCCCGCCTTTACCGAGGGCGGCAAAGAGCGCGAGGGGCTGACCACCCTGGCCCGCTCCTGCGCGGGCGTGGGCAGCGCCATCATCACCATCGTGACAATCCTGGCCGTGCACGCCCTGGGCGGCGGCAGCGGACGGGAGAACGAAATTCTGGGCTTCAAGTGGTTCTCGCTGATCGTGGCGGTGCTGTTCGTGGGCTTCACGGTGCTCACCTGCGTCAACGTAAAGGAGCGCTCCACCGCCCAGATGGAGACCGTCTCCGTGGGGCAGATGTTCAAGGCGCTGCTGCAAAACGACCAGGCGCTGGCCATCGTGATCGCCATCGTGCTCATCAACTGCTCAGTGTACATCACTTCCAACCTGGTGCTCTATTTCTTCAAATATGACTTCGGAGGCGCGGGCTGGGACGGCAGCTACACCCTGTTCAACACCTTCGGCGGCGCCATGCAGATTCTCTCGATGATGCTGCTCTATCCCCTGCTGCGCAACGGTCTGAAGCTGAGCAACACCAAAATCTTCTACACCTGTCTCACCATGTCCATCGTGGGCTACGCGGTGCTGCTGGGTCTGGCCTTCACCAACATGAGCAACGTGTACATCCTCTTCATCCCCGGCTTCTTCATCATGGCGGCCAGCGGACTGCTGAACATCCTGACGACCGTGTTTCTGGCAAACACCGTGGATTACGGCGAGCTGAAGAACGCCCGCCGGGACGAGAGCGTGATCTTCTCCATGCAGACCTTTGTGGTGAAGCTGGCCTCCGGCATCGCGGCGTTTGTGGCCTCCATCTGCCTGCAGATCACCGGCATCTCCGATGTGGAGGACGCCGTGACCGCTGCGGCGGAGGCCGTGGGCCAGAGCGTGGACGAATACCAGGTCATCTATTCGGATCTGGTGCAGTCCTCCGCCAAGGTGGGGCTGCGCATGACGATGACCATCGTGCCCATCGTGGGTCTGCTGATCGCCATCCTCTGGTTCCGCAAAAAGTACATCCTCACCGACAGCAAGGTGGCCGAGATCTCCCGGCAGGTGAAAGCCCTGCACGGGGCCGAGGTCTGAGCACAAAATATAGAAGACCTCCGCGGGAAGGAGACATCCTTCCCGCGGAGGTCTTTTATCGGGAGAAAGGCGGGAGCCGGAAAAGCTCTTCCCCCGGAGGGGGAAGCAAGTCCCCGCCGGAAGAGGCGGATCTTTTTCTATCGCTTTTTCAGTCCCTCCGGCGTCAGCTCATACACGCTGTGGCACACCTCGTCCAGGTATTTTCTGTCATGGGAGACGCTGACGATGCTGCCGGGGAAGTCCCTTAAAGCGGCGCGGACCACCGGCGCGGACAGGGGCGAAAAGTTGCGCGTGGGCTCGTCCAGCAGCAGCACGTTGGCCTTCCGGAGCACCATGTCCAAAAACAGCAGCTTGGCCCGCTGCCCGCCGCTGAGCCGGGCGATGGGGCTGTGCATCTCCTCATAGGTAAAGCGCATGCTGGCAAGCCGGTTATGCACCAGCATGCGCGTCTCCCTGTCCCCCTGGGGGGCCAGATATTCCAGGGGCGTGGCGGCGTAAGGGAGCGTCTCGGCATAATCCTGGGGCATGTAGGCCGCCGTGATATCCCGCCGGGCGCGCAGCTCCTCCCACAAAAGGCGCAGCAGCGTGGACTTGCCCGCGCCGTTTTTCCCCGCGATGCCCACGATCTCCCCGCCCCGGACCGTCAGGCGCACGTCACGGGCGAGCAGGCGCTCTGGCGCGGTCAGCGCGGGAAGGGAGAAGTCCAGCACCGTCTTCCCCGCGCTCAGGGCGGCGGAGTCCTCAAAGCGGGTCAGGATGGCCGTCTCCCGGTGGGGGAAGTCCGTAAAGCTCTCCGCGGCGCGCTCCAGACGCCTGCCGGTGGCCTGCACGGAGTGCATCTTCTTTTTCAGCAGCCGGCCCCCGTGGGGATCGCCGCGGGAGATCGCGCGCTGCTCGTGCTCCACCCGGTCGTGAATCTGCCGCCAGCGGCGCATCTGCTTATCATAGTCCTCCCGCTCCTTGAAGGCCATCTGCTCCTGGTGGGAGAACTGCCTTCCCCGTCGCTCCAGATACTCCCGGTAGGGGGCGCGCGTCACGGTGACACGGTTTTGGGTCTTGTGCAGCAGCCGTTCCAGATGGATGATGACGTTGGCGGTATTCTCGATCAGCGTCTCATCATGGGAGATATACAGCGTCGGCAGCCCGGCGGTGAGCAAAAACCGCTCCAGCCACTCCAGCGTGGGGATATCCAAATCGTTGGTGGGCTCGTCCAGCAGCAGAAAATCCGGCTCGGTCAGCAGCGCGCGGCACAGCCGCAGCCGCACCCGCTCCCCGCCGGAAAAGCTGCCCAGCGGGCGGGAGGAAAACAGCAGCTCCGTACTCACCCCCAGGGCGGTCAGAGTGTCCATGTGCTCATAATAGGGCAGGCCGTCAAAATATTCCTCCGCGGGCAGCGAAAACAGCTCCTCCTCCATCAGCTGGGAGAGATAGGCCGCCTTTCCCCGCTTGAGAATCTGTCCCTCCACGTCGCAGTAGTCCGCGGTCAGGGCCCTGTCGTATACGGTTTTTAAAAGGGTGGATTTGCCGTTGCCCTCCTCGCCGATGAGCACGGCCCTGTCCCCCTTTTGCAGCGTGAAAGAAAACCGGTCCAGCAGCACGCCGCCGGAGCGCCGCAGCGTGATGGTGAGGTCCTTGATCTCCAGCACGGGGCGTCTCCTCCCTTCTCCTTTTTCCAAAGCATAACAGCCGGGCATGCGTCATGTCAATCAACCGGCGGTATAAGCCTCTGGACAACGCGGCGCAAAAAGTGTAGATTAAAGCTGAGAAAACACACGGGAGGATCACTCCATGGATTATTCGAAGCTGCAAAACGGAAGCGACATCCGGGGCGTGGCGCTGCCCGGCGTGGAGGGCGAGGATGTCAATCTGACGCCCCAGGCCGTGGGTCACATCGCCCGCGGCTTTGCCGCCTGGCTGCGGCGGCGCACCGGAAGGGGCGCGGGTCTGCGCGTGGCCCTGGGGCGGGATTCCCGGCTGTCCGGCCCGGCCATGGCCGAGCTGCTGGGCGCCGCGCTCAGCGCCGAGGGCGTGGACGTGACGGACATGGGCCTTTGCACCACCCCGGCCATGTTCATGACCACCGTGACGGAGGGGTATCTCTTTGACGGCGCGGTGATGATCACCGCCAGCCATCTGCCCTGGAACCGCAACGGCATGAAATTCTTTACCGCCGCCGGGGGCGCCGAGAGCGGCGACATCCGGGAAATCCTGGCTTTCGACGACGCCGCTCTCGCCTATGCCGGCGCGCCGGGGACACGGGAGCAGGGGTCCTTTATGGACGCCTACGCCGCGCTGCTGCGGCAGAAGATCGTCTCCGGGGCCGGGCGTGACCGGCCTTTGGAGGGGTACAGGATCGTGGTGGACGCGGGCAACGGCGCGGGCGGCTTCTTCGCGGAGAAGGTCCTCTCCCCCCTGGGCGCGGACACCGCCGGCAGCCGGTTTTTGGAGCCGGACGGCCGCTTCCCCAACCACGTGCCCAACCCGGAGCTGCCTGAGGCCATGGAGAGCATCCGCGCCGCCGTGCTGGAAAACGGCGCCGACCTGGGGCTGATCTTCGATACCGACGTGGACAGGGCCGGGGCGGTGCTGCGCTCCGGGGAGGAGCTCAACCGCAACCGGCTCATCGCCCTGATCGCCGCCATCGTGCTGCGGGAGCACCCCGGCGCCGCCATCGTCACCGACTCCATCACCTCCACGGGGCTGGCCGCCTTCATCGCCGGGCGCGGCGGCGTCCACCGCCGGTTCAAGCGGGGCTACCGCAACGTGATCAACGAGGCGCTGCGCTTGAACGCCGCGGGGCAGGACTGCCAGCTGGCTATCGAGACCTCCGGCCACGCGGCCATGAAGGAGAATTATTTTCTGGACGACGGCGCCTATCTGGTGACCAAGTTCCTCATTGAGCTCTCCCGCGGACGGGAGCTGGAATCGCTGATCGCCGACCTGGCCGAGCCCAGCGAGAGCCGGGAATTCCGTATGCGCATCACGGATGCGGATTTTCGCGCCGCGGGGCAGGCTGTGCTGGATGCCCTGGGCGGGCAGGTTGCTCGGCAGCCGGGCTGGAGTCTGGCCCCCGACAACTTTGAGGGCGTGCGGGTGAACGTGGATTCTCAGCACGGCGACGGCTGGTTTTTGCTGCGCCTCTCCCTCCATGACCCCATTCTGCCCTTGAACATCGAGAGCGACAGCCCCGGCGGCGTAAAGCGGATCGCCCGCGACCTGGCGCCCTTTTTGGCGCGGCAGCCGGGCATCGACGCTGCGGCGCTGCTCTCCTTTGCGCAGTGAGGCCGTCGGCCGGGGAGTTTTTTTCGGGCGAGTCCTTCCCCGCCCCGCTATTGGCGATTGACGGCGGGGATAAATCGGGTTAAATTAATGGATGGAAAAACACTGATCGGGAGGATAACGTATGAACGTATTTGTCACCGGCGGCACCGGGTACATCGGCAGTCACACCTGTGTGGAGCTGCTCTCCGCGGGCCACAGCGTGGTGGTGGCGGACAACCTTGTCAACTCCAGCGCCGAGAGTCTGCGCCGGGTGGAGCGCATCACCGGCAAGAGCCTTGTCTTCTATGAGACCGATCTCCGGGACCGGGACGCTCTGGACGGCATTTTTTCCAAGCACGATTTTGACTGCGTGATCCACTTCGCCGGGCTGAAGGCCGTGGGCGAGAGCGTGGAAAAGCCGCTGATGTACTACGAAAACAACCTGACCTCCACCATGAACCTGCTCTCCGCCATGGAAAAGCACGGCGTGAAGCGCATCATCTTCTCCTCCTCCGCCACGGTGTACTCCCAGGAGAACGCCATGCCTGTGGATGAGAACGCCCGCACCGGGGACTGCACCAACCCCTACGGCTGGACCAAATTCATGTGCGAGGAGATTTTGCGCTCCCAGGCCAGGGCCGACGGCGCGCTGTCGGTGATGCTGCTGCGCTACTTCAACCCCGTGGGCGCCCATCCCAGCGGCCTCATCGGCGAGGACCCCCGCGGCATTCCCAACAATCTGATGCCCTATATCGCCCAGACCGCCGCGGGCCGCCGGGAGCATCTGAACGTTTTCGGCAACGATTACGACACCCCCGACGGCACCGGCGTGCGGGATTACATCCACGTGGTGGACCTCTCCCGCGGACATGTGGCCGCCATGGAGTATATGGCCGACCGCACCGGCACCGAGGTCATCAACCTGGGCACCGGCGTGGGCTACAGTGTGCTGGACATGGTAAAGGCTTTTGAAAAGGCCACCGGCATCCGCATCCCCTATGTCATCGCCCCCCGCCGTCCCGGCGACGTGGCGACGGTCTACGCCGACCCCGCCAAGAGCTTTCGGCTGCTGGGCTGGCGGGCGGAAAAGACCCTGGAGGACATGTGCCGCGACAGTTGGAACTGGCAGAGCCACAACCCCAACGGCTATCAAGGATAACAACTTCAACTTCAACTTGAACCCGCTTCGCTGGGCTTCAAGTTGAGAAAGATGCAGCCCACTGCAGCGCACACATTGTCTGCTTTTAGCAGACAATGTGCACGTTTGTGGGCTGAGAAGTATTTTCGCCGAGGTACACGCCCCCGGCGAAAATGACTTGGACTCTATTTGCGCCTGCGGGCGCAAATTCTGCGAGGCATTTTAATACATAAGCTTTCTAATGAATCTGTTTACATGAGGAGAAACACATGGCAAAGCCTTCATTGATCATCATGGCCGCCGGCATGGGCAGCCGGTTCGGCGGCTTGAAGCAGATCACCCCCGTGGGCGACAACGGGGAGATACTCATGGACTTTTCCCTGTATGACGCCTGGAAGGCGGGCTTTCGCAAGGCGGTATTCGTCATCAAGCGGGAGAAGGAGGCGGATTTCCGCGCCATCGTGGGGCCCCACGTGGAAAAGCGCATGGAGGTCCATTACGCCTTCCAGGAGCTGGAGGACATTCCGGCGGGCTTCGCCGTGCCGGAGGGCCGGGTGAAGCCCTGGGGCACGGCCCACGCGGTACGCGCCTGCCGGAACGTGATCGGAGAGCCCTTCGCGGTCATCAACGCCGACGATTTTTACGGCCGGGGCGCCTTTGCGGCGCTGTACGCCTTCCTCACCTCCGGCGCAGGGGAAAACGAGCACGCCATGGTGGGCTACCGTCTGCGCAACACCGTCACCGAGTACGGCTACGTGGCCAGGGGCGTGTGCCGGGCCGAGGGCGGCTATCTCACCTCCATCACCGAGCGCACCCACATCGAAAAGCGAGGCGGGGACGCGGCCTACACCGAGGACGGCGAGCATTTTGTCCCCCTGCCCGGCGACACGCTGGTATCCATGAATTTCTGGGGCTTCCAGCGGGGGATGATTGACGCCTTTGACAGGCGCTTTACCGACTTTTTGCAAAACGAGCTGCCCCGAAATCCCCAAAAGGCGGAATACTTCCTGCCCGGCGTGGCCGACGCGGAGATGCGCTTCCACGGCGCGAGAGTGCGCCTGCTGCCCTGCGAGGAGAACTGGCACGGCGTCACCTACCGGGAGGACCTGCCCCAGGTGGTGGAGGCCATCGCCCAGCTCAAGCGCGACGGGGTCTATCCCCCCCGCCTCTGGGAGGAATAAAAGGCTGCATGAATGGGTTTTGGGGGATTGAATAAAAAGTTCTTCCCCCTCATCAACCCAGGGTACGCACTTAGCGTTTTTCAACGAGAAGGGGCTGTAGCAAAACGCAGTGACCCCTGTCATTCCGAGCAAAAATGGCCGCGAAGCGGCCATTTTTGCGTGGGAATCCGTCTCTTTTTACAAGGGAAACGGATTGCCACGTCGCTTACGC
>Ga0079305_1003557_pt1 | contig 10359 bp, 6 predicted proteins | sample LMS_cellobiose_e_FD_79183 | JGI IMG/M metagenome (GOLD analysis project Ga0079305, IMG submission 79183) | Rumen-fistulated moose microbial communities from Alaska, USA - LMS_cellobiose_enrichment | ecosystem: Host-associated > Mammals > Digestive system > Stomach > Rumen fluid ... | reverse complement strand
CGTTAAGCAGGTCAAGCGCCGCCATCGACGGCGTGAGCGCCCCCGTGAAGCCCTGCGCCGCCAGCAGCACCACAAGGGCCACAAGGTAGGCAAGCAGCTGCGTTGGGATATGTACGAGACTGTCCAGCCAGTTCTTAATAAACTGGGTAATTACGCCGGTGCAGGCCATGCACCCCGCAAAGGTTGCGATATATTCCCATGTGAAAAACTCTTTAAAATCCACTCTGTTCCTCCTTATATAGTCTCATTTGCCCTCTCCTGACCTTACTGGACGAGGTATTGAGACCAGATGCCACAATTGCCAAACCTGTTTTCTTTTCTGCCAGTTTTCCGGATCCTTTATGCAGTCTCCGGCATATCTCCGATAGTTTCCACTGCAATTCACTCACTATCCTGTCCAATACGCCCAGTTCATTTGTTTTTATGCCTCGCATCCTTCACCACCTTTCACCCATACCTTTAAGTAAAGGAAAAGTTGCGTGAAAATGCAAATCACAAACGCAAATCGCGTATTTGGATGGAAGCGCCAGGGACACGGATTATCCTGTGCGCAAATTTGGTATTATTCCTCGCTCAGCAGAAAGACGGCAACGCCGGCACATCTGCCCGGCCATGAAAAAAACGCTTAGAACAGTTTTCTAAGCGTTTTTTGCTGGCGGAAGCATGTGGGAATCGAACCCACCCGGGCAGTTATAACCACCCGCATCGGTTTTGAAGACCGAGGGACACACCAGCGCCCATCTGCTCCCATCTCGGACGGTTATTTCAGTCTACGAACGTCCCCGTCCCTCACAGTATAGCCGATTTCGTCAAAATATTCCAGTATCGCCTGGGTATATTTGCGAGAGGCTCCCAATGCATCGCGCAATTCGCTAAGCCGAACGCTTTCCTGCCGCTTTGTGAGCGTTTCAAACTTTTCCTTGGCGCAATCAACCGTTTCCCGCAAAAAGAAAAGCTCCGGGCCCACACAGATCAGCTCCCCGTCCCGTCTCAGCAGCTCCAGCATCCGAAAAACCATTTCCGGTGCAATTCCGGTTTTTTCCGCCAGGCTGGCGGGCGCAGGTGGCGCATACCCGGCAGCACGATAGGCGGCAAGGAGTTTTTCCCGCGCCGAACTGCCCGCATCGGTTTGCAGCGGCACAAATTCAGGCAGAGCAGCAGCGGCATCACGCCGGACTATCATCCCTTTTTCCAACAGCGATTCCATCAGCGCAGCCGGAAAACATTTCTGCATTTCAGACAGCGGGAATCCATCTGACAAGGGATGCTCCAGATGATAAGCGGCAAGCGCCTTCAGGATTGCCTGTCCGCTTTCCGCCATCAGCGCGGGCGTTCCCACAAGTCCGCCCGTTTCCATGATCATTCCACGATCCAGCAAGACCTGCCATGCCTCGTCAAACGCGGCGTCTGCACAGTGAAGGAACCGCTCCCGGAGATCCCGCCGCGTATAAAGCGCGTGGGACAGCTCATAGACGAGCTGATCTGAAAGCGTCCCATTTCTGTAACAGTGCAGGCGGGACAGCACTTCCGGATCCGACCGCTTGTGTTTGTTCGGACAGGCGTCAAGCACGATGCCTCCGCCAACCGTCAGGAGCGGTGAATAAAAGCGCACCACAAACCGGTCGCCGTACTGCGCCGCTACCGGCTGCTCCAGCCGCAATTGCGCATAGGCGGATTCTCCCGGATACAGCATATCCTGATCCAGAAGGATCAGCCGGCAGACCACGCTAGCCGTCCCAATCGCCAAATGCAGCCTGGAGCCGTGATGCAGGATGTGCGCCGTGGGGAGCGCGTCCAGCCGGACGTCGAGCCGTGTACAGCTCAACACCCGGCAGGCCAGCAGGCTGCCGCGACCGATATTCTCGCGTTTGATCCCACCGAGGTTCGCGGCAGCCCGCTGGCCTGCAAAGACGGCAGCGACATCTGTACCGCCGCTTTGCAGGCCGCGCACCCGTGCTTCGAGTCCCTGGGGACAGACCACGACCGGGTCGCCGACCGAAAGGGTTCCGCCAAGTACCGTCCCGGTGACCACTGTCCCAAATCCATCCACCGTAAATACCCGGTCAACCGGCATCCGAAACGGGCGGCCGCTGCCGCGTTCCGGACACTTTCCCACTGCCAGCAGGAGCGCCTCCCGCAATGCAGAAATCCCCATACCGGTGACAGCAGAAACCTCCACCACCGGCGCTTTCTGCAAAAAGCTGCCTGCAAAGGCCTCCCGCAGATCCTCCTTTGCCAGTTCCAGCGTCTCCTCATCCACAAGGTCGCACTTTGTCAATGCGACCACGCCATGCTGAACGCCGAGCAGCGTCAGGATGTCCAAGTGTTCCCGCGTCTGCGGCATCACGCCCTCGTCAGCCGCGACCACCATCAGCGCAAGATCGATCGCGCCTGCGCCAGCCAGCATATTGCGGATAAATTTTTCGTGTCCGGGCACATCCACGATTCCGGCAAGGGTCCCTCCCGGCAGCACCATCTGTGCAAATCCAAGGTCAATCGTAATCCCCCGGCGTTTTTCCTCCGCGAGCCGGTCGGTGTCCGTGCCGGTCAATGCTTTGACGAGCGCCGTCTTGCCGTGATCGATATGTCCCGCCGTCCCGATCATCACATGTTTCATCCCATCACCCCAGGCTTTTCGCCAGCGCCGCCGCGACCGCTTCAAAATCCGACTCCGAAATCGTGGCGGGGTCAAACAGCAGCTCCCCGTCAAAAATCCGCGCAATCACCGGAGGATTTGCGTTTCGCAAAAGCGCCTCCAATTGTTCGACCGCGCATCTATGCGGACACACCGCCACAGCAAATCCGTCAAGCAGCTGGCCCGGCGCCGCCCCGCCGCCCACCGGCCGCTGCTGCGGCACCACCCGCGTGCCGCAATCCGCGCCGGATTCCACGATTTCCCGGCAAAGGGCCTGCGCCTGGCGCCGCAAGGACTCCGATACGGCGCTCAGAGACGCCAGCACAGGGATTTCTTCCTTTGCACGTTTTGGGTTCTCATAGAGCCGCAGGGTCGCTTCCAGCGCGGCCAGCGACAGCTTATCGATGCGCAGGGCCCGCGCAAGCGGATGGCGCTTCATCCGCGCGATCAGTTCCTTTTTGCCAAGCAGGATACCCGCCTGCGGGCCGCCGAGCAGCTTGTCCCCGGAAAAGCAGACCAAATCCGCGCCATCGCGCAGCGTCTGCGGCACGGTCGGCTCCCCTGAAAACGGATACTCGGAAGCCTCAAGCACTGCGCCGCTTCCAAGATCAGCCAATACCGGTAAATTGTGTTTTGCGCCGAGCGCGGCAAGTTCCCGTACCTGTACCGACGCGGAAAACCCAATCACCCGGTAGTTGCTCGTATGCACTTTGAGCAGCATCCCTGTCTGTTCATTGATGGCGTTCTCATAATCGGAAAGCCGCGTCTTGTTGGTCGAGCCAACCTCGCAAAGCGTTCCGCCGCTCTCCGCCATGATATCGGGGATTCGGAATCCGTCCCCGATTTCCACAAGCTCCCCGCGCGAAACGACAATTTCCTTTCCTTTTGAAAAGGTTGAAAGCGCAAGCAGCAGTGCCGCCGCGTTATTGTTCACCACAAGCGCCGCCTCGCTGCCACAGAGCGCGCAGAGCAGCGGCTCGACAAACGTTCCCCTGCTGCCGCGCTCACCGCTCGGCAGATCGTACTCCAAATTTAAATAACCGGCCGCGGCTTCCAGCGCTTTTAGCGCTTTTTCCGCCAGCGGAGCGCGCCCAAGATTGGTGTGCAGCGCGACGCCGGTCGCGTTGATCACCCGGCGCAGGCCGCTTTCCCGCGCCTTTTTCAGAGCTTCAACCGTTTGTTTTTCCAGCGCTTCCATCGATGGGATTTCCCGCACTTCCCCTGCGAGCAGTCCGGCGCGCAAGCTGTCCAGAACCTGCCGCACCGCTTTGCGCACCGCGGTATGTCCAAAGCTTTCACACGCTTCGCGGACTGCTTCCCGCCGGAGCAACAGGTCGACCTGCGGAATTTTCTGCAAAAGCGCCCGTTTTTCATCCATATGACGTTCCCGTCCTTTCATCCGCTTGTTTTTTATTTTACTTTATGGCGCGATGGTAAAGGGAGCCCTATGCGTTGTCTATCAGAAGGCCGGAAAGGCCCGGAAAGGGCCCGCTGTCTAGCGGGCCCTTTCCGGGCCTTTGGCTGGGATGGAAAAAGAAACGCGTACCCGGCGCCGGAGGCAAGATTCCGGTACCGGCGCGGGAAGAAAGCGGGTTCAGCCCGCCGCAATCACGGTGCCGGTCCTTCCAGCAATGCCGTCCTTTGCTTTTTCAAGCAGGGTAATCAGCGCTGTGCGCCCAGGTTTCGATTCCGCGAACTCGACGGCGGCCTGTACCTTCGGCAGCATCGAGCCCGGTGCAAAATGCCCCTCGCCCATATACTTGCGGGCTTCCTCCGGAGTGATCGAAGAGAGCCACTTCTGGTCGGGCTTGCCGAAATTGACAGCGACCTTCTCGACCGCGGTCAGGATGATCAGGCAGTCGGCATCGAGCTGCTGCGCAAGCCGGCAGGATGCGAAATCCTTGTCTATCACCGCGGAAACGCCCTTGAGGTGATGCCCTTCCGAGCAGAATACCGGAATCCCGCCGCCGCCGCAGGCGATGGGGATATGTCCAGCCGAGGCCAGCGCCTTGACCGTTTCGATCTCAACAATTCCCTGCGGCTTCGGAGAAGCCACCACGCGGCGGTACCCGCGCCCGGAATCCTCCTTGATGACCCAGCCCTTCTCAGCGGCGGCCTTGTCAGCCTCCTCTTTGGTCATGAACGCGCCGATCGGTTTGGTCGGATTTTTGAACGCTTCGTCCTCCGGATCGACAATCACCTGGGTCAGCACGGTGCAGACCCCTTTTTCGATTCCGCGGTCGAGCAGTTCTTCACGCAGGGCGTTTTGCAGGTCGTAGCCGATGTAGCCCTGGCTCATCGCGGTGCAGACCGAGAGCGGCGCGAGCGTCTGTTTCGGGTCGCTTCGCACAAGCTCGGCCATCGCTTTCTGGATCATGCCGACCTGCGGGCCGTTGCCGTGCGAGATGATGACCTCGTGTCCCTCCTCAATGAGGTCCACAATGGCTTTCGCCGTATATTTCACCGCGACCATCTGCTCCGGCAGGTTATTGCCGAGCGCGTTGCCGCCCAGAGCAATCACGATTTTCTTTCCCATGTAAGCTGCCTCCTTTTCAATCTAAAGCACCGAAATCCTCCCCGGCGGCTTTGCCCGGGAAATGGCAAGGCTCACCTGCACAAAGTTTTCACAGATACAGGTGAGCCAGCGCCGGAAAGGATCTATTGGAAGGTAATGTGGGTGGGCTTATTTCTGGAACCAGCGGTCGGCTCCACGTTCCTCAAGCGCCTTGAGGGTCGCCTGCGGGTCCTTGGTCTTTGCGAGGAAGATCATCGCGGCGATGATGTACGGTTTGAAAGAAGCTTCCTTATAGAGCGGGGTGCGGTAACGGTCGAACACCGAAGCCTCGACTTCACCGTCCTTGCAGGAGACGTCGTTGATATCCGCCGGCAGGCAGTGCATGTAGATCGCTTTGCCGTCCTTGGTGGTCTTCATCAGCTCTTCGGTGCAGCACCAGTCCTTGTGATTCGCGTTCTGTGCGAGCAGCTCCTTCTCAAGCGCCTTGATGCCGTCGGAATCTCCCGCGCCATAGAGGTTGGTGCGCTTTTCCATCGCGGCAAACGGCGCCCAGCTCTTCGGATAGACGACATCCGCGTCCTTGAAGGCTTCGGCCATCGAGTTGACCTTTTTGAAGCTGCCGCCCGAAGCCTCCGCGTTCTTTTTGGCGACCTCCTCGACCTCGGGCATGACCTCGTAGCCTTCCGGATGCGCAAGCACCACGTCCATGCCGAAGCGGGTCATGAGGCCGATGATGCCCTGCGGGACCGAAAGCGGCTTGCCATAGGAGGGGGAATATGCCCAGGTCATGGCGATCTTTTTGCCCTTGAGGTTCTCAATGCCGCCGAATTCGTGGATCAGGTGCAGCGCGTCGGCCATCGCCTGGGTCGGGTGGTCGATATCGCACTGGAGGTTCACAAGGGTCGGGGTCTGCTCGAGCACGCCGTCCTTGTGGCCCTGACGGACCGCCTCGGAAAACTCGTGCATATAGGCGTTGCCCTTACCGATATACATATCGTCACGGATACCGATCACGTCGGCCATGAACGAAACCATGTTCGCGGTCTCACGGACCGTCTCGCCGTGCGCGATCTGGCTTTTGCCCTCGTCAAGATCCTGCACTTCAAGGCCCAGCAGGTTGCAGGCGGAAGCGAAAGAGAAGCGGGTGCGGGTGGAGTTGTCGCGGAAAAGCGAGATGCCAAGGCCGCTTTCAAAGATCTTGGTGGAGATGTTCTGCTCGCGCATATAGCGCAGCGCGTCGGCAACGGTGAAAATTGCTTCGAGTTCGTCGTTCGTCTTTTCCCAGGTGAGGAAGAAGTCGTTCTCGTACATCTCTTTGAAGTTCAGCTTGTTGAGCTTGTCAATATAGGCCTGCAATTTCTGATCCATTTCACATTACTCCTTTATTCTTTTGGCTTCGATGGGTTTATCGATCAACCGGTCTTATTTGTTCTCGATATAGGCGGTCGGCAGGGCGGCGTAGACGGCCGCGCAGCGGACCAGGTCGGTCTTCCAGGTGATCTCGTTGGGGGCGTGGGCCTGCGCTTCGGCGCCCGGTCCAAACCCGATGCACGGGATGCCGTTGCGGCCCATGATGGTGACGCCATTGGTGGAGAAGGTCCATTTGTCGGTCAGCGGGCGGGCTTTGCGCACCGCTTCGATCTCCGGGGTCGGGCCGACGCGGCTGTCTCCGTAAAGGCCCTTGTAGGCAGCTTCCATCGCCTTGGTAACCTTGTGGTCCTCCGGGATCACCCAGGTCGGGAAGTAGCATTCGATCGGATAGACGCAGCCGGTGTAGGACGGGCGCTCATAGGTATACATCGAAACCTTGACGTCGTCGCCGTACTTTTTGACGGCAGGCAGCGCGCGGATCTCCTCAAGGCAGCTTTCCCAGGTTTCACCCGCGGTCATGCGGCGGTCAAGCGACACAGCGCAGGAATCCGCGACCGCGCAGCGGGAAGGAGAAGTGAAGAAAATTTCAGAAGTGGTGACGGTGCCCCGTCCGAGGAAGCGGGCTTCCTTCCACTCTTTGTTGTATTTCTCGTCGAGCATCTTGATAAGTCCCTTGATTTCGGTGCCCTCGTCTGCGTCATTCTCATTGAGCGCGCGCACATCCTGCAGGATATCGGCCATCTTGTAGATCGCGTTGTCGCCGCGCTCCGGGGCGGAACCGTGGCAGGAAACGCCCTTGACGTCGATGCGGATCTCCATGCGTCCGCGCTGGCCGCGGTAGATGCCGCCGTCGGTCGGCTCGGTCGAAACGACAAACGCCGGACGGACGTTGTCCTCGCGGATGATGTACTGCCAGCAGAGTCCGTCGCAGTCCTCCTCCTGGACGGTGCCTGTCACCACGACGCGGTATTCGTCATTGAGCATACCGAGATCCTTCATGATCTTCGCGCCGTAGACCGCCGAAACGATGCCGCCGAGCTGATCGGAAACGCCGCGCCCGCCGATTTCGGCGTCGTTTTCGTATCCCTCGTAGGGATCGAAGGTCCAGTTGGATTTGTTGCCGATGCCGACCGTATCGATGTGTGCGTCAAATCCGATCAGGGTTTTGCCGGTACCCATGTAGCCGAGGACGTTGCCCATCGGGTCGATGACGACTTCGTCGAAACCGACTTTGCGCATCTCCTGTGCAATGCGGTCGATGTGCTCTTTTTCGCCGCAGCTTTCGCCGGGGAACTTTACGATGTCACGCAGGAATCTGGTCATATCCGCGCGATACCCTTCGGCGGCTTCTTTGATCTTACTGAAATCCATAATGCTTTCCTCCACTTTCTATCTATGCAGTCAGAATCCGTTCTGTATTCCATGCCGTTTTATTTGGACGGATGATCCCCGTTCCATACCACTTTGCGGTAGTTCTCCGGGTCGGTGTCGCCCTCGGTGGAGAACATGATGATCCTGCTGTCCTTATCCAGACCGATCTTTTCACGCAGCTCCTTGTAATCCTCGCTTTCCATCAGCGTCGCGATGAGGCCCATGCCGACCGCGCCGGACTCGCCCGAGATGACCTGCGGGTCGCCTTTGCAGGGCGCGCCCAGCATCCGCATGCCTTTGGCGGAAACCCAGTCGGGGCAGGAGACGAAGAAGCTCGAATGGTTCTTGAGGATCTCCCACGAAAGGGTGTTCGGCTCGCCGCAGGCAAGTCCCGCCATGATCGTCTGTAAGTCCCCGTCCACGATGCGCGGGTTGCCGTCGCAGGCGACCGCGCCTTTATAAAGGCAATCGGCGGCCTGGGCTTCCATGATGACGGTGGTCGGGGTGTTGTCCGGGAAGAGGTTTGCGAAATACCCCTGCACCGCTCCGGCGAGGCTTCCGACGCCCGCCTGAATAAAGATGTGGGTCGGGCGCTCAACGCCGGCGGCCTTGAGCTGTTCGGCGGCTTCCGAAGCCATTGTGCCGTAGCCCTGCATGATCCAGGCCGGGATTTCCTCGTAGCCGTCCCAGGCGGTGTCCTGCACCATGACACCGTGTTCTGTCTTTTCGGCCAGCGCGTTTGCGCGGCGCACGCACTCGTCATAGTTGACCTCTTCGATGGTGACCGCGGCGCCTTCGGCGGCGATGTTGTCGAAGCGGGTCTTGGTGCTGCCCTTGGGCATCAGCACGACCGCTTTCTGGCCGAGTTTGTTGGCCGCCCACGCCACGCCGCGGCCGTGGTTGCCGTCGGTGGCGGTGAAGAAGGTCGCCTGGCCGAAATCCTTTTTGAGTTCCGGCGAGGTGAGATAATTGTAATCGACGTCGGCCACGTCGCGGCCGAGCTGTTTTGCTATGTAACGGGCCATCGCAAAGGAACCGCCGAGCACCTTGAAGGCGTTGAGCCCAAACCGGTAGGACTCATCCTTTACGAAGATGTCGCCCACGCCCAGGACCGAAGCCATCTTCTGAAGCTGAGCCAGCGGGGTGACCGAATACTGCGGGAAACTCTGGTGGAAGTTTCGGGCCTTGGCCACATTTTCCAGCGCCATAATCGAAAGCTGTTTGTCTTCGCTTTTCGGCATCCGGTTGGCCGCCCATTTGATCTGTTCCATTTGCAACCTGCCTCCTGTATCTGAATCGTTTATTTGGTTTCTAACCCCATCATAGCATAGAAAAACGTTGTGTCAATGGGTTTTCTCAAAAAAATTTGTGTTAACTAAAAATTTTTTAGTTTTTTGTGCACTTTTCTCATTACTTTCGCTTGATTATTTATTTTTTTAATGTTAGACTTATAAAAGTAATACTTATATTTTGGCATTCCGCCCTGAAATGTTAAAAATTTGGCTAAGCGTTCCCTTTTGGATCACCATCACTTTTCTAAAAGAATGCTGGCGTACCAAAAAATTATTATGTATGTGCCGCCGGCGCGAATGGAGGACCCCCAGATGTATGAATTTATTGTAAATGGAAAAAGACAGCAGACCGAAAAGGATGAAAAGCTCCTTGGCTATCTGCGTGAAACGCTCCGGCTCACCTCGGTAAAAAACGGCTGTTCGGAAGGCGCCTGCGGCACCTGCATGATTCTGGTCGACGGCAAGCCCACCAAGGCCTGCATCCTTTCTACTGCACGGGCCGCCGGCAAATCGATCGTCACGCTTGAGGGGCTTTCCGTCCGCGAGAAGGATGTCTACGCCTACGCCTTCGCGCATGCGGGCGCCGTACAGTGCGGTTTCTGCACGCCCGGCATGATCATCAGCGCGAAGGGGCTCATCGACCGGATCCCCGCCCCTACCCCCGCCGAGGTCAAGGACGCCATCAAAAACAATATATGCCGCTGCACCGGCTATAAGAAGATTGAAGAGGCGATCCTGCTGGCGGCAAAGCTTTTCCGGGAGGATGCGCCCGTACCGGCACACGACTTTTCCGGCATCCTCGGGGAAAACATCCACCGGGTCGACGCGCACGACAAGGCGCTCGGCATAGCCCAGTACGCCGACGACCTCCAGCTTCCCGGCATGCTTTACGGCGGCGCGGTGCGCTCACAGTTTCCACGCGCGAAGGTCCTCTCGATCGATACCGACGCGGCGAAGGCGCTGCCCGGCGTGGAGCTGGTCGTCACCGCCTCCGGGCTGCCCGGCAAGGGAAAGGTCGGGCACCTCAAAAAGGACCAGTATGTGCTGGTTCCCGTCGGGGAGGAAACCCACTTCCTCGGCGATCCGATCGTGCTGATCGCCGCGCGCGACCGCGAAACCCTGAACCGGGCGCGCGAGCTCGTCAAGGTGGATTACCAGGAGCTGACCCCGGTCTG
>Ga0079305_1003556_pt1 | contig 10361 bp, 8 predicted proteins | sample LMS_cellobiose_e_FD_79183 | JGI IMG/M metagenome (GOLD analysis project Ga0079305, IMG submission 79183) | Rumen-fistulated moose microbial communities from Alaska, USA - LMS_cellobiose_enrichment | ecosystem: Host-associated > Mammals > Digestive system > Stomach > Rumen fluid ... | reverse complement strand
TCCTCCGTTCCCAGGCAGAGAATATCCAGCCAGTAATCTATCAGCGGTTCAGCATCCACTGCTGTTGCAAACTCGCGTGACGAAAAGACTTCATCCGGTGTCGCATTCCAGAAACTATCCTTGATACACCGGATACCGTCACAGGCGTCATGCAGGACATCAATCTCCGCATAGCACCACTTCCTGAAGCGGTTTTTGATACTGATGATTCTGCCTCGCTCTTCCTGCTCCTTCCGCCATTTTATCCTGGCTTTTTCCTGTTCACGCTCATCTGCCGGATGGATCTCTATCGGAAGAGAAAAATCCTCTATGATCCTGCAGGCAGCTTCATACTGGGATAACCCGTAAAGCTGCGCTACATATCCGATAGCGTCCCCGTGTGCGCCGCATCCGAAACAGTAATAACCGTTATCGACCTTCAAGCTGGGATGCTTATCATTATGAAACGGGCAGCACGCCATCCCGTTTCTTCCGACCTTCAGACCGTAGTGTTCCGCTACCTGTCTGGCGTTCAGATACTCTTTGATTTCCTTAAAAACAGGCATAAATATAGCCCTCCTTTCTGAAAAATAGGTATTCACATCCGGGAGAGCCTTTGTTATAATAATTTTGCGAGAATCACTAAGACAAAGGCTCGTCCTTATGTTGCGGTGGTAAATGTCCTTGCTTATCGCGGGGACATTTATTTTTCTTCAGCAGGCTTATCGCGTACCCGGTGATTTGGATCAGCATAATTGCTTTCCAATACGCAAAGCATCTGACAGAACATTGCGCGGCAATCGACAAGAGCAGCATAAAGTTCGTTGTCATCAGTCCCCGCGCTTTCAAGCGCCTGCCGCAGTCTTCTGATTTCGAGACTCAGTTTATCGCTCTCAAACTTCCCGACAGAAATAGTGATCTGTGAGTGAAGCGCAGATTCAAGATAAAACCTGCCTTTGGGTATTCCGCTTATCTTTATTCGTTCTTCTATAGCTCTCCGTTCTTCATATGATGCACGAAAACATATTGTCTGATTACGAAAACGATTCTTATCCAATCCACTCATTCCAAGCTCTCCTTATATGCCTGATCCAGTTTGCCTGCGATCTCTTCGTGTCTTCCGGGCATTACGTGAGAATAAATATTAAGTGTGGTCTGTACCTTCTCATGACCGAGGCGTTCCGCAGCTTCCACCGGTGTTGCTCCAAGGGATGCGATCAGCGCTGTATGTGAATGTCTGAGGCAGTGGATATGGATATCCTTCACACCGCTTTCCGCTATACCACGCTTGATCTCATGCTCCATATAGGATTTGGTAACCGGTATCAGTCGATCCTCCGCTCTTACGCCATAAAGGCTTCCGATGTAGTCCTTTATATCGTCTAACAAAACATCCGGTATCGTGATCACACGATTGCTGCGCGGTGTTTTCGGTTCCGTAACTACATCTCTCCCTTTGATTCTCTGCAGAGATTTATTGATGCGGATCGTTTTATTCTCTACATCAATATCCCTGACAGTAAGGGCAAGCATCTCCCCAAGACGCATCCCCGTCCAGTAGAGGATCATAAATCCCATATAAGAAACTCTCTTGTTCATCATCATCTCGATAAAGCTCTGGAATTCATCCAATGTCCAGAAATCCATTTCGTCTGCACTGTGTTTGCCCATACCTCCGGCCACATGACACGGATTCTTTCTGAGATCAAAATACTTGACCGCATAATTGAAGATCGCGGAAAGCTGTTCCTGAATGCTCTTCAAATAGGTCTTTGCGTAGTTTCCTTTCATGATCTCATTCTGCCACTTACGAATATCCGGTGCGCTGATCTCGCTGATCTTCTTATCCTTAAAATATGGAAGGATCTTCAGGTTGATAAGGTAACGCTTGTTGATCATTGTGCTCTCACGGAGTCTCTTCTCCATATCCGAAAGATAGATCACTACGAAATCCCCGAAACTCATATCCAGGTTTTCCGACTGCTGCGCCAGAAAATGATGTTCCCACTCCAGCGCATCCTTGCGTGTAGCAAAACCACGCTTCATCTTTCTTTTGTTGGCACCTGTCCAATCCGTATAATGAAAGGACACGAACCAGGTTCCTCTTTCTTCATCTTTGTACGCTACCATAACTCCCTCCTTCCTACTGTGCCTTGGCAAGTCCATAGAACTTCTCAGAAAAATACTGTCTGCTTACACGCCCGGCTATCGTGATATAGCCCTTCTTGGTAAGCTCCTGATTCATCTGACGGACGATCTTGTATGCAAAGGGCTTCGAAATATTCAGCTCCTGCGCAACCTCCTCTGCCGTGATAAATGTCTTGTTTTCCATAACCTTCTCCTTTCGTTCAATTATAATTATTTTTGATGTTTATTTAACATCTATGTTATGTATAGTAAATCGCTTTCTATTATTTGTCAATAACTTTTTTGTTAAATTATTTATTTTGTTAAATTATCATTGAAATTAGAGTTTATATTTGTTATTCTATATACAGATTAAGCAGATGCGAGGTGCAGATCATGACGATAGGTAAAAGAATTGCTGCCATTCGATCATTCCGCGGTATAACACAAGCCGAGCTGGGATTGAAACTTGAATTCACAGCTACCAGTGCGGGAACAAGAGTGGCACAATATGAGACAGGATACAGAGTTCCAAAGGAAGAGATGTCAGAGCGGATTTCCGAGATACTTGAAGTCAGCCCTTTTAATTTCTATACCTTTGATGGGCTTTCAGAAATTCCTCTGATTATTGATTTTTTCTGGATGGAGGAGTTTTCACCGGGTGCATTCAGACTTTTATCCCTATATAAAGATAAGAAAATTAAGGAGTCAGCATCGGATTCATTAATTTCACTTTATCATGCGTCTGATGCCGATCTTCCGGATAGTACTTACGGCGTATATATAGGGATTGGTGATACGAACACTTATCTGGCCGAATGGGCTAAAATGAAATCTCGACTTTCTTCCAATGAAATATCAAGAGATGAATACTTTGAATGGAAGCTTCAATTTCCCTATTCAAGCCCATTCTATCAGAGTGCCCATGGTATGGAAGTTGATGATGAAAACAATTTCTTTAAGGATCCGCCTAAATGGCGCAAGGGCAACAAATAAAGCTGTACCCACTGAGTACAGTCCTGAAGTGACAGTCTTACTGACAATAAAATGAATAAACAGGTATCAAAAAGGTATCACGAAAAAAGAAAAACCCTCGGAAAGCCCATAAAATAAGGCAATCCGAGGGTTGATACATTACTCCCATTCGATGGTTGCGGGAGGTTTGGAGCTGATGTCGTAGACGACGCGATTGACGCCGTTGACTTCATTGATGATTCGGGTGGAAATACGGGCCAGAACGTCATAAGGAAGCCGGCTCCAGTCGGCGGTCATAAAGTCCTGAGTCGAAACGGAACGAACCGCTATCACCCGTTCATAGGTCCGGCCATCGCCCATCACGCCCACACTCTTGACCGGGAGCAGAACCGCAAAGGCCTGCGAGGTCTCCCGATAAAGCCCCGCCTTGCGAATCTCCTCAACGACAATATAATCCGCCTCCCGCAACGTCGCCAGATCCTCTTTCGTTACCGCGCCAAGACATCGAACCGCCAGCCCCGGCCCCGGAAACGGATGACGCCAGACAAGCTCCTCCGGAAGCCCAAGCTCCAGACCAACCCGGCGGGTGTCCCCCTTGAAAAGCTCCCGAAGCGGCTCGATCAACTCGAATTCCAGATCGTCCGGAAGCCCGCCAACGTTGTGATGAAACTTGATCGTCGACGCCGGCCCCCCTTTTTTACCGCCGCTCTCGATAATGTCCGGATATATCGTCCCCTGAGCGAGAAACTTCGCGCCGTGAACCTTTTTCGCCTCCTCCGTAAAAACGTCAATGAACGCCGCGCCGATAATCTTCCGCTTCCGCTGCGGATCAGAAACTCCGGCCAGCTCGGAAAGAAAACGCTCCTCCGCCCGGGCAATCACCAGATTTGTCTTGAAATGATTGGTGAAAATGTCCGCGATTCCCTCAACCTCGTTTTTACGCATCAGGCCATTGTCAACACAAATACAGGTCAACTGGTCCCCGACAGCCCGGGAAATAAACGCCGCGACAACCGCGGAATCGACCCCGCCCGAAAGACCGCAGATCACCCGTTCGTTTCCAATACGTTCGCGGAGCTTCTCAATCGTTTCCGTCACGAAGTTTTTCGTCGTCCAGTCGCCGGCCGCGCGACAGATTTCCCTGACAAAATTGACAATGATTTTCGTTCCCTCCGCGGTGTGCGTCACCTCCGGATGGAACTGAATCCCGTAAAACGGAATCTGACGATGCGACACCGCCGCGTTCGGACAGGTATCGGTAACCGCGAGAAGCTCAAAATCGTCCGAAAGCCGCGTTACCTGATCGCCATGACTCATCCAGACGGTTGTTTGAGGTGAAACCTCTTTAAAAAGCGGACTTCGCTGCCCGGCATCGTTCAGCCGGATCACCGCGCGACCGTATTCCCGATGGGTCACCGGCGCGATATGCGCCCCCAAAGTCCGGCACACAAGCTGCATGCCGTAACAGATTCCCAGCACCGGAATTCCGAGCCGGAGAATTTCCGGATCAATTCCGGGGGCGTCCTCATCGTAAACGCTGGACGGCCCTCCGGAAAGAATGATTCCTATCGGCCGTTCCTTGCGCAACTGCTCCGCCGAAACGGTACAGGGAATAATCTCACAATACACCTGCTGTTCGCGGACACGCTGCGCGATCAACTGCGTATACTGGGACCCATAATCAAGAATGGCAACTTTCTCATGACGAACGACGGTTTTTTCAGGGCTTGATATCATACAACTGCTTCTGTCTTGAAATTCAATAAAACGGGTATCGGGCATTACACCGACCAACGCGGATTTCATCCGAAGATTCTGCCGATCTCACCGGAACGAAAACCTTCCTTTTATTATAAAACAGTTATCGTTTTACACAATGACAGCAAAAGCAAAATCATCAGCCGGAACCGCAAGGACAAACCCGTCCCCAAAATGACAACGTTCCCAAAATGACAATAAGGTTTTATCCCGGAAACCGGCCAAGGGGAAAATTTTCCGTTGTATTTATGAAAACCCCGGCGAAATCGAGAAACGCTGAATTGACGTTGAAACAGAAGACTTTATAATAAGTCCAACGGTTAATGAAACACTAAGCACAGCGGAGAATTTTTATGAGTGACCAGACCAGAAAAAAGCTGCCGATCGCCGTTCTGATTTCCGGAACCGGGCGGACATTAAAAAATCTGATTGAAAAAATCGACGCGAATGAGCTGGACTGTGAAATCAAAATCGTGATCGCCAGCTCCAAAAACGCCAAAGGCGTTCAGTTCGCGGAAAAAGCCCGGATTCCAATCCAGATTATTGAACGATCATACTATGAAAACAAGGAGGCGTTCAGTGAAGCGGTCTTTCAGGAATGCCGTCTCGCGAATGTTGAGCTGGTCGTCATGGCCGGATACCTTCAACTTCTTCATGTTCCGGACAACTACATGAACAAGGTTGTCAATATCCATCCGTCACTCATTCCCTCCTTTTGCGGTCAGGGTTATTACGGACTCCGGGTTCATCAGGCGGCGTTGGAATACGGGGTCAAGGTAAGCGGTTGTACCGTTCATTTTATCGATAACAAATATGACAACGGCCCTGTCATCTTGCAGAAGGTCATCCCCGTTATGGAAGACGATACGCCGGACACGCTCAACAACCGGGTATTTTATGAGGGGGAATGCGTCGCGTATCCCGAAGCGCTTCAGATGATCGCTGAAGGTCGCGTTCATCTTGAAGGTCGAAAAGTTCATATCGACCCGAAAAAATAATCCGGATGTTCTGAGAATCAACCGGAACGTTCTCACTTTTATAAAACCGTTGAGTACCGGGGGAATACGGGCTCTGGCGAGCCGGAAAAGAAGAACGTCGGAAATCATTTCCGGACGCCTTAAACGGTCAAGAATCACGGGGACTTTTCAACGGCCCCATCCCTGAACGAACTCAAACGGCAAAAACGCCAATGCTGATTTGACCTTCAGAAAAAACTCTGGTTTCCCTGGTGATTTCGTTAAAACCGAGAACATTCAAGTTCGGAAGCGTCGCTTGTGTCAGCTCGCGGACCGCCGGTCGAATGCTCTGATTGACCAGTAAAACAGGCGGAAACTGAAGGAGCGCCATTTTGGAGATTTCCTCCGATATTTTTCGGCAGAGTTCGTCAACCTCCTGCGGCGTCAAACTGACCGTAAAACCGTTTTCCATCAACTGAACGCCCTGTCTGACGATTTCCTCCGTTTCGGGATCAAGCAACAGGACATGAATGGCGTTGTCCGCGTCGCTGTACTGGGAACAGAGCGTTCTCGCCAGGCGTTCCCGAACTTTTTCCGCAAGCAGAACCGGATTGGTTATCCGGTCCGCGTAATCGCCAAGCGTTTCCAAAATCGCTTCCAACTGTCGAACAGAAACCCGTTCGCGCAAAAGCAGCTGTAAAATGCGCTGAACCTGCGAAATTTTGAGGACATCCGGAATCAGTTCATCAACGGTTGCCGGCGACACTTCCCGAATCTGGTTAATCAAATGCCGTGTCGCGTCGCGAGTCAACAGTTCATCAGCTTCGTTTCGGACGACTTCGCGCAGGTGCCGTTCGATAATGGTCCCGGAATCGATGACAAAGTATCCCCAATCCTCCGCCGTCGGACGCTGTTTTTCTTCGATCCAGTAAGCGGGATCGCCGGTTGCGGGTTCCGTCGTCTGAATTCCCTGAATCTGCCCGCGGGTCAGCCCGGTATCGACGGCAAGCAACATGTTCGGATAAATCATGCCCATCGCAACCGACTCGCCATGAATCCGAATCCGGTACTGATTTTCATCCAGATTCAGACTGTCACGAATCCGGACTTTGGGAAGAATAATCCCGATTTCGGACGCGATGTTCTTGCGAATTTTCCGGATCCGCTCCAGCAGATTACCGCCGTGTTGCGGATCAGCGATTTGAATTAGCCCGACGCCAATCTGCAACTCCATCGGGTCGACAATCAGGTATTTTTCGATTTCCTCTTCCGTGTTTTCCTTTTCCCGTTCTGCTTTTTCCTGACGCGATTTTTCCTGTTCCTCGTTGAGAATCCTTTCTTTTTCATCTTTCTGATGAATGTAATAAGCCAGCCCCAGACAGCCGGAACAGAGACAAAGAATCGGAACCGGCGGCATTCCGGTCACCAACAGCAATCCCAGAAAACCGGCGGTCAGAATCAAAACGACCGGTTGCAGAAAAATCTGACGGACAAAAAGCCGGGACAGATTACTGGACTGACTGCTCCGGCTGACCAGAATTCCGGTCGCCAATGAAATCAGAAGCGCCGGCACCTGTGCCACAAGTCCGTCTCCAATCGTCAGCGAGGTATAAATCTGAACCGCTTCCGTAAAAGAAAATCCCTTTTGAACAACGCCGACAAAAATCCCACCCAGAATATTGATAAAAACAATAATGATACTGGCAATGGCGTCCCCGCGGACAAATTTCCCGGCGCCGTCCATCGCGCCGAAAAAGTCCGACTGCTCGATCAATTCCTGTCGTTGACGTTTTGCCTCTTTTTCGTCAATAATCCCGGCATTCAGGTCGGCGTCAATCGTCATTTGCCGTCCCGGCATAGCGTCCAGAGTAAATCGCGCCGCCACTTCACTGATTCGTGTCGCTCCTTTTGTGATGACGACAAACTGAATGACAATGAAAATCAGAAAGATGACCAACCCGACAACCATACTGTCGCCGCTGACAAAATTACAAAATGTGTCGATAACCTTCCCCGCGTTGGCCTGAGTGAAAATCAGCCGGGTCGTCGCAATGTTCAAAACAAGACGGTATAATGTCGTTGCCAGAAGAACCGTTGGGAAAATATTGAAATCAAGCGGCTTTTGAACAAAAAAAGTGGTCAGAAAAATAACAATCGAAAGCGCAATATTAACGGAAAGCAGCAGGTCCATGATCGGAGTCGGCACCATGATCAACATGACCAGCAAGCTCAAGATGACAAAACAGGGAAGCAGAACATCCTGTATTTTTAAGGCTCGAAACATTTTCTTCCCCAAAAACCAACGATTCACAAAACGGTTCAGTCCAATAAAACCAGAAAAAATCCAATGATATTTGGGAAGAATAGAAAAAAAACGTTTCCCTGTCCAGACCAATCGTTCCAAACAGGGAAATTTTCCGGATTTGCGCCCTTCATTCTCTCAACAATACGCCGGAACCAGAAAGGAGAACGGCGGCAAAACAGACAAAACCGCAGTCAATTACAATCGGACCGGAACCCCTTTGGACGCCAGGTATTCCTTCATCTGACGGATGGTAAAGGTACCAAAATGGGCAATGGAGGCAACCAGAACCGCGTCGGCATGAGCGATATGAATCGCTTCATAAAGATGTTCCAACGTTCCTGCGCCGCCGGAGGCAATGACCGGGACCTTGACAGCATCGGCAATCGCCTGGGTCATCGGCAAATCATAACCCGTCTGCATACCGTCGGTATCCATACTGGTCGGCAGGATCGCCCCGGCTCCAAGAGATTCAACCTGTTTCGCCCATTCAACCGCGTCCAGTCCGGCCCCCTCGGTTCCACCGCGAACAACGACTTCGTATCCCGAAGGATGAACCGCCGATTTCCGGGTATCAATCGCAACAGTAATTTTATCCGAGCCAAACCGTTTGGCCGCTTCTTCAACCAACGCCGGCCGCCGAACCGCCGCACTGTTCATCGAGAGCTTGGAAACCCCAATATCCAACATCGCCTGAATGTCGTCCGTTGTCCGGATTCCCCCGCCCACGGTAAGCGGAATCGTCAGATTTTTTACGGTCCGTTTTACCGCGTCAATCAAGGTATTACGGTTCTCAACAGTCGCCGTTATATCCAAAAATACAAGCTCATCCGCTCCGGCGTCTTCGTAAGCTTTCGCATTTTCCGCCGGGTCGCCAACTTCCTTCAAATTAACAAAATTAACTCCTTTGACCAAACGACCATTTTTAACATCCAGACAGGGAATAACTCGACGATAATCCATTCAGATTGATCCTTTACTCATACCTTGTGAAACTTTTATCTGATTTCCTTCGACAATCAACGAATTTTCGGACAGGCATCCAAAAGCCGGCCTCACAGAAATATTCATGAGGAGGTTTTTATATATTACCTGTTACCTTATACAATTATAATGCAAATTCTTAATGTATTATATCAAAATCCTATAATCGAAAATGGGCTCCATTGCCGTCGGTCTGAAGAAAAACGGCTTCCGCAATCGCCCAGATCCAGGTAATCGGAAAACATACCGCCGTTAATCCCATAAGCATCTGAATTTTGGCCCGGGTGTAATGAACCGCGTAAAAATTATGTATCCCCAGTCCTCCGGTCGGCAAACAGGCCAGCGTAACATAAACCAGACGGCTTTTAGGAGGAATTTCGAACAAAATCGCGTTACATTCCGGACACGTTACATGCCCTTCGGCAAACTTTAGATGGCAACTTTTGCAATACATCGGAGTCGGTTCTGTGGGAACCCGGCTTCTTCTTTTTTTCCGATCCCACGATTCCTCCTCATCAGAGTTTTCCCCTTCGATATTAAAGGCAGATTGATTTTCTGTTCCCGGATTTTTCCCCTTTTTCTTCGAGAAAGGATCATCAGCCGGATCTTCTTTGTCACCGGAACTGAATTCGGGAACCTTGCGAATTGGCAAGGCCGCGCCCCCTTCCTGCCATATTAACGATTCCTCATTGATCCGACCGTTTTTCAGCTGCTCCCGAATTTCCGAATCCGTAAACGGCCCTGTCCCGGTAACACCGTTGTTACTGACATACCATTTCGCTCCAGCGGAAACCGTTTCCGCCGGCGTACTTGAAAAATCTCCGGAAAAATTCTGTTCGCTGCCTGGGGCCGTTTTTTTTTGAGCGGGTGAAAAAAAGCTTCCGGGGTCAGTACCTGCTGAAAAACCTGACTGAAAGTTCGTTTCGGAACCGGGCTGAAAATTTGAGGTACTATTGGCGGACTCACTGGCAGACGAACCAAAAGGATCGGTAAACGATGACGAAAAATCGCCTGGAGCGGAACCGGGAAAGGACATGGACTCCGCCTGAAACGGTGACTGGCCGCCCGATCCTCCGGAATCGTCCCGCGAAAAAGCTGCCTGACTGGCATGTCCCCGATCCTCAACAATAGTCAATCCTGAATCGTCCCGGGACCTCGTCTGAAAAAAACTCCCGTATTCGGAAATCGGTTTCCAATGAACTCCGTCAGTTGAAATTTCGTTGAAACGTCCCAGTTTCCCCTGTTGAATCATTGTCGTAATCTGAGACTCTTCCAATGGT
>Ga0079305_1003555_pt1 | contig 10362 bp, 6 predicted proteins | sample LMS_cellobiose_e_FD_79183 | JGI IMG/M metagenome (GOLD analysis project Ga0079305, IMG submission 79183) | Rumen-fistulated moose microbial communities from Alaska, USA - LMS_cellobiose_enrichment | ecosystem: Host-associated > Mammals > Digestive system > Stomach > Rumen fluid ... | reverse complement strand
ACACAAAGGTATTCCGCGCACTCGGCAAGGACTGCGGAATAGACAGCGCCGGAGACGTCATACCCGTCGCTGACGTCGCAAGGCTGATCGACGCCATAAACTCAGAATACGGCATGCCCAAGACGGTGATATACACTCTCAACCCGACTATGTATTATACCCTCTACACCGCCTGCAACTGCTTCCCGAACGTCATCTGCGGCTCCGCGTGGTGGTTCTGCGACCATAAGCGCGGCATCACCGAGCAGATCAACACTGCCGCAGAGACAGGCCACCTCGGTATCTCCTTCGGCATGCTCACCGACAGCCGCAGCTTCCTCTCCTATGCCCGGCACGACTACTACCGCCGTCTTCTCTGCTCGATAGTCGCCAGCTGGATCGACGCAGGCGAATTTGCAGACGACAAATATGCCGTCAAGCTGATCGAAGACGTCTGCTACGGCAATCTTGACCGCTTCATCAACGAAAAATAAGCGGTCCGTCGCTTTTTGAACGCCGAACCGCCCGATATGCACTGTAAAGCAATATCACTTTCCATTTATTTCAAAGCATTTGAATGTGTTTTCACGCGCGGCGTCGATCAGACGCTGCGCGTTTTCTTCGTGCAACTCGGCAAGGCGCTCCGCCGTTGCGTATATCATCCGCGAATCGCAGCGCTGTCCGCGATAAGGAACCGGAGACATATACGGGCAGTCGGTCTCGATGAGCAGTCTGTCGAGCGGCACCGCCTTTGCCGCAAGCAGCAGCTTGCCGGCGTTTTTGAAGGTGACCGCCCCGGTGAAGCCGATAAACATGCCCAGCCTTAGATATTCCTCCGCCGTCTCGGCGCTGCCGGAAAAGCAGTGCACCACGCCTTTGGGACGATACCTTTTCACGAGCTCGAGCGTGTCCGCCGTCGCCTCGCGGCTGTGTATTATCACCGGCACGCCGAGCTGCGACGCAAGCTCGAGCTGCTCGGCAAACACCTGCCGCTGTATATCTCTCGGCGAAAAATCGTAGTGGTAGTCCAGCCCGATCTCACCGAGTGCAACGACCTTGTCCCTCGAAAGATAGTCCGCTATGTGCTCCAGATAGTCCGTTCCGACGACCTCCGCGGCGCTGTGCGGATGTACCCCCGCCGAAGCGAAGAAAAAATCATATTTTTGCGCGAGGGCGTATGCGTTACCGCTGCTTTCCATGTCGGCCGCGACGTTTATCACATTGCTTATCCCGTGCCCCGGAAGCAAGGCGATCACCTCGTCACGGTCTTCATCGAAGCGTCCGTCGTCATAATGCGCGTGTGAATCGAATATCCCGCTGTATGCTCTTTCTTCCATATGACCGTCTCATTTCCCGGAAAATATTGCGGAGGAGCGGACAGCGACCGCTCCTCCGCAGACTGTCGTTCATTACTCGATCAGTGTATGCTCGCTCCCGCCGGAACGGAATCATCGAGGAATATCACCTTCGCGCTGCCGTCGGGCTGATCGGCCGCAAGCAGCATACCGTTGGATTCCACTCCCCTGAGCTTGGCCGGAGCCAGATTAGCGACGAGCGCTATCGTGCGCCCGACGAGTTCATCAGGCTTATACCATTTCGCTATGCCGGAAACGATCTGTCTGCCTCCCTCTCCGTCGTCGAGTTGGATCCTCAGCAGCTTGTCGGACTTCGGGACCGGCTCGCACGCGGTTATCTTGGCCGCCCTCAGCGAGACCTTCATGAAATCGTCTATGTTTATGCTTTCACGCTTCGGCTGCTCGGCGGTGGACTTCTCCGGCTTTTTGGCTTCGGTTTTTGCCGCGGCCGCAGCCTTTGCCGCCTCAAGCTCCTCCAGCTCCTTGGCGATGTCTATCCTCGGGAAAAGGTTCTCGCCCCTCATCACGGTCACGTTCGGCTTCGTCATGCCGAATACAGCGGCGCTCTCCCATGTGGTGTTGCTCTCGTCGGCACCGATCTGCTCCTGTATCCTGCGTGCGGTATCCGGAATAAACGGAGTCAAAAGTACAGATGCTATCCTCAGCACCTCGAGCAGATTGTACATGACCGTCGCAAGGCGGGCGCGTCTGCTCTCGTCCTTTGCCAGCACCCAAGGCGCCGTTTCATCGATATATTTGTTGGTGCGTGAGATCAGTTTCATGATCTCCATCAGCGCCGTCTGCAGCGCGTATGAATCCATGCTGCTCTCTACCTTGCCGCGCAGCTCCTCGGCCATCCTGACTATATCGCTATCGAGCTCATCCGCTTCCCTTTCTTCAGGCAGCGTACCGCCGAAATACTTGACGACCATGTTGACCGAACGCGAGACGAGATTCCCGAGATCGTTGGCAAGGTCGGAGTTTATGCGGTTTATCAGCAGCTCGTTGGTAAAGTTTCCGTCTGAGCCGAAGGGGAATTCACGGATCAGGAAATAGCGGATCGCGTCCACGCCGTAGCGTGCGCAGAGAACGACCGGATCTACGACGTTGCCGTAGGACTTGCCCATCTTCTTGCCGTCGATGACCAGCCAGCCGTGACCGTATACCTTTTTGGGCAGCGGCAGATCGAGCGCCATCAGCAGCGCCGGCCAGATGATCGAGTGGAAGCGCATGATCTCTTTACCGACGATATGCACGTCCGCAGGCCAGAATTTTTCAAAATCGTCATATTTATCATTGAAATATCCGAGAGCCGTGATATAATTTGAGAGGGCGTCGATCCACACGTAGGCGATATGCCTGTCGTCGAACGGCAGCCTGACGCCCCATGAGAACGACGTGCGGGATACGCAAAGGTCCTCTAGGCCCGGCTTGATGAAGTTGTTTATCATCTCGTTCAGGCGGCTCTGCGGCTCCATGAACATCGGGTGCTCCTCATAGTATTTGACGAGCCTGTCGGAATATTTGGAGAGACGGAAGAAATAGGCGTCCTCCTCCGCGTCGATGACGTCGCGTCCGCAGTCCGGACATTTGCCGTTGACGAGCTGGCTCTCGGTCCAGAACGACTCGCACGGCGTGCAGTATTTGCCCTTGTATTTGCTCTTATAAATGTCGCCCTGCTCGTACAGCTTCTGATATATACGCTGCACGCTCTGCTCGTGATAATCGTCGGTGGTGCGGATGAAGCGGTCGTTGGAGATATTCATCAGCTTCCAGAGCTTCTTTATCCCGTCGACGACGTTGTCGACGTACTGCTTCGGCGTTAAGCCGGCCGCAGTTGCCTTCTGCTCTATCTTCTGTCCGTGCTCGTCCGTGCCGGTGAGGAACATCACATCATACCCCTGCATTCGCTTGAACCGTGCCAGAACGTCTGTCGCGACAGTGCAATAGCTGTGCCCTATATGCAGCTTGTCCGACGGATAATAGATCGGCGTGGTGATGTAGTAACTCTTGTTGGGTTTCATGTCTAAGACCTCCTGAATTCGGGTGATGATGTGAATTGTATTATATTATAGCACACTCCGAAGGAAAAATCCACCTTTTTGAGCTTTTTCCCCTCATCTTTTGCAGTAATATCCTCCGTCCCAAGCACTTTATACTCGAAAACATTTATTTTTACGGAGAACTATTCTGACGCATATGAAAAAAACAGCTTCTTCCTCAAAAAACGCGTTTCAGTATCTATTTCCGCCGCTCGCCGTGGCGGTGATACTGCTCATCACCTTTGCGTCCGGCGGATTCTATCCGTTCGGCGAAAAAAGCGTTGCCTGGAGCGACATGAGCCAGCAGTCCATCCCGCTGCTCTCCGTGTTCCGCAGCGCGCTGCTGGGCGAGAGCTCGCTCTTTTTCAGCTTTTCGCAGGCCGGCGGCGTCGGCATCTTCCCCGCTCTGTGCTTTTTTGTGCTCAGCCCCTTCTCGCTGATTTCCATATTTTTCGATACCTCCGAGCTGATATTCTGCGCAAACATCATGCTGCTGCTCAAGCTTTCCGCCGCCGCCTTCACTGCAGCGATATTCTTCCGCCGCTTCTGGCCGGGACTTATGCCGCTGTTGAGCTCCGCGCTCTCTATAATGTATGCGATGTGCGGCTTTGCGCTGATGTATTATCAGACGCTCACATGGATGGATACTCTGATCCTGTTTCCGGTGCTGATAGTCGCGTTCAGCCGTCTCGCCTGCGAAAAAAGGCCCCTTGCGTTCATCCTGCTGCTCGCGTCCATGATGATAACCGGCTTTTACATGAGCATAATGGTCGTCATCTTCCTGCTTCTCTTCTCCCCGATCTACATTTTTCTGTTCATCGAAAAAAAGGATCGGCCCCGCGCCGCGGCGCTGTTTTCGCTATCCGGCGTCACAGCCGCGCTGCTCGCTTCGCCGGTGCTCATACCTTCCCTGCTTGAATATCTCGATTCCGCACGCACCGCCGGCGCCTTCAGCAAGGTCATCCGCACCCACGGCACCGGAAACCTTTTCACCAAGCTGCCGCTGCTGCTGTGCGCCGCGATAGTGCTGCCGCTGTTCGTCTGGTATCTCATTGAAGGACGCAGCTCCTCCGGAAGAAAGCGCAGATATCTGCTTTTTGCGCTTTCGGCGCTGATGCTCGCGCCGTTCTTTGCCGAGCGCGTCAACCTGATGTGGCATCTGGGCAGCTACCAGGCTTATCCCTGCCGCTTTTCCTATATCACTTCGCTGATAATGCTCAGCGTCTGCGCCGAAGCCCTCTTTGTCTCAGAGACATCCGATACCGCCGGCACTTCCACACCAAAAAAGGCGTCTCAGATCGGATACTCCCTGTCCTGCCTTTTGCCGATGGCGGCGGCGCTCCTCTACTGCCGTTTTCTCCTCACAAAGCACCTCTCCGAGCTGAGCAAATATTCGCGCTCCCTCTGGGGCGACCAGAACTCGCTGATGTGGATCGTGTGCTCCTTTGCGGTGTTTGCTGTCTGCTACCTCATATATTTTGCTTTCAGACGCAACCGCAGGATCTCGCTGACGCTTTTCTCCTGTGCGGTGCTGCTCCTCGCCGTTGCGGAGGCCTCCTTCAACAGTATCGTCTATCTCGGCAACATCCAGGGCGCCAATGGCAAATGGCTCAACGCCTGCGCCATTACCGGAAGCATCGAGTCCCCGGAGCCGGACGACTTCTTCCGCACCAAAACCCGCAGCAAGCTGTTCGACGTCAACTGGCTCGCCGCGATGGGACAGAACTCTCTCGGGCACTATACCTCTCTCACCGGTGAGGACTATCTCTTCTCGCTCAAACGGCTCGGCTATTCCGGCTACTGGATGGAGATCGGCAGCCACGGCTCGAGCGATTTCATCGACGGACTTCTCTGCACCCGCTACGTCATCGAGGACGACGGCTCCGTGACCGAAGTCACGGCTCCGTTCGGGCTCGGCGCGGTGATGAGCAAAAAGCCGTCGGCAGAGCTGCCGACGCTTCCCCGCCCGGAGATCCAGAACATGATATATGACGAAGTCTTTTCGGACGGCACGCTTATGACGGAATATCCCTTTGCAGATCCAGACGACGTGAGCGTGAGCAAAAACGGCGCCTCCGTCACCCTTTCGCCCGACGAAAAGGAGGGGCACATCTCATTCTCCATCGACGTGTCCGGCCGGCAGTATCTCTATTTTGACTGCTTTAATCTGCCCTCGAACAGGCTCACCGAAGCGATAAACGGCAGCCTTGCCGTCACAGTCAATGACGTTCCTATAACAGACGACTACCCCTCCAAAAAGCTCAACGGCATGCTGCTGCTTGGAGAATTTGAGGATGAGCACGTGGAGATCGCGCTGACGCTGAAAAAGAAGATCACTGTGCGCTCCTTCGGAGTCTGGGGCATGGACGTCGCTTCACTCGAAGGAAATGCCCGGCAGATCTCCTCCGGTGTGCTGACGACGGGAAAAGCCTCGATGCACGGCAGCGTCACCGCGGAAAAGGACAGCTGGCTGCTCGTGCAGATACCATACGACGACGGCTTCACCGCCACGGTCAACGGGAAAAGGACGGAGATCTCACGCGCCTACGGCACATTCATGGCGATCCCGCTCGACGGCGGCGAAAACGAGATTTCCTTCTCCTACTTTCCGCGCGGGATGAAGACCGGACTTGCCATGCTTGCGCTTGGGCTTGCGCTGACTCTGCTGCTTGCCTCATCCATCTTCCGCAGGCTTCTCGCCTCCGAAAGACTTCTAACACGGCTCGCCGTCCGCTGCATATCTGTACTCTGTCTCATTTGCTCCGCAGCCGTGTTTTTGGGCGTCTACGCCGTTTGCTGGTTCATGTAGCGGCCGCGCTTCGCGCTTTTGTGGAACGCTTTGAGAATAAAACACAACTTGTCTCCGCATAATAAGAGGGCGAGAAATATGCTCTGACCGAGCTGTTTCACCGCCAGCTTTGTTAAGGAGATGTTGACTTTGAATCACGTCATCGATAAGATCGCTCTCGTGCTCGTTATCATCGGCGCGATAAACTGGGGACTTGTCGGTATATTCCAGTTCGATCTGGTAGCATGGCTATTCGGCGGCTCCGCCGCTGTGATCAGCCGCATAATATATACCCTCGTCTCCCTTGCCGTTCTTTGGACGATATCGCTGCTCTTCAAGGACACAGATACCGTCGACGTTCACGACTGAGCCCGGTATCGCCTGTGCGCTCCCTGACCGGGACGAACGGTGATAGACTGATCACTTAAAAAGGACCGGCGCGGCCGTCAGATGCGGCTGCGCCGTCTTTTAGTCTCATTTTGCACGCCCTTGAAACAACGCAGATACTGAAAGGATCGGCCGCGATCAGCCGATCCTTTTGCTTCATATCATCCGAGCTCCTCGAGCAGTTCGCGCCTCGTCTCATCGAAAGCGGCTGCCGAACCGTCGTAATCGTCGAAGGAGCGGCACAACTTCCCGATCAGCTCCGACGCTTTCGCGCCGTCTCGCTTTCTCAAAAGCTCGAGCAGCTCATAGTCCTGAACCCCAAGACGCTGGAGATGCCCGCGGACAGAATACCATGGGCGGCCATCTCCGATATATACGATGTGAGCGTTCCCCGGCGGATACATCTTTCCTCCCTCAATCGGCATGCAGCCGTCTCCGCCCACGGACGGCGCATAAGCGTGATATCCCCAATGAAGGAAGCCCGGGCAGCCGTAACTGCTGCAGAGCCACATCGGCAGGCGGCTGACGACGAGAGGAAGATCCATCACGCGGTTCATCGTGGCGCCCGCCGGAAATCCGCAGGTATAGATCCACATCTCCTCGCCCATCTCCTGAAGACGGCGGAAATCGGCATAGTGTTTTTCATAAACCGCCTGCTTCACCACCCAGACGTCGCAGGCGCCGGCGATATCCGTCGTCTCCACCGGATCGTTTATCTTCACTCCGGGCATGCGGCTGCGGCAGATGCAGGAAAGCGCGCGGTAAGCAAGGCTGTTAGGGAACTGCGGCTCGTCGACGAGGCACTGCATATAGCGCTCCTGCCAGCCGTTCTTTACGACGCATTCCCACGCCCTGTCAAAATACAGCTTGAGCTGCCGGTAGCCCTCTATGGTCGTGCAGCCGGTCTCCCTGTCCCACAGCAGATAGTTGTCCGCGTCGTCCCAGCTTTTGAATCTTGCTACAAAGCCTCCCATTATCCTTTGAAAGCCGAATTCGAGCGCCATGTTGCCGACATAAGCCGCGTGGGAAAAGTCGAAATCCATCACTCTTCCCTCTTCATCGCAGACAGGCTCGCCGGCTGGTATCATAAGATGATCATTGCGCATATCGAGCTGATTTTCGAAAAATTTATCCAATATCTCCCTGTACTCTTCGGAATAAGGCTGTACGCCGAACTGCTCGGCGAGAAGCGGGTAATAGATCCAATTCACCATGTGGAAGGATGCCTCCGCGAGAGGCGGCACGGTGACGCCATGAACTGTGAGAGACACGGCCGCCTCCGCTCTGTCTCCGTCGACGTCGATGACTATGCTGCCGTCGTATCTGCCCGGCTCAGCACCGGCCGCGACGTTCAGCCTGAAGAAGAACGCCGCGCGGCCCTCTCTGAGGACGCCTCTGTCGAGCGGCATAGTGACGTCATAAACGCTGAACGGCGCCCTGCGCGTGACAAAATCCCTGACGGAATCGTAGTCTGAGGTGGTGAAAAGCTGCGGACCACTGTTCTCGCTCACTGTCGCCTCAAGCAATTGATAAGCTTCAGCCGTGCATTCGAGCCCCTTAAGCTCGAACGAGAACCTCTCTTCTCCTCTGAGGATCTTGTCGGTGAGCACCTGCAGACAGACGTCTCCGCCGCGTGGCGAGTGGAGCTCTGTCGCGCATGCGCCGTCGATATCACTGTCGGGATACACCCACTCGTTTTCCGAGAATATCCTGTATCTCACACAAAGCGCTCCCTTCATTCATGCTCATGCTTTCGCTGCCGATCTCGTCAGGTTCTTCATCCAGTTGTACCGGTTTATCTTGACCACGGCGACAAAGCACTTCAATATTTGATCCGACTTGAGGCAGGCGAACACCCACCACGCCGGCGCTCCCAGCAGCGCCGATATCAGCGCCGAGGGCAGCACCACAAGAAAGACGAATATCGTATCGTTTTTGAAGACGAAGGAGATATCTCCTCCCGATTTGACCAACCCGAAAAGGCAGGGCATCTGATAAGCTGAGCCGATTATCGTCACAGAGAGCACCCTTATCATCGTCATCGCCTGTCGCGACGCCTCCGCGCTTATGCCGTTGCCCGGCATGGCCGAATAGAGCGCAACGAAAGGACGGTTGAGCAGCGTCAGCAGCGCCCCGAGGCACAGACCGAGCCCCAGAAATATCACCTGCGTCGTCCTTGAATATTCCTTCATCAGCTCGATCTTTCCCGCGCCTACGGTCTTCCCCGTGATAATGCCTACAGCCGTCGCAAGACCGCTGATGGTTATATACGCAAGGGTGTTCATGGTGTTCGCAACGGAGACCGCCGTGGACACCGTCTCGTTGAAGAAGCGCCCGAAGATGATGCTGTTGCCCATCAGATTGACGCTCCAGACTATCTCTCCGGCGACAAGCGGAATTCCGTATTTGATGAAATCGTGCCGCAGCAGTCTGTCTGACGTGAGGAGATCGGAAAGCTTCAGCCTGAGCCTTTTGTCGATGAATAGCACATAGACCATTATCAGCGCGGTCTGGAGCACGAGCGAGATCACCGTGGCTGCAGCGGCGCCCCGGACTCCCCAGTCCAGCCCGTATATGAACAGCGCGTTCAGCCCGACGTTGGAGACGAGCGAGACCAGCGACACATACATACCGATCCTGGTCACCTCGACCGAGCGCATTGCAAATATCAGCGCCTGCGAGAGGCAGAAGAAGACGAACGAAATGCTCACCAAACGCAGATAAGCGGCGGCCTCGTCGAGTACAGCCGCTTCCTTTGTGAAAAGACTCATGATCTGGCGCGGCAGCGCTGCGCACAACGCCGTGATCACCAGCCCGACGATAATCGAGAACTGCACACCGACGGACACTATCTTTTTTATGCTCTGTGTCTCCCGTTTTCCCCAATACTGCGCCGAGAGGATGATGATCGTACCGCCGATTCCTGTGGTGAACATCTGCATGAAGGTGTTGATTTGGCTTGCGAAGAACACACCCGACACAGCCGTGTCCCCCAGCGAGCTCACCATCAGATTGTCTGCGAAGGTGACGAGAAAGGCTATCGCGCTTTGGGCCGCCACCGGCAGCGCGAGCGTCACGAGATCCCGGTAATACGATCTGTCACGCGTGAACAGATATTTTTTCGGTTTTACAGCGTTTTCAGTGTCCATGCGGGCGTCATGCTCCTTTTGCGTCAGAATGCGATTGAATCTCCGCTGTACATATGCTATAATCATATCAGGTACGGCTGAATCAATTATAATCAATCGTCCGGAAATTTGCAATAGCCAAAACATAATAGAAAGGGTGTGTCCGGCATGAAAAATTTATATCTCGGCGCGGCTTTTTATCCTGAAGTATACGGCAAAAAGCTCCCCACCCTCGAACAGGACATACAGTACATGAAAAAGGGCGGCTTCAATGTGATGCGCATAGCCGAATTTTCCTGGAGCAGCATGGAGCCGCACGACGGCCTCTATGACTTCGACTGGCTGCACAGGATAGTCGATACCCTCGGCAAAAACGGCATCAGTACCATCATGTGCACGCCATCGGCAACTCCCCCGGCGTGGCTGACGCGGAAATATCCTGAAACGCTAGCCATCGATGCCTCAGGGCGCAGGAAACAGCACGGCGCAAGGCGCCACTGCTGCTCCAACTCGCGCGTTTACCGCGAATACTCACTCAGGATTGCGGAGAAGATGGCGCTCGAATTCGCCGACGACCCCAACGTGATCGGCTGGCAGCTCGACAACGAGATAGCCGATTTCGGACGCGGATGCTCCTGCCCGGAATGTATGAGCAGGTTTCACGCACGTCTCAGGGCTAAATT
>Ga0079305_1003552_pt1 | contig 10383 bp, 10 predicted proteins | sample LMS_cellobiose_e_FD_79183 | JGI IMG/M metagenome (GOLD analysis project Ga0079305, IMG submission 79183) | Rumen-fistulated moose microbial communities from Alaska, USA - LMS_cellobiose_enrichment | ecosystem: Host-associated > Mammals > Digestive system > Stomach > Rumen fluid ... | reverse complement strand
TGGTGCCGGTGGCGGGGGTCGAACCCGCACGTCCTTGCGGACACTGGATTTTGAATCCAGGGCGTCTGCCAATTCCACCACACCGGCATAGGTGTTTAGAGGTGGGAAAAATGCGTTCTGATACTCTCTCGCATTAGGCGGTCAGCGACGGAGGCACCCTCAAAAAAGGATAACCTCTTAGGATTGCCAAAACAGCCTGACTCTTCAAGCGATTTCCGGTCATAGATTCTCGTGGAAGATAGCGGAAGTTGACGTCTTTTGAGTCCGTCACGTCTACCAATTCCATCACATCGGCATTTTCACTCCACCGATTATACAACACCCATGGCCGGATGGCAAGGGTTTTTCTCCGAGAAAAAATGAAAAATACCCGTAGGAAAACCAGCGGAAATGTGCTATGATAGGAACAGCTTTAATTTGGATGAGTGTGTCCACCTGCAGAGAGGGGAGAGAGGACCCATGAAACGACCGCTGGCGGGGCTGCTGGCCCTGGGCATGAGCCTGGCCTGTCTGTCAGGCTGTATGTTCGGCTCCGTGGAGGAGATGTACGCCCTGCCCAAGTCCTCTCAGGCCTACGTGGACCTGCAGGCAAAAATCAACGCAGAAAAGGGCGCCGCCGAATACATCGCCCCCCTCAGCGGCGAGAACCGTCAGACCATCCAGTTGGTGGACGTGGACGGGGACGGACGCCAGGAGGCGGTGACCTTCTTCCGGGACGCCGCCGCGGAAAAGCCTCTGAAAATCGTGATTTTCCGGCAGGATGACCACGAGGACTACCAGGTGGCCACCCGTATCGAGGGCGTGGGTTCTGAGATCGAGTCCATCGACTACCTGGATTTGGACGACCAGCCGGGGAAGGACCTGCTGGTGAGCTGGCAGGCCAGCGCCTCGGTCCACACTCTGGTGGGCTACGCGCTGTCGGAGAACCAGGCTCTGGAGATCCTCCGCAGCGGCTACAACCGCTACCTCACTGCCGACGTGGATGAGGATAAGCGGGAGGAGGTCATCCTGGCCCAGACGGAGAGCGGCGGCTCGTCCCACCTGCGCCTGGAGTATTACGATGGTCGGCAGGGGACCATGGAGCTGGTGAACACCGCGGCGCTCTCAGAGGGCGCCACGGACATCAGCAGCTGGACCGCCGGCCGGCTGGAGGGAGAGGCCCCCGCCCTGTTCGTCACATCCTACCTGGACGAGGACCTGCTGGTCACCGATGTGTTCACCGCCGACGGGGAGGGACTGAAAAGCATCTCCATGGACAGTGACGCCCGCCGCAGTGAGAGCGTCTACCGCTATTCTCCCGGGGTTCGTCCGGGCGACCGGAACGGAGACGGCATTACGGAAGTGCCTGTGGGCAAGGCGGTGGAGGCCTATGGCGAGAGCACCGTGGATCAATTCTGGTGGCTGGACTGGGTTCGGTACCGTCCCAATGGAGACAGCCAGGGAGTGATGACCACCTACCAGAGCACCGACGGCAGCTGGTACCTGGAGATCCCCAAGAACTGGACGGGACAGTTTTCCATGAACCGCCAGGAGAATGCCGCCGAAGGTGTTCGCAGCGTCACCTTCGCCCGGGGGACCGGGTCGTCGGCGGAGCCCTTCCTGACCATCCGGGGGCTGGTGGGCGGCGACCGGGCCGAGCACGCCCGTCAGGCCGGCCAGTTCATCCTGTACGCCGACAACACTACGGTCTACACGGCAGAGTTTCTCAACAGCCGGTGGGACTGCGGCCTGAATGAGCAGGAGCTGACCCAGCGGTTCCATGTGGGCAACGAGCCCTGGGCAGACGAGGCGGAGGGCTGATTTGTCGACCCGATCAGAACAGCACACGCGGCGGTCTTGAGGACGGCTCGCGCATACCGATACGGAACCAATCTATCCCATTTCAATCAAAGGAGAGACCACTATGAAAAAGATCCTGGTTTTGGAGGATGAATCCAACATCCGCAGCTTTGTGGTGCTCAACCTCAACCGCGCGGGCTATGAGACCATCGAGGCGGGCACCGGCGAGGAGGCCTTAGAGCAGCTGAGGCTGAATCCCGACATACGAATGGCCCTGCTGGATATCATGCTGCCGGATATGGATGGCTTTGAGGTCTGCCGCCGCATCCGGGCCAGCAACTCCAAGATCGGCATCATCATGCTCACCGCCCGGACCCAGGAGATGGATAAAGTTACCGGCTTCATGACTGGCGCGGACGACTATGTGACAAAGCCCTTCTCTCCGGCGGAGCTCACCGCCCGGGTGGACGCCCTCTACCGGCGCACCGGCGGAGAGATGATGGATGACGGCGAGATCCAACAGGCGCCTTTCGTGCTGAATACCCGAAAGCGCACCCTGGAGAAGAACGGCCAGCGGGTAAAGCTCACCCAGGTGGAGTACGCCATCATCAAGATGTTTATGGAGAACCCCGGCAAGGCCCTGTCCCGGGAGGAGATCCTGAAGTTCGTCTGGGGAGAGAACTACCTGGGCGAGCTGAAGATCGTGGATGTGAACATCCGACGGCTCCGGGTGAAGATCGAGGACGACCCCACCAACCCCATCTACATCACCACCATCTGGGGCTACGGCTATAAGTGGGAATTCTAAGACGGCTCCTGCCCGGCGCGGGAGAGAGCGGAAGACGAGGGATCTGACCTATGCTTTCTTTCCTGAAGGTCAAGGGAATACGGCGGCGATGGCTCATCAGCAGCGTAGGGGTGCTGGTGCTGATCCTGGCTGTGGTGGTGGCGGCCTTTTCGGTCATTATGAAGAGCTACTACGACAGCGGCATCCTCTCCGACATGGTGAGCAAGGCCCGGGCGGCCTCCGGCTATTTTGAGACCTACGTGGCCAGCTCCTCAGGGGACGGGGACTACCTCACCGCCGCCCAGGACTATGTCAGCTCCTTTTCCGAGGGCAGCAAGCTGGAGCTCCAGTTCCTGACCCCGGGGGGCACCGTGCTCTATTCCTCCAACGGCCTGACCCTGTCGGGCACCGTACCGGCCACGGAAGACATTGCCAAGATCCAGACCACCGGGGAAATTTCCTCCTTCCGAGGGGTGTCCCCCCAGACCGGGGAGCGGATCACCGCGGTGTCGGCCCCCCTGGCCTACAACGGGGAGCTCATGGGCATCATGCGCTATGAGACCTCCATGCGGCTGGTGGACCGGCAGGTGCTGGTCCTCACCCTGGCGGCCTCCGGCCTGTGCCTGCTGATCCTGGTGCTGGTCTACCTGTCCAACGGCCGGTTCGTCCGGTCCATCGTGGACCCGGTCCAACGGGTCACCGCGGTGGCCCAGCGCATCGCCGGCGGCAGCTACGGCATCCAGGTGGAGAAGCGGTACGACGACGAGGTAGGGGACCTGACCGACGCCATCAACGACATGTCCCAGAAGATCAAGCAGGCCGAGAGCATGAAGTCGGACTTCATCTCATCGGTGTCCCATGAGCTGCGCACGCCGCTGACCGCCATCACCGGCTGGGCTGAGACCATCATGAACGGAGAGGCCCGGGACGCGGGGGACATCCGCAAGGGCATGGGCATCATCGCCAGCGAGGCCAGAAGGCTTTCCGGCATGGTGGAGGAGCTGCTGGAGTTCTCCCGGATGGAGAACGGTCGATTCACCCTCTCCGTGGAGCCCATCGACATTCAGGCGGAGCTGGAGGATGCGGTTTATACCTACCATGAGTTCCTGGCCGCCGAGGGGATCACCGTCCACCACACGGACTACGACCAGGTATTCCCCCCCATCCCCGGGGACCCGGACCGTCTGCGGCAGGTCTTCTGCAACCTGCTGGACAACGCCGCCAAGCACGGCGGGGCGGGCAAGCGCATCGAGACGGCCATCTATCCCGACGGGAACGACGTGGTCATCACCGTCCGGGACTTCGGCCCCGGCATCCCGCCGGAGGAGCTGCCCAACGTGAAGTATAAGTTCTACAAGGGGAGCTCTACCGCCCGGGGCAGCGGCATCGGGCTGGCGGTGTGCGAGGAGATCATCTCCCTTCACAACGGCGAGCTGAACATCCGAAACGCCGACGACGAGGCCGGGGGCTGCCTGGTGGAGATCCGTCTCCCTATGGGGACGTAACGGGCCCTCCAAAAAACGAACATTTGTTCTAAAAATTTTCCTCAAACCCTTGCTTTTTCCGCTGGGGTTTGCTACAATTTTCCCAAGACAGTTTTTGGATAGGAGATACTATGTTGGAAACGAAACCCCAGGGCGCGGGGGAAGCCTGCGCCTTTCGTACCACCATCGGCGGACAGGCCCTTATCGAGGGCATCCTCATGCGGGGGCCCAAAAAGCAGGCCATCGTGGTCCGCAACCAGGAGGGCGGCCTGGAGATCAAGGAGGAGGACCTGAAGCTCATCAAGGACCGCTACCCCATCCTGGGAATCCCCTTCATCCGGGGCGTGGTGAATTTTCTGGACTCCATGGTCAAGGGGGTCAAGGCTCTCATGTGGTCGGCGGAGTTCTATCCCGACGAGGAGGAGGAAGAGGCCCAGCCCTCCCGGCTGGAGCGGTGGATCGAGAACAAGTTCGGCAGCGACGCGCTGATGAAGTGGATCATCGCCCTGGCGGTGATCGCGGGCATCGCTTTCGCCGTGGTGCTGTTCATCGTCCTGCCCACCCTGGGCACCTCCGCGCTGCTGTTCTTTTTCCCCGACGCGCCCATGTGGCTGCGGAATCTGCTGGAGGGCGTCATCAAGCTGGTGATCTTCTTTGCCTACCTGGTCCTGGCCTCCCGGCTCAAGGACATTCAGCGGACCTTCCGGTATCACGGGGCCGAGCACAAAACCATTTTCTGCTACGAGCGAGGCCTGGACCTCACCGTGGAGAACACCCGGGCCATGCCCCGGCACCATCCCCGGTGCGGCACCAGCTTTCTGTTTGTGGTCATCGTCATCGCGGTGCTGGCCTCCTGCGTGGTCTTCGCGCTGCCCGGCGTGCGGGACGTGGCCACCAACCCCATCGTCCGCATCCTGCTGCATCTGGTGCTGCTGCCTGTGGTGGTGGCGGTGACCTATGAGCTCAACCGCTTCATCGGGCGGCACGACAATCCCGTGACCCGGGTGCTGTCGGCCCCTGGGATGTGGATGCAGAACTTCACCACCTTCGAGCCTGACGACTCCATGCTGGAGGTGGCCATTCAGGCCCTGACCCTGGTTCTGCCGGAGGTCAAGGGGGAAGACGAGTGGTAAAGAACGGAACAAACGACAAAAAACGAGGTGAAGACCTTTGGCAAGCACCTATCATGACCTGAGGCTGGATGCCCGGCGGGCTCTGGAGCAGGCGGGGGTCGAGGCGGCGGACTTTGAAAGCTGGCAGATCGTCTCCGCGGCCTCGGGCAAGACCCGTGAGGAGCTCCTCCGGGACGAGACCCTTTACGTCAACGATGAGCTGGTCCGGCAGGTGGCCTCCATGGTGGCCCGGCGGCGGCGGGAGGAACCTCTGGCCTATGTGCTGGGGGAGTGGTCCTTCCACCACCTGGACTTTTTCGTGGACAAGACCGCTCTCATCCCCCGGATCGACACGGAGATCCTGGCGGACCTGGCCATCAGCTACCTGCGGCAGATCCCCGGCAACACCCGGGTGCTGGACCTGTGCGCCGGCACCGGCTGCCTGGGCATCACCATCGCCTCGGCGGTAAAGACCGCCCGGTCGGTGCTGGTGGAACTGGCCGACGGCCCTCTGGACCTGTGCAAGCGGAACATCCGCCGACACAAGCTCACCGGCCGGGTGGTCCACCTGAAGGGGGACGTGACCCTGCCCCCCAGCCCCGCCTTGGGTCAGTTTGACGTGGTGGTGTGCAACCCGCCCTATATCGCCACCGGGGAGATCCCCTACCTGGACCCCTCGGTGAAGGACTATGAGCCCATGATGGCGCTGGACGGCGGGCCCGATGGCCTGACCTTCTACCGGTCAGTCATCGATCTGTGGAAGCCGGCCCTGAAGCCCGGCGGTACCCTCCTCTTTGAGGTCGGCATCGACCAGGCCAAGCCGGTGGCCACCCTGATGGCCCGGGCGGGCTACCAGAAGATCCTCATCACCCGCGATACCAACAAGATCGAGCGGGTGGTGTCCGGCCGCCGTCCCCAGGAGGCGGTCATCATCCCCTTCCCCGAGGGGCAGAAACAGGAGGACTGAGCAATGGCAGACAGAAAGAAAGCAGGGGTTGCCCCCGCGGCTCCCGCATCCGATAAAAAGAGAGCTTTGGAGACCGCCATGGCCCAGATCGAACGGGCCTACGGAAAGGGCTCCATCATGCGCCTGGGGGACAACACCCGGGTGGTGGTGGAGGGCATCCCCACCGGCTCCCTGGCCCTGGACGTGGCTCTGGGCATCGGCGGTGTGCCCCGGGGGCGGATCATTGAGATCTACGGCCCCGAGTCCTCCGGCAAGACCACTCTGGCCCTCCACATCGTGGCGGAGGCCCAGAAGCGGGGCGGAGAGGCTGCCTTCATCGACGCAGAACACGCCCTGGACCCCGCCTATGCCCGGGCTTTGGGGGTGAACATCGACAATCTCCTCATCGCCCAGCCGGACACCGGTGAGCAGGGCCTGGAGATCTGCGAGGCTCTGGTGCGCTCCGGCGCCCTGGACGTCATCGTGGTGGACTCCGTGGCGGCTCTGGTGCCCCGGGCGGAGATCGAGGGCGACATGGGCGACGCCCACGTGGGCCTGCTGGCCCGCCTGATGAGCCAGGCCCTGCGGAAGCTGGCAGGCTCCATCGCCAAGACCAACTGCGTGGTCATCTTCATCAACCAGCTCCGGGAAAAGGTGGGCGTCATGTACGGCAATCCCGAGGTCACCACCGGCGGCCGGGCCCTGAAGTTCTACTCCTCCGTCCGCATCGACGTGCGGCGCATTGAGGCCATCAAGGAGGCCGGCGCCGTGGTGGGCAACCGCACCCGGGCAAAGGTAGTGAAGAATAAGGTCGCGCCTCCCTTCCGGGAAGCGGAATTTGACATCATGTACGGCGAGGGAATCTCCAAATACGGAGAGATGGTGGACCTGGCCACCAAGCTGGACATCATCCAGAAAAGCGGCTCCTGGTTCTACCGGAACGAGGAGCGCATCGGCCAGGGCCGGGAGGCTGTGAAGCAGTACCTGCGGGACAACCCCGAGATCAGCGACCAGATCGAAGGGGAGATCCGGGCCAACTCCTGGAAGCTCCTCAGCGGTCCCTCCAAGCCGCCGGCGGCCGTGCAGACGCCGCCTGCCGCGCCGGCCGGGGAGACCATCACCCACGCCGCCCAGCCCGCCAAGGAGCCTGCGGACCTGAGAGACATTGACATCAGCGCCGAAGACTTCGACGATGACGAGGATTGAGAGGCTGCTGCCGCCCGCCCAGCCCGGCCGTCCCTGGACCGCCGCCCTGGAGGGAGGGGATGTGCTGCGGCTGCCTGAGGGGGCGGTGGCGGACTTTGCCCTCTACGCCGGTATGGAGTTGGAGGAGAAGGCCCTGGCCGATCTGCGACAGCGGGCCTTCCTGCTCTCCCTGCGGGAGCGGGCGGTGTCTCTGCTCTCCCGGCAGATGCTCTCCGCCGGGCTGCTGACGGAAAAGCTCACTGCCAAGGGAGCTGACCCGAAGCAGGCAGCGGAGGTGGTCCGCTGGGCAGAGGAGATCGGTCTTCTCAACGACCGGGCCTATGCCTCCGCCCTGGTGCGGCACTGTCAGTCCAAAGGCTACGGCCTCTATAAGATCAAGGATGAGCTCTACCGTCGTCGGGTTCCCCGGAACCTCTGGGAGGAGGCCCTGGCGGAGTTGGAGAGCCCGGAGGAGTATATCGATCGATTCCTGGAGAAAAAGCTGACCGACCCCTCTGACCGGAAACAGGTGAAGAAAGCCTCAGACGCCTTGGCGCGCCGAGGCTTTTCTTGGAGTGAGGTGTCGGCGGGGATCGAGCGGGCCCGGGAGCGGGCACGGGAATGGTGAGGTAAGTGATATGAAAGTAGGTTTTATCTCTCTGGGCTGCGCCAAGAACCAGGTCAACTGCGAGCAGATGATCTGGCAGACCTACGAGGCCGGTCACGAGGTGGCGCTGGGGGCTGAGGACTGCGACGTGGCCGTGGTCAACACCTGCGGCTTTCTGCAGGAGGCCCGGGACGAGGCGCTGGAGGAGATCAAAAAGCTGGCGGCTCTGAAAGCGGAGGGCCGTCTGGGGAAGATCGTGGTCACCGGCTGCATGGCCCAGTGGTGGAGGGACCGGCTGGAGGAAGTCTGTCCCCAGGCCGATGGGTTCATTGGTGTCGGCGGCTACGAGGATATCGCCCAGGTCATTGAGGCCGCCGCCCGGGGCCAGCGGCCTTCACTGTTCGGGGATGTGGACGCCCCGGTGCCCGAGACCGACCGGGTGGTGTGCACCTCGGATCACTGGGCCTGGCTGCGCATCGCCGAGGGTTGCGACAACCGCTGCGCCTACTGCGTCATTCCTTTCATCCGGGGCCGGTTCCGCAGTCGCCCGGAGGAGGCGATTCTGGCCGAAGCGAAGAACCTGGCGGAGGCCGGAATGAAGGAACTTATCGTGGTGGCCCAGGATATCACCCGCTACGGCCTGGACCTGTACGGTCAGCGGACTCTGGCCAGGTTGCTGCCCAAGCTGTGCGCCATCGAAGGCGTTCACTGGGTGCGTCTGCACTATCTCTATCCCGATGAGATCACCGACGAGCTGATCGATGTCATCGCCCGGGAGCCCAAGATCGTTAAATACCTGGACATTCCCATCCAGCACATCAGCGACAGGGTCTTAAAACAGATGCGCCGCCGGGGGACCGGGGAGGAGATCCGGGCGCTTCTGTCCAAGCTGCGGGAGCGGATTCCCGGTTTGGTCCTCCGTACCAGTCTCATTGCCGGCTTCCCGGGAGAGACTCAGGAGGACTTCGAGGAGTTGTGCGAGTTCCTGCTGGAGTATAAGATTGAGCGGGCGGGGGTTTTCCCCTACTCCCCGGAGGAGGGCAGCGCCGCCGCCCAGTTCCCCGACCAGGTGGATGAGGACGACAAGCGCCGCCGGGTGGAGCTGATTACCGACCTGCAGCTGCGGGTCATCGACGACTGGTGTCAGTCCAAGATCGGCGAGGTCACCGAGGTTCTCTGCGAGGGATATGACGACGAGACCGAGCTGTACTACGGCCGGGCCGTGTGGGACTCTCCCGAAATCGACGGCACAGTTCATTTCGAGGGCGAGGAAGGCGGCGTGGTTCCGGGGAATTTCTACCAGGTCCGGCTTACCGGGGCCTATGACGGCGAACTGGTGGGCGTCCGGTATGAGGAGGATGAGGCATGAATACCGCAAATAAACTGACCATGGCCCGGGTGGTGATGATCCCGGTGTTCCTGGTGCTGCTGTATCTGAACTTCAAAGGGCATCTGTATGTCGCTCTGGCCGTCTTTATCCTGGCCAGCGTGACGGATTTTATCGATGGCTACGTGGCCCGGCATTACAATATGATTACCGACTTCGGCAAGTTTATGGACCCCCTGGCGGACAAGCTCCTTGTGTTTTCCGCCATGGCCTGGTTTGTGGAGATGGCCTGGATGCCTGCCTGGGCCTTCTTCGTGGTCATCGCCCGGGAGTTTGCCGTCACCGGCCTGCGGCTCATCGCCGTGGAGCAGGGGAGAGTGATTGCGGCGGGCAAGTCCGGCAAGGTGAAGACGGCCTCCACCATGGTGTGCATCTGCCTGATGCTGGCCATCCCCAGCCCGACCCTGCGCTTGGTGTGCTGGATCATCATTCTGGCGACGACGGTGTATTCCGGAATCGAGTATTTCATCCAGAACCGGGACGTGCTGCTCAGCGGAGAGATGTAACGGGAAAGGGTCGAAAAGACGATTGACGGGACCGGCTTTTCTGTGTATAATAAGCGATAGCCGCTCACCGGAAAGGTGAGCGGCAACGGTAAAACGGGTCACAGATCCGGAGGGTTATCGAAGTGGTCATAACGGGGCTGACTCGAAAGAATCTGAGAGACTGGCTGTTTCGTCCACCCTTTTCCTCTTGATTATCAAGGGTTTCCGGGGATTCAAATCTTACAATTTTATAGTGTTCTTGCCTGTTTTTCTTGCATTTTTCCAGACTGCGGAAAACAGTTAAGATAAACGGAGGGTTATCGAAGTGGTCATAACGGGGCTGATTCGAAATCAGTTTGGGGGCAACCCCACGTGGGTTCGAATCCCACACCCTCCGCCAAAAAGCCTTGAAAACATATGTTTTCGGGGCTTTTTCTTTGTTTTTATCTAGTGAGTGATGCCGAGTGACTACATTTTTTTTGAAAAACCGTAACCGCATAATAACTACCCGCCTACCACAGCGCAGGCAAATGTGAGAAAATGAAGGCGCCTACCAAAACTGCGATTGCAGTTTTGGTAGAGAACGTATAGAGGGTGGTAGCGGATGGAAG
>Ga0079305_1003551_pt1 | contig 10388 bp, 5 predicted proteins | sample LMS_cellobiose_e_FD_79183 | JGI IMG/M metagenome (GOLD analysis project Ga0079305, IMG submission 79183) | Rumen-fistulated moose microbial communities from Alaska, USA - LMS_cellobiose_enrichment | ecosystem: Host-associated > Mammals > Digestive system > Stomach > Rumen fluid ... | reverse complement strand
GTTGTGCGGGGAGGATTTGCATAAAGGCTATAACCATCGCCCCCGCTCTACTTTTTTGGTATCAGAATGAATAGACACCTTCACCCACAGTGCTAGCTAATTTCAACTACAGTAACTTTATGAATAATTTGCAACAGAGAAATACCACAAAGATTAAAATGAAAGAACTGTAAATAAAGACAAGATAGTTTTTCATCCTAGATTGAGCCTTTTTTAATGCCGGGTCAGTATGTGAAGAAAATGTAAGAAGCTTACGCCAAGTGTATGTCTGTGGAAGAACTCGTAATTCAACTGGATAATTTATTTTAAGAAACTTTGTAAAGCGATACCCCTCATATCCAAAACCTGCCATAATACAAATCCATAGGATTCCAATAACGACAAGAATCACATTGATGTTTCCACTCAGACATAGACACATCTCAATTACTAAACCCACACCAAGGAGAATCCAATATTTATAAATGTTTTTCATTCAAGAAACTCCATTCCGTATTCTGTCCTTAAAAGGGCTTTTTGTGATTCGCTCATCTGACTATATGTGTTTTTAACAACATCCAACGCATCGTCATATAATCCGAAGAAATCCAATATTTCTGTTATAGGAATTACAAAAGTATAGGTTATTTCACCGTGCGCCTCTGGGAGAGAGGTCCCGCCACCAATAGAGAATATTATACCAGAATACAGCCCAGTAGAATTATATTCTCCACCAACATTGGGGCCCACCGCCCCGCCAATGGGGGCAGTTATAGACCCCCCACTTGCAAACCCGGTTTCATTCAAATCTGTGATAGTTGGTGCATTTGTAACAGTTACTGTGCTAGTAAGACTTGCAGAAGGAGTTCCGCCACCAATGCCAGCATACAATAAGAGACCAAAATCCGTGCCATCATAAACCAACTGGCCACCAGCTGTGCCACGCAACGCGAACGCTGCCGCACCTTCTCCTCCAATCGCAATGGTCCAAGCTCCGCTCGGATCGACAAACCTGACCGGATTGTTCCCGCAGTACACATACCAGTTGAGGCCGTCGCGGAAGCTGTCCTCCTGGGAGAAGCGGCCCAGCGTGGGGTCGTAGTACCGCGCCCGGAGGTAGTAGCCCCCCGTCTCCTTGTCGTAGTACTCCCCGCAGTACCGGAAGTAGTTCGTGTCCGTGGTTACGGGGCTCTTCTCCACGCCGAAGGCGTCGTACTCGTAATTCTTCGGCAGATTGCCGCTGCCGTTGGTCGTCTGCACCACGCTGCCGTGCCTGCATATTTTTGGCGATGCGGTCAGGGGCAATGGAGCTGATTGCAAATGCAATCAGCTCCTCTTTGTTTTTTAGTCTTGTGGATGACTGTCGGGTTATTACCGTCTAAGTTCCCTTGTACCGAACTCGTCGTAGGTGTCGCTGACACATGTATGTAGTTGTTTGATGAAAGCTTCTGTATTTACCTAAAAGCATGGCGATACTATCACGTGTTAAACCAAGTATTAATCCATAGAAGGATATAAATTATGTTTATGGATATGCCAATCCACTTTATGCATAAATGTGATTTTTTGTCATGAACAATATAAACAATTAAACCCAAAGCTATTGCGACTAGAAATACATGTGCTCTTACTGGGATTAGATAGTATAACTTATACCTCCACATGGAATCGAAAATCCGTATCGCCAATTCGCAAAAGCTGTTCAAGCCGCCAAAAAGTATAGCAAATAGAGTGACTTTATTATTCTTCATTTTTTACCCTACATTTCCATATTCCCCATAAGGTATTACATCGTAGTAAGCATGGTAATATGGATTTACTATTGGTGAATAATAATTATACGTTCCCATGTCATCCGGATTGTTTTCACTTGTCAACAATTCATAAGCTCCATTGTATATTATTTCAAAATGACCATCAGCAGAAACATACTTGATGTTTTCTATGCCGTTAACCGTGTGATGCTGATGCATAGATGCGATAACAGTTGTCCATTGCATATTCTCTGGTAAGCGTGCATTAAGCTTTTGGAATTCACCCCAACTGAAGTTGATATTTAAGCTATTCCTAAAGTAATGCTCCTTGATAGTCAAAGGAACAACGCCATTCCATCCGCTTGGTCGTTTTGACATAAAAGCTATTCCTTCGTCAACTTCAGGAAACAATCCTGCTGTTGTTTTATAGTCCATTTCTCTAAATTCCTCCGCTAATGCGTGAAAAAATTCTTTTGACTCTTGGTCATCGGCTAAATACCACTGATACGTAAGATGCATAAGGTATGAATAAGCCATGGGCGCCATTTGGCCATTTTCATACATATCCATCTCTTCTTGTGTAATGCGCCCGCTCGGATCGATAAATCTGATCGGATTATTCCCACAATACACATACCAGTTGAGACCGTCGCGGAAGCTGTCCTCCTGGGAGAAGCGGCCCAGCGTGGGGTCGTAGTACCGCGCCCGGAGATAGTAGTCCCCCGTCTCCTTGTCGTAGTACTCTCCGCAGTATCGGAAGTAGTTCGTGTCTGTGGCTACAGGGCTCTTCTCGTTGCCGAAGGCGTCGTACTCGTAATTCTTCGGCAGGTTGCCGCTGGAGTCATAGGTTAATAGGGTAAGCATACTGGCACAGGGGACCCATACGGGAGTCCCCTGTTTCGCTAAAAATTCCTAGTCCATTCCCTTATGGAAGAAATACGGTTCCAAAAACAATTTTTCGGATGAAAAACTTATGAAGCGATTTCTTATTTCTTGTTGCAATGCGGAAGATGTTAAAAGATAATCTGCATAGTTCAAAAGACTTTTCTGATACGAATTGACCTCATCATATGAAATAGATAATTTAATTTGTTGTAATTGGTTGCGATATGAACAAACATGTGTACCTGCAACTATTTGAATATCTAGCTCGAACGCATACAATTCATAAATATATCCAGAATCAATATAAAACGGAGTAATAATCATTGCTTCCGGAACAAGACTAACTTGACGTTCCAATGCGTGGCGAAATTGATGAATATTATATAAAGTTTCTCGTAAAAAAATAAATGGAGTCAACGATGAAAATAGACTGCTAAGTGTCTCCATAGACAATGCACCACCGTATTATCGATTTGGGAAATATGGATTAATTATTCCAGAATCAGGTACCCACGTTTCAGGATGATTAAAGTCGCTAATTTGGACAACTTCTCGCGTTACATTGTCTACCACGACATAGGCACCCCGTTGATTATAGTATGCAGTGGCAACATTTCCGGTCGCCTTGTTGATGCTCTCTCGAATGGTATATGGACTGTCAACAGTTGCGCGAATAGTTTCTTTTGTCCACCCACGCTGGTTCATTTGCGAGTCAAGTTTAGTTGCCGACTTTGCTTCACTGCCAAAAACTAGATTATTTCCAAGAGAGTGTTGTCTCAAATAATCTTGACCACCTTGTTTAGCGGCTTGCAAACTAACTGCAACAGTAGCGGTAACTAAAGTATTCCAAGATTGTTTTCGTTCGTTAATTGCCCGATCTATGTTCTCGTTGATATACTCATCTGTTACGGCAGTGGGAGATGAAAATCGACCGCTTCCTACAGCGTCGATAATTAGGTCGACAGTCGCACAATAAATGAGTTCATCTTCGGCATTATAAGCATTGTCATCAAAGCAGGTTTGTTTGCCAATCCAAAATGCCGCACGATCAAAAACTCCCTGCGAGAATTTACCGTAGGTGTAATTCTCCTGTATATAATATTGTCCGCTCGGATCGATAAATCTGACCGGATTGTTCCCGCAGTACACATACCAGTTGAGGCCGTCGCGGAAGCTGTCCTCCTGGGAGAAGCGGCCCAGCGTGGGGTCGTAGTACCGCGCCCGGAGGTAGTAGTCCCCCGTCTCCTTGTCGTAGTACTCCCCGCAGTACCGGAAGTAGTTCGTGTCCGTGCCTACGGGGCTTTTCTCGTTGCCGAAGGCGTCGTATTCGTAGGTCTTCGTCGAATTGCCGCTGCTGTTGGTGAGCTGCACCACGCTGCCGTGGCCATCGTACAGGAAATAGGTCGGCGTCGTGCCCACCAGCGCCACCGCCAGGTCGAAGCCCCGGATGTATCGCCGAACGGCGGAGCCCGTCGTCTCCATTACCACATCCTTGCCGTCCAGCACATAGGTCGTGACCGTACTCCCCACCGTCTTACGGTTCCGCAGACCCGCCGGCGTATACCCATAGGTTGTGGCGACGCCTCCGGCCGTCACGCCGGTGAGCTGGTTAAGACCATTATACACCCTCTGCTCAACGGTTGCACCCGCAATTTTTTTGGTCAGTTCATTGCCGTTGTTGTCATAGGTGTAAGTGGTGGTCGTGGTGGAGCCGCCTGTGGTTTTGCTCTCCGTCAGCAGCCGGTTGTTGCGGTCATAGGCATAGGCTGCGGTAAAGGCGTCTGTCCCCGTGGCCGTCAGCGTCGCCCGGTTGCCATAGTCGTCGTAGGTGTAGGCATAGGTCTGGGACACTGTGCCGCCTGACTGCTCCTGCTCTCGGGTGAGACGGTTATGTCCGTCGTAGGTGTAGGTCTTCACCTTGCCATTTTTGTCTGTCTCAGTCAGCCAATTGCCGTCCAGCAGATAGGTGTATGTGTACTGAGACAGAACCGTGGCGCCTTTCTTGTTCACCAGAGACGTGAGCATGTTGGCCAAGTTGTAAGTATAAGTCTCTGTATTGCCGTTGTTGTAGGTCACAGAGCTGCGGTTGCCGTTGGTGTCGTAGGCATAGGTAACATAGGTAGTGGTGTCATATGTGACTGTCTTCAGTCGATTCAGCTCATCATAGGTGTACACATTATTCAGTCGGGTTATACCACCTGTATTCAAGACAAAGCTGGTGCGGGCATTTCCGATGTTATAGGCATAGGTGCGTACATTACTGCCGTCCGTCTCTGTGAGAACGCGGCCCAGAGCGTCATAGGTGTAAGTTGTGGTGGTCGTTCCATTGCTCAGGCTCTTGGGCGCCCCTGTCAGCGTATAGGTATAGGTTAGACTTGTGCCACCTGCCGTGATGCCTGTAACCCGGCCATGGTCATCGTAGGTGTAAGTGGTGGTGACGCCCTTGCGGTCTGTCTTTGTCAGCACGCTGCCGTTCAAATCATAGGTCGATGTCTCTGTCTGGTTCAGCGGGTCGATGGTGGAAATGCAGTTGGAGAAACGATCGTAGGCATACTTCGTTACTGCGTAGTCCGTATCCGTGCCGGACACCTGATCCAGTCCGGAGATCGTCAACGTCGCGTGCAGCCCCGTGTACATCCGCAGGACATTGCCCAAGGCGTCGTAGTAATACTGGACATAGGTGGGCGAGCCGGTCACGTCCTCTGTGACCTTGACCACCCGACCCCGATTGTCATAGGTATATCCGGTCTGCGTCCAGCTTGCGGCGGCGCCGGGGGCGTTATTGGCTACCTTAGTAAGAACTATGTTGCCGTTCCGGTCGTAGGCGTTAACGGTGGTGGCATAGTAAGTAGTGCTCCCCGATGTGCTGACGGGCTGTCTTGTCCGAAGCAGGCGGCCCAGGGCGTCATAGTCGTAGAGCGTCACCGTGCCGCTGGGATCGGTGGATGTGAGCTTGTTGCCCAGCCAGTCATAAGTGGCGGAGATCACGCGGTTCAGCGTGTCTGTGTCGGTCAGCACGCGGCCTGCATAGTCGTAGGTATATTTATGACTGAAGCTCCGGCCAAGGCTGGCCGTATAGGCATCCTTTTCTGTCACTACATTGCCCAGATAATCGCAGGTATAGGTATCAACGTATTCTGTTGTGCCAAGCTTTCTGCCCGTTTTGACCTGGTAACCCATCTTGTCCACATAGCTCTTCGTAATGATGGATGGCGCGCCAGTCGCCCCAAGAACCGTTTTTGTTGTCACCAGTTGATTTCCGGTATAACTGTATTCATAGGTCACATGGGATACTTTGCTGCCGCTGGCATTTATATTGCCCTCCTGGGTGACCCGGCCCAAGGCGTCGTGGTGCAGATATGTCTTGACGGCGCCGCCGTCTGTCCGATGCTGGAAGGTCGCAAATTGCCAGCCAAAGCCGTTATACCGGCTGTTGGAAATATACTGACTTCCGGTCACGTCGTAAACGCCTGTCCGGTTGCCCAGATAGTCGTACTCATACCGCATCACCATGCCGAGCTCATTGGTGTAAGTGGCGGTGCGGTTCACGTCGTCGTAGGTATAGGTGGCGTAGGAGGCGTCCGGGTTCGTCACCCGGGCGATCCGCCCCTTGAGATCGTACTGGAAACTCGTAGTATTTCCCTCCGCGTCAGTCTGGGAGGCGACCCACCCCCTGTTGTTATAAGTGCTCTGCGTGGCGATCTGACCTGCCGCATAGCCTGTGCTGCCCGTTACCAGCGCGCCGTCGGCATCCTTTACTCCTTTGACGACGACTGCTGTCGGCTTGGCGGAAGAATTGTACACATACTGCGTTTCCGTGTAGTTCGTCGCGTCCCTATATTTTTTCTCCGTCGTCAGCCTGCCGCTGCTGTCGTAAGTGTAAACGCTCTTTCCGGAGAGCACGCCGTTGACCGTCGTCGTGGTCTGACCGATCGTCTTGTTGCTGTTGCTGAGTGTGTTCTGCTTGACGATGGTGGTGCTGGCATCCTGCTTATACGTCTGTTTCAACGGGAGACTGTAGGTGTTGTGGTAGGTATAGGTGATAACCTGGTTATTGGGCAGCTTCTCTGTGAGCACATTTGCCTTGTTGTCATAGGTATATGTGCGCGTCTCGGTCATGCCCGGCGTAGACGCGCCGCGATTATAGTGCGCCACGCTGATGGAAATGGGTAACCTTTTGACATTGTACACATAAGTGGTTTTTTCTTCCAACGCTTCGGCATAGGTCACGCCCAAATTTTCTTTTAGCACTCGGAATGAAATGCTGCCGTCATCCGGAATGTCGATCTCCTGAATAGCCGGCCATGTGTAGATAGTCTCCGACTCCATGGTGCTGCGTTCCCGTTCAAATTTGTAGACCCGATGCAGATGGTCGAGGATATATGTGGAGTTGGGGGTATCCCAAGCCCGTTTTTCGACGACTTCCGTGCTGTAGCTGCCGACTGTGCCCTCCATATCTGTCGTTATGGGGGTGTCTACGGAGCTGAAATCACCAAAAGTGTAGTCTTTGCGGATCAACGGGATGTCAAAGTTGTCTTCATCGCGGTAATATCTTTCATACCGCCAGATCTTGCTATACTCTTCGTAACCGGTCAACCCGCATCTTGCCCGGCCAACCGGGGCTGATCCATCGATCTCCAAAGCCTCGTAAAGTCCGTTTGTATGGATCACGGTCGAGAGATCATAGGTGGCGCGAATATCATCGTTAGAAGATGCAGTCGGCACAAAGCCGTTGAATTTCAGCAGATTCCTGGTGTACAGATACCGCTCAAAATGCCCGTACTCATCGCCGACACCAACAAGAGTCAGGCCGTCGTAGCCGGTGGTCAGGTTTTTATCCAGAACATAATATGTCCGGATTACGTCATTGCCGATGGAAAGCGTCCATTTCGCATTGTACTTCCCGTTAGATTGGCCGTTGAATGTTGGCAGATTGTTCGGGTTATATGTGATATGCTGGTTGGCGAAGGTGATCTGGTTCCCCAGCGTGTCCACAATGTGGATGGCGGACACGGCTCCGCTGTTCTCCAGGTCATAGGACAGTGTAATGGCGTTATTGAAGCGGTCGACGATGGCGATCAGACGGCCCTTGACATTAAAGTATTCCTTGGTGCCGTCCTTATGCTGAAGGGTGTATCGGGCGCCCGTATAGCCGGAGCCGGAGTTCAGCAGAATGAGATCCTCCAGATCATAACCCTTGAGATGGGACGGACCGTATTGGAAATCTATCTCATACTTCTGACCATCGCTGGTGATGAGTCTTTGCTTGACCTCCTGCTCGATGCCGCCGATGTAGTTCTCGATGGCGGAGAAACCGAGAGACCACCCTTGACCAAGGCCGAACTCGGAAATATAATGATTATACGGCGCAGCCTCGTTCTTGCACTGCTGAGAAAACTGCGGCTCCACGCCCACGATAAATGGTTTAAATACAATGGTTGTGTTGTACGATTGATTAAGATATCTTGCCCCTGTGATTATGATTTTGGGCAGTGACTCAATCAGGGCGGCGGCATCTGCATATTCACTTGGATAATATTTCTTAATATAATAGGGACCAAAGTCTGCTGGAGACATCCCTGCAAAATCCGGGTCTTGTTCTATCGCCCAGCTAAAAGTGTAATCGGTCATATCTCCAGGCAATTCAGACAGAATAAGATCGCCGTTTCCATTAGTACCTACCAACTTATATGCTTTATACCCGGCACCGAGACATTTGGTCTCGATGTAATTGCCATCCACATAAGAGGTAGGATACGCCAGGTACGCATAGTCCGACTGGTATCTTCTGGTTACCTTCAAATCCAAGCCATTGATGCCGGGAATGCTGAGATCAGTCACCTCGTAAGAGGTACTGCCCTTATTTAGATTCACCAGGTTGTTGTTCAAGTGCTCATAGGTGAAGGCCTCGCCCATGATCTCTTCCGGCGCAAAGGAGAACGCAGAGCCCGACCGCGTTTGCTGTTCTTCACGGGTTATCCCGTAGGCGTTGTCGTAAGCGGCCTCGAAACGTTCTTGGATTTCCGACGTACTCAGCGTGCTCTGCTCCATGTAGTCTTCGATTACGCTGTATGGGACGCCCATGCGGATGGCCAAGCGGTAATATTCCTCGCTGCGGCCGTCGTCATCCGCTTCCTCCTTGTGCTTCTGATGCGGGATCACATGCATAGCTTCTTCATCCAGCTCTTCATCGGCATCTTTCACCTCTGCAGCTTTTATCTCCGAAAGCTCGGCAACGGAGACGCCCAAAATGGGCGCGGCAATCTCAGCCGCGAAGGCCTGGCTCGTAGTGTAGCCGTGAACGATGAGGTCGATAATATCTGCCCGTTCCTTTGCAGTCAGATCGACCGATTTCTCAGAGAAAGCGAGGATATCCAGTTGCGCATGGAATTTGTCCATGGAATCGTAGATCTCTTTTGCCGCGCCGATTTGTTCCGAAGATAGGCCAAAGCGTTCCTCGATCACAGCCCGGCTGGCTGCATCTTTTGCTGCGGCGGCCTCATTTGCATTGAGGACAGGCAGCTCTGTACCAAGGGCGGCCTCGATCTCCGCCGCAGAGATACGCGTATTTCCGGACGTAACGGCGAGCTTGCCGGCTGATATGGAGACGGCTTGTTTCGCAGATTCTTCGATCAGGAGTTCCTCTTGGGAAATCTCTGAGTACGATTCTGTGGGAAGACCCTCTTCTGCAAACGGCACATCCAGCAGCGGAGCCGGTTCCGCGATGTCCTGTTCTGTCTCGTTCTCGTAAAGGATGGTCTGCCCCTCAAGCTCGGTTCCCGCGTCGTCCCCGGTTGCGAATCCGGCGATAGTGAGGCCAGGGCAGCAGCTCAGAAGCATGACCAATGCCAAAACAAGAGCTAATGTTTTTCTGCCGGAAGTTTTCATCGTTTCTCCTTTCTTTTCATCGAGCCTCTCGTGTTGAATGCGCAGATTGGCGCTTACCCGCTTATACGCATCATCCTCCCTCTCATGACAATGCAGTCAGACTGTTATTACTACACTAATATAGATGAAAGAACCACAAACTAATTAATCATACCCACCAGTAAACTGGTGGTTTGACCAGTCCCTAGAAGGGGCTATTACGGACGTAGCCCCTAAAAGGGGCGCTGAAAGTTTGGCACCGCATTACTATTTCAGGCAGCCGCTTCAAGCGGCTGTCTTTTTATGCCTTCCTATTCTTGTCACCCGTAAACGGGTCAAAATATTCTTTGATGCTTATCTGATCTGCGGCGTAGTCCTCTTCCAGTTGATTGCGTATGTATTCGGTTATGATTTTTTTATTGCGCCCCACAGTATCTACATAGTCCCCTCTGCACCAAAAATTCCTCGTCCCGTACTTATACTTTAGGTTCGCGTGCCTGTCGAATATCATCAGGCTGCTCTTTGCTACACTTAGGTGCGGTGGGATACTCACGAGCATATGGATATGATCCGGGCATGCTTCCGCTTCTATGATTTCTACGCCTTTTTGCTTGCACAGAGTCCTCAATATTTCTCCGATATCCCGCTTGAGTTTCCCGTATATCTCCTTGCGCCGATACTTCGGCGCGAAGACGATGTGGTACTGACATCTGTTTTTGAGTGTGCTGTGCTTTTTATCTTTACCTTGTCCTCTTTCTTGACCTGCATAAAAACCTCCTATTGCTCTTGGTAATGCGGTCGCCAAACCTTTACCAATTTTACCGCAATAGGAGGTTTTTCTCATGCTAAAGCTCTTTTTCTTCCCCCAGTAGAACTGGGGGGTTATTTCCACGTCTAAAGACG
>Ga0079305_1003550_pt1 | contig 10388 bp, 6 predicted proteins | sample LMS_cellobiose_e_FD_79183 | JGI IMG/M metagenome (GOLD analysis project Ga0079305, IMG submission 79183) | Rumen-fistulated moose microbial communities from Alaska, USA - LMS_cellobiose_enrichment | ecosystem: Host-associated > Mammals > Digestive system > Stomach > Rumen fluid ... | reverse complement strand
CGGCGGTTTTGCGGGCGGCAAGGTGGTGGGAACCTCCGACGAAACCGCGAGCAACGTGGTGAGCCGTCCGGTCACGCCGCAGGATATGCTGGGCAGCATTTACGAGCTGTGCGGCATCGATCCCGACGGGCCGCTGCCCAATCCCATCGGACTTAAGACCACGGTGCTGCCGCCGCAGTCCCAATACGGCCGTCTGCGGGAAATCTATCGGGAGCTGGCGGGATGATGAAAACGCTCCTGAGCATCTGGGGGGTACTGCTGCTTGCGGGAAGCGCCGTCGGCGCTCCCTATGCCGGGTATCTTTATCCGGCCGGAATGCGGGCGGGCACCAGGGTGCGGGTGCTGGTCGGCGGCCAGCAGTTGTACGGGGTCGTCGGCGCGGTCGTGAGCGGCAGGGGCGTGCGCGTGGTCAAAGCGATCAATGTGCCGGGGTTCCCCTTTCCCGACGGCAGACAGCGCAAATGGCTTCAGGACTGGCTCAAAAATCTGGAGGCGGGCAAGAACGAGCGTCCGCCGCTGCCGGACAATGCCGAAGAGTGGCGCAAATGCGTCTGGTGGGACAAGCTCGACCAGCTTGACCCGCTGGAACGGATGCTGGTGACCTACAATCTTTATGTGCGGCAGAATGCGCTCCAGCAGACGCCGTCCCTGCGCCAGATGGCGATTCTGGACATCGTGGCGGACGCGGACGCGCCGCCCGGGGAACGGGAAATCCGGGTCGTCTGCCGGAGCGGGGTTTCCGCGCCGAAACTCTTTTATATCGACGCGGCGCCGCACTTTCACGAGCCGCTTTACACCCGTCCCGGCGTGAAGAAGCCGCCCATGCCCCATGTCAAAGAACTTCCCGCCGTCATCAACGGACAGATCATGCCCGGCGAAACCGACAGCTTCAAAGTGACCCTGAAGTCCGACACCGACTACACCTTTGCGCTGGTCGGCTGGAAGCTTCTGCCCTTCATCGGCGACGCGGTGCCGGGCCATTTTCAGCCGGTGCTTGAGCTGATCGCTCCCGACGGCAAGGAGGCGGCGTTTGCCGACGACGAGTATTTTCTGCCCGACCCGGTGATGCGTTTTCGGTGCGCCAGGGGCGGCGACTACATCCTGAAGATCCGGGACAACCTCTACCGGGGGCGGCAGGATTTCGTCTACCGCGTGACCCTCAATCCCGGAACGGAACCGTATCGCATGTCCGGACGCTCCTTTCCGAATCTGGACGAATTTCCTGAGGAGGAATACGACGGGCGCATCCTGAGCGTCCGCCGCGCGCTGGTGATCCCCGGCAAACTGGCCAAACCCGGCGAGTGCGACATTTACCGCATCGCGGGGCGGAAGGGGATGATGTTCGAGGCGGCGCTGGCGGCGCGGCGCGACGGTTCGCCGCTGGACGGGGTGCTGACGCTGCTGGATCCGGCGGGACATGAGATCGCCTATGTGGACGACACGCCGCGCGCGGTCAATGTGGGGGCGATCCCCCAGCAGACCGACCCTGAACTGCGGATGACGCTCCCCGCCGACGGCATTTACACGCTGAAGGTTGCCGACCTCAACAAGGCGGGCGGCGCGGATTATTGCTACCGGCTGAGACTTGGGCCGGAAGAGCCGGATTTTCAGATATATACCGTCAATTCCATGGTCAGCATGTTCCCCGGACAGAGCGCTTCGGTGAAGCTGGTGGTGGAGCGGCTGGGCGGTTTCACCGGGCCGATCACCATCGTACCGGACGGCGATGCGGTTCCGGCTGCCCGGGTCATCCCGGAAAATGCCGTGGAATATCATCTTGTGTTGCGCATCTCCGCCCGGAAAGCGGTTCCGCCGCGCAGCATCCGAATTTATGCCGAAGCGCAGATTCGCGGCCGAACAGTCCGCAAAAAAGTGATTCCTGCGGACATTTTCAATCAGGCTTTCGCCTATGACCATCTGCTGCCGGCGCGCGATTTCTGTCTCGGTACCCGCACGGACGGCCGCCCCAGGCCCAAGGCGCCCGCCAAACCGCCGGCGAAATCGTCTCCGCAGCCGCCTGCGAAAACATCCGGCGCCACGCCGCCGAAACCGCCGGCGGCATCGGCCGGCAAGACTCCGAAAAAGGACGCGCCTGAGAAGTGACGGATTTGTTAGTCGGCCAAACACAATGATTTTTGAATAAAATCACGGATAACTGACGGACAACTGACGGACAACTGACGGACAACCGACGGGCAACTGACGGAGCGTAAAAACGTCCCTCGCCCGGGACGGCCGCCGCCGCAATGGGCCGGCGCGGACTCGGACTTCGGGGCGGTGTCCGGTTGGCACGATTTCTTCCGTCTCATGCTCCTGCCCTTGTTTTTGTGTTTTTCAGGCATTAATCGGGCTTGCAATCCGCAGGTTTTGGCGATATATTGATGAAACATTTTTTCCCCGCATATTGAAAGCGATAACTTGCATGCTGCTGATCCGCAATGCCGAACTTGACGGCCGTAAAGTCGACCTCAAGATCGAACACGGCCGTTTCGCCGCCGTCGAACCGGCCGGAATTCATCGTGAATGGCGCGCCGCCCGCGAAATCGACGCTTCCGGCAAGGCTGTGACTCCGGCCTTTTACAACACCCACACCCACGCCGCCATGACCCTCATGCGCGGTTATGCCGACGACCTCGAGCTCATGGATTGGCTCTCCAATCACATCTGGCCGCTCGAAGCCAAACTCACCGAAGAGGATGTTTATCTCGGCACCCGGCTCGCGATTCTGGAGATGATCCGTTCCGGGACGGTTTTTTTTGACGATATGTACTGGTTTCAGCGCGGTACGCTGCGCGCTGTCCGCGAAATGGGCGTCCGCGCCTGTCTCGGACTGCTTTTCATCGAGGGCGAAGACGGCAAGGTGCTGGAACGCAACCTCCGCAGCAACGCCGAAGTGCTTGAAGCCGTCGGTCAGGATCCGCTGGTGAGCATCGCGCTGGCGCCCCATGCGATCTACACCGTTTCCGAAACGACGCTGCGGCTGGTGCGCGAAGAGTCCGAAAAAAACGGTTCGCGCGTCCACATCCACCTCGCCGAAACCAGAGCCGAAGCCGAAGAGTGCCGCCGCAAACACCGCTGTTCCCCCGTGGCCTATCTCGACAAACTCGGTCTGGTCAACGAAAAATTGATCGCCGCCCACTGCGTCGCGCTGGACGACGACGATCTGGCGCTGATGAGCCGCAAACGCGCGGTGCTGGCTCACATGCCCTGTTCCAACCTCAAACTCGGGTCGGGCATGTTCCGCTTTCACGACGCTCTGCGCGCCGGGTGCCGCGTGACCGTCGGCACCGACGGGGCCTCTTCCAATAACAATCTCTCCATGCTGGACGAAATGAAATTCGCCGCGCTTGTCGGTAAACACCGCTGCGGTTCCGTGACCGGCGTGACTGCGAAAGAGGTTTTTCACGCCGCGACCGCCGCCGGGGCGGAGGCGTTCGGCATCGCCGCCGGGCGCATCGCCGTCGGGATGGAGGCGGACTGTATTCTGTGGGATCTTCATCATCCCGCGCTGCTCGGCTTCGACCTGATTTCCAATCTGGTCTATGCCGCCGACCCCTCGGTGGTGGACACCGTGGTGTGCGCGGGGCGCGTTTTGATGGAAAATCACCGCGTTCCCGGCGAAGCGGAAATCGTCGCCGCCGCCCGGGAACGGATTGAGCGACTGCAACAACTGATCGGGGAGTAATACGATGACCAACGAAGAAATCACCGCCCAAATCCGGGAGTGGAAAGCAAAACGCAGCGCCGTGATTCTGGCGCACAATTATGTCGCGGGCGAGGTGCAGGACATCGCCGATTTTGTCGGTGATTCGCTGGAGTTGAGCATCAAGGCTGCCGGAACCAAGGCTCCGGTGATCGTCTTCTGCGGCGTTTCCTTCATGGCGGAAACCGCCAAACTGCTGGCGCCCTCCTCCACCGTGCTGCTGCCCGAACCCAACGCCGGCTGCCCGATGGCGGACATGGCCGATGCCGCCGCAATCGCCGCCTTCCGCAAGGAACACCCGGATACGGTATTGGCGGCCTATGTGAACACCACCGCCGCGGTCAAAGCGGAGGTGGACATCTGCTGCACCTCCGCCAATGCCGACCGGATCGTCGCGTCGATCCCCGCGGATAAAAAAATCCTCTTTCTGCCCGACCAGAATCTCGGTGCCAACATCGCCGCCAAACTCGGCCGCGAGCTGAAGCTGTTTCCCGGGTTCTGTCCGACGCACAACCGCATTCAGGTGGAAATGATCGAGCAGGCCCGCGCCGCGCACCCCGGCTGTCCGGTGATCGTGCATCCCGAATGCACCCCGGCGGTGGTTGCCGCCGCCGACGTTGCGCTCAGCACCGGCGGCATGCTGCGCTATGTGAAGGAATCGCCCGCGCAGGGGTTTGTCATCGGCACCGAAAGCGGCATCATCCACCGTATGAAAAAAGAAAACCCCGGCCGGGAATTTTTCCCGCTCGCGCCGGAGCCGCGCTGCCCCAATATGAAGAAGATTACGCTCGAAAAGGTGCTGAATGCGCTCCGGAATATGGAATACGAGGTGAAACTCCCCCCCGAGCTCATCGACCGCGCCCGTCTGCCGATCGAAAGAATGCTTGCGGTCAAATAGCCTGAACAGTGCATAGGGCTTTGCGTCAATCGCGTCAGCCCGGTCAGGGCCGCGGTTGCTCTGATTTGAAAATCGCCAAGGAAACCTGCGCCGGCTACAGCGTCCCGCCGGGCAAAGGAGGCGGGGGGAGACGGCATTTTTCCCCCGGGATGCGCAGGCTCTCCCTTCATGCTTCACAAAACAAGTCCGCCGCGCCGACTGCCGATTCGGACAGACCTTTCGAAAAAGAATGAAAAAACACTTGCAAAAGATTGCATTTTTTTGCAAAAGTGCTAAATTATCGTCACAGCAAACGCTTGACCAAGCCGAATGAATCAACAGTGGTGGCGATGAAGCAGGAATTGACGGCACGAAAACTTCTGAGTCCGGAACGGGAACGGCTGATCCTGAACAGCCTGACCGGCGGCATTCGTACCATTGCCGAACTCAGCGCCCGGCTCGGCGTCTCCGAAGCGACCGTCCGGCGCGATTTGCAGTCGCTGGAAAATCAGGGGCGGATCCGCCGCGTTCACGGCGGTGCGGAACCGGCGGGAATTGCCGGCATCGAGCCGCTGTTCAACGAAAAGACCAATATTCACGCCGATGAAAAGAACCAGATCGCCGAACTGGCGTTGCGTTATATCGAGGACAACGACGCGGTCTATCTCGACGGCGGCAGCACCGTGCTGGCGCTCGCCCGCAAACTCAACACCCGCAAAAATCTCACCATCGTCACCAACTCCCTGATGGCGGCCAGCGAATTGATGGAAAGCAGTCACCGGCTGATTCTGCTCGGCGGCGAATTCCGCGCCCGGAGCCGCACGCTGGTCGGCCCTTTGACCGGGCGGATTCTGAATTCGCTCACCATCCAGAAAGCGTTTCTCGGCACGATGGGATTTTCGGTCGAGGACGGGATCTCCACCTCCGACCCCAACGAAGCCTACACCAAAGAGCTGGTGATGCGCCACGCGCGCAAGGTGATCCTCCTGCTCGACAGCAGTAAGATCGGCATTCCGAGTTTCGCCGCCAGCGGCGTCCTGAGCGACATCGACGCGGTGGTGACCGACGACGGCATTCCCGAAAAGACGGCGGCGCTGCTGCGCAAGCGTCATATCGAAGTAGTTACGCCCGGGGCGTCCGGGACACGATAGGAAAAAATCAACCATTCATTTTTTGTCAACCCAAACAAGAGGAAAAACGACAAGATGAGCAACAACTATTACAGTGACTCCGCGCCGAACTTCAAAAAGGCCACGATCAAGCTGGGCAGCATTCCCGCCTACCAGTACGATTCGTCGGTCGCCGCTGAATTCAAGGCCGGCAAAGTCACCAAGGCCGAACTGCTGGAAGTCTACGAGTCCATGCTCGTGATCCGCGAATTTGAAGAAATGATTCTCAAGTGCCGCACCGGCGCTTATGAAGTCATCAGCGACTACGACTATCGCGGGCCGACCCACCTCTCCATCGGGCAGGAAGCGACCGCCGCCGGGGTGTGCAGCGTGCTCAACATCACCGACTTCATCACCTCGACCCACCGCGGTCACGGCGACTCCATCGCCAAGGGATTCCACGCGATCAAGAAGATGAGCGAAGACGAACTCAAGGCGCGCTGTCCGGAATTCGCCTCGCTCAAGGGCGAAGCGCTGCGCGAAGCGGTGATGGAAGACCACCTCTTCCGCACCATCGCCGAACTTTTCGGTAAGGAAGCCGGTTACGGCAAGGGCCGCGGCGGCGGGATGCACATCGCCGACTTCCGCGTCGGTCACCTCGGCGCCAACGCCATCGTCGGCGGCGGCGTGCCGATCGCCACCGGCGCGGCCATGACCTGCCGCATCGATCCCAAATATCAGGGCCGCGTGGTCGCCACCTTCGCCGGAGACGGCGCTTACTCCAACGGCGTGGTGCTCGAAGCATTGAACTGGGCCGCGCAGGAACAGTTCACCAATAAACTCGCCAAGACCAAATTCGGCTTGCCGCTGATCTTTATCATCGTCAACAACCACTACGGCATGACCGGCCGCGCCGACGGCGAAGTCAACGGCATCGACCACCTCGCCCGCCGCGCCGCCGGGTTCGACAATGAACTCATGCACGCGGAAGTGGTCAACGGCATGGATCCGATGGCCGTGCGCGACGCCGTGACCCGCGCCAAGGCGGTGATCGCCAAGGGCCAGGGCCCGGTGCTGCTCGAGCTTGACAGCTACCGCTACTACGGCCACAGCCTCTCCGACCCGCGCAACGAATACCGCACCCGCGAAGAAGAAGCGCGCTGGAAGGAAGTCGATCCGGTGCCGAATTTCCGCGCCCAGCTCCTGAGCGCCAAGGTTGCGAGCGAAAAAGAACTTGCCGCGATCGAAAAGAAGGTCGCCGAACGCAACGCCCGCGCCGCGCGCCGCGCCGCCGATTCCGCCGACCCGGATCCGGCCGATGTGATCAAACACATGTACACCGATACGGTCTGCGACATCGTGCCGGCTCCTTACAATGAAGTCACCGTCGATGATCCGGTGCCGGTCGTGAAGCGCGACGCCGAAGGACGCATCACCTACCGCGACGCGATCAAGGAAGGTCTGATCGAAGAAATGCTCCGCGACAAGCGCGTGGTGCTCTTCGGCGAAGACGTGGCCGATTACGGCGGGGCGTTCAAGCTCTCCAAGGGGCTGCTGGAATCGTTCGGCCGCGACCGGGTTTTCAACACTCCGATTTCCGAAGCCTGTATCTGCGGCGCGGCGGTCGGGATGGCGATGACCGGTTATCGCCCGGTGGCGGAACTCATGTATATGGACTTCGCGCTGATGGCCTCCGACCAGATCGCCAACCAGGCGGCCAAGTGGCACTACATGACCGGCGCTTCGACCGAAGTGCCGCTGGTGGTGCGCTGCAGCGTCGGCGGCGGCAAGGGCTACGGCGGGCAGCATTCGCAGAGCCTCGAATCCATGTTTGCGCATATTCCGGGAACCTATGTGGCCTATCCGTCCAATCCGCGCGACGCCAAAGGCATGATCAAAACCGCGATCCGCACCAACAACCCGGTGGTCTTTGTCGAAGGACAGCTGCTCTACAACGTCAAGGGCGTGGTGCCGCAGGAAGAATACCTCGTGCCGTTCGGCGAAGCCAACATCGTGCGGAGCGGCAAGGACGTGACCTTCGTGGCGTGGGGGCCGGCGGTCAACGACGCGGTGAAAGCGGCCGATCAGCTGGCCGCGGAAGGCATTGAAGTGGAAGTTATTGATGCGCGCACGCTGGTGCCGTTCGATTGGGAAACGGTGTTCGCGTCGGTGCGCAAGACCGGCCGCTGCGTGGTGATCAGCCAGTGCGTGGACATCGGCAGTTTCACCGGGGAAGTGGTGTCGCAGGTGGTCGCCAACTGCTTTGACGACCTCGACGCGCCGGTGCTCAAGGTCGGCGCCAAAAACGGCATCGCGCCGCAGGCGGCGTCGCTGGAAAAGGCGTTCCTGCCGAGCGTCGCCGAAATGGTCGCCGCCGCCAAGGCCACGCTGTAAGAAGCGTCAGCCAGAGGAGAATCAGTTATGGCTACGAAAATTCCGATTCCGAAACTCGGTCAGTCCGAAGAAACCGTCGTGATCGACAACTGGAAAGTCAAAGAAGGCGATGTGATCAAGAAGGGCGATGTGCTCTTTGAGGTCGAAACCGACAAGGCGGTGCTGGAAGTCGAATCGCAGTTCGAAGGCACCATCCTGAAAATTCTGGTTCCCGCGGGCAAGGAAGTTCCGGTGATGACCATCGGCGCGATCGTCGGCAACCCCGGCGAAGCGATCCCCGACGACATCGCCGCGCCCGCGGCTCCGGCGGCTTCCGCTCCGGCGGCGGCTCCGTCCGCTCCGTCCGCTCCGGCCCCCAAGGCGGCTCCCGCGCCCAAGGCCGCGCCCGCGGCTCCGGCGGCGGCCCCCGCTCCCCAAGCGGCCCCCGCTCCGGCTCCGGCTGCCTCCGGCAAACTCAAGGCGTCGCCCCGCGCGAAGAAATTCGCGGCGGACTACCTCATCGACCTCAAGAAGGTGCAGGGTACGGGCGGCAACGGACGCGTTACCGAGAAGGATGTGCGCAACTACCTTGACGCGACCGGTTACAACCAGAAGAAGATCACCCCGGTGGCGTTCAATCTCGCCAAGCAGGAAAAACTTGAACTGCTGGAAATCGAAGGCACCGGCGACAACGGCCGGATCACGCTGGCCGACGTCAAGACCGCGATTGCGGCGCGTCCGGTGCCGATGACCACCATGCGCAAGGTGATCGCCCAGCGGCTGAGCCAGTCCAAGCAGACCATCCCGCACTTCTATGTGACGGTCGCGGTCGAAATGGATGCGATCATGCGGAAGCGCAAGGCGCTCAAGGACGCCGGCATCAACCTCAGCGTGAACGTCTTTGTGCTGAAAGCCGTGGCGCTCGCCCTCAAGGATTTCCCGCTGGTCAACAGCGTCTGCGACGGCAGCACCATCACCAAAAAGCAGCACATCAATGTCGGCATGGCCGTCTCCATCGACAACGGTCTGGTGGTTCCGGTTTTGCGCGACACCGACAAGATGGGGCTGGATGAAATTCAGGAAGAGTCCGGCGTGCTGGCTGAAAAGGCCCGCGCGGGCAAGCTCGCCCCCAATGACATGAAGGGCGGCACGTTCACCGTCTCCAATATGGGCATGATGAAGGTTGACAGCTTCGGCGCGATCATCAACCCCGGCGAAAGCGGCATCCTCGCGGTCGCCTCCAGCGTGCCGACTCCGGTCGTGCGCGACGGCGAAATCGTGATCCGCAACATCATGAAGATCACCATGTCCGCCGACCATCGCGTGGTGGACGGTTCCATGGCGGCGGCCTTCGTGAACGCGGTCAAGGACAAGCTGGAAGACGCCGAACTCTGGGAAAGCATGATCTGACGGCTTTCTCGCAAGCTCAAAAAAGCGAAGTGACGGAAAAAGTGACGGAAGCGATCCGTCGGTTTTCCGTCACTTTTTTGTCTTGAAAACAACCCCGGACTGGGCAAGCGGTGCAGACGGATTTTGTGCCGATCTCAAAAGGGCTTTGAAATTTGCGCAAAAGCGGCCCAACGGCCTCGCATGCTTTTCGCGGCAGAGGCGGAATCGCGCGCGGGACGGGGCGGAAGCAACCTACAACAGCCGGGCGGCCAGCGCGGCAAGTTCGCTGCGTTCGCTCTTGCGCAAGGTCACATGGCCGTGGATCGGCTCGTTCTTGAACTGTTCGACGACCACGCTCAAACCGTTACTGGAGGCGTCGAGATAGGGGTTGTCGATCTGCTGGGGGTCTCCGGTCAGCACCATTTTGGTGCCGTCTCCGGCGCGGCTGATGATGGTTTTGATTTCGTGCGGAGTGAGATTCTGCGCCTCGTCGATCACCACATAATGCGACGGGATGCTCCGGCCGCGAATGTAGGTCAGCGCCTCCAGATCGAGAATGCCTTTGCTCAGGAGCGCGTTGATGCGGGCGGTGGGGTTGTAGCGCGGGTCGGTGTTGTCCGGGTCGGTCAGCAGAAATTCCAGATTGTCGAAAATCGGCTGCATCCAGCTCTGGAGTTTGTCGGTTTTGCTGCCGGGGAGATAGCCGATGTCGTTGCCGAGCGGCACGATCGGCCGGGTGACCAGCATTTTGTCGTAAACCTTCTGCGCTTCGGTCAAATACAGCCCCGCCGCCAGCGCGAGCAGCGTTTTGCCCGTGCCCGCCCCGCCGACCAGCGTCACCAGCCGGACGGAGGGGTCGAGCAGAAGTTCCAGCGCCATGCGCTGTTCGCGGTTGCGCGGCGTGAGACTGCCGACATGAAACCTGTCGCTCTGGTCG
>Ga0079305_1003549_pt1 | contig 10389 bp, 6 predicted proteins | sample LMS_cellobiose_e_FD_79183 | JGI IMG/M metagenome (GOLD analysis project Ga0079305, IMG submission 79183) | Rumen-fistulated moose microbial communities from Alaska, USA - LMS_cellobiose_enrichment | ecosystem: Host-associated > Mammals > Digestive system > Stomach > Rumen fluid ... | reverse complement strand
TGTAAGGGCGGACAAAAAGCGTTCGCCGGCCCCGCCGTTTATAACGTCGACTTTGCAGCAGGAAGCGTCAAGAAAACTGAACATGACGTCAAAGAGGACGATGAGCGTCGCACAGGAGCTATATGAAGGCATAAACATAGATGGCCTTGGCGCGACGGGCCTTATAACATACATGAGGACCGATTCACTCAGGATATCGGACGAGGCGGCGCAGCAGGCGCGCGAATATATAAAAAACAAATTCGGATCGGCGTTTCTTCCGGGGAAAACGCGTGCGTTCCGGGCAAAAAAAGGCGTGCAGGACGCGCACGAGGCCATTCGCCCGACAAACGTGATGCTTGCGCCGGATGAAATAAAAAAGAATTTGACGGCAGACCAATATAAGCTTTACAGGCTGATATGGTCGAGATTTCTCGCAAGCCAGATGGCAGACGCGATACTTGATACCATCTCTGTCGATATAGACGCGGCGGATTATCTGTTCAGGGCAAACGGGCATACGATAAAATTTCAAGGGTTTACAGCGCTTTATGAAGAGGGGAAAGACGCGTCCGACGAAGGCGAAGAAACGGGCGGGCAGTTCCCGCTGCCGAATGAGGGCGACGAGCTTGAGCATAAGGATACGAAACCGGAACAGCACTTCACCCAGCCGCCGCAGAGATATACCGAGGCGTCGCTTATCAAGGCGATGGAGGAAAAAGGCATAGGAAGGCCGAGCACATACGCGCCGACGATAGCGGTCATCCAGAACAGGGAATACATCGTTAAAGAGGGAAAGACCCTTAAACCGACAACTTTGGGTGAAGCCGTTACAGATCTGATGAAAGACAAATTTAGAGATATAATAGACATAAAATTCACGGCCGGCATGGAAACGCAGCTTGACAGGGTCGAATCCGGCAGCGAAAAATATCAGAAAATACTCGAAGATTTTTACGCGCGGTTCGCGGAAGAGCTTGCCCAGGCGGAACGCGACCTTGACAAAAAGAGGATAAAGGTCAAGGACGAGGAAAGCGACGTCATATGCGAACTGTGCGGCAGGAAAATGGTGATCAAAAACGGAAGATTCGGGAAGTTTCTCGCATGCCCCGGATATCCGGAGTGCAAAAATACAAAGCCGATAACGGAAGACACGGGAGTTTTATGTCCGGTTTGCGGAGGGAAGCTTCTCAAAAAGAAGTCGAAAAGCGGTTATTCGTACTTCGGATGCGAAAAACATCCGGAGTGCAAGTTCATGACGTGGGACAAACCGACGAAAAACAAATGCCCGAAATGTGGTAACGCGATCTTCAAGAGATATACCAAGGAAGAAAAGAAAAATTTATGTCTGAAACCCGGATGCGGATTTGAAGAAGAGATCAAGAGAGCGCCTAAAAAGGAGAAAAAATGACAGTCACCGTTATAGGAGCCGGTCTCGCGGGAAGCGAAGCGGCATGGCAGATAGCAAAAAGGGGCGTCGACGTCTGCCTTTACGACATGAAACCCGAAAAAATGACAGACGCGCACAAAAACCCGCTTTTTTGCGAACTTGTATGCTCGAATTCGCTAAGATCAGGAGAGCTTACAAATGCCGCCGGACTTTTGAAAGAGGAGATGCGCAGGCTTGATTCTCTTGTCATATCCTGTGCGGATAAAGCGAGAGTGGATGCGGGCGGTGCGCTGGCGGTAGACAGGGAGAGGTTTTCGGAGCTTGTCACAGAGAAACTTAAGGCGCATCCGAATATCGATATAAGATGTGAGGAAATAAAAGAGATCCCGGATGAGGGATATGTTATAATTGCGACAGGGCCGCTGACGGACGGCGCAATGGCGAATGCGATAACCCGTTTTTTGCGGGGAGAGGAATATCTTCATTTTTTTGACGCGTCATCCCCGATAGTGACGTTCGACAGCATAGATATGGAAAAGGCCTTTGTGCAGTCGAGATACGACAGAGGCGCGGACTATATAAACTGTCCGATGGATAAAGAGGAATACGTCTCTTTTATAAACGAGCTTGCAAACGCCGAGGAAGCGCCGGTAAAAGGCTTTGAAGACGTAAAGGTGTTTGAGGGCTGCATGCCGATAGAGGTGATGGCGAGACGCGGAGAAGACACAGTCAGATTCGGACCGTTAAAACCGGTCGGACTGCACGACCCGAATACGGGGAAAGAGCCGTATGCAGCGGTGCAGCTAAGACGTGAAAACTCAGAAGGCGTGATCTGGGGTCTTGTGGGATTCCAAACACATCTCAAATTCGGAGAGCAGGCGCGGGTATTTTCAATGATCCCCGCACTTAAGAATGCAGAATTTGTGCGGTTCGGCGTTATGCACAGAAACACGTTTTTGAACTCTCCGAAGCTTTTGGACGGTTTTTACAGGGTAAAACACGACCCGAGGGTCATGTTCGCAGGGCAGATAACAGGCGTTGAAGGATATATAGAATCGGCGGCGTCGGGGCTTTATGCGGGCGCGGCGATGGCAAATATCGCGAGGGGGAAAGAACCGGTATTTCTGCCGCCGGAAACGGCGATCGGGGCACTTGCGCAGCATGTGAAAGGCGCATACACATCGGATTTTCAGCCGATGAACATAAATTTCGGAATAATATCTCCGTTATCTATAAGAAAGAGAAAGAAAAGGGAAAAAAATCTTGCGCTCTCGGAACGTGCGCTTGACATCATAGACGGTATAAAAGGAGTATTTGGAGAATAGGGGGAAGTTCAATGAAAATTATCGTTGACGCCATGGGCGGCGACAACGCGCCGGAAGAGATAGCGATGGGGGCTCTTGCGGCATCAAAGGAATTTGACATAGAAGTCGTGCTTGTCGGCGATGAAACGGCGCTTCGGGTGATGTTTGCAAAGAAACAGATAAACGATCTTGGGCTTTTGGAGATAGTTAACGCGCCCGATAAGATAACAATGGAGGATCCCCCGGCGACGGCGATCCGCGAAAAACCGGAATCGTCTATGGCGGTCGCGTTAAGGCTGCTCTCGGAAGGGTACGGAGATGCGCTTGTTTCCGCTGGGAATACCGGCGCGCTTTTGACGGGCGCGACACTGATAGTAAAACGCATAAAAGGCATACGCCGCGCGGCGCTTGCGTCGATGCTGCCAAACGAAAAAGGGAAATACACACTGCTTATGGACTGTGGGGCTAATGTCGAATGCACGGCCGAATATCTGATACAGTTCGCTTTCATGGGTTCTGTCTACGCGAGGCTGAACGGAGACGGACGCGACATCACAGTTGGGCTTGTAAACAACGGAACGGAAGACAGTAAAGGCACATCACTTTACAAACAGACGAATGAAATATTGAAAAAAGCGGCGGAAGAAAAGCTGCTCGATTTCTGCGGGAACGTCGAAGGACGCGATATTGTAAGCGGGAATGCAGACGTTGTCGTGTGCGATGGATTTACAGGCAATATCATACTGAAAACGATCGAGGGCGTCGCCAAGATGATGTACAATTCGCTTGAAAAGATGATAGCGAAATCCATGACGAGGACGATCGGCGCGCTCATGCTCAAAAGCGGATTTAAAGAAGTGCTGTCGCAGCTCGATTATACAGAGGTGGGCGGAGCACCGTTTATAGGAATATCCAAGCCGGTCATAAAAGCGCACGGATCGTCTAACGATACGGCGATAAAGAATGCGATAAAACAGGCGATGATATACGCCTGCTCGGGGACGATCGAAGCGATCGAGGCGAATATAGACAAGCTTAACGCGATGACGGCGGTAATGGCCGCGGCAGAGGAAGAAAAATAAGGCGGTTCCAATATCAAGAGGTGAGGAAATGTACGATATCGAAGGCGCGATAGGGTACAAATTCAAAAATAAAGTGCTTTTGAAGACGGCGCTTACGCACAGTTCTTATGCGAATGAAAATCGTGCAAAAAAATTAAAAAGCAATGAGCGCCTTGAATTTTTGGGGGACTCGGTCCTTGGTTTTTTGACCGCAGATCATCTGTTGAGAAATTATCCGAACCTCCCTGAGGGGGATCTGACGAAGATACGCGCCGCTATTGTATGCGAGCAGTCGCTTTTTGAGGTGTCGAAACTAATGCATATAAGCGAGGGCATAATACTCGGCTGCGGGGAAGAACAAGGCGGGGGGCGGCATCGCCCGTCGATACTTGCGGATGCGGTGGAAGCGATACTTGGGGCGGTATATCTAGACGGCGGGATCGAAGCCGCGGCGGAAATCGTGACGAGATTCGTGCTGCCAAGGGCGGCGCTCGCTGTGGAAGGACATGCAGCGTTTAAGGATTATAAAACGAAGCTTCAGGAGATCGTTCAGAAAAATCGCGAAGAGGTGCTGTCGTACCGGCTTAAAGGCGTTTCAGGACCGGACCACGACAAGAGGTTCGAGGTCGAGCTGCTTCTAAACAGCAATGTGATCGCAAAGGGCAAGGGCAAAAGTAAAAAAGAAGCCGAGCAGATGGCCGCGAAAGAGGCTTTGTCTCTCATGGGGCAGTGATGATATGGCAAAAAAAAGCATAATACCGATATTCATACCTCATCTGGGCTGTCCGAACGACTGCGTTTTTTGCAATCAAAGGAGGATCGCAGGCAAGATAAAAGCGCCGACCGGCGACGAAGTTAGAGAGATAATAAAAGACGGGCTTTCAAAATACGGAGGGGGAAACGTACAGATCGCGTATTACGGCGGAAGCTTTACGGCTCTGCCGCCGCATCTTCAGGAAGAGTATCTTGAGAAAGCAAACGAATTTATCAGCTCTGGCGATGTGTGCGATATCAGGGTATCGACGCGCCCCGACGCGATAGACGAGGATGTCGTCAAAAGACTTAAGAGATACAACGTTTCGACGGTCGAGATCGGCGCCCAGTCAATGGATGACGAAGTGCTTTTTTTATCGAGGCGCGGGCACGACGCCGATGCGACGCGCAAAGCGGCAAAACTTATAAAGGAAAGCGGTTTTAAGCTTGTTTTGCAGGTCATGTGCGGCCTTCCCGGGGACGATGCGGACAAGTGCAGAAAAACGGCAGCGGAGACAGCAAAGCTTTCTCCGGACGCCGTTAGGATATACCCGGTCGTTGTACTGCGCGACACCGCGCTTTGCGATATGTACGAAAGGAAGGAATATAAGGCCCTGACGATCGACAGCGCGGCAGAAATCGCCGCGGATATGCTGGAGATATTCGAAGATTCCAAAATACCGGCGATAAGGATCGGACTCAACGCGACAGACGAGCTGTCGTATGGAGACAGCGTCGCCGCGGGGGCGTACCATCCAGAGCTTGGCGGGATAGTAAGGTCAAGGCTTTACTTAAGGCGCGCCGAAAGGGCGATAAGGGAACTTGAAAGCGGAAACGATATATCGATCGCGGTAAACCCCGCGTGTGTGTCTTTGATGGTGGGGCATAAGCGCGAAAATATGGATAAGCTTTGCAAACTGTTTCCGGGACTTGATATAAAAGTGGAAAAGGACGGAAAAATCCCCAAAGGCGAGATAAAGATAAAAATAAACGCATAAATAAAGGGCCGCGCGAAAAGATAATTCGCGCGGCATCTTTATTTATCGCCTAAGTCAGGATAAAAGAGAGGAGAAAGACTTCGCTGCGGCAATAAATTTATTTGCAAAAGATGTTGTGAATTGGTAAAATTAAATAGTTATACGCGAATAAATGTTCAGGGGTGCAAAAGGTGTATCTTAAAAACTTGGAAATTCAAGGTTTTAAATCATTCCCGGAGAAAACGACGATACATTTTGACAGGGGAATAACCGCGATCGTGGGGCCTAACGGTGCCGGAAAATCGAATATTTCAGATGCGATACGCTGGGTCCTTGGGGAGCAGTCGACGAAGACGCTTCGCGGGTCAAAGATGGAGGATGTGGTCTTCGGAGGCACGGCCAAAAGAGGACCGCAGGGTTTTGCGCAGGTCTCGCTTACGATAGATAACGAAGACGGGCAGATGAACTGCGAATATAAAGAACTGACCGTCACAAGAAGATATTACAGATCGGGAGAAAGCGAGTTCTATATAAACAGAAATCCGGTGCGCCTTCGCGATATACACGAGCTGTTTATGGATACAGGGCTTGGCCGCGACGGGTATTCGATAATAGGGCAGGGCAGGATCGATGAGATACTGTCCCTTAAAAGCGAGGATCGCCGCGAAATATTTGAGGAAGCGGCGGGCATAAGCAAATTCAGATACCGCAAAGAGGAAGCCGAAAGGAAACTCAGCGCGACGGACGATAATCTGCAGAGGATAAACGATATAACGTCGGAACTGGAATCCCAGATAGAGCCGCTTAGAGAACAGGCGGAAAAGGCAAAAAAATTTCTCACCTTCCGTGATGAGATGAGGGTGCTGGAGGTATCTCTCTGGCTTGACTCTCTTGAAAAACTTAAAGCGGGGCTGATCTCGTCGAGGGGCGATTATGAGACCGCCGCGCAGCAGCTTGCCGAAACGCAGAGCGCGTGCGACGAGCTTTATGCCGATGCGGAAAAACTTGCGGAAGAGATGCGCGAAAAAGACAGAGAGACGGATAGGGTGCGCGAAGAACTCAGGGGTTTAGAAGCGACTGTTTCAGAGGAAGAGGGGAAGGTCGCCGTCCTGAGAGGGCAGAGAGATAATAATTTAAGCAATATAGAACGGATAAAAAAAGAGCTTGTCGACCAGGAAGACAGGGGCGGCGGGCTGCTGGCGCAGATAGAATCGGGAAGGACGCGCGCGAAAGAGCTTTCGGATATAGCAGACGCCGCGCGGCTTGAAATAGACGAGCTGTCTTTGAAGATGGAAAGCATCTTGAAAGAGGCGGACGATATAGACACGAAGATAGACGCTCTTAGCGCGACGTCGTCGCTGAAAAGCGCCATGTGCGAATCGGCAAGGGCGGACCTTGCGGCGCAGATCGCGAAAGAGCAGGAAATAAACGCGAGGATGGCGGGAGTCGACGCGGAACTTTCAGAGCGCAGAAAAGCCGTGGAAAATGAAGAGCTCTACTCGAAAGAACTTTCCTCGGCGCTCTATGAGAACAAGGATAAACTGGAATCGGCGTGCAATATGCTGAAAGGCATAACTCTTAAGGCCGAAAGCCGCAGGAAAAGGGTGGATGAAGGGAAAACGAGAAAAGCCCAGGCGGATGCGGCGCTTTTAAAGGCGGAACAGCGCATATCGATCCTCTCGGATATGGAAAAAGACTATGAGGGGTTTTCGCGTGCGGTCAAGCTCATAATGCAGGAGAGCAGCAGGGGAAGCCTCAGAAATATACACGGCCCGGTATCGAAACTTATAAAGGTTGAAGATAAATTCACAGCCGCGATAGAGATCGCCCTTTCGGGCGCGCTGCAGAATATAGTCGTCGACAGGGAAGAAGACGCCAAATCCGCGATCGGTTTTTTGAAAAGCTCCGACGCGGGAAGAGCGACATTCCTGCCGCTGTCCGCGGTGCGCGGGAACGAGCTTTCGGAAAAGGGGCTGTCATCCGAGAACGGATTTCTGGGGCTGGGGTCAGAACTGTGCTCTTATGACAAAGAGTATGACGGTATATTCAAAAGCCTTCTCGGGAGAACGGCGATCGTCGACCATATAGATACGGCGATAAGGATCGCGAAGAAATACTCATACAAATTCAGGATAGTGACCCTTGACGGGCAGGTCATAAATGCGGGCGGCGCGATGACGGGCGGAAGCCTCGGCAGGAATACGGGCATACTGTCAAGGGCAAACGAGCTTTCAAGGCTTTTATCGGAAAAGGAACAGCTTTCGGAAAATGCGGCCAAATGCGCGAGAGAGCTTTCTGAATTTGAACGCGAGCTTTCCGCGATGTCGCATGACATAGAGATGCTGGAAGCGCAAAAACGTGAGGCACAAGACGCGCTTTTGAAACTGGAGGCAGAATCGAGCCAGCATAAACTGCTTGTCGACAGCATGAAGTCTTACATGGACGATCTGAATAGGGAGAGGGCGGCGCTCGACCTTAGAAAAGGAGAGATCTCCCGCGCAAAAGACGAAATATCGTCAAAAATAGAGATATACGAGCGCGAAAAAGCGGAAGCCGACCTTAAGATAAACGAGATGTCCGGAGGAAGACAGGCGATCGATGAAAAATGCGGAAGCTTTGCGGATGACATTTCAAGTCTGCGGACGAAAATAGCCGAGGCTGAGGCCGAACGCAAGGCCGTCGTGGCAGCGGCGGACGATCTGCAGGCGCATTACAACGACTTCCTCAGCGATCGTGAGATACGCGAGCAGCTTATCATTGAATACGAGGAAAGCAATGTAAAGATAGGCGAGGAGGAAAAGACGCGGGTCGAAAGCATAGAAGGGTACAGGGCTTCGCTAAAAAATCTTGAGGATATCATACGCAGGATAAACGAAGAGAAAATGCGCCTTGAAGGCGAGAGAACGCGCAAGGAGAAAGAGGCGCAGGAGAAGAATCAGGATCTTTTAAGGCTTGAACGCGAGCGCGCGCGCCTTGAAAACAAGAAGACCCAGGCCGAGATGGAGGAAAGGCAGATCCTCGACAAACTCTGGGATACATACGAGCTTACTCATATGAGCGCCCAGTCAGTGAGAATAGAGATAGAGAGCACGGCAAAGGCCAACCGCCGTGTAAACGAGCTGAAAAACGGAATAAGAGAGCTTGGCGCTGTAAATATCGGGGCGGTAGAGGAATTTGACAGGGTAAATGAGAGATATCAGTTCCTGTCAGAGCAGAAAAACGACCTGATAAAAGCGTCGGATGAGCTTCATAAAGTCATAGACGAGATAACAAATAAGATGCGGACGATCTTCTCCGAGCAGTTCAAGATAATAAATGAAAAATTTGACGAGACATTTAAAGAGATATTCGGAGGGGGCAGAGCCGAACTTGAGATGGAGGATCCGTCAAATATACTGGAATGCGGGATAGAAATAAGGGTATCTCTTCCGGGCAAGGCGCTGAAGACGATAACGCTTCTCTCCGGCGGGGAAAAGGCGTTCGTCGCGATCGCGCTGTATTTCGCGATACTTAAGGTCAAGCCGACGCCGTTCTGCGTACTTGACGAGATAGAGGCGGCGCTTGACGATGTAAATGTAAGAAGGTTTGCAGAGTATCTTCGCACGCTTTGCGAAAGGACGCAGTTTATCGCGATAACCCACAGGCGCGGCACGATGGAAGAGGCGGACATGCTCTACGGCGTCACAATGCAGGAGCTTGGCGTTTCAAAGATGCTGGCCCTTAACGTCAATGAAGTAGAGAGAGAACTTAAAATCAAGATCAAATAATAGGAGACAAACATGGGTTTTTTTGACAAGATAAAAGAAGGGCTGTCCAAAACCAGACAGTCGTTATCAAGCGGGCTGGATTCTGTGATCGCGAATTTCAGGCATGTGGATGAAGACGTTCTCGAGGAACTGGAAGAGGCGCTTATAATGGCGGATATCGGCGCCGAAACAGCGCTGTCCGCGGTGGAACAGCTTCGCCAGAACGCCAAGATGAAGGCGATCGACACTCCGGATGCCTTAAAACGCGAGCTTCGAGATATCCTCGGCGGAATGATGACAAAAAACGAAGGCATCGATCTGGAGACAAAGCCGTCGGTAGTGCTTTTTGTCGGGGTGAACGGCGTTGGAAAAACGACGACGGCGGGAAAGCTTGCCCAAAAACTTCGTGAGGAGGAAGGTAAAAAGGTACTGCTTGCAGCCGCCGACACATTCAGAGCGGCAGCCGCCGAACAGCTTGCCATATGGGCAGAGCGTGCGAAAGCCGACATAGTGAGGCACGAAGAGGGGGCGGACCCGGCAGCGGTCGTATTCGATGCGGCAAGCGCCGCAAAAGCGAGAGGCGCGGATGTTTTAATATGCGATACCGCGGGAAGACTTCACAATAAACAGAATCTCATGAATGAGCTTTCAAAGATAGACAGGGTTATCGAGAGGGAGCTTCCGGGCGCGTCGAGGGAGACGATACTTGTGCTTGATGCGACGACCGGGCAGAACGCGCTTTCTCAGGCAAGACAGTTCAACGAAGCCGCAAAACTTACCGGGATAGCGCTTACAAAGCTTGACGGGACGGCGAAGGGCGGCGTCGTTATAGCGGTGTCGACGGAACTGAACATACCGGTGAAGTTCATCGGCGTCGGAGAAAAGGTCGAAGACCTGATGCCGTTTGACGCGGACAAATTCCTGGAAGCGCTTTTGGATATCGAAGAATGACATATCGGGAAGTGAACAGAGATGAAGAGATGCGACGGAAGACGTCAAAATGAATTGAGAAAAATTTCAATAACGCCGAATTATACAAAGCATGCGGAAGGGTCGGTCCTTATAGAATGCGGAGATACAAAGGTCATCTGCACGGCGACGGTCGAGGACGACATCCCCCCGTTTTTGAGCGGGACGGGGAAAGGCTGGGTCACGGCGGAGTATTCGATGTTGCCGCGG
>Ga0079305_1003548_pt1 | contig 10390 bp, 7 predicted proteins | sample LMS_cellobiose_e_FD_79183 | JGI IMG/M metagenome (GOLD analysis project Ga0079305, IMG submission 79183) | Rumen-fistulated moose microbial communities from Alaska, USA - LMS_cellobiose_enrichment | ecosystem: Host-associated > Mammals > Digestive system > Stomach > Rumen fluid ... | reverse complement strand
GGCGTCGCCCAATATCAATATGCGAGATCCCGTCATCTACAGGATAGTGCACGCGCCGCATCACAACACCGGCGATAAATGGTGCATCTACCCGATGTACGACTTTGCTCACCCGATCGAGGACGCGATCGAGGGCATCACGCATTCCATCTGCACTATGGAGTTCGAGGACCACAGACCTCTCTACGACTGGGTGCTGAAGGAAGTCGGCTTCTGGCCGGAGCCCCCGCAGCAGATCGAGTTCGCCCGCCTGAACCTTACCAATACCGTCATGAGCAAGAGATATCTCAAGGCTCTGGTGGATGACGGTTCCGTTACGGGGTGGGACGATCCCAGGATGCCCACGATAGCGGGCCTGCGCAGAAGGGGATATACGCCCGAGGCGATCAGGGACTTCTGCGCCAGAGTCGGAGTCGCCAAGGCCAACAGCATGGTCGACATCGGTCTTCTGGAGCACTGCATCCGCGAGGATCTGCAGAACAGAGTCGAGTCACGCAACGTGGTCGAGGATCCGATCAAAGTGGTCATCACCAACTATCCGGAAGGCGAGACCGAGATGGTCGAGGTCGAGAACAACAAGAACGTCCCCGAGATGGGAAACCGCAAGGTGCCCTTCTCGAGGGAGATATACGTGGACGGCGCGGACTTCATGGAAGTGCCGGCGAAGAAGTATTTCAGGCTCTTCCCCGGAAACGAGGTGCGCGTAAAGGGCGCCTACTTCATCAAATGCGAGGAAGTGGTCAAGAACCCGGACGGCTCGATCAAAGAGCTCCGCTGCACCTATGACCCCGCGACGAAGAGCGGGGAGGGCTTTGACGGCCGCAAGGTCAAGGGAACGATCCACTTCGTCGACGCGGCGACCGCTGTCCCGGTAAAGATCAGGAACTACAGCTATCTGATGGTCGAGGGCGAGGACGGAAAGCTCGTTCTGAACCCGGAATCGCTGGTCGAGAAGGAAGGGTTCGCGGAGCCTTTGATCGCGGAAGCCAAGCCGGGCGAGAGATTCCAGTTCTTCCGCCACGGATATTATGTCCGCGACATGAAGGACGAAGGCGAAGGAGCTCCGGTGTTCAACAGGATAGTCGACCTGAAGAGCAGCTACAAGGCGAAATAGCGGAGACGGCCGGGGAGGCCGGAAGATGATAGGAACTTTTAAGGACATATTCTACGGATATATAGCCGCGATCGCCGTGGGCACCTTTCTGACGGTGGTCGCGTTGAGGAGCGTGCTCGGAAACGGGCTGAGGCTCGTGATCCTGATCGCGATCATTCTTGTCGCGGCGGGGATCGCCACATGGCTCACTCAGAGGAGGATCCTGGCCTGCAACGAACCGCTGGAGAACTGCAGGCTTAAGGAAGGTATAGGCAAGCTGGAGAAGACCATCGGAAAGATCCGCGACAAAAACAGCCTCGTGATGTTCAGACTGAACGAGGCGACGGCTTACAACGATCTCGGAGACTACGACAAAGCGATCGAAGTTCTGAAAAACGCCGGTGTTCCGGATACGCACAGCCTGAGGGAGATGTCGCTCATGGCGATATACCAGTATCAGATGGCTCTGGCGCTGATGGAAAAGGGCGAGCTGGAAGAGGCCGAGCTTCATATCACGACTCTCGACTATATCTTGGGAGACCTCAAGTTCAGGGAGCCGATGCTCTCTCGGATGATAAGGAACTCCAAGATGGCGAAGCAGAGGCTCGCTGTTTTGACCGGAGATCACGACGGCGCATGCGAGGCATACAAAGAGTTTGAAGAGTCCGCAGAGACTCTCAGAGTCCGCGTCGCCTGCAGATACCGTCTGGCGAAGGAGTACGCATTCTGCGGGAGGACGGAGGAAGCGAGATCGTCGCTGGAGTTCGTCTCGAATTTCGGCGGGGACAGCGTCTATGCCGAGCGCGCCCGCATGGATCTGGCCTCGGGCGACTACGCTGAAGACGTGACCGGAGGAAAAGCGTGAGGATCAACAAATACATCGCGGCCTCCGGCATCGCGAGCCGCCGCAAAGCGGACGAACTGATCAAAAACGGAAACGTCAAAGTAAACGGCAACGCTCTTACCGAGCCCGGCTATGAGGTCTCGGAGGGGGATCTGGTCGAGGTGAACGGAACGCCTGTCCTTCCCCCCGAGGAGAAGAAATACCTGCTTCTGAACAAGCCGGTAGGATACATCACGACGGTCAAGGACGAGAGCGGTCGGCCGACCGTCATGGATCTGATGGGCGAGGTCGAGGGGAGAGTATTCCCGGTAGGGAGGCTCGACGTCAATACCTCCGGCATGCTGATAATGACCAACGACGGGGATTTTGCCTACAGGGTCGCGCATCCTAAGCACCAGCTGGGCAAGACATATCTTGTCAAAGTGCGCGGCGTCGTCAGCCGCGGAAAGCTCGACAGGCTGAGAAAGGGCGTGGATATCGGCGGCTTCATAACTTCTCCCGCTGAGGTCGAGGTCGTTAAGGAGCTCCCGAAACACACGGTACTGGAGATCACCATTCATGAGGGCAAGAACCGCCAGGTGCGCAAGATGTGCAAGGCGATCGGCTGCCCGGTGGAGGAGCTCGAGAGGATCGCGATCGGTCCCGTTAAGATCGGCCGTCTCGCGACCGGCGGCTACCGCAAGCTCACCAGGCAGGAGATAGACGCTCTGATGGGGAAGAGATAGGGTTTTAGCCATATGAAATGGTGGAGGAGCCCGGCGCAGGGCTCCTCTTTTAGTTGTTCACTTTAAATCGAATCACGCTGACGTTGCCCCCACCCCATTTCTGTTCAGCCTGTGATTTGTTCGGCATCGCTCCGAAAAGTATGCGTGCCGACGGACATTCCCGAAAAAGAGGGCGATGCCGAACGAAAAAAGCTATGTCGCTGCAGCGATGCCGAGCAAAACGATGATCATGGCTCCCCGGGCAAGCGATTTTTGCGCTGCAAGAAAGGTGCGGCGGGAAATGGCGGTGGACGATCGCGGCGGAAAAACGAAATAGAACGTAATAAAACGAAAAAAGGAGATGCCGGAAAGCTGAATTAAAGCGCGCTTTCGGGCATCTCCTTTTGATGATGCGTTGGTAATTCAGAAGCTGCAGACTATTTTCTCTTGCAGTCCTTCGGGGTGACACAGGTTCCGGTAGCTCTCGCTACGACGATGGGCTCCTCGAGGAAGTCAGCAGCGGAAGCGCTGATGTCGGGGCGGGCGACGATGACCTTGCGGGCTTCGAACTTCATCTTGCGGGAGGTGTTGCCGACGCTGGTGATCTCGCCGACTGCTTCGATATAGTCTCCGGCATAGGTCGGAGCCAGGAATTCGATGTTGTCATATGCGCAGAAGAGACCCTCGTCTCCGTCGTATTTGATAAGAAGCTCGGTAGCCACGTCTCCAAAGAGGTGTACCATATGGGCTCCGTCTACAAGATTTCCGCCGTAGTGGGCGTCTTTAGCCGACATTCTAACGCGAAGCATTGATGTGATCTTCTCTTCCATTTTTCTTCTCCTTGTCATCTCACATAACCGCCCGGACGGGCGAAGGTTTCTTCCGTATGCGCCGGAATGCCGACGCGGTTAGATAATAACACATTTCCGCGGCATCAAAAAGTTGCAAGGGACCGTTTTTCGTTATAATATGGGTGCAGAAAAGACTGAACCGATTTATGTTCAAATCACGAAAGGCGAACCGATTTCGCATATGGACGGTGCGCGCCGCCAAATACGATCTCGCTCGCGCTGCCAAATACGATCCGGCTCGTGTCGCTATGTGCGCAGCTTTATGCGGCTCCTCGCGCTTTGCCGCTCGTGCCGCCCCGGGGGAAACGGAGAGAAAGATGGCCAACAACTACGGAATATCGAGAGTGCTGGAGCCCAAGCAGGTGCTCCCGACCTCCGCATGGAAACTGGATAACAGCAGATATCTTCGGGAAGGCGAGATGAGGATCGATGTGAAGCGCATCCATCTGGAAGGGACCAGCTTCAAGGAGATCTGCCTGGAGGCCGGCGACAACGATCAGCGGATAAAGCAGAAGATCATGGACATCGTGATCAGAAGGGGGAAGCTCCACAATCCCGTGACCGACACGGGAGGACTTCTCTACGGTACGGTCGCGGAGATCGCGGACGACTATGACAACCGCAAGGGCTTTGTGTCGGGGGAGGAGGTCATCTGCAACGCGTCCCTCGCGTCCATACCCCTCTGCATCAACGAAATAATCTCGATCGACAGGGCCTTCGGGCAGATAGAGGTGGACGGATACTGCATCGTGAATTCGGATGTGCCGGTCATCAGGCGCCCGGATGAGCTCCCGATCAAGCTCCTCCTTTACATTCTGAACGAGTCGGGGACCATCTACAGGATATGCAGCACGGCGGTCGGGAAGAGAAGATTCCTGATCGTAGGAAACAACCTGCTGTCCAATCTTTTGTTCGGCACCGCGATCAAAAAGGTCGCGCGCGAAAACGCCGAGATAGTCTGCCTGCTGGACCGGAAGACGGACACGGTGCTTCGCGGCGAGAGCATAGAGCGCCTCAAGCAGCACGTCTTCACGGAGATATACTATCTGGACATCCTTAAACCGCTCGAGTGCATAGAGAAGATAAACGGCGCGGAGCGCTTTGATCTCTCCGTGAACTGCGCGGACATAACCGGGGCGGAGACGATCAACATTCTCGCGACCAAGAGCGGCGGCACCGTCATCTTCGCGAACCTGATAAACAACTACAACATAGCGCTCTATATAACCGAATCCATCTCCAGACAGCTCGACATCCGCTGCGCGGACGGCTACCTCGAGGCCTATGACGAGTTCGATTTCGACATTGTGAGAGAGCTGGTTCCGTATATAGAGAACGCCGAAGAGGCCCAGGAGAAGGTGAGGGACGACCTGACGCATCCCGTCGGGAAGAAGACGCGCTTCTTAAGGGATTCCGGCGTCAGACAGACGATCATGGAGGACTTCGTCTGCGAGAGCCACGCGATGGCCCAGGTCCTGGACGAGATGCTGACCGTTGCGAAATACGACTGCAACGTCCTGATCACGGGCGAGACCGGTTCCGGCAAGGAGAAGGTCGCCAATATGATCCATAAGAACAGCAGCCGCAAGGTCCAGCCCTTCGTCAAGGTCATCTGCGCGTCGCTGAACCCGGCCGCTCTGGAGGGCGAGCTTTTCGGCGTGGAGACCGGCACCGATCAAAGCGCTCCCGCGGGGAAGAAAGGCCTGCTCGAGCTTGCTGACAACGGAACGCTCTATATGGATGAGATAGGAGATCTGCCGCAGGATATGCAGGCCAAGCTTCTCAGGGCGATACAGGACGGGGAATACCTCAGAGTCGGCGGATCCGATCCGGTAAAGGCGAACGTGAGGATAATATCCGCGAGCAACAGAAACCTCGAGGATCTGATCGACGGAGGGCTCTTCAGGAGAGATCTGTATTACAAGCTGAACGTCGTGCGGATACGCGTGCCGGCGCTGAGGGAGCGCACCGCGGACATCCCGGCTCTCGTCGAGCATTTTCTGGAGACCTACGGAGAGCGCTTCTCGATCAAAAGGACCATCTCGAAGGATGCCGTTGAATACCTCTGCCAGTGCGACTGGCCGGGGAACGCCAGAGAGCTCGAGAACGTGGTGCAGCGCCTTATGATAAGCTCGAGGAGCGGAGAGATCTCCCTGATCGACGTGATGAGAGAGATGCATGCTGAAGTCTTCGACGCCAACTCCCTTGAAGAAGGCGGATACGCCGAGGGCGAGGTGAATATGGAGGTGATGGTGGAGAATTTCGAGAAGAACATAATCCGCCACGCGCTCGAAAAATACGGGTCCACGAGGAAGGCCGCCCGGGCTATCGGCATCAGCCAGACGCAGCTCGTCAGGAAGAAGAACAAATACGGTATATGATGCTCTCGCGGAGAACCGTGGGGGGCGGAAAAACGGAGCGAACAGGAATATGTTCGGCCTTTCGGCCGGTTGAACCTATTTCGGTTCGCTTGTTATTTTTTTGATAAATCGTGTCGCCCGGCGCGGCGGGATGTGGACGGAAAAAAGGGGAGATAATATAATTACTCTGGGACGGCTCGCGAAGCCGGACCGATATGAAAAGTCTTCAAAACATAAGTTTAAACATTTGATTTCAGGAGGAAAAAGCCATGAAAAAGGGAAATCCGTACGGAACACACAGAGTTATCTCCCCGAAGGGAGTGCTGCCGCAGCCTGCAGACGTCATCGACAACGATATGGAGATCTATGACAACGAAGTCAAGATCAACGTCAAGACTCTGAACATCGACTCCGCTTCCTTCACTTCCGTAGTAGACCACGCCTGCGGCAAGAAGCCGACGGACGACCTCACAGCTGAAGATATCGAAGCTATCAAGAACACCATGCTCGGCATCGTCGCGAAGGCCGGCAAGCACAAAAACCCCTGGACCGGTTCCGGCGGAATGCTGATCGGTACCGTTGAGGAGATCGGACCCGAGTGGAAGGGCGACCTGAAGGTCGGCGACAAGATCGCCACCCTCGTATCCCTGTCCCTGACCCCGCTCGTCATCGACGAGATCATCGCGATGAGACCGGCTATCGACCAGGTCGACATCAAGGGACACGCGATCCTCTTCCAGAGCGGCATCTATGCCAAGCTGCCCGATGATATGCCCGAAGGACTCGCTCTTTCCGCACTGGACGTAGCTGGAGCTCCCGCTCAGACCGCCAAGCTGGTCAAGCCCGGCATGAAGGTCATGGTCATCGGCGGCGGAGGAAAGTCCGGACTGCTCTGCCTGTATGAGGCAAAGAAGAGAGCCGGAGTCACCGGACAGGTCATCTGCGCTGCAGGTTCCCAGAAGTCCGAGGACAGAGCCCGCAAGCTCAACCTCGCTGACGACTATTTCCATATGGACGCCACCGACGCTGTCGGTATGTATGAGAAGGTCATGGAGCTCACCAACGGCGAACTCTGCGACATCGTTATCAACTGCGTCAACATCGAGAACACAGAGATGGCTTCCATCCTCTGCACCAAGGACAACGGACTCGTCTACTTCTTCTCCATGGCTACCAGCTTCACGAAGGCTGCTCTCGGAGCTGAGGGCGTAGGCAAGGACGTCGACATGATCGTCGGAAACGGCTACACCAAGGGCCACGCCGAGATCACCCTCCAGGTGCTCAGAGAGCACGAGGGCATCAAGAAGCTCTTCGAAGAGATGTATGCTTAATCAAGCAGGATAGGAGATGACAATGGCTATTAGAAACTGGAAGGACATCCCCCTTTTCAAGGATGTGACCGACGAGCAGTGGAACGACTGGCATTGGCAGGTCGCCCACAGGCTCTCCACCGTTGAAGAGATCGCGCAGGTAGTCAACCTCACCGAGCAGGAAAAGGCTGATATCGAGAAGGTCATGGGCGGTTTCCGCGTAGGTATCACGCCGTACTATGCTTCTCTTATGGATCCCGACGATCCCAGAGACCCCGTCAGAATGCAGGCTGTTCCGACTCTTGCCGAGATGCACAGATCCGAAGCAGACGACGCTGACCCGCTTCACGAGGATGCCGACTCTCCGGCTCCCGGACTCACTCACAGATATCCGGACAGAGTTCTGTTCCTGATAACCGACCAGTGCTCCATGTACTGCCGCCACTGCACCAGAAGAAGACTTGCCGGTGAGACCGACGGCGCCAGATCCAGAGAGGATATCGACGCCTGCATCGATTACATCCGCAGGACTCCGCAGGTCAGAGACGTGCTGCTCTCCGGCGGTGACGCTCTCCTGGTAGAGGATGAGACGCTCGAGTACATCATCAGCGAGCTCCGCAAGATCGACCACGTCGAGATCGTAAGACTCGGAAGCCGTACGCCTGTCGTTATGCCGATGAGAATAACCGACAAGCTCGTCAACATGCTGAAGAAGTATCACCCGATCTGGCTCAACACTCACTTCAACCACCCGAAGGAGATGACCGACGACGCGAGAGAGGCTCTGAGAAAGCTGGCTGACGCAGGTATTCCTCTCGGAAACCAGAGCGTTCTTCTCCGCGGAGTGAACGACTGCAAGTTCATCATGATGGACCTCGTTCACGAGCTCACCAAGAACAGGGTAAGACCTTACTACATCTACATCTGCGACCTCTCCGTAGGTATCGAGCACTTCCGCACCACAGTCGCGAAGGGCCTCGAGATCATGGAAGGCCTCCGCGGACACACCTCCGGATTCTGCGTACCGACCTTCGTGGTCGACGCCCCGGGCGGCGGCGGAAAGACACCTGTAATGCCTCAGTACGTGATCTCTCAGACGCCGGACAAGGTCATCCTGAGAAACTACGAGGGCGTTATCACAACCTACACACAGCCCAGACTGCCTGAGCTTCCCTGCCAGTGCGATTACTGCACCGGAAAGAAGAAATCCTTCTATCAGGGTGTTTCCGCTCTCGGCGAAGGCCTCCAGATCAAATCCATGGAGCCTGCCAACCTGGCGAGACACCTGAGGAACCAGCATCAGTAGTCTGTAAATAAGAAGTTTGATTTATGAAAGGTATAGGGAGGCCCGGAGGGGTCTCCCTATACCGGATTAATGCGTATTTGGATAACCGATGGGTCTTTTGACTGAACTTGCAAGAGAATACAGGACCCTCTCCATCGTCGGAATGGCGAAGAACGCCGGGAAGACGACGGCTCTGAACTTTTTGATCGAGGAAGCCGAGGACGAGGGGATGCGGATAGGCGTTACGTCCACGGGAAGAGACGGCGAGACCGTCGATCTCGTGACGAACACCGAGAAGCCCCGCGTCTATCTCTACGAGGATACCATAGTCTCCGTGCCGACCACGCTCTACGATCTGGCCGAAGCAGGGCTCGAGATCCTGGAGATGTCCAGATACCGCACGTCCATAGGCGAGCTCCTGCTCTGCAGAGTCGCTGAGAGCGGCTATGTTCAGATCGCGGGACCCGTGGCGACCAAAGACACCAAGCGCATGTGCGACAGGATGTTCAGCCTCGGCTGCGAGCTCATCCTGATCGACGGCGCGATCGACAGAAAGTCCATAGCCGCGCCCGAGACCTCCGACGCGATAATCCTCTCCACCGGAGCGGTGCTCTCGAGGGACATCTCGAGAGTCGTGAAGGAGACGGCGCACATCGTCGGGCTTTACAGCCTGCCCGAGGTACCGGAGGACGACCCGGTCAGATCGCTGATCGAGGAAGCTATGGAATCCGGACGCGTCACGCTGGTCAGGGGCGATGAGGTCGAGATCCTCGATCTCCCCACCGGACTGGGCGCCGGCCGCAGGATAAACGAGGCTATCGACGATGAGACGGATGCCGTGTTCATCCCGGGCGCGCTCACGATAAGCGTTCTGGAGGATATCTCGCACGATAAGCTCGCGGGGACCAGGTTTATCCTGAAGGATCCGACCAAGATCTTCATCGACGACGTGAACTGGCGTAAGCTGCTGAAGAAGGGCCTTAAGGTCGAGGTGCTCCGCAATATCAAAGTCGCGTGCGTCACGGTGAACCCGTTTTCGCCTCAGGGATATTCCTTCGACAGCGATACGCTCTGCCGCGAGATGGAGAAGGCGCTTCCGGGGATACCCGTAGTGGACGTCAGAAAATAGTTTAGGAGCATCCGATGCAGCAGGTGGATAACCGCAGACTTGCGAACGTAAAGACGAGGACCGAGACCGGATTCGATCATGTGGTATCCGGCGTCGAGCCGGCTACTCCCTTCGGCAGGAAAGAGCAGAAGGAGACCAGGCCGTTCTTTCCCGGACAGGAGGAAGAGCTTCGCGCTGAGCTTCGCAAGATCGGGGAACTTAAGAGCTTCGCGGAAGCGGAACCGAAGAAGATAAGCCTTCTCATGGAAGTGTTCATGGCATGCAAGGACGTTTCCGGGACCGTGGAACGCTCGCGCGGAGACGTGCTCTCGGTGGTCGATCTCTATGAGATCAAGCAGGCTCTTCTGAACGACTCCGCGATAAGGAAGATCCTTGCGGCAGGCGCGGATCTCGGATCTGTCGAAATAAGAGAGAGCGGAGACGAATGCTGCTGCGAAGGAGAGAGCGTGGCCGGAAGGCTCGGAGACTCCGATGGAGCGGGGGAGATGTCATCCGACGTCGATCCCGAGTTCATACCGCGGGATACTTCCGACCTGCTCGATATACTCGATCCGAGGCACGACAGGCTTCCGACTTTCTACGTATACGACGATTTCTCGGAGAAGCTCGCGACTCTGAGAGGCAGCAAAAAGGAACTCGAGCGCAGCCTCAGGAAGATCCAGAAGGAGCGCAGGGAGGAACTTAAGAAAGAGCTTGGGATAAACCTCACGCCGAAGTTCGACGTGGTGATCCCGAAGTCCAGCCCGGACCTCGCCAAAGCGAGGGAGTCAGACAAGCTCGCTGTATCGCTCGAGGACTATTCCTCGGTCACCTT
>Ga0079305_1003546_pt1 | contig 10397 bp, 8 predicted proteins | sample LMS_cellobiose_e_FD_79183 | JGI IMG/M metagenome (GOLD analysis project Ga0079305, IMG submission 79183) | Rumen-fistulated moose microbial communities from Alaska, USA - LMS_cellobiose_enrichment | ecosystem: Host-associated > Mammals > Digestive system > Stomach > Rumen fluid ... | reverse complement strand
GATACTCGTATACGGCGACTACGACGTGGACGGTACCACGGCCGTGTCGTTGGTTTATTCTTTCCTCAGGAGATACTCCCAGAAAGTCGATTTCTACATTCCGGACCGCTACGACGAGGGCTATGGCCTTTCCTACAAGGGAATAGACTGGGCCAGCGACGGAGGGTTCGGGCTGATCATAACCCTGGACTGCGGCATCAAGGCCAACGAGAAGGTTGAATATGCCCGTACCAAGGGGATAGACGTGATTATCTGCGACCATCATCTTCCGGAAGACACCCTTCCTGCAGCAGTGGCTGTTCTGGATCCGAAGAGGGAAGATGACAGTTATCCTTTTGATGACCTTTCAGGTTGTGGAGTCGGTTTCAAGCTTGTCCAGGCATATTCCCAGAAATACGGAATCCCTTTCGAGACGCTTATCCCCCTCCTTGACCTCCTGGTCGTGAGCATTGCAGCCGACCTCGTGTCCATGACCGGCGAGAACAGGGTTCTGGCGCATTTCGGTCTCAAACAGCTGAACGAGAATCCCCGCAAGGGTCTCCTCGCGATGGCAACCCTTTCGAAGCTTGAGCCCGGGCATCTGACCATCGACGATATTGTCTTCAAGATCGGGCCTAGGATCAATGCGGCCGGCAGGATGGAGACAGGCAGGCTTGCCGTCGAGTTGCTAACTGCCGCTGATGACCATTTTGCCAATATCGTGGGCGAAAGGATCAACGACAACAACAACGAGCGCAAGGGAATAGACAGAGAGATCACCCAGGAAGCCCTGGAGATGGTCAAGAACGGCACGGCACTCTCTACGGATGCAGCGACCATCGTCTACAACCCTACCTGGAACAAAGGTGTTGTTGGAATCGTGGCATCCCGCTTGGTCGAGGCATTCTACAAGCCTACGATAGTCCTTACGAAATCCAACGGTTTCATCACCGGCTCCGCGAGAAGTGTCGCAGGCTTCGATCTCTATGAAGCTATCGAGAGTTGCGCCGACCTTTTGGAAAACTTCGGAGGCCATGTCTATGCCGCGGGGCTTACGATGAAAGAAACCAACCTGGAGGAGTTCGTCAGGCGGATAGACAAGTTCATTGGGGAAAAGATTACGGACGAAATGCTGACTCCCGTCACTGACATTGACGCCAAGCTTGAGTTCAGCCAGATCACACCCAAGTTCTTCAGGCTGCTGAAGCAGTTCCAGCCTTTCGGGCCCGGCAACAGCAACCCTGTCTTCCTCACTGAGAATGTCTCGGACGGTGGAAACGGCCGCAAGGTCGGAGCCGGCGGAGTCCACATGAAACTGGACCTTATAGACGAGAAACAGCCTTTCCACCAGATTCCGGCGATAGCCTTTAACATGGCGGAATTCTATGACTATATCAAGGCCGGTAATCCTTTCGACATCTGCTATTCGATAGTGGAGAATTACTATCGGGGCAATTCAACCCTCCAGCTCCGTATCAAGGACATCAAGGAGCGCGAGGAATTCATCTAGTTTCAGTCAATTGAAGTTACAATGTCCACGGCGGCTGCAGTGTAGTCGTTGCTGTCGACATCTATGACGTGGTGGGCAGTGGACTCGTAGAGTTTGGAGCGTGAAGCCATCAGCTCCTCGACCCTTGAGCGCAGATCCTTGCCGGTCTTGAGCATCGGCCTGTCGCCTGGCCAGGTTTCGAGGTTATGCACGAGAGTGTCGACAGAGGCTTTGAGATAGAAGCATGTAGTGTTCCTTCGGATCATGCGCCGGCAAGCTTCAGTTGTAACAGTCCCACCTCCGAGGGAGAGAATGCAATCCTCGCCAGTCAGTTCGTTTGTCATGAATATGTTTTCAAGGGCTTCCTCTTCCATTGACCGGAAGGCTGCTTCTCCTTGCATTTCGAATATTTCCGGAATCTTCCTTCCCGTCATGGCCTCGATGTAATCGTCCAGGTCGATGAATTCCATGCCCGGGAGCAGTTTGGAGATTTCCTTCCCCACGCTGCTTTTCCCGCTTCCCATGAAGCCTATGAGGGAGATGCTGCCCATATACCTAGAACAGGGTAGGTTCGAAGAAGTCACCCTCCTCTGGAAGGTTGTCAATGTCGGGGAGCTTATTCGCGCTTAGATCCTTCACTTCGTTCAGGATGACATCGGGGTTCTCCGGCATGATGTCGATCGGCTCCTCGGGAACGGCCTCGTCAGTCGGAGCCGCCTCCGGGCTCAGGCCATACTCAGCCGTAGCGTCATCGTCCGGCTTGTCAAGCGGCTCGATGAAGCGGACCTTCTTTAGGTCGTACTGGTGGCACTTCTTACCCTTTGCCGTGTAACCCTTCTTGGCGATATATTCCTCCGCATCGACGTTCTCAGGGTCGCGGTGTTCGTACTTCTTGCCGAAGATCACTTGGAACTGCGGATGCCTGTCGTCCGTGATGTCGACAAGGTACGACTTGGCTCCGGGTGCGATGAAGGATTGAGGAGTGTTGTCGCTCAGGACGAAGCTGAACCTCTTTACATAGAAAGCCTTGGCTGCAGCATCCCAGTAGAGCGCAGTGTAGGTCTTCGAAGGATCGAACTTCTCAATCCTCAGGACTTCGCCCTGGTAGCGGTTCGAGACATCGAAGGAGGTGGTGTAGAAAGTACCGTCCTTGAAGATGGCCAGGACCTTGTCCTCGGGACCGAATTCGCCGAGATACACCCCCCTCTGCTCATCGTTGAGTTTCTGGATGTCTGCATCGAACCAGATGTCCTTCCCACCGATAGTGGAGACACCCTTGCTCTTCAGCTGTATCTTTGAAATGGCGAATTTCGAGACCAGGTTGCCCCTGGAAGTCTTTCCCTTGATTGCCAGGGTCGAGAAATCGTATTCCATCTGGGTCTTCTTCAGCTTTGGACGGGGACGCAGATAGACCCTGACCGTCTCCGCTTCGCCGTTGTTGTTGACAGTGAACCAGAGGATCCTGGAGCCTTCCTTCCCGGAAGTGATGTCGTAGTCCTTGTCCCTGGTGACGCTTGTAATGGCAAACCTCTTGGCGTAGGAGACTGATGTCTTTCCGTCGCGGTAGATAACGTTGTAGATGGTTCTCTCATCACCGCGGTTGAACACACCAACATAGAGAAGGTCTTTCCAGAAAAAGGCCTTGTCCGTCACCTTGGTGATGCGGTACTTCCCGTCCTTGGCAATCACAAGGATTTCAGAGAGGTCAGAACAGTCACTGACGAAAACCCCATTGTCATCCTTCTTCATGTTGAGGCCGACGAATCCTTCCTCGTAGTTGGCGTAGAGCTTGGCGTTGTTGCTCACGACCTTGGTGACTGCGATGGTCTCGAAGGCCGAAATCTCTGTCAGGCGCTTGAACGGCTTCCCGTACTTGGCCTTCAGGCCCTTGAACCACGCTATGGTATATTCGGTAATGTGTTCTATGTTGTTCCGGACCTCCTCCATCTCGGCTTCGATCGAGGAGATTTTCTCGTCCATAGCCTTCGTGTCGAACTTGGAGATCTTGCGGACAGGCTTTTCAACCAGTTTGTGGATGTCATCCATTACGATCTCCCTGCGTAGGAGATCCTGGTAGTTCTTCATCTCGGCGAAGACATCTTCAAGCTGCTGCTCCCAGCTCTTCTGGTCCTGTTCCAGTATCTTGTAGACCCGGTTCTCGAAGAATATCCTTTCGAGGGAGTCATAGTGCCACTCGTCCTCCAACTCGTCAAGACGGATCCTGAGCTGCCATTCCAGAAGGTCCCTGGTGTGATTGGTGTCGTAGATCAGTATGTCCTTGACCGAGAGGAACTGGGGCTTGCTGTCCACGATCACGCAGGCGTTGGGCGCGATGTTGCATTCGCAGTCGGTGAAAGCATAAAGGGCATCGATGGTCTTGTCGGGAGACACGTCGTTCGGAAGGTGGATGATGATCTCCACCTTGTCGGTCGTCATGTCCTCGATCTTCTTGATCTTTATCTTGCCCTTGTCCTTGGCCTTGATGATTGAGTCCTTGATGATTTCGGAAGTCTTTCCGTAAGGTATCTCGGTTATGGCTATGGTGTTCTTGTCAATCTTTTCGATCTTGGCACGGACCTTAACGCTTCCTCCACGGGCCCCGTCCTTGTAGTTGCTGCAGTCGGCGCTGCCACCGGTAGGGAAGTCCGGATAGATTGTGAAATCCTTTCCCTCGAGGATGCTGACAGAGGCGTCAAGCAGTTCGTTGAAGTTGTGCGGAAGGATCTTGGACGCCATTCCGACGGCGATACCCTCGGTTCCTTGTGCGAGCAGGAGAGGGAAGCGGACTGGAAGCTCGGTCGGTTCCTGGTTGCGTCCGTCGTAGGATGTCATCCAATGGGTGATCTTCGGATCGAATACAACTTCCTTGGCGAATTTGCTGAGACGGGCTTCGATGTACCTCGGTGCCGCATTGCTGTCACCTGTAAGAATATTACCCCAGTTACCCTGACAGTCCACCAGAAGGCCCTTCTGGCCGAGTTGGACGAGGGCTCCAAGGATGGATGCATCGCCGTGGGGGTGATACTGCATGGCCTGTCCGACGATGTTCGCCACCTTGGTGTAGCTGCCGTCGTCCATCTTGTACATTGCATGCAGGACTCGCCTCTGTACAGGCTTGAGACCGTCCACGATGTGCGGGACCGCCCTCTGGAGAATCACATAGGAAGAATAGTCAAGGAACCAGTCCTTGAACATCCCCGACAGCTTGAACTTCCTGCTGTCGGAACTGAGGAGCTTGTCATACTTCCCTGTCGAAGGGGCTGTCGCCTCTTCCGACTCGGAAACTTCTTCCTCGTTCTCGTTCTCCTGCTCCTGAATATCTTCCCACTGATCGTCCTTTGCCATATTCCTTCTGACGTTTTTATTCTTCGTAACCGAATTTCCTGAGTTCCTTGCGATTCTCTCTCCAGTCGGGATCCACCTTCACGAATAGTTGCAGGTAGACCTTCTTCTGGAAGAAGTCTTCCATGTCGAGACGGGCCTCGGTACCCGTCTTCTTTAAGGCGGAGCCTCCCTTCCCGATGATTATTCCTTTCTGGGTGTCGCGCATCACGTAGATGACGGCGCTGATTTCGTACTTGTCCTTCCCTTCCTTGAAAGCCTCGATACCGACTTCACAGCTGTAGGGAATCTCCTGGCTGTAGTTCTCAAGTATCTTCTCACGGATGATCTCCGAGGCGAAAAACCTGAGGTTACGATCCGTGAACTGGTCCTTGTCAAACCATGGCGGAGAAACTGGAAGCTTGCTCACGATAGCGTCCAGTACGCTTTCAAGGTTGAAATGCTCCTTGGCTGAGACAGGGATTATGACTGCCCCGGGGAGTGTCTCCTGCCAGTATCCGATGAGTTCCATGACCCTGGCCTGGTCGCTGATGTCAATCTTGTTGATGGCCACGACCACAGGGCATTCAAGCTTCTGGAGCTTCTGGATGTACTCGATATTCTTGTCGCTTTTCTCGATAACGTCCGTCACGTAGAGGATGATGTCTGCATCACCGATTGCGGCGTCCACGAACTTCATCATGTCTTCCTGAAGCCTGTAATTCGGCTTCAGCATGCCTGGAGTGTCGGAATATACGATCTGGTAGTCATCGGTGTTGACAATGCCCATTATCCTGTGGCGGGTCGTCTGGGCCTTTGCCGTGACTATGGAAAGCTTCTCGCCGACCAGGGCATTCATCAGGGTGGACTTGCCAACATTCGGGTTACCGATGATGTTGACGAAGCCCGCGCGATGCTCCTGTGTCTTTGCTTGGCTAGACATAGGCCCCCATCTTGAGGACATTGACCTCTCCCTCGCTGAGGTACCTCCATTCTCCCTTCTTCAGTCCCTTCTTGGTGAGCCCGGCGAAGTATACCCTGTCAAGAGCTTTGACCGTGTAGCCGAGGGACTCGAAAATCCTGCGGACGATGCGGTTCTTCCCTGAGTGGATTTCGATGCCGAGCCTGCGGTGGTCTTCGGCGTCGATATATTCCAGTTCGTCTGCCTTGATGACTCCGTCGGTGAGCTGGAGACCCTCGACCAGTATCTTTTCCTTGTCGTCTTCTTCGAGGGCCTTGTCGAGGATGACCTGGTAGATCTTCTTCTTGTTGAAAGAAGGATGGGTCAACTGCTCTGCGATCTCTCCGTCGTTGGTGAACATCAGGACACCGGTAGTGTTCTTGTCAAGCCTTCCAACAGGGAACACCCTGGAGGTACAGCCCTTCAGGAGATCCATGACGGTCTTTTCAGCATGCGGATCGCTGGCGCTGGTGACGAAGCCCTTAGGCTTGTTCATCACGATGTATATCTTTTCTTCGCCCTTGAGCCTTTCTCCGTTGAAGCGGACATCGTCCTTAAGGACGTTTATCTTGGTTCCGAGTTCAGTGACTACCACACCGTTGACGGTAACCACTCCTGCCTGGATCAAGGTGTCGGCTTCACGGCGTGAGCAGACTCCTGAGTTGGCGATGAACTTATTAAGGCGGATTTCCTCCTTGATCGGAGTAGGGACATTGTCATTGTCGGAGAAGAGGGGATTGTCCACCTGCGGCTTCCTGGAAAGCATCTGGTTGATGCCTGCTTCATCTGTAGCCGTGAAGCTTGATGTGTTCTTGCGTACAGGCTTCTTCGGAGCCGGACGACCGGGACCCTTGCTGAAACCTGAAGCCTTGGAACCGTCGTGGAAATTCCTCTGCTTTCCATATGAAGGACGACCTTCGGAGTGACCTCCCTGGCGGTCATCCCTGAAACGGGGACGATCCTGACCGTAACTGGGACGATCCTGGCTGTAATGAGGACGGTCCTGGCCGTAGCTGGGACGCTCGCGGCGGTCTTGTCCGAAACTAGGACGCTCGCGACGGTCCTGCCCATAGCTGGGACGTTCACGACGGTCCTGATTGTAGCGAGGACGGTCCTTCCCATAGCTTGTATGCTCGCGGCGATCCTGCCCGTAAGATGGGCGGTTGCTTGAGTTATGCTCGTAATTGTCTGATGAGGAATAGTTTCTGCGATTCTGGTAGCCACCACGGCTCTGATAGCCGCCTCTTCTGTCGTTGTTGCCGTTGTAAGGCCTGCGTTCTGCATCATGGTCGGATGAAGCTGCCGGTGCGACCTTCCTTCTGGGCCTTAGCTTCCTTCCTTCTGTTGAATAGCCATTTCTTCTTCCTTCGTTTCCAGCGTAATCCCTACGCTCGTCGTGGCTCTCATAGCCACCGTTCATTTTTTCTTCCATAATTTGCTGTGGCTCCCGCCACGGTTGTTACAATAAAAAAATAAGGACTCTGTAATTATTTGAGTTTGAAAATGTAAGTAATTGTTCCCTGTTGCAGTGCAGGTGCGTCTGCACTCTGGTTGAAATGGGCCTTCATAGCTGCTGCCCTTGCTGCAGCCCATAATGTCTGGTTGCTGACTGTAGTACCTTGCCCTCCGGCTACAGCCTTGGTTACGTTTCCATAGTTGTCCACCCAGATGTCCACAACGACTTTTCCTTCATCCTGGACTGCATAGTCCGGCCTTGGAAGGGCTCCGAGCACGCTGCGCCCTTTCAAGTGGGCATTTGGAGCACCTTCGGCCTTGCCTGTGGATGTGTTGCCTTTGGGATGTCCGGCTTTGAACTCGGCGGAAGGATTTGTGGCCCCATGGGGAGCTAGTGAGGAATCTTTCTTGCTCATGCCCGGGAAGAGGGCATTCTTGTTGATCTCTTCCTTCGGGGCAGGAACTTCAACGTCACCATGATCGTCAGGCTTGGCTTCCGCTGTCTTGTTAGGTCTGTCCGATTTGACAGGGGATTCGCTTCTCTGGATCAGCTCTACCGGTTTGGTTATGTCCACCTCTTCCGCCTGAGGCTGCCTTCCGATGGCTTCCCTCTTGACCGGTGTCGGCTCTTCTTCCTCGAAATCGATCAGGAATGTCTGTTCCTGGGGTGGAGGGTAGAGGTATTTCAGCCCCGTGAATGCACAGGATAGCAGCACTACCAGATGCACGGCAACCGTTAGGACGATTCCCGTGACCGTGGAGAACTTAGCCTCCTTTTCTCTTTCACGAAGGTACTGTTTCATCACTCAGGCTGTGTGGCCAAAATAACTTTGTAGTGATTCCTCTTTGCGATGTTCATTATCGAGACGACCTCCTTGATGGGTACGCTCTCATCGGAATAGATTGAAAAGGTAGGATCTTCCTCGCTCTGAAGAAGACTGACCAGCCCGTCCTCCAGGTCGGAGAACTGGGTAGGAGTCTCGTCGCCGTTGATGTGGTAGGTGTACATCTCGCCGCCCCAATCCTTGATCGACACGCTGACTGTAGGTTTCGCTGTCACCTGGCCTGTGCTCTTGGGGAGCAGGAGCTTGAGTGCATTGGGATTGACCAGAGTCGAGGTGACCAGGAAGAAGATCAGGAGCAGGAACACCAGGTCAGTCATGGACGACATGGACATTTCCGAATTGACCTTTGTGGTTCTCTTGAATGCCATTTATTATTTCTCCTCTTCGTTGTCTGCAGGTTCGTGCAGAAGATCCATGAAGTCGATAGTTGTGGTCTCCATCTTGAACATCAGGTCGGAGATCTGTGCAGTAAGGTAGTTGTAGCCGAAATAGGCAAGGATACCGACGATCAGACCGCCGACCGTGGTGATCATGGCAGTGTAGATACCGCTGGAAAGCAGGGTGATGTCGATGTTGTTGCCGGCATTGGCCATGTTGAAGAATGCCTGTACCATACCGAGGACGGTTCCGAGGAATCCGATCATCGGAGCTCCTCCGGCTATTGTAGCCAAAGTGGGAAGGCCTTTTTCAAGCCTTGCAATTTCAACGTTGCCCATGTTCTCCACGGCTGTCTGGATGTCGGTCAACGGCCTTCCGATGCGCTCAATACCCTTCTCTACGAGGCGGGCGACGGGAGAATCGTATTTCTCACAGAGCGAGAGTGCGCTCTTGACCTTTCCTTCATGGATGTAGTCGCGGATGTCCCTCATGAAGTTCTTGTCAACCTGCTGGGCCTTGTGGATCATCCACCACTTCTTTCCGAAGATGTAGATGGCTATGACGGAAAGGATGGCAAGAACGATCATCAGCCAGCCTCCCTTGGCGGCCATCTGGATCAATGAATAAGACTGCTCTACTTGCTGCGGAGCTGCCTGCATTGCAGGCTCGGCGGCCCTTGCGATGTTCTCGGCCACCTCAGCGGCGGCAGTGTCCAGGCCTACCTGTAAAACATGGAACAACATAATTATAACGTACGTTTATTGATTTCAGATTCTAAACTGCAAATATAATCAAAATAACCGACATTAGCTAATATTCCACCCTTGTCAAAAACAATGCCTGACCGGGAACCGATTCGCCTGCATCGCTGCGGTTTCCGCCTTCCACCAGGCCGGCCAACCAATTCTCGTCCCTCCGTCCTCTTCCGACGTCCAGCAGGGAACCTACGACGGCCCTGACCATGTTCCTCAGGAACCTGTCTGCCCTGATTGTGAAGACGAGGTAGTCACCGTCATCGGCTGGATAGCCCATCAGCCTCACATGGTCTGGGACATAGCTTTCCCATTGTGCCAAGGAGACAGTGCAGATTGAGGTTTTGTTGTCGCTCCCAACCTTCTCGAAGCAGCTGAAATCGTGTTTTCCAAGCAGATGCGTTGCGGCCTTATTCATTGCTTCCACGTCCAGCGGGAAGGTGTAGAGGCAGGAATATTTTCCCATGAATGGATCTTTTTTCCTGTGGATGAAATACTTGTATTCCCTTTGTGTGGCATCGAACCTGGCATGGAATTCTGGGGAGGCTGGAAGTATGTCATGAACCTTGATTCCATGGGGCAGGATGGCATTTATTTTGTAGCCAACAGCCGCGGCATCAAGGTCCTGGGCCGAGGTGTCGAAGTGCGCAACATATCCGGTTGCATTGACCTTCGAATCGGTCCTACCTGCCCCTGTGACGGAGATTTCTTCTTTCAAGAGAGTTGAAAGTGCAGCTTGAAGACACTCTTGGACAGTTTTGGCATCGCTTTGTATCTGCCAGCCGCAGAAATCGGCTCCGTCGTAGGAAAGTATGATCTTGTAGCGCATGGTCGAGGAGGTTTGTTGACACGCAAAAATATAAAAAAGAGATAACATGGAAAGCGTTAACATCAAAGAATTGAACGACAGGATCCAGCAGGAAAGTGCGTTCGTGGACATGCTGTCCCTCGAGATGGGGAAGGTCATCGTCGGCCAGAAACAGCTCGTGGAGAATTTGCTCATAGGCCTGCTTGCCAACGGGCACATCCTCCTGGAAGGTGTCCCCGGTCTTGCCAAGACCTTGGCGATCAGCACCCTGTCCCAGGCTATCGACGCCAAGTTCAGCCGTATCCAGTTCACCCCTGACCTTCTTCCTGCCGACCTTATCGGTACGATGATATATTCCCAGAAGGACGAGAGGTTCGAGGTCCACAAGGGCCCGGTTTTCGCCAATTTC
>Ga0079305_1003545_pt1 | contig 10402 bp, 6 predicted proteins | sample LMS_cellobiose_e_FD_79183 | JGI IMG/M metagenome (GOLD analysis project Ga0079305, IMG submission 79183) | Rumen-fistulated moose microbial communities from Alaska, USA - LMS_cellobiose_enrichment | ecosystem: Host-associated > Mammals > Digestive system > Stomach > Rumen fluid ... | reverse complement strand
CCGACGCGACCTCGGGATCAGTGTAGATGACGGCTGGGATAGCGGTATAGCGCATTACGTCCTTTTTGCCGAGGATGTGGTTCACAGCGACCTCAGCCTCGCGATATGCGGTGTGAGCCAGCATGGACTTGCCGTTGACGTCGCCGGCGGCATAGACGCCGGGAACATTGGTGCGCATGTGCTCGTCGGTGACGATCGCTCCGCGCTCGGTGAGCATGCCGATGCTCTCAAGTCCGATGCCCTTCGTGAAGGCGCGGCGTCCGATAGAGAGCAGCACCTTGTCCGCTTCGACTGTCTTGGTCTCCCCGTTCTCTTCATAGGAAACACTGTCGGTCCCGACAGAAGTGACCTTGCAGGAGAGGCAGAACTGAACGCCCTTCTTTTGATAATTCTTCATAAGGATGTTGGAGATCTCGGCGTCGGTCGGTCCTGCAATCTTGTTGAGCATCTCGATCACTGTGACCTTGCTTCCGATGCTGTTGAAATAGGCGGCCATTTCAAGCCCGATGACTCCTCCGCCGATGACGACAAGCTTTTCCGGCACGGTGGTCATGTCGAGGATCTCGCGGTTGGTCATGACGAATCCGGACTCAACGCCCTCCTTCACACCGGGGATCGGCGGAACGACTGCGGTAGAGCCGGTGGCGATGATGAGTTTTTTTGCCGCGTAGACGGTGCCGTCCACATTGACGTTGAAGCCCTCGTCGCCCTTGCCTTCGATAACGGCATTACCGTTGAGCACAGTGACGCCGTTGCGCTTCATCTGCATGCCGACGCCGGAGACAAGCTGCTTGACGACCTTGTCCTTGCGCGCAGCGACCTTTGCGTGGTCGATGGAAGCGCCGGTCACGGTCACGCCGTATGGCTCGGCGTGGAGCGCGTGATTATAGTATTTCGCAGAATTGAGGAACGCCTTGGAAGGGATGCAGCCCTCATTGAGGCAGACGCCGCCGAGAGCGCGTTTTTCGGCAACAGCCGTTTTAAGTCCGGCGTGTCCGGCGCGTTCAGCGGCAAGATAACCGGCAGGGCCGCCTCCGAGAACGATAAGATCAAATACTTCCATTGATAAGACCTTGCCTTTCGTGTAATGTTCGTCGGTTATTTGGAAAGGAACAGCGAGAAATTCTCAAGACCGAAGGCTACGTCGCGAAGGAATTTGGATGCAGGCGTGCCGTCGAGAGCGCGGTGATCGTAGGTGAGCGAGAGGCCCATTGCCTGATAGCCCTGGAGCTCTCCGTTGACCATGCGCACACGGGTCATGATGGTGTCCACGCCGAGGATGCCGGTCTGAGGCGGATTGATGACAGGAGTGAAGCTCTCGATGCCGAGGGATCCGACGTTGGATACGGTGAAGGTGGCTCCGGAGAGCAGATCCGGGCTGATGCTGCCGCTCTTGCACATGTTGGCAAGCTCTTTGGCTTCAGCGGATATCTCTGCAAGAGATTTCCTGTTGGCGAAACGGATCGTCGGGACCATAAGGCCGCGCTCGGTATCGACCGCCATGCCGAGGTGTACGTCCTTGAATCTGCGGATGGTCTTGTCATCGAGCATGTTTGCGTTGAGATCGGCATAATTCATGAGGACGCGGGAAACCACGAACAGCACCATGTCGTTGAGGGTGATGTTCGGCAGTCCGAGCTTCTCTGCGTTCGCCTTGAGCTTTGCACGATAGGCCATGATCTCGGCGGCGTCAAAGCTGGTGTTGTGGGTGAGCTGCGGGATGGTGGAGAGCGATGTGGTCATCGACTTGGCGATGGCCTTTCTCATGCCGTTGAACTTGACGTCCTCATATTCGACGGCAGGCTCTGCTGTGGCGGCAGCTGCAGGTGCAGCGGCAGCGGCGGGAGCATTGAGATCGTTGACTCCGGCACGTCCGCCGATCGCCGTTCCGCCGGAGATGCCGGCTGCTGCGGCACCGTCGAACGCGGCTGCGGTCGCGCCGATTCCGCTCTCGATGAGCTTGCGGATATCGCGCTCGATCACGCGTCCGTAAGGACCGGTCGGGGTCGCGAAGTGCGCGTCGATGTGCTTGTTCTCGGCAAGAGCTCTTGCTCTCGGAGAGATCTTTATATCGCCTGTGGATACAGGCTCAGCGGGCGCGGCGTCAGCGGGAGCAGCCTCCGCGGCAGGGGCCGTTTCAGCGGTTGGAGCAGCCTCGGCGGGAGCTTCGGCTCCTTCGAGCACCGGACGAAGAGCGGAGCAGTCCTCCCCCTTCGTTCCCACTGCGCAGACGTTTACCAGGCAGGGCACTTCGTCGCCCTCTTTGAAGAATATTTCGAGGATCTCGCCGCTTTCGGTGGATTCACACTCGAAAGTGGCCTTGTCAGTCTCGTAGCCGAAAAGAATATCGCCTACTTTAACTGTGTCGCCCACTTTTTTGTACCACTTTGTGATGATACAGGTCTCGACCGTTATACCGGCCTTGGGCATAAGGATTCCAGCAGCCATGTGGTAATTACCTCCTATATGAAAGTTTTATTTAGCAATTCCGGGCGTATCCTTTTCAGATAGCCGGGGTATTGGCAAGAAGATATTCCTCCGCCTCGCGGGACCACAGTCCGTTGTTGCGCTCGGTGATCTCGGCAAGCTTTGCGAACTTAGGATCGGTCTCGCCGAGCTTCGCAAAATCGGCGATCGCGACGAGCGGCATGGAGATATGTGTATATATCAGCTTTTTGCCGCCGGGGATGGACGGAAGGTTGAGGGTGGTCTCTCTGGCAGCGTCAAGGCCGCCAATATGAGTAACAAGGATAGCCGGATTGATCTTGCCAGCAGACATCATGTCGAGCGCTTCTCTCATGTCGTCCGTATTGCCGCCGGAGGTGCCGACGATGTGCGTATAGTTGTAATGGACGTTGTAGAAGTTGAACTTTGCGGAGAAGTCCTTCTTGGAGGGGCCGGCAAAGAAGTTCAGGCAGCCGTCGAACGCGAGAATTGCGTCGGCCTGCTCCACCACGGGAGCGACAGGAGCAAACACGAGCACATCGTTGTATCCGGTGCCTCCGGAAAGCGCCATGAGCTCAGCCACGGGGTCACCGCTGCCGGTGTTGACGTAATGCAGCTCAATGCCGTTCTTCTTCGCTTCTTCAACTGAGAGCACGGAAGCGGCACGCTTGAGCCTCGCGTCGTCGATATCAGTGACGACGAGCAGAGACGGTCTGCGGTCGCAGTGGATGATATAGTCGATCGCGGCAAGTCCCATGGGGCCGACGCCGGCGAGGACTGCCATCTTTCCACCCTCGACGATGCCCATATCGTGCTTGTAGACGCCAAGCTTGGTGTGATACATCGCGTGGAAGGTGCCGATAACGCAGGAGAGCGGCTCGGCAAGAGATCCCTTGAAGAAAGCGTCTCCGGAATAAGGCAGCAGGCAGTTCATCTCCATGACCTCGTTCGGGATCAGGACATAGGTCGCGTCGCCGCCGATGTAGCGATAGGAATAACCGGGAGCATTCTGAGAGCCTTTATAGTTGAGGGCCGGCTGGATCGAGACCTTCTGCCCCACCTTGAACTTATCAGCCCACTTTGAACCGACCTTTATCAGCTCTCCACAGAACTCATGGCCGATGATGGTCGGATTCTCGGCGCAGTCGTTCGGAACGCGCTTGTGATCCGCCCCCTGTATCGACGCCTTGTAGGAGGACATGCAGATACTGTCGGATACGACTTTAGCAAGGATCTCGTCTTCGCCCATCTCAGGCAGTTCGAATTCTTCGAGCCTGAGATCGTTTTTGCCATAGATTCGCAGCGCTTTTGTAAGCATAGCAAACTCCTTTTCTCCGGCGGCACGGATATATTTGCCCGGTGACTGACGCCGTCCCCCGCCGGAAGAACGGCTGCACCTGAAAAACATCATGATAAATGCTGTGCGGACAAAACAAATATCACAATTATTTTACAGAAGATCCACTCCGCAGCGCTCAGCCTCTTCAGCTATCGCCTCCGGCACCTGCGCCTCGGTTATCATATGATCGATGTCGTCCATAGTCGCAAATGTGAATGGCAGCATGCCGCCGAGCTTGGAGTTGTCGATCAGCATCACGACGTTGCGCGCCTTGCGGATGACTTCCCTTTTCACAACAGCCTCGGCCTCTCTACCGCAGGTGAATCCGCCCTCAGTGGAATATCCCGAAGCCACGATGAAGGCCGTGTCTATGTTGATCCTTGAGAGCATCTCAATGGCGGCAGAACCGGTGACGGTCAGATTCGACCTGTTGAGAGTACCTCCGCAGAGATTGACGGTTATATTGTTCTTTTTCGCAAGCTCCATCGCGATGTTCGGTCCATTCGTCACGATGCTCGCAGGAATATCTGGGATGACCTTGGCAAGCTCCATCATCGTGCTTCCGGCGTCGATGAAAACCGCGCTGCCTCCGCTGAAGAGCTGGACCGCCTTGCGCGCTATTGTCTCTTTTGCGCTCTTATTTTTTATCGCTCTCAGCTCGTAAGCAGGTTCGTGATCCGCTGTGCTTCCAACGTATTTCGCTCCGCCGCGGACACGGACGATATATCCGTCATGCTCAAGCGTGTCAAGGTCGCGGTGGATTGTCATCAGACTAACCGATGAGAAAAGCGCGGAAAGCTCTTTGACCGTCACTACGCCCTTTCCCTCGATATATTTTCTGATCTCTTCCCGTCTAAGATTATTGATAACCGTCACCCCTTTCTGTTCATAACTAATTATAACATTTTATAACAAACATGTCAAGGGAAACAATTATGTGTTACACCAAACGATCGTCATATGCGGCCTTTACGCCCGAGATCCGCATAATGCGCGACTCTTTCTGAAAGCACCGGCCATTCGCGTACCGTTTTTTCTGAGAACATAGCGTCGTCGATGTTCTCAGTCGCGCTGTTCTCATGTCCGATGAGAGCCCATGTGGAGGTTATCAGGTGCTTGAACTCCTCGCGCGAGAGCGCCTCGCAGATGAAGCGCTGCCTCGGCGAATTGATGTCCTCGCCGCTGATCTGGAAGAGCCCGTGGCTGTCGCAGAGCTTCATCACGCGGAGAAGCTGTTCGAGCGTGTTCCGTGTCGGCATATAGGTTATCGCGTTGAAGCCGAGCCCTGCGAGATAGTCTACCAGCTCGTCGAGGAAGTCGTCCTCGAATTTCTGAGCCTTTTTGTCGCCGGTGACCGAATCTCCAACGTCACCGAGATATGCATAGGCGGATATCGCTCCGACGCTTTTTGTGGCCGCGATAAAGTCCCTGACGTCCGGACACTCGGCGTCGGCGTCAATATAGAAACGCTCGACAAGGTTGCCCTTGAGGGCACCGAGCAGATCGTACTGATAGAACGGATTCGCTTCGTCGCTGAGCATCGACACTATCTTTCCGGAAAGCGGCAGCTTCATCTCGTCAAGCAGAAAATCGACGAGCGCCTTCCCTTTTCCAAAGCGTTCGATCATCTTCGCGGCGACCGCGAAAAGCAGATGCCTCTCGGTTATGCTGCCGTTTTCGGCACATCGTGAGATTGGCGCGACGTCGCTGTCGAAATCGACGGATATTCCATAGGGCGAAAGGATCGCGTTGAGGTTGTCAGTCATCTTGCGGTTGCGGATGTTGCGCTGGTCGCGGTAAGGCTTCAGGAACGCCTCAACCTTCTCGATGTTCTGATGAGGTATGCCGTGCATCGCGACATATATCACTGCGTTCTGATCCGGGTTGTTGAGCCGTCTGTCCGAAAATGGTGTGTTTTTCATCGAGCAGCGCACCTCGCAGCCGACTGTGGCCGCGATGCCGATTATCCTGCCCGCCTCGATGAATTCTCTCGCTCCGGCAACCGAGTCATGATCCATGATGCCCGCCGTGGTCAGCCCGTTTTTCCACGCCAGATATGCCGCCTTGGTCGGAGAATACGGCGAGAAGGAATATATCGTGTGGATGTGGTTGTTGACGTTGCTCGTCCGCTCCGGCGATTCGATGGCTCCGGAATGGTGCAGCTCCATGAGCGCGTTCAGATTCTCAAGTCTTTCTCGAGCGGTAGGAGCGTTCAGACCTTCAAAAAGCTGTTGCTGATCCATAGTAAATCTCCGTTTTTCCTGGATTTTTGATGCATGATATCCCCTGTTTACCCCAAGACAGACCGCCGACGAAGCGTCAGCAGTCTGTTGGGGGTCCGGTAAAAGAACCGGCAATATTCTTATTTGAGCATCTCCTGGCCGCCGGAGACGGGGATCGCCTGACCAGTCTCGTAAATCTGCTCCACGCAATAGAAGATCGCGCGAGCTACGTCGAGCGGGAAGCATCCTCTCTTGAGGGGCACCTTCGCCTCATACGCCTTGCGGACGTCTTCGACCGTCTTCGCTCCGGGCACCTTTCCTGCCTTCAGGAAGTCAACGAAAAGTCCCTTGACCGGATCTGACCACGCCGGACCGTCGAGATAGTTGCCCGGGCAGACAGCGTTGACCTTGATCTTGTATTCGGCAAGCTCGAGAGCGAAACTCTGGGTCAGACCAATTCCGCCGAACTTGGAACCGGCATAGGTGAAGTTCTTCAGACTGCCCTTGAGTCCGGACTTGGAGTTGATCTCGATGACATCTGCGTAATAATCCGGAGCAATGGCATGCTGAAGCTTCATAACTCTGGTGGCATATTTGGTACCGATATAATAAGCTGTGTAGTTGAGCTTTGTCATGAACTCAAAGAATTTTAGATCCATCTCTTCAAGCGAGCCGGACTTGGAAACGCCTGCATTGTTGACATATATGTCAAGTCCACCGAAATTAAGAACGGCACAGTTGACCATCTTCTCCGTGGATTCCTCGCTGGTGACGTCAGCCTTGAAGGGTATCGCGACCTCGTCTCCGACGGTCTCGTTGATGCTTGCAGCAGTCGCAGCAGCGCCGTCATAGTTGAGATCGGCGATGATGAGGTAGCAGCCTACCTTCGCCATCTCCTCCGCTATTCCCTTGCCGAAGCCCTGCGCGGATCCGGTGACTATGGCGATTTTGCTGCTGAGCCGCTTGGAATCAGCAGCGGAGAGGCTCTTCTTACTGCGGTAATTCTCGACCTCCCAGCCGAGGATGAAATCGATGAACTCCTGAGTGAGCTGGTTGGGTCCGCCGAAGCTGTATGAATACTCGGTGACCTTTATCGCGTCGAGGAACATATCTCTGGCGGTCAGCGCCTCTTTTCTGGTGGAGCCGATCGCGACGAAGCCCTCGCCCTCGATGGCGACGATCTTCGGCGCGTATTTATTTGCGGCGACGAATTCGTCGAACCTTGCCTTCACGTCGTCTCCGGCGGTCAGGAACAGCGGACGCGCTTTGCAGTAAACGATGTGATCCGGAGAATAGGCTCTGTCGAACACGCTGAAGGAATCAGCGCTTGCGACGTATTTTTTGACAGTTGCATTTGTGCAGAATACGGCGGCAGCTTTACCCTCCGCGCTGTAAAGCATACGTAGCTGCGGTATGATCTTGCAGACAGCGTTCTCGTCGAACTCGGCCTCACTCATGTCGGGAGCGGTCACCTTTGCGTTTAGCTTATCCATATATCCAGCGAACGTATCGTCGATCTCCTCGACCGTGTCGCCCGCGACGAATATTCCGTGATTCTGGAGCAAGATGACCTTGACCTCTCCGCCATGGGCGTCCATTGCCTTCTTGCAGACACTGGCAAGCACATATCCCGGCTTGGTGAGCGGGATCCAGACAAATCCGTCGCCGAAAAGCTCGCGCGCGATCTTTTCGCCGTCCTTGCCGCAGGTCAGACCGTTGACGACGCAGGGATGAAGGTGAAGGACGTATTTTTGCGGGAACAGCGCGTGAAGTATCGCCTCAACGCTCGGACGCTTCGCATATTCGGTCGGAAGCCTTGCAGCCATCATATCGGCGAGAGCCGCCGCTTCGCGTTCATCGTCGGCGGCAGGATAATCCTTGTCGAGCATCGCGGTGAGCTTGCCCATATCCATCGCGACGAATCCGTCGGCCGTAATGGTCGCGAGCGACGTTCCCGAACCCTTGACATACATAACGCCGTTCTCTTTATATGATGTGTTTCCCCCTCCGGCCAGCACGTAATCCTTATTGGATCCGTATCTGTTGGACATTTCAACCAGTTTTTCAAAGCCATCCATCCGGAATTACCTCCAATTATGTTATAATTTGATAGAGCATAAAACATTTAATAACATCATCTGCTCTATTATATCACATCCATGATATCAACGTCAAGTAAACAAATTGCAAATATGCTGTTATTTCCGTTTTTCAACCACATCATATAGTTTTCTGTCCTTGCCAGATTAACTGCATTTGATATATCTAGCCGCATCCTCGCTCGCTATTGACAATCTTAGGTTTATGAATTATATTTGTATTATCACATCTAGCTGTGCGGGCGTAACGACGGGAGTAATCTGAAAATGGAACGAAAATGCATAGTTTTCACCAAACCGAACACCGCCGAGCTTATTCAGGAGACCTTTTCTCCTGAGCCTGAAGCCGGCGAAGTCCTTGTCCGCACCGTATTCGGCGGCATCAGCCCCGGAACCGAACGTGCAAATATCACCGGTAATCCAAACGTGGCCGGAAGGAACGCTCCGGACATCTCCTTCCCACGTCGGTGCGGCTATTCCACAGCCGGTATCGTAGAGGCTGTAGGAAACGGAGTGACCACCGTCGAGACCGGAGACCGCGTCGTCGCCTTCTGGACAAAGCACAGAAATATACAGACTGTCCCAGAAGCTCAGGTGATCAGGCTTCCGGACGAACGCATCTCGCTCGAAGAGGCGGCGCTGATCTTTATTTCCGTATTCCCTCTTGCCGCAATCAGAAAAACGCGTTTGGAGCTCGGGGAATCCGCACTGGTAATGGGCTGTGGACTGCTAGGGCAGTTTGCCATCCGACTGCTGCGTATCTCCGGAGCCGTGCCTGTGATCGCAGCAGATCCTGTTGACAGCCGCCGAAAAGAAGCTTTGGCGGGTGGCGCCGACTATGCGCTTGATCCCGCTGCGCCAGATTTTGCCGAAACAGTGAAACGCATCACAGGCGGTGGCGCCAATGTCTGTATCGAGGTGACCGGAGTCGGAGCCGGATTGGATGGAGCGCTCGACTGTATGGCAAGATTCGGCCGTGTTTCCCTGCTTGGATGCACCAGAGACAAAAATTTCTCCATAGACTATTACCGAAAAGTCCACTGTCCTGGTATAACGCTGATCGGAGCGCATACGAATGCCCGCCCCTCAGCTGAATCTCACGGAGGTTGGTTCACACACCGCGACGATATCGTATCTGTGATGAAACTGCTCGAGGGCGGAAGGCTAGACATAAAAAGCATGATAGGCGGAGTATATAAGCCGTACGAATGCGCTGAAGTCTATGACCGCATAATCAACGACCGCTCCTTTCCTACTGCAGCAATTTTTGATTGGAGAGATGTTGAATGAAAAAGTTAAGGATAGTTCAGATAGGCACAGAGCATGATCATGCCTCGTGCACCATGGATACGATAAGAGGCCTTCCTGATCTTTTTGAAGTGGTTGGCTACTGCATGCCGGAGGACGATACGGACTGTGTCTTCGAAAGAACCTGGAAAAGCTATTGTGGACTTCCACGTATGACAATCGATCAGATCCTCGCAGACAGGCCTATAGATGCCGCTACCATTGAGACCTCCGACAGCCTGCTTACGAAATATGCTCAGACGGCGCTGGATGCCGGACTAAACGTCGAGATGGATAAGCCCGGGGGCATTGATCAGCCGGATTTTGAACACATGGTAGATACAGCTGAAAAAAAAGGACTTGCACTTCAGCTCGGTTATATGTACCGCTTCAATCCGGCGGTAATTGAGCTATACGAACGTGTGGACCGCGGTGAACTCGGTGACATACTTTATATCAACGCAGAGATGAACTGCTGGCATCGGGCCAGTAAACGCGAATGGCTCGCTGATTATCCGGGCGGTATGATGTATTTTCTCGGATGCCACCTGATCGACGTGATCTACCGTCTGCAGGGAGAACCTCTCGAAGTGATACCCCTGCATGCCTCAAGCGACAAGGACGGCGTAAGTTGCTATGACGTAGCCTTCACTGCTCTGAGATATCCTCACGGTACATCGTTCGCACGCACAACAGCCGTCGAATATGGCGGTGTTCACCGCCGGCAGTTTGTCGTCGTAGGCACAAAGGGTACCTTCGAGATACGTCCTTCGGAGTATCCTTGTCCATCCGGGGAACACACGGAATGCGGACCAATTGCGGACCTGAAGACAGATTTCCGTATATGCCATGATACGGCATGGCACGCTATAGGTGATATTTATTCAACGGCGCCATATAATCGTTACAGTTCAATGCTTAAATCTTTTGTCGCAATGGCGCGCGGCGAAATACACAACCCTTATTCCTCGGCGTACGAGAAGGGACTGCACCGTCTTCTGCTGAAGGCT
>Ga0079305_1003544_pt1 | contig 10402 bp, 12 predicted proteins | sample LMS_cellobiose_e_FD_79183 | JGI IMG/M metagenome (GOLD analysis project Ga0079305, IMG submission 79183) | Rumen-fistulated moose microbial communities from Alaska, USA - LMS_cellobiose_enrichment | ecosystem: Host-associated > Mammals > Digestive system > Stomach > Rumen fluid ... | reverse complement strand
GAGAAAGCCAAGGAATTTGAAAAGATCGTCGTTTCGAAACAGATGTTCGTGATCTGCGAGACCGAGAGGATGCGGTACCCTACTAACGCCATTACGGAACTTCGCCGAAAAATGGTAAGCGAGTGGCTGCCGTCGTCCGGATATCAGCTTGCAGACGCCCCGGAAATCGAAGTGACACATTGGTACTATAAAAACGGTGATGAAACTATAAGTAAGTCCAGATATATCGAGCTGTGGCTGCCGATAGAGAAAGCGTAGTTCAAGTATTTTTGCCGCCGGAGAAATTCGGCGGCAAAAAAGCATATAAAATATTTTGAAAAATCCGAACCGAACTACAAATTTTGCGACTATATACGTAATCCACCATTTGTTGATTTTTTCCACGGCCAAACCACTTCGCGGTTATTTACAACTGCTTTTCGGTATGGTACAATATGATCAGAAAGCGAGGTGCGAATATGTATAATTGTCTTGGAAACAACTTAAAAAAGTTGCGCAAAGCGCGAGGTAATACGCAGGAGGAACTTGCGAGATACTTGGAAATTTCGGTGCAGTCGATCAGCAAATGGGAATGCTGCGACGGTATGCCAGATATCACGCTTCTGCCAAAAATCGCGATCTTCTACGGTGTTACGGTCGACCGTCTGCTTGGCGTTGACGAGGTCGTGCGAACAGAGCGCATCCGGCAGATCACCGAGGAATACAGTAAAATCAGAGAGCGACCGACGCAAGACGGACTGCCTGACGTCGATTATCATCTTGTCGAAGGCATTAATCTTCTGCGCGCCGCTGTGCGCGAACTGCCCGATTGTTGGTTCTTTTATCAATTGCTTGCGTCAGATTTATGGCAGTACGCTTCAAAACTTGAGAACGACGAAAAGACCGCATTTCTTTCCGAAGCGGAAACGCTCTGCCGCTTGATCCTGCAAAACTGCAAGGAAGACCGCTATCGCCATTGCGCGAATGAGATCCTTTGTCTTGTATTGCACGAGCAGGGAAAGCAGGAGGACGCGCTTGCTCTTGCCCGCTCACTGCCCGACGCGACCGGCACCAAAGATTTTATGCTCACCTTTCTGCTTGACGGAGAAGAATTGCAGAGACAGCTTTACGTTTGCTCCGAAATCTATCTGCGCACGCTCTACCGGTGTGTGAAAAAGATAGAAGAGCGGCAGTTCGACACAATACTGTTGAAAACCGAAGAAAATCTTTTCAGACTTCGGGAAATAGATAGGATTTATTTGTAAAGCGCACGCCCAAAGCCCACCTTTGGGCGCTTTTTTTCAAATCCATATTGACGACATCCGGGAAAAATGCTTGTATTTCGGCGGAGAATATGGTAGTACATACAAGCGATACAATATAGGCGAAAGCTATCATATCTAGCGCGGATCACTATGAAAGCATCCATCCAGACAAAACGCCGGAATTTCCGGCGGCAAAAACTTTTCGGCATATTGAACCTTTTCGGTGTTTTCTCCGACTATATAAGTGAAACCGGTTTCAAATCCAAAAGGAAGCGAGGTGATTGTGATGAGTGATTTTGATAGGTTGCTTCAAAAAGAAATTACTGTGCTTGAGCGATTCGTGAAATTTCGGATCGGAAACGCACACGACGCCGACGATGTATTGCAGGAGACTTGCATGGCAGCGTTCAGGAGCTATGACGGACTGAAAGACGAAAGCCTGTTCAAATCATGGCTGCTTGGCATCGCGCGCCACAAGTGTAACGACTATTTCAGAGAAAAAGCAAAATCTTTGGAAATCCCAATTGACGAGTTGCGCGAATCCGTGTTTTCTTACGGCGTGCGGGGTGTAACAACCGTATCCACTGTGCGGGAAACGCTCGATCTGCTCGGTGACAAAGAGAAACAGATACTGTATCTGTATTACTTCAAAGAGCTACCGCAGGACGAGATCGCAAAGCGTCTTTCACTGCCGGTCGGAACTGTCAAAAGCCGCCTTCACAAGGCTAAGCAAAGATTCAAGAAGAAATACCCTTACAAACCGAAAGGAGAAAAACTTATGCTTACTAAAATGCCGAAAACCCTGCCGGAATATACGATCACGCCGTCGGATCAGCTGCCGTTCTCAGTAAAATGGGAGGAGATCATGGGCTGGTTTATTGTGCCGAAAATCGGCGAAAAACTCGAATGGGCAATGTATGATTTTCCAGAAAGAAAACGCACGGAATATATGGTCGAGGAAGCCGTCGCTCGCGCCGAGGTACACGGGATCGAGGGCGTGGAGATTCTTGCGAGGGAATACGAACCCATGGAGAATAACCGGATCGACGGACAGAAATTCAACGAACGCCGTCTGGTGGCGCAGATTACGGACAGCCACTGTCGTATCTTGGCGGAAAGCCACGAAAGCGGCGGAGTAAAACGGTACTATACATTCCTTGACGGCGACGCTTTCCTTGATAATTGGGGGTTCGGTGAAGATAACTGCGGCAACGAGACGCATATCTCGCCTAAGGGTGATATCACCCGAAACGGGAACACCATAACAACGAAGGATAAGCCGTTCCTGCTGGATGTCGTTGGGCGTTATGCCGTTATGATCAACGGGAAAAAGCATGATACGATCTGTGTGATGGACGTGGCGAATTACTGCGGCGAAGGTGTCGTCACGGAGCAGTATTTGAACGTCGAAGGCCGTACGATTCTCTGGCGGCGTTTCAACGTCAACAACTGGAGATTTACCCATTACCAAAAGCTTTGGACGGAAATGTTTCCCGAAAACGAAACTCTGACCGTAAATGGTGAAACCTACGTGCATTGGTACGACTGTATCACCGACTATATTCTGTAATATCTGTAATATACGAGGCGGGGATCACTCCCCGCCTCGCGTGTCTGTTATATTTTAGTTACAGTTTTTTACTAAATTTGATTTTACTTCCTTTCTCAAAAATATGATAGCCGCATTTTAAGTAGCACTTTTGTGCGGGCAAATTATCCTCATCTGTTTGAATGGCAATGGATGAAAACCCTCTTGCCCTTACATATTCTTCTGCATAGTTTACTGCAAAAGTCCCAATTCCTTTATGCTGAAAATCCTTAGCGACAAACAACATAGAGATCCACGCTTCGTTCGAGCTATCAAGTCCGTTGATTTTCATATAAGCTACGGGGACAGCGCCTTTACATATCAGAAAGTGTTTTTCATCTGTATCATTTTCAGAAAGTAATTCTTTCCATTCGTTCATGCTGATGTTATCGGAGTGGAGAATCTCTTTGTTTTGAACAAACAATACCCTCACGAAGTAGGCTTCGTCTTCGGTGGCAGGGATTATTGTCAAGTTGTTTGATACCAGTATCTCGTACATTATTTGACCATTGTTCATAAAACCGTTAAACGGTTCAAACGGTTTTTCCGAGAAGCCGACGGATAATTGAAGATTCCGGCTTGGAGTATTCTCCCGATCAACATAGCATCGAAGCGCGACTGCACCAAGTTCTGCCAAGTGGTCGATTGCTGCGTGAATCATCTGAGAAGCAATACCCTTTCTGCGGTATTCCGGAACGACAAACAAATCACCATAATACCAGAGTCTCGGGTCGTTTTCGTTTCTGACGAAATGAATCCTTCCTATCACATTGCCGTCAGATGCTGTTGCCACAATGCCAAAGCAGTCGTTATCGTTCATGATTTCATCGAAAATATACTGTCTTGAACGGTTTACCCATTGAGGAGCGTCTGTCCTCCATTGCTTTTGAGCAATTTGCCTCACATATTCGTCTGTTAAAAACTTGCTGATTTGAATTGTGATAAGTTTGGGGTGCCGGTTTTGATGCGGCATACTTATAATTCGATTTGAAACCACATTCTCTGTAATATTTTTAATAAAAATAGGCTTTTTATCGTCTGGATCATATTTTCCGCTGTCGTAAAACCCCATAGCCTTCCAAAAGGGTTCACCTGTTACCGGATCAGGGCAAACATACATCTTAGTAGCGCCGTCTTCTTTGAGCTTTTCCTCAATGTGTTTGAAAAATAATCTGCCATACCCACATCTCCGATGCTCCGGTTTAATATAGAATCCCATAACTGTACCCGTATCCCGGCCCGTCCAGCAATCCGTAAATCGTGCCAAGATCAACGGCAAACATGGAGATACCTATCACTTCGCTGCCGCGCAAAACGATTTCAAAATGCATATCCTTTCTTGAGCCTTGAATGTTGACTCTCTTTTTCAGTCCGTCTATGATCTCGTCTTCGGTTGCTTTTTTTCCGTCGTTTGCGTTTACCTCGCGAATAAACGGAAGCCAAACCTCCTTTGCCAGGTCGAACAGTTCTTTGTTGCCCTTTTGTAACTGCACAAATTCAAGTTCTTTCATTTGAATACCTCTTTCATAAAAAATAGATAAAAAATCGCCTCTGATAAAATCAAAGGCGATAATTACATCCGTATGAAAAAGGTACTTAGTCAGCGGACAAAACGGCAATTGACTTTATCAGAATATTATTAGTCATTTTGTCCACCTCACTTTCTTCTTTTTGGTGAAAATATTATAGTATAAGAATTCATAAATGTCAATATAAAAACATAAAAGCAGCAAGAAAAAATAGCTCTTCTTGCTGCTTGTTGTCGTTATACGTAGATAATGGTTTTGTACACGATTTCTTCCGCACGGTTGCGGATGGAATTCATATGTTGAACATATCCAAGCTGATCTCGCCTTTTGAACGCCTCGTCAACACCCTCGTCCTTTGCCATTTGATTCACAAGCTGAGAGAGCATTTCTTCCGCTTGCTCGTTGACGTCGGCGAGATAATCCGGCAGCTTGCCTTCGATTACCAATGCCGTGTATGTAGTCTTTTTGCATTGTTTGAGGCAGCGATGATGCCGCCGGTCTCGCCTGCCGGCTCGGTCGGTGCTTCCGCCTTCGGCAGAGGTGTCCACCGGACACCCGCACCCCCATATTCCGATGGGACGGTGTTCCTCCGGCTCGTCATCCCCGGCGAGATAATAGTAGTCGCCTACCAGTTCATACTTCAGCCCGGTTCTTTCGTCAATTATGTACTTTTCCATTTGTAGTGACCTCCAAATTATTAGTTTTAGATTTCACTGCGATCCATTCGCATCAAACCCGTAACAAACCGCGAGGGGCACCTGCTCTATGGCAAATGTCCCTCGGCGCGCTTTTTTTCGTATCCGCAAGACGTGAAGACGGGGGGACGACAAGGGTGCGCTTTGTCTCTTTACTTTCCTTGTAAGTCTGCTATAATTAAAGCAGCTTCAAGGAAAGGAGCATACGCGTGGATATAGGCAAAACGATCTCGGATTTGAGAAGCGGGAAAAACATGTCTCAACAGACGCTCGCCGATCTTCTGTTCGTGTCAAGAGATCTTGTATCAAAGTGGGAAAACGGAACGAGAACGCCGGATTATCCGACGGTCGAACGCATTGCCGTGATATTCGGCGTGAGCCCCGATACGATCATCGATAAAAACGACGTTATCTTTGAGGAGCTTTCCGAATGCGTCGCCGATATCGGCGGCGTTTCACGCGAAGAACTCACAAAGCTCGTGAACGTTTTTCTCAAAGACGTTAAAGAAAGAAGCGCGGACGTGTTTTTGGAAAGGTATTATCATCTGAAAACGACCGCGGAGATAGCCGCCGAATACCGCATCGGCGAAAACCACGTAAGGAGTATGCTGTCAAAGCTCCGTAAGAGACTGAAAAAACACATAAAGGAGAGCTTGCAATGAACGGGATCGAATTGTTTAACGCCATAACCGGGATCGACGGCGATCTTATAGAAAAAAGCACGGACGTGAACGAACGGAAGAGCCGCTTCGCAAACGGCGGTAAAACCGTGAAGGCGAAACGCATAGCCGTGCGCGCGGCGTCGCTTGTCCTCACTCTCAGCGTGATCTTTGGCGTGAGCGCCGTGATACGCCGTTCAAGCCCGGATACCGAACTGCCGCTTGACGGCTTTTTCACCCTTAAAGTATACGCCCGGGACGTATACATCGACGGCGTGGACGATGAAAAATACGCAAAACGAAGCGAGGCGGAATATATCTTCGGCAGGCCCTCCGCGGACGATCTGAAATACGCCGGACTCTGGATATCGTCAAAAGCCGGCTGCGGGATCGAGCTTAACGAAAACGGCACGTTTGTCTTCTATCTGTTGAAGGACGCGAGCAGTTACAAATACAGGAGCGCCGGATATTTCAGCATTTCCGACGGGAAGATAACGATGTTCCTGCCTGAAGAAGAGTCCGCCGCGATCTGTGAGCTCGGATATTTCGTATCGTATATCAGTATCAAGCCTGAAAACGACGGCGCGATGTCTTTTGTAAAATCAAACGTCGTTCTCGTCTCTGCGGGAATTGAAGACAAAACAAGCACGGACGCCATGGATTTCAGAAACATACCGTGGACGCTCGACGAAGAAAAACTTGAGATCACGTTCGGCGGAAACCGCTCCTTGGCTTTTTGGCGCAAAGATACGCTGACAAGGGAAGACAGGAAATATGATTGGGACAGACTTACAAACACGGTGACTTTTCCAGACTGGCACGGAAAAGACGGCGCTGAATGGACGGGACGTATCGAGAACGGGTATCTTGTGATATCGTCCGGAAATAAAACGCTGTCCTTGTATGATCCGGCGAAGGTGCGGGAAATGAAGAAAGCGACGTTCCCTTTTGAAACGGTCCTGTACGCTTCAGGCGACGATACGCCGTTCGGGATCGTTTTCCGCTCCGACGGAACGTACACGATAGGACGATTCGACGCGGACGTCAACGATTTTTCCGTGAACTACGGCGTTTACGAAGGAATATACGAGCTTGACGAAGCAAGCTCGCTTTCCGATTACGACGGAGCGCAGATGATTTTTTTGGTTCCGACGGATAAATATGAATTCTTACCGCGGGGATCGGCGCTGCGGCGATTCGAGGAACTCTGCGGAGACGGCGAAAAACTGATATATGAAAGAGACGGCGATAACGTCGTGTTGAGAAGCCCGGATCCCGAGATCGGCATCGTACTTTGCCGCAGTCAATACAGCGTCGTCCCGCCGCAGGCGTATTGAGGATCGGCGCAGACCGCTTTCATCGGCAAAAACGGGTCACAGAATGAAAAAAGCACGCTCTCGCGTGCTTTTTGCTTGCTTGATTTACGGAAAAGCGTTTTTAACTCAGCGGTGTTCCTTTTGTTTATCCGGACTTTTCGCTTCGGCCACGCCGAGCTTCAAGGCGGATCCCGGGCAGGAAGAGACGCAGGCGGCGCATCTTATGCATTCGGCGTCGTTCGGATGCTTTGACGGATCGACGCCCATGGGGCAGACCGAAGCGCATTTTCCGCAGGAGACGCACTTGTCCGCGTCACAGCGCATACGTACAAGCGACACGCGGTTGAGAAGCCCGTAAAACGCGCCGAGCGGACAGAGGTATTTGCAGAACGGGCGGATTATGATCGCGCTGAGCACCAGAATGATCAGAAGCACGCTTATCTTGCACGCGAATTCGCCGCCGAGCACGGAAAAAAGCTTTGAGTCGGACAGCGACAGGAGCACGCCGGCGACCGTCCCGGAGGGGCACAGATATTTACAGAAAAACGGCGTGAGCTTGATGAAAAGCGGGAGCGATACCGTGAGGATCAGCACCGCGTATTTCACGAAGCGCAAAGGACGGTCGGCACGGAACCTGTTTCGCTTTTTTACGGGGATCTTGGCGATCAGATCTTGGAGAAGTCCGAACGGGCAGAGAAATCCGCAAATAAGTCTCCCGGCGAGCGCTCCGAAAAACAACAGCATTCCGAGAACGTAATAAGGGAAGCGGAATTTCATCGCTCCGAGAGAATTCTGGAGCGCGCCGATGGGGCAGGCGCCGACAGCTCCGGGACACGAGTAGCAGTTCAGTCCCGGAACGCAAACGCCTTTTGAGGCTCCGTCATACAGTTTACCCGTGAAAAAACCGGAAAAGTGGGCGTTCTGGATCAGCGAGGCGACAGCCTGTATCACATGACGCTTTGAGTTTTTCATATTCGCTCACCCGATACCGACGCATTCAAGGCAGACGCGTATCGCTTTGTAGAAAACGTCGTAATACTGCCCGATCACCGCGCCGACGGCGATCATGAGAGCCGATCCCAAAAGAAGAAGAGCGCTGACGGCAAGCTTTTTCATTCCAGCAGTCCCTCTATTATGCCTTTCCACGTCTCATAATCCTTTGCTCCGATGATCTGAGATTCGATAACGCGCCCGTCGCCGTCCATAAAGAACGTGGTGGGAACGTATGCGCTCATCTGAGCTTCAAGCTCGCTGTTTCCGCGAACGATCGGATACGTAACGCCGGTCGTTGATACGACCTCGCGCACGCTGTCGTCCATTCCCTCAGAATAAAACACTCCGACGACGGCGAGACCGCGGTTTTTATATTCGGAGTACAGCTTTTCGATATCCGGCATTTCTCTGATGCAAGGCCCGCACCACGGCTCAAAAAAGTTGACCATTACAAGCTTTGCGTCTTTAAGATCCGCAGAACCGAACGTTTGCCCGTCGAGCGTTTTTGTATTGAAGATCATCCTGTCTCCGGAGCTTTCCGTTTCAGAGACCGGAATTTTACTTTCCGTACTTATCCGAATGACCTGTCCGGGCTCGCACGACGAAAATAAAAGGAGCGTCGCCGCGAGCAGCACGGTGAATTTTTTCATTGATTTCCCTCCGGTTTCTGCCATGTTTTATCGTTTCAATTATATCAAAGAAAGCACGACGTGTCAAATCTTGCGCAAAGTTACGGTAAGGCGCTTGATTTTCCACGATTTCTATTGTTTTTCGCTTTGACGAGGATTATAATGGTAATATCTGAAAAACATTGATACAGCGGGATCGCTTGTGAAAGAGATCGGGAGACTTCCACGGAAAGGAAAACCATGAAAGAAAAAATAAACGCTTCGCGCATCGCGGCGGCGGTGCCCGCGGCGGTGTTTCTGCTCCTGACTGTTTTCTGCATTGCCGCGGGTCTTGCGGGTATCTCTTTGGAAGGCGGGAGCGGGATAATCGTTGTCGGCTGGAATCTGTGGCCGCTTTTCGCATTCGCTTCGTTTCTGGGCTTTTTGTTCGGCGCGGTCTTATTTATCTCCGTTTTGCCGGGATGCGTTGTCGGAAGCGGAGACGGGCTGCGCGTTCATAACGGCGTACGGCGCATCAAACGCATATCAGTTATATTTTCAGCCGCGGGAGTTTTGCTTTATATCACCGCCTGCGTTTTATCCGCTGCTCTTTCAAATTCGGATCTGTGGATGAATATCACGGCGGCGGGCTGCTTTTTCGCGGTCACAAGTCTGGCGCTCACCGCGATTTTGGCGCTTGTCAGGGATCGGGCGAATATGGAACTTAAACGTTCGAAAGGGAACCGCTGACACACTTTTTGCAGGATGATAAAGAAAACGCACACAAAAAAGAGGATAAGAAAATGGAAAAACTCATATCAGCCGAAGAACTTGAAAACTTCGCATATCTCAACAGCGACGTATGCGGCAGACCGATAAAAGGAGTCGTCGTGTACTTCAACGGATGCGGCACTCAGCCTTTCCAGTGGGAACATACCGAGGCGGGAAAGGCATTCGGCGAGATCGGCATACTTTACGTCATACCTTACAGCAATCCGTGGTCGTGGATGAACAGCCAGGCGGTCTCATACGTTGACGACGTGCTCGACGCGCTGTTTGAAAAATTTTCTCTTCCGGAAGATACGCCCATCGTTTTCTCCGGGCGCAGTATGGGCGGACTTGCCGCACTCGTTTATACCGTTTATTCGAAAAGAAAGCCGTGCGGATGCGCGGTCGATTGCCCTGTCTGCGATCTTCCGCGGGAATTCGAGGACAGAAACGACCTGCGCCGGACGATATACAGCGCGTTTTACAACGAGGACGGAAAGATAGAGGACGCCATGAAAAAGTCGTCGCCGATGCATCTTGCCGAGAAGTATCCCGACGTGCCGTACGTCATATATCACTGCACCGAGGACAAGGCGGTGATCATGGAGAGACATTCCGTTTTGTTCGCCGAAAAGATGAAAAAGCTCGGGAAAAACATAAAGCTCGTCAGAATACCCGGTAAGGGACACTGCGACCTTTCCGAAGAGGACAGGAAGAACTTCCGTGCCGAGCGCGAAAGGATGATCGCGGACGCGAAAAAGCGCGCGTGAGTGGATTCCGCACGTGACCTGCGGGATTTTACCGGATGCGGCTTTGTGAAAAAGACGGGAGCTTTTATTGAATGATCCGGATATGAAAAGCAGACTGATTCTGATTTCATGAATTAGTCAATAGTTAGTAGACACAAAAAAGCATTAAGCTGACAGATCAATTCTGAATTGAACTGGCGGCTTTTTGTTTAGTTTACGAACGGGTCTTATGAAATTAAAGTAGAAAACGGTG
>Ga0079305_1003543_pt1 | contig 10405 bp, 9 predicted proteins | sample LMS_cellobiose_e_FD_79183 | JGI IMG/M metagenome (GOLD analysis project Ga0079305, IMG submission 79183) | Rumen-fistulated moose microbial communities from Alaska, USA - LMS_cellobiose_enrichment | ecosystem: Host-associated > Mammals > Digestive system > Stomach > Rumen fluid ... | reverse complement strand
GACGCCGTTTTCGTATCCCGGGACGCGCCCCGGGAATTCTCCGCGTGAGGCTGCCGTTTCTGAGATGCGGGAGGCTTTACGTAAAGCCCGGAGCGCTGATCGCTTTGACCTATCTTTTCGCGGTCAGCTCCGTTCCCGCCGCTCTCGCGGTCGTCTCCTCCGCCGTTCTGCACGAGGCGGGACATCTGACCGCGGCGCGGATATGTTCGAGAAAGGTGGAGCGCGCCGAGCTTTCCGTCACGGGAGCCGGGATATATCTTGAAGAAAAACTGTCGTCGTATGCTTCCGACGCCTTTATTTCAATATCCGGATGCGCCGTGAACGCCGTTTCGGCGATCGCGTCTTATTTCTTGACGGGAGCGTGCCTTTCCGGGCGCTCGCTCCGCGAATGCGAGGGGCTTATCTTCTTTTTTCTCGCAAGCTCGCTTTTCGCCGCGGTGAATCTCATACCCGTAAGGGGGCTCGACGGCGGAGACGCACTTTTCGCCGTCCTCGCTTTGAAGCTCGATCTTGCGCGGGCGGAAAAAATATCCCGGTCGGTGTCCGCAGTATCCGCTGTCGCATCGGCGGTTTTGTTCATCATCATGATGAGCTTTTTCAGATACAACGTGAGCCTTCTCGTAACGGCGCTGTCGTTTCTCTTCGACACGGTCCCGCTGAAAAAGTGAGTCAAAACTTAAAAGGGCGCGGATACGCCGCGCCCTTTAAGGATCGCTTTTGAAAGTCAGGCGTTGATCGCGTTGATCTTTCTGGTGAACTGGCTCTTCTTTCTTGCCGCCTTGTTCGGATGGATATGTCCCTTTGCAACAGCCTGGTCGATTTTCTTTACCGCCGCCTTATAGGTCGCCATCGCAAGCTCCTTATCGCCGTCGGCGAGAGCCTTTTCATACTTCTTTATAGAGCTCTTCATGGAAGACATGAACATTTTGTTTATGAGGGTCTTCTTGGAAGCGATCTTTACACGCTTTTTCGCGGATTTGATGTTTGCCATAACTACAAGCACCTCCTTCTTGTTGCGCGGCTTTTGCCGCCGAGATTTTCAGCTTTCGCTGAATCAAACTATTCGACTACGTATTTTATCACCGCCGCCGGAAAAAAGCAAGTCTTTTTTCGGAAAATATTTGCGGTTTTTACCAATATTTCCGCTTTCGCGGTATTTTCGCGCTTTCCGGGGCATTATATATAAATAAAAGAAGTCATAAGAGCAAAGGAGAAGTCATGGAAAGACCGAACGTCTGTCCGAGGACCGATCTCGCGTCGGAAGCGAGAGAATTTTTGTCAGGAGATATCCCGGGCGTATACTGCAGTGAAAAGCGCTCCGGTGAGATACGCGTCACGAGAGTAGAGATAAAAAGCGAGGACGCCGCAAAAGCCATCGGAAAAAGCCGCGGGATATACGTCACCGCGGAGACCGGGCGCGTATGGGCGGATCCGTCGCCCGTTTTTGAGGGAAAGGTAAAGGAGCTTGCACTGCTTCTCCGGGAGATCGCGGAAGAAGCGGCTGCCGGCTCGTCGTCGGTACTCGTCGCGGGGCTCGGGAACAGATTCGTCACCGCGGACGCCGTCGGACCGGCTTGCGTGGATCACGTTATCGTGACGCGCCATATAAAAAACACGACGCCCTACGTATATGAAAATCTCGGTCTCTTCGACGTCGCGGCGATCTCTCCCGGAGTTCTCGGTCAGACGGGGATAGAAAGCGCGGATATCGTGAAAAGCGTTGCGAAATCCGTTTCGCCGTCGCTCCTCGTCGTCATAGATTCCCTGGCGGCGCGCAGACCGGACAGGCTTGCGTCTACGGTGCAGATATCCACCGGGGGCATATCTCCGGGCAGCGGCGTGGGGAATCTGAGAAGCGCCATCGACAGTTCTTCCGTGGGCGTTCCGGTGATATCCGTCGGAGTCCCCACCGTGGTGGAGGCGGCTACGCTCATCTATGATATATCATCCGAGCTTTCGGAGACGCCCATCGGATACGAACGGATAAAAAAGCATCTTTCTCAAAACGGACTCGACTATTTCGTGGCGCCGAAGGAATCGGACGCGGTCACCAAAAAGGTCGCAAAGCTCATCGGATACGCGATAAATCTGGCGTTCAACAAGGATCTTGAATATGATGAAATGGTATCGCTCTGCGAATAGCGCCCCCCGCGGACGCTTTTTCCGTCTTTCACGAAAACTCAAAAGGCTGCGTATAGATCTGAAATACGTTATCCTTCCGCGGTTTGCGGGAAGGATGCGCGACGTTCTGCTTTTCGCTTTTATACCGTTTTTCGCGTTCTTCGGCGCTTTGCTTTACCCGAAAGCCGCCGAAGGAGAGATTTCCTCCGGCTCTTCCGTTCTTTCCGCCGCCGCGGAAGTGCTTGAAGAAACCTCCTTTTCATTTTTCGATATGATGCTTTCTCCGCCGAACGCGGACGCGTCTTCTCTTTCCTCCGCCGACGGAATATACACGTCGGCGCGCGCCGCGTTTTTCCGCCGGGAAGAACACGAGCTTCTGTCAGAGGATCCGTCAGGGCTTCTGCTGCTTCTCCCCGAGACCCGCGTCACGCCTCCCGCCGTCCTTCCGCCGGGGTATCTTCCCGTGATGCGCGTCAGCCTCGCCTACAAGACGTTTGATATAATAAACGGCACGGATTACTCCCTTGACATGAAAAAGCTCCTTTCCGAGAAGTATCCGTTCCCCTCCCCGGATCTTTCAAAGCCGCTGGTGCTCATCTTACATACCCACGCGACGGAATCCTTTTACGAGGACGACGAGGCGGTAGCCGCGTTCCGGAGCTTTTCCGGCGGATGCGGAAACGGCGCGTCCGGGCTGTATAAAAATGGCTCGTACGCTCCGCGCTCGTCGGACACGTCGAAAAACATGGTACATATCGGAGATATCTTCGCCGGCGTACTCAGCGCCGGCGGCATCACGGTACTCCACGACAGGACTCTCCACGATCTGAACAATTACGAGGGCGCGTACACTTCGTCACGGGAATCGGCTCAGGCGTATCTGAAAAAGTATCCGTCGATAAAATACGTGCTCGATCTGCACCGTGATTCGCTTATAAAGGACGACGGCACGAAAATGGATCCCTCTTTCGTCCATGACGGAAAAGACACCGCGCAGGTCATGCTCGTTATCGGCTCGGACGCATCGGGATATTATCACCCGTACTGGAAAAAGAACCTATCGCTCGCGCTGAAATACAAATCGTATCTTTTCTCGGAGGATCCTGATCTTGTGCGCCCGATATATCTTCGCACCGGCAGGTTCAATCAGCAGCTTTCCGCCGGTTGTATGCTGCTCGAGATCGGTTCGTGCGGTTCGGTAATAAGCGAGGCGGAGAACGCCGCGGTGCTCGCCGCGAACGCGCTTGTCAAAATGATACTGGAAAACGCGGGTTGACAATCATCTCCCCGGGCGGTATAATAACCGTCGGAAACATCGACGATATTCCGAAACTGTTTTAAGCCGCCCTGACGGCGAATGAGGATTTTATGGCATCATATGAAGAACTTGAAGAAAAGAAGGTCTCGTCTTCTCAGATATACGACGGAAAAATAGTAAAGCTGTTCCGCGACACGGTAACGCTTCCGGACGGGAACCCCGCGTTCCGCGAGGTGATACGCCATCCCGGCGCCGTGTGCGTGGTTCCGATCACCGACGACGGCGACGTTATATGCGTAAGGCAGTTCAGATACCCGTTCTCAAAGGTCACTCTCGAGATACCCGCCGGAAAGCTCGACGGAAAAAACGAGGATCACGCATCCGCCGCAATGAGAGAGCTCCGCGAAGAAACGGGAGCGACGTGCGGAGAGCTCGTTTACATAGGTGAAGCGTGGTCTTCTCCGGCGATCCTCGACGAAGTGCTCTATATGTATTACGCGAAAGGGCTTACGTTCGGCAAAGCCGATCCGGACGAGGACGAGTTCATCACATCGGAGCGTATACCGCTTGAAAAGCTCGTCTCCATGATACTTTCCGGCGAGATTTGCGACGGAAAGACCCAGGTCGCCGTCCTTAAAACGGCTATGCTGCTCAAAGAAAAGAAATAAAGGACAGACCGATAAAAAACGTCCGCGAAAGAAAAGATCTTTCGCGGACTTTCTTTGTCCTCGGCGTATCGTCAGGCGCTGTATCAGAGCTTTACGAGCATTCCCTTTTCACCGGATTCGTAAGCCGCCTTTATGACCTTCTGCACCCAGATCGCGTCGGTCATGGGGACGTTCACGGGAGTTCCGTTAAGGATCGAATCGGAGAAGGACTCGATCTCTCTCGTATACATGTTGCCGAATTCGACGTCGAGCTTGAGCGGTTCGACTTCGTTTCTCGACTGCTGAGCGTCATATCCGCCTTCCTTTGCGATGACAACGGAAACGTTTCCGCCGTCGACCTGTCCGATGGTGCCCTCGGCAAGAGCGCTTCCGCGGGTGCCGTAGAACTCGAGACGGCATTTCGCCGCCGCGTCGGGTATATTGAAGTTGGAATCGACGTAAGCCGTCGCTCCGTTGGAAAGCTTGAGAAGGATGTTGGAGGAGTCGTCTACGTCATAGGAGAACGTCTTAGTCTCGTTTATTCCGAAAACAGCCTCGGTCCTCGATCCGGTCATGTATTCGATAAGGTCGATGCAGTGGATGCCCATGTCGATGAGAGCTCCGCCGCCGGAGAGCTTTTTGTTCTGTCTCCAAGCGCCGGGTATCTCGGGATACCAGCAGGTAAGCTGCGCGCGGCAGGATACGATCTGTCCGAGAGCGCCGTCCTCGATGAGCTTCTTTATCGCCATGTTGTATGCGCCGTAACGCATCATGAAGCCCGTTGCGGTGAGGATACCGGCGTCCTTGCATATCTTTACAAGCTCCTCATCCTCTTCCAGAGTCATTGCGACGGGCTTTTCGACGAGGAGATGCTTTCCCGCCTTGGCGCACGCTATGATCTGATCCCTGTGGCATACCACGGGGGAAGCGATATAAACGCACTCCACTTCGGGATCGTTCACAAGAGCCTCGGTGTTGTCATAAGCTCTTTTCGCATTGTATTTTGCTCTGAGCTTTTCAGCAAATTCCATATTGATCTCCATTACGGCGACCAATTCGGCGTTCTTCGCGAGCATCATTCCAGGAAGAGTTCTTCTGTCGGCGATACCGCCTGCTCCGAGAACGCCCCATTTGACTTTCTTCATTGTCATTACCTTTCCGTTTCGCTTTTTGCGTTTTTATTTAAGATGCTTTGCAAGCACGGTCTTGAGACCGTCTATGCAGCGATTAATGTGTATCTTTTCCCACGACGGATGGAGGAAGAGGCAGACCGTCTCAAAGCGAAGCTTGTGAGCGACGGGGCAGTTCACGTTTGCGTAATCGACCTGCGCCTCATCCGTGTATTCCTTGGAATCAAACGGGAAGTTTGCGCTGCCGAAGCCCTTGTGCTCCACGTAAGCCTTTTCCTTGTAAGCCTCGGGCCACTGGATGCCGTAGCACGGGATCTTCATGGCGAGAAGGTCCTTGAGAATCGTATCCGCCTGACAGTCGAGCTTTGAAAGATCTATGAGGATCGGATACCACCAGTAGCAGTTCTTTCTCTCGGGCGTGTTGAGAGGCAGTTTCTTTATTCCGGGAAGCCCGGTGAACGCCTCGTCGTACATTCTCGCATATTCGAGGCGGCGCGCAAGGTTCCAGCTGTCGAATCTCTTGAGCTCGTTTATGCCGATGATGGACTGCATCTCGGTCATACGGTAGTTGAAGCCGACTCTGTTGTGAATGTAAGGAAGCTTTTCCTCAAGAGCGAGCATGTTCATCCTCGTCTTGACGTCGTATCCGTGATCGCGGAAGCTCCTGCATTCCCAGCCGAGATCCTCGTCGTTCGTAACGACCATCCCGCCTTCACCTCCGGTGGTGAAATGCTTGGACTGGCAGAAAGAGAAGCATCCCACGTCGCCGATCATTCCGCATTTCGTGCCCTTGTATTCGCCGCCGAAGCACTGAGCGCAGTCCTCGATGACCTTGAGTCCGTGCTTCTTTGCGATCTCGAGTATCGGTCCCATGTCAGCCACGGTGCCGTACAGATGTACCACGACGATACCCTTCGTTCTCTTCGTTATAAGCTTTTCGATGCACGCCGGATCGATGGTATGATCCTCGGTAACGTCACAGAATACCGGGATCGCGCCCGCCTGGGCGATGGCAAAAGATGAAGCTATGAATGAATAAGACGGAACTATGACCTCATCGCCGGGGCCTATGCCGAGAGACGATATGGCTATATGGAGAGCCGCCGTGCCGTTGGTACACGAAACGGCTATCTTTGCGCCGATCCACTCAGCCCATTTCTCCTCGAATTCCATTCCTTTTTTGCCGGTCCAGTAGCTGACCTTTCCCGTTCTCAGGGGTTCAAGTACGTCCTCAAAAGTCTCAGGGGCGAACTGCGGCCACATGGGAAATCCTATTTCGGATATCCCGGCGCCGTTCATCGCCATTTCTTCTTTTTTGTTTTCTGCCATTTCAGTAAAGACGGTGCAAACCGTTCCTTTCATAATACTTGCGCAGTCACGGGCGCGTCGAGTCTGCCCCCGTGCCGCGTATCATCGGTTCAATTCTACTATATTCCGACCGAAAAGTCAACCGGTTTTCGAAAATATAAATAAACGTTGTGAAACTCAGATGTATCTTCTGACAAGTCCGCATATTTTTTCAAGGAGCCGTTCTCTTTCGGCTTCTCCGACGTTCCGCCCGGCGTATACCTCCGTCTCGTACAGCTCTGTTATCCCGCGTATACCGTCTATCCCGGCAGCTTCAGCCTTCCGGCTCATCTCTCTCGGAGAATCGGACGGTTTTACGGCTCCGTCAGAGCGCTTTCTGATAAGGTATACGAGCATCGAATAAGCAAAAGGCAGTTTTTCCTCGAAACGGCGCAGGGCCCTGAGTCTGAGGGAAAACTCCGCGTACGTCTTTATGCTCCCCGGCGCGCCCACTCCCGTCTCAAATCCGAGAGACGTGACCTCGTCACGAAAGCTGCGGCGCGCCTCGACAGCCGCGTTTTGCGTACGCTTTCTGTAAGGTCTTGAAAGGAAAGAAGCGATACTCTCAAAAAAGCTCTTCACCGCTTTTATCACGCCGGAAAGCAGATTTTTTCTGTAAAGCACGATGATCGCCGCGACGGCGGCGACGAGCAGCGCGGATATTATCGGAGCGGCGATGTCGAAGCTCCTGTCCGCCTCGTCGAAAAACAGCCAGCTGAGGACGTCGTCGGAGGGCGCCCGCTGTTCCGGCACCGTTTTCGGAACTTTATCCGGCTCGCGGAAGACGGTACGGATTATATTCATCCCCGCATCGGAGGCGGCGTCCGCCAAGGCTCCGAATACAGTCCTGATGATCATGAAGAGCCCCGCGGCGGCGGCTATGCAGACGCACACGAGGATACGGTTGAAGCGGTGAGCGTCCGCGGATATGACGGCGGCGCCTCTCGTCCTTTTATCGAGAAGATTTTTATTTGAAACGAACAGGAACGAAGTGAGGACGATAAAAGCGCAGGCGGCGCATAACGTTTCCGAGCCGCCCGCGAGGCTGAAAACGTACTGCGCGATGAACGTCATCACGTATACGACTATCATGTTCTGCTCCGTGAACGCCTCGAAGGGCAGGAACCACACGGCTATACCGAGGCACATGAGCAGGAAGAAAACGACGGCGGAAACGTACGGAAACACGGACTGCGCGTCGTAAACGCCGTGAAGCCCGATCATAAAGACGCGGTACAGAAGGCGGTCGGTGAAAATTTTCACGCCGACGGAAAGCGCGGCGGCGATTATAACGGGAATGACAGCCGCGCCGAACGAAAATCCGCGGTATTCCCGGTCGAGACTTTTTCTGTAATCGTAATAATTGGGCTCGTTTCCGGTGATCTTTGCGTACAGCGCCTGCATGAAAAAGCCCGTTAAAACGACGGCGGCGGTCAAAGGCACGGAAAGCGCGGCGTATTCCGGAAAGACGGCGCGGGCAAAAGCGAAGACCGCGGGAACGAAAAATATCCCCGCCGCAAAGACTGTCGCCGCTTTGTATACGCGGTCGCGTTTTCTGCTCGCGTCCATGGTGCGCCTCCGTATCGTATTCATCTGCATTATATCAGTATTTTCGGGAAAAATCAACGGGATGCGTTTTTTTAACGCGGAAAGTCTTGAATATTTTCAAATCAAATAGTATCATATCCTCATAACGACCGGAAGGACACATATAAAGCACGAATGAACATACTGAAATACCTCGCGTTCATAAAGACCGTGGAATACGGCAGCTTCACGAAAGCTTCCGAAGCTCTGAATTATTCCCAATCCGCCATAAGCAGAATGATAGGCGACCTTGAAAAAGAATGGGGCGTGGTCCTTCTCGAAAGGTGCAAGGGCGGCGTCGTCCTCACCGGAGACGGATATTCAATGCTTCCTCACGCAAAGGCGGTCTGCGCCGAATACGACAGACTGACTCAGAAAGCCGACGAGCTGAACGGTCTGCGCTCGGGGATCATCAGGATCGGCACGTTCTCCAGCGTCGCCACGCATATACTGCCCCACGTCATAAAGGAATTCCAAAAGGACTATCCGGGCATCGACTATGAGCTGCTTTTGAGCGACTATACCGAGATAGAAGGCTGGCTCGCCGACGGCAGAGTCGACCTGGCGTTCCTCATCTTGCCAACGCGTCCGGAATTCGAAACCATATTCATGATGGACGACTATCTTAAGGTCGTCCTTCCGGAATCCCATCCGCTCGCCGCATACGACCGCGTGCCGATAGAAAAGATATGCGACTATCCGTTCATGCTTCTCGAAAAGGGCGGAAGATCGGAGGTAAAGGATTTTCTCGATTCCCGCGGGATCTCTCCGAAGGTACACTTCACCACCCTCGACGATTACGTGATAACGTCCATGGTGGAAAGCGGGCTCGGCATAAGCATACTGCCGGAGCTGATACTGAAAAGGATGCCGTACCGCGTCGTTGCGAAAGATCTCGACGTTCCGGCTTTCAGAAAAATAGCCGTCGCGCTCAGAAGCACGAGGACGTCCTCGCTCGCGGCGAAAAAGTTCCTCGAATACCTCCTGCCCGACGGCAAAAAGACCGATAAGATAAAAAGATAACAAAAAGATAAAGTAAAACGGCTCGAAAACGCCCCGGTCTTCAGCAAAGATCGACCACGACCGTCTCAGGCGCGTTGTTTATTCTCGGTATACCGCAAAGATTGCCTATGCCGCGGGAAACGACGAGCCTGTTTTCATATACTCCCGACGTATATTTCGGAAAGAGTCCCTGTCCGGGCGAATATATCCCCTGACCGAAAAAACGCCACTGTCCGCCGTGGGCGTGTCCCGAAAAGGTAACGTCTATATCCCGGTCCCTTACGTAAAGCGGATAGTACTCCGGATGATGGCACAGCAGGAGCTTTACGCCGTTTTCTCTTGAAAAAGCGTCAAGGAATGCGATATCCGGGCGCTTTTTTCCGTCGCTTTCCGGTTCGGCTCCGTACGCTGAGGTAAGCCCTCCGATAAGAAAGTCCCCGAAGGAGACGAAAGAATCGTCAAGGATCTCCGTTCCGGTGCTCCTTATCTCGTCCCCGCAGTCTCCGCTCACGCTTTTTTCGTGATTCCCGACGGAAAAGAAGACGGGATACCGCCCGGCAAGCTTTGCGAGGAGCTGAAAACCGTTCTCGTTGGCGGCGCGGTATTCGCCGTATTCGCCGTCGTTCTTTTCAAAGCAGACGCGCGAGAAAAGATCGCCGGGTATGAACACGGCGTCCGGCGCGGCGTTCACACAGGCGTCAAAAACGCTTTCCGGATCCGAGTTATGGAAATCCGCGACGACGGCTATCCGCAGGGGCGATATTTTCTTTTCCGTTTTTATTTTATAATACGAGGTCTTCATTTTTCCTCCGTGGGGACGTGATCTTCTTATATTATATGTTATCCCGCGGAAAAGTTCAATACTTTATCCGCGCCGCCGCTTAAAACACTCAAAAAAGCGGCAAGCAAAAGAAAAAAGATCCGCGCGCGGGATCGGAGGCTCCCTTCTTCGCACGGATCTTTCGGCAGATCTTGATCGCGGTTTTTGTATTTTTGCTCTTTATCTGTTTTTCGCGTTTTCGATGATCGCGGCAAGCTTTGCGCTGACAGCCGCGTCGAGAGATTCCTGACCCGCGACACATCTCGAGTAGGATTCGTCCTCGCTTATCTTTACGCCGAACGCGATCTCGGGTCCGCTGTTCGCCGAATCCTCGAGACTCGACGGAAGCTTGCGATAGCCGGGATAGATGCGGAACGTGTAATCCGGAACGCATCTGCATATCTTATCCTTGCTGTAATCGAGCTCTATAAGAAGAGAAGCGATCTCTCCCGCCTCCTCGGAGGTGAGCTCGTATTCCCTGTCGCCGATCACG
>Ga0079305_1003542_pt1 | contig 10407 bp, 12 predicted proteins | sample LMS_cellobiose_e_FD_79183 | JGI IMG/M metagenome (GOLD analysis project Ga0079305, IMG submission 79183) | Rumen-fistulated moose microbial communities from Alaska, USA - LMS_cellobiose_enrichment | ecosystem: Host-associated > Mammals > Digestive system > Stomach > Rumen fluid ... | reverse complement strand
CGATGGGAAGACAGAGATAGCGCAGACCGCAACGGTAATCCCTGCTACTGGCCACAGTTTCACGAAGACGGAGGCCAAAGCCGCGACCTGCACGGAAGCTGGTAACACAGCCTATTGGACCTGTTCCCACTGCGGCGAGTGTTTCGGCGATGCCAACGGGAATGCGGCGTTGGTCAAGGACAGTTGGGTTATCGACGCTTTGGGCCATAGTTGGGGCAACTGGAATGTGACTTCACCCGCAACAGAAGATCAAGAAGGCGAAGAGACCCGTACTTGCTCTCGCTGTCACCAGACGGAGACGCGACCGATTGAAAAACTACCTATTACTCATAATCTGATCTCCAACGCTAGATTGGACGGAAACATAGTCTACGTCACTATCGATAGATACGTCGGCGGGACACTCCTGGCAGCATTGTATTCCTCCGATGGAAAAATGCTGAATGCAGTCCTGAAAGAGACTAACAGCATAAATCTTGAATACGAGCTGATCTTTGGTGACCTGACAAATTCAGGAATGGTAAAGCTGTTTTATGTGAACTTGGAAGGAATGCAACCTCTATGTGATGCTATTCCTTTGAGTTAGAGAATATCGGCTTTACATGAATGATAGAGAGGGAGGCGTTTTACCTCCCTCTCTCAAATCAACCTCGCATGTCCCTCAATCGCCTTTTCTATCCGCTGCGGCTCAATTCCGATGTAACGCTGCGTGACTGCGGCGGAGCTGTGCTGAAGACAGGGGGACGGTTTCCACGTCCCCTTGACAAACAGCAGGGGAGCGGCGGGCCGGATGGCCTGCCGCTCCCCTGAAACATTATCGTTATTCCTTTTCCATGCCCTCCATGCGCACCGGGATGTAGTGGCGCACGGCGAAAAGCCCCTCGGCCATGATCCGCTCCGCCACGGACTTTTCCTCCATGATGGCGTCGGAGAGGGGCCGGTCGAAGAAAAGCATCCCCTCCGGGGCGGGGAGCTCCAACACCCGGTCATATTTCCCGTCCAGAACGTGGCGGAAGCCCTCCGCCTCGCCCTCCTCCCGGAATTTCAGCAGGGCCAGGAAGGGGCCCTTGGCCCAGTCCTCCGGCTTCAGCTTCCAGTAGATGCAGTAGTCGTCGCCGCCCTTGGCATAGATGTCCTCCGGGCAGTCAAAGCCCCGAACCCGGTGCTCCGCGTCGAAAAAGAGCTCCACGGCGGGGTGATAGCCGAAGCCGTCAATCTCCGTGTATTTCAGCCGCCGGGGGTTCACCAGCGCCCGCTCCTGCCCCAGGCTGTCCCTCAGGGATTCCGGCGGGGGCGTCACCTCCTCCACCGGCACGGGGGGCGCGGGGCGCGGCCCCACGAGGGCCTCCATGCGCTCCCCCGCGATGGTCACCTGGGCGAGAAAATCCTCCCGCCCCCGCAGGGGGTTCCAAATCGGGCGGCGCAGGGAGTCAAAGAGATTCTGCCAAAAATCTTTGGCCCGCCCCTGGGGGTTGGGGGGGAGCAGACCGGCGGGGAAGCCCGCGGCCTCCTTCTCCTCGTAGTCCCGGATATACCCGACCCAGCGGGTCAGGGCGGCGATGGCCCCCTCCGAATCCCCCCGGCGCAGGCAGTCGTCCGCCCGCAGGCTTTCGATGCTCAGCAGCCAGTCGGTGAGGGCCCCGTCATCGTTTTTCATGCCCCGGAGGATGATGCCCTCCGCCGCGTCCCAGGCCTCCGGCGTGTCCCCGCCCATGAGGTCCCCCAGGAGGGTCATGACGTCATGCTGCAGCACCTTTCGCTTCTGCTCCCGCAGCTCCTCCCCCTCCAGGAGGCGCAGCAGCAGCCGTTCCCGGTTGGGGGAGGCTTCCGCCGCCCGCCGGGCCTCCTCCCGCTTGCCCGCCAGCAGCAGGACGTCGAAGAGCATGTCCCCCGCCACGGTGTAGTCCGGGCAGTCCTCGCAGAGGGCGGCGAGGTGCTCCTCCGCCTTTCGCAGCAGCCTCCGCCGCTTTCCTTCGTCCTTCTCCTCAGCGGCGAGGATGTATTCCCGGCAGCCCCGCCGGTAGCGGAAGACCCGGTCCCTCGGGAACTCCGCCAGCGCCTCCTCGAGGATTCGGAGGGAGGCGTACTTATCCGCCGAAAACTCCGCCTTTTGCCATTTTTCCTCCCATTCGCCCCGGCGCCCCTCGTTTTTCAGGAGCTGGTCCGTGCTGACGCGGAAGAGGTTCGCCAGGGGGACGATGGAGCCCAGCTCCGGGATGGCCTTTCCGTTCTCCCACTTGCTCACCGCCTGGGGGGAGACCCCAATCTGCCCGGCCACCGCCTCCTGGGAGAGGCCGCAGCTCTCCCGCAGCTCCCGCAGCCGCTCCCCCAGCTTGTCCAGATTGTCCATCGTGTGCGCCTCCTTCGTTTGCTTGTTGCCTTCATTGTAGAGGAAGGGGACGCCCCCCGTCAATCCTACGGGGAGAGGGACTTTCTCAACCGGGGGTTGAGACCGTGCCCTCCCGATAACGGCACCTGCCGGCAATATCGGTAATGCTCCCGGCCATATCCGCGTCGATGCCCACGGCGCGGGAGCCGAGGCCTGCGGGAACCGCCGCGCCCTCTCCCACGTTCAGGCGCAGGAGGCGGATGCTTTCATGCTCCCGCGCCAGCTTCTCGAAGGGGAAGCGAATGATGGTCGGCGTGTTGAAGCCCACGCCCAGCTCCGCCAGCACCAGCTTTTTATCCTGTGCCTCCGACAAAAAATCGGCGAATCGGCGCTCGGAGGCATGCCAGGCCGCGTCCTCCACAAAATGGTCGTCCACCCGCAGGTTCATCGCCATGTCGCCGCCGCAGACGGGGCATTTCGGCACCATGCCCGTGGGTATTCTGCCCTTTCGCCGCGCCGCGTCCATCTCCCGGAACAGCGGCACCGCGTCATAGGTCTTCGGGTGGCAGCCGCGCTTGCACTGGATGAGGCTGTAGCTGCCCTGGACGGCAAAAACCTGCTCCGTGGGCAGCCCCGCCTTTTCAAACTGCGCATCGGCGTTGGTGGTGAGCAGGAACAGCTTTTTGCCCGCCAAGGCGTTCAGCAGCGTCCTGTGCAGGGGCGTCACGTCCAGGTCCGCCCCCGCCGTCAGCGCCAGCCTGGACCAAAAGCCCCATTTGGACTCCTCGTCCGGGAAGGGGTAGAAGCCGGCGGAATACATATCCCGCATATAGGGGCCCCTGCCGTAGATTTCCTGAAATTCCCCGAAGTGCTCTTCAAAGAACCTGCCGCCATACTCTGCCCCCGCCGCGGCGCTCATGCCCGCCCCTGCGCCCAGCAGCACGTATTCCGCGCCCTGAATCAGCTCCGCCGCCCGGGCAATCTGTTCCTCATAGGGCGTGTCCTGCAGGATATAGTCCCGGGCGGGCGTGCCGGAGAGGAAGGCATCAAAGGTGATTTTGTCTGCTTTGCTTTGGAATAACATGGGTGTCTCCTTGTTTATTCATACCTTTACCACGATTTTCCCGTCCGCCTTGCCGCCGTCCAGCGCGAGGCAGGCTTCCCGGATGCGGCTGAAATCATAACACGCGCCGATGGCGGGTTCAAGGCGGTGCTCCCGGAGGAAGGCGAAAATATCCGCCACGGCCGCCCGCGTCGGGTAGTTGCTGAAGAAGCCCGTGAGATAAACCCCGTTGGGGATTTCCTTGATGGGGTCAAAGCCGTTCAGCGCGAATACGCCGCCCAGGATGCCGGTGCAGCATACGACGCCGCCGTGCTCCACCGTGCGGAGCGTGTCCCGCAGGAGCTTCGGCCCCACAAGGTCCAGGGCCTTCGTGACGCCCCGCAGCCTGCCCGCCAGCGCGCCGTCGTCCAGCACCGCCTCGTCCGCCCCCGCCAGCAGGGGCAGCTTGCTTTCCCGGTGCGTGGTGGCGATGACCCGGCAGCCGAGGGCCCCGGCGAGCTGGAGAGCGGCATAGCCCAGCGTGCAGGTCGCGCCGCGAAGGAGCAGCGTATCGCCGCTTTTGAGCTTCAGGCACTCAAACAGCGAGCCCCACGCCGTGTAGTATGTCTCCGGCACGGCGGCGAGCCGCTCCCACGGCAAATCGCTTTCCACCGGGAACACATGGGACTCGGGCAGCAGCGCATATTCGGCATAGCTCCCGTGGAAGCTCCGCCCCATGCCGCCCATCATGGCGATGACCTTCTGCCCCACGGCAAGGTCGGTGTCCGATGCGTCCGCAACCTCCCCGGCACATTCGATGCCGGGAATGATGGGCTTCTGGATGTAGTCCTCCTCAATTTCAGAGAGACGCAGAATCTTTTCCGAGTGGTTCATGCCGAAGGCTTTGACCTTCACCAGCACCCAGCCGGGCCTCACCCCCGGGCGCTCCACCTCCGTCAGAGCCACCTGCCCGGCGGGGGTAACCTTATCCAGCAATACCGCTTTCATGCGCATCCTCCTTGATTTCCTTCCAGCACTGCGGGTCGGGGGCATAGAAGCTGCCCTTCGTGCCCTTCGCTACGGCGGGGCAGCCCCGGCACCAGGGCCCCAGCTCGCACCCGGCGCACTTTTCAAACCTGTCGTACCGGCGGTAACGCTCCATCTCGCACACCCACAGGTCCGCGAGCCTGTCCTCGAAAACGCTGCCCACCCCGCTGTCCGCCACACGGCGGCAGGCATACACCGTGCCGTCCGGCGTGATGGTCAAGTGGCAGTTGCCGCAGTTGCAGCCGCCGTAAATCATGCCCTCCTCCGCGTCGGGGGGGATTCGGAAGGCCCCGGTCTCATATTCGTAGAGCGTCCAGAGGTGGTCCTTTTTGCTGAAATAGGTCTCGCAGCCCTCCGCCTCGTACTCCCGGAACTTTTTGTCGCAGACCGCCAGCAGCTCGCGGTATTCCTGCGCCGTCATGCCCGCGTCCACCTCGCCCCCCGTCGGCACATAGCGGGCGAAGGCGAACACGTTTGCCCCCGCCCGGACCGCCGCGTCGATGATGCCCGGCACCTCCATCCGGTTCGTCCCGGAGACCGTCGTCATGATGACGCTGCGGATGCCCGCGCGGTTGAGGCAGCCAATCTTTTCCAGCGTGCAGTCGAAGGAGCCGGGCTTGCGGAACCAGTCGTGGGTCTCCCGCAGGCCGTCCAGCGAGAGCTGGTACTTCTGGCAGCCGTACCACCGGAGCTCACGGCAGACCTGGTCGTTCAGGTGGAAGGGGTTGCCCAGGATTGCGAAGGGGATGTCCTTCGACTTGAGCAAATCCAGCAGCCGCCAGAAATCGGGGTGGAGGATGGGGTCGCCCCCCGTGAGGTAGAAGTAGGGCGCCCGGTCATAGACCCTGCAAAAGTCCTCGCAGTTGGCCACAACCTCCTGCATCTGCGCCCAGGTCATGCTCTTGAGCTCCTCGCAGCCTTTGCCGGAGAAGATGTAGCAGTGCTTGCACCGCTGGTCGCATTCGTCCGTGACGTGCCATTGGAAGGCGAAGAATTCTTTCATGGTGTTCACCTTTTTTTCAAGCGAAAGCTTCGCGTTTTTTCGGGAGCATCCCCGACAGGCGGCGCCTGTCGGGGATTGGTTCACCTGCTCACTTGTCGGCAGCGCCGCAGGCGGCGGGCTTGTCGGCAGCGCCGCAGGCGGCGGGCTTATCCGCAGCGCCGCAGGCGGATGCGGGGGAATAGAGCTTTGCCCAACCGGCGAGCTTGCTGAGTCCCATGATAAGTACCTCCTCAAAATATGCTTGAGCCTTGCTCTGACTGCACCATAACATGGGGAGGCGGCCGGGACAAGTACGCATTTTTTTGTTAGTTGGTTACAAATAAGTAACCGTCTTGCGGGAGAAGGGCAGCTTCGTTATAATTGTAATGCAGCATCCAAATCTGATGTAATGGAGGGCACCGTTATGCTGACGAAGGACGAATTGCCGGATTGCCCGGTGCAGACCACCGTTCAACTGATTGGCAGCAAGTGGAAGCTGCTGATTATCCGAAACCTGCTGCAGCGGCCCTGGCGCTTCAACGAGCTCCACAAAAGTCTCGCGGGCATCAGTCAGAAGGTGCTGACGGATTCCCTGCGCTCCATGGAGGAGGACGGCATCATCACGCGCACGGTCTACCCCGAGGTTCCGCCGCGGGTGGAGTATGCGCTTTCCCCGCTGGGGGAATCCATGCGCCCGATCATCAAGGCGATGGAGGCGTGGGGGACGGAATACAAGAAAACGGCGGAGTGACGGCTTTGCCCCGCTAGTCGTCAATCCACAGACAGTATTTTTCGTCATACTCATACACCGCCGGGGCGCGGGCCCCTTTCCGGGCTGGCTGGGCCCCGGCGCGCTCCAGGCGCTCCTTCTCGTCCCGGGCCAGCATGGCCGAGTAGTAGCCCTCCTGGGTGACGGGGGCGTTGAACAGCGCCGCCAGGAGATAGGCCCGGATGTTCCGAATCTCCGTGGGGTGGCTGTCCATGGCGTCGATGATGTAGTCCAGATGGAACAAATCCAGCTTTCCCAGCCGCTCCCGCACCTCCGCCATCGGCCGCTCCGCCCCCGCGATGCGCAGGGTGGGGGCCCGGGTGGCCGCCGCCTCCAGGGCCAGCTCCGCCAGCTCCAGCCGCCGGGCATCCCTGCTCTCCTGCCCCTCCCGAAGCAGCTCGATTTCCAGATTCTCCCGCATATCCTCCAATAAATCCTGTAATTGCCTGTCTCCATCCTCATCTTCATCCCCATCCGGGGGGTAGATGGATGGAGATTTTTTAGAATATTCTTTTTTTTCTTCTTTCTTTTTATTTGGAGTTTTGATTAGTGCCGGATTTTCCGTGGCCGGATTTTCCGTCGTCGGATTATCCGTTGCCGGGTTTTCCGTCGTCGGTTTTTCAAATACCTCGTAGGCGCTGCGGGCAAATTGGCCACCGGGACCGCAGGGCTGTCTCCGGCGGACATAGCCCGCCGCCTCCAGCTCCCGCAGGGCCGAGCGCACCGCGTCCGTCCCCTCCCGGCACAGAGTGGCCAGGCCCCGCACGTTGAAGCTCCAGCTGTCCGGGAGACTCAGCATCAGCCCCAGCAGCCCCCTGGCCTTCAGGGAGAGGCGGCGGTCCTGCAGCAGCTCGTTGGAGAGGGTGGTGAAGTTTCCGCTTTTCCGTTCCCGATGTATGGTCATGTTCTCAAACCTCCTCAGCGCAGCCGTTCCACGGCCCGGCGCCACATGCGGCCCACGCTCCGGCGGTCCACCCCCCGCATCCGGGCCACCGCCTCCTGCGTCCAGCCCTCGTAGATGAGCTGCCCGATGAGCTCCCGCTGCCCGGGGGTGAGGGCCCTCACCTTCGCCGCCAGCTCCTCCCCCAGCTCCTCCGTCCAGCCGAGGGCCGTCTGCTCCTCCAGCGTCACCGTGAGGGCGGCGGGGTAGGCCAGCATCAGGGCCCGGTCCGCCTCCGCCTCCCCGGAGGGGCTGAGGGGCTGGGTGTGGCTGCGGTAGCGGCGCTCGCTGAGGAACTCCGCCCGGTCATATTCCGCCATGGCCCGTATCTGCTCCCGGCTCATCCCCGCCCGGCGGTACTGCTCCGCCTGCCGCTGCTGGCGGCGCTGAAATTCATTTTTCTCCGCTGCGTTCATCCACATGGTGTCCTCCTGAAAACAAAAAAAGCCTGACCCCCGGCAGACGCATTCCGCGTCTGTCGGAGATCAGGCGACGCTTGGGAAGTCAGGCCCCGACCTTAATCGGGGCCCCTCCGTGGTACAGACCTGAATCGGTTATTCAGAAATCAGTCAATCAGAAAAAATAAGCCGTCCTCGCCGGGCGGGCAAGGGTTCTACCCCACCCGGCGGAAGGAGAGAGGGGGGAAGGTGACCTCCTCCCCGCAGTTCTGGCACTTCATCCGGCAGGCCCCGTGCTCCCCCCGGTACAGCAGCTCGATCTTGTGGTCGCAGAAGGGGCAGATGCGGGCCACGGTGTACTGGCCCAGCCGCTGCTTTTTGATGGTCTCCTGCTCCGCCGCCGCCCGGGCATAGCGGGCGGGGTCCAGCTCTTTCACGTTCACTTTCGGCATGGCAAAAATCCTTTCCTAGAAGATGTCCAGCGCCGCCCCCGGGTCCCGCCGCTCGTCGGCCGCCAGCAGCCCCAGGGCGCGCATGCGCCGGGCCAGGGCCGCCTGGGAGACCCCCATCCGGGCCGCCACGGCGCGGAAGCGGCGGCAGCCCTCCGGATCCAGCAGGGGATTGAGGCGGGTGAGCCCCCCGGGGATGCCGGCGCGGCGGAGGTTCCGCCGGAGAAGTGCCTCCGGCATCAGCAGCAGGGCGGCCAGGGCGTCGGCCCGCCGCTCCTCCCGGGCCAGGGCCGGCGCCCGGAGACAGAGAAGCTGGTGCCCCACCTCGTGCATGAGGGTGAAGGCCAGCCGCCCCGGGGCGGTCCCGGGCAGGCGCAGCCGCTCCTCCAGCAAAACGGTGGCCCCGTCCAGCGCCCGGGCATGGAGCAGCCCGTCCGCCCCCGGCAGGAGCAGGCACACCGGCCCCGGGGCGGTGAGGCCGAGAATGTCTCCGCCGGGGGAGAGGCGGCAGAACTCCACCTTCAGGCCCAGCACCCGCTCCGCAAGCAGAAAGGCATCCACCCGGTCCGGCAGGGCCGCCGCCTCCGGCAGGCCCCCATAGGCCTCCAGCACCTCATGGGCGATGTCCTCCTCCAAACTCACGGTGACGCCCCCTTTTCTCTTGCTGCGTATAGAATACCACCCGAGATACGGGCTGTAAACTGCGCAAATGCGCCCCTGATACGGGTGATTTTTCTTGACAAGCCCCCGGGAGGGGGTGTATACTGCCCGTGAAAGAAAAGGGAAGAGGGGAGCCCATATGTCCGCATTCAGGGGAAAGACCGTTTCCATCGCCCGGGCCCGGGGGGCGGGGTATGATGCCGCCCGTGCCCAGGGGGACAATACCGTGGGGCGGGCGCTGTCGGCCCACCGCCGGGCCGCCGGGCTGAGCCAGGGGGCCTTTGCCGCCCTGCTGGTCGAGCTGGGGGTGAACATCGGCCTCCGGGGCTATGCCAAGTGGGAAACGGGGGAGACGGTGCCCAATGCCTATCAGCTCCTGGCGGCGGCCCGGGCCCTGGGGATGGAGTCCCTGGCCGCCTTCTCCGCCGACGGGCCGGAGCTGGATGCCGAGGGGCTGCGCCGCCTGCGGGAATATAAGGAAGACCTCATCGCCTCCGGGCGCTACCGCCCCGCCCCCGCCCCCCGGCGGGAGGAGGAATGGGTGGAGCTGCCCTTCAGCCGCCTGCGGCCCTCCGCCGGGCCGGGCAAGCTGCTGGAGGAGGAGGAATTCGAGCTGCGCCGCTTCCCCGCCGGGGCCGTGCCTCCCGGGGCGGATTTTGCCCTTCAGGCGGATGGGAACAGCATGGAGCCGGTCTATGCCGACGGGCAGCTCTTGTGGGTCCAGCGGTGCTCCTCCCTGCGCCCCGGGGAGGTGGGCCTCCTGCGCTACGACGGGCAGAGCTATGTGAAGCTCTATGGGGAGCAGAGCCCGGAGGAGGACAAGCTGCCCCTCTTCACGGATGCCGAGGGCCGGGTCTATCCCCAGAGCGTGCTGCGCTCCTATAACCCCGCCTATGCCCCCATCCCCGTGGACCCGGAGAAGGATTTTGCGGTGCTGGGCCGCGTTCTGAGGTGATGACGATGGATTTCATTTTTGCGGATATGGACAGCGCGGCCATGGAGTACCTGGAGGAGCTGCGGCAGGAGCGGGGCTGGACCCTGGACAGCCTGGCGAAAAAGTGCGGCATCAGTCCCTCCACCCTCCGCTCGGCCCGGAAGCGGGGCAGCCACCTGTCCCTCAGCTCGGTGAAATCCCTCTGCGACGCTTTCGGCATCCCCATGTCGGAATTCGTGGAAACGGTGGAAAAGCGGGCCCCCTTTTTGTAAATTGTGAACAATCAAATGCCCGTGTCCGATTCTCCCTTGGGGGAATCGGACAAAGTTTTTTCCGGGGAAGCAAATGAGGGTGGCTTTTTGCGGGAATACGGTATAAAATAGTATATCTGAAAGTGTAGGCTGGCGCGGGTTGGGGCCGTTTATTTTCGCGCCACCGGTGGCATGGTTGAAATTTGCAAGTCCCTGCCAGGGGTTGTTTCGCTCGCAGCGGCTCGCGACCTTCTTTCTCAGCGATGAGAAAGAAGGCAAAGAATCGCTGGGGAACCTTCCGCAACGGTTCCCCAGACCCCTCCGTGGCGGCCACGGGAAACCCTGGGTTTCCCTTTGGATTCCCTTCCGCGCTCTACCTGCAATTGATAGTTTGTGCGCCGATGCAGCCCCCTACCTGAAACAAAGGGGCTTTCTGCGCGCAGCCCCGATTCCTCGCCCCTTGCTTTGCTTTCGGCTTCAATTTTTTGAGCAGCAGGGGGGTCCACGGTGGGGGCAAGGCCCCCCCTGGTCGTCGGGGAGGGTTTCCAAAGGGAACCGCCTCGAAATAGGTTCCCTTTGGCGGTTTTCTTTCCCCCTTTTCTTTGT
>Ga0079305_1003539_pt1 | contig 10425 bp, 6 predicted proteins | sample LMS_cellobiose_e_FD_79183 | JGI IMG/M metagenome (GOLD analysis project Ga0079305, IMG submission 79183) | Rumen-fistulated moose microbial communities from Alaska, USA - LMS_cellobiose_enrichment | ecosystem: Host-associated > Mammals > Digestive system > Stomach > Rumen fluid ... | reverse complement strand
CGTCTACTGCGCGGACTGCGGGAAAAAGCTGTGGTATCACACCAGCACCACCAATAAGGATATCCACTTTTTCTCCTGTTCAAACTACGAAAAGGACTATCGCGGCACCTGCAAGACCCGCCATTATATCCGCGCCGACGCGCTCTACACCATCGTGACGATGGAGCTGCGGCGGCTCGCGGACTATCTGCGGGACGACGAGGACCGTTTCGCCGAGATCTTAGCGCGAAAGAGCGATAAGGAGTATCAGACGGCTCACAAACAGACGACCGGGGAGCTGACCAAAGCGACCAAGCGGCTGGAGCTGATCCCGAAGCTCTTGAAGCAGCTCTACGAGAACAACCTGAGCGAAAAGGTCTCGGACGAGGATTTTATGATCCTCTCCCGCGAGTACAACGAGGAGCGCGGACGGCTGAAGGAGCGGATCATCGTTTTGCAGGAAAAGCTGAAGGACCTTGACAACCGCCGCTATGAGCGGGACAAGTTCGTCCGCGCGATCCGTCGGTTCATGGAAATGAAGATGCTGACGAAGAATCTTCTGACCGAGCTGATCGACCGGATCGAGGTGCACGAGACCGAGGGCGTTGGCAAAAACCGCACCCAGCGCGTGGTGATCTACTACCGCTTCGTCGGTTATCTCGATATCCCGGACGAGCAGACCCGCTTTTCGGAGGACACGCGTCAGGGCGTTTCGGTGGAGTATATCTCCTGCGCGCCGATCAAGGTGCACTACGGCGACGACGGAGAAGAAACCGAGGAAGGAGGATAAAAAAATCGGAGCAGGAAAACCTGCTCCGGTACATAAGATCAAATCACTCGACCCTAAGGACGTTATACTTGTTTCTCTTGAGGAAATAACCGTATGCGGCGGCGGAAACGACGCTGTCAAAGGCGTTACCGATACCGAACATCAAAGCGATGCCGAGGAGGGTCGGCGTCCATACGCCGGTGAGATACAGAACGAAGAACGTTCCGTAATAGACCGTGTTGGTGACGACCGATTCGAACAGCATATAGTTCGTTTTCCCTCTGCCGTAAAAGGTGCAGTCAAACACGTTCTGAAAGGCGTAAAGGACGTAAAAGCCGAACAGGACCATCACCAGTTCAAACAGCTTGTCCACGTCGGAATAGCCGAGAACGTATTGCATAAACGGCTTGTAGGTCGGGATCAATACCGCCCACAGCACGCAGATGATCGCGGTGATGGAAAAATAGCCGAGGGAATTGCGTTCAACCGCTTTTTCGTCGGTGGCGGTCTCCTGCTTGATCAATTCGCCGAGCTGGATCACCGGCAGGAGCATCCAGCCCCAGATGAAATTGTTGGCGACCCAGTAAGTCCCTTGTTCGCCCACCATGTTGACCATGCGCGACACCATCAGCATATAGGCGATATTGCGCACGAAGGATTCCAGCCCCGATATGCCGCCGATCTTTGCAAAATCCTTTGCCCATGCAAACGAGAGCTTTCCGCGGCTGAAAACGCGGCAGCCCTGCTTTGCAAGGATCAGGATCGCGGTTATGAACAGCAAGGCGTTCACGATGATATTGGAAACGCCGATGCCGTTCACGCCGAGGTTCAGCGATACGGGCAGGGTAGACACGAGGAACGTGTCCGAGACGACGCAAAGGACGAGCTTCACGCCGGTCAGGATGTAGACGAAACGGTCTTTGCCGAGGGTGATGAGCGCCACGGAAACGAAGCTGAACAGGATCCCGAAGACGTTGGCGACCGCCTCGATGCGGATATAGGCGGCGGATTCCCCGATGATATCTGGCGAGGTCGCCATAGCCGAAAGCAGCGGCTCCGCGAAGATCAGTATCATCGCCGACAGCGCCGAATAAACGCCGAGGGAGATCAAAAGCCCGGTCTTGATACGGTTGGTAAATTCCTTTTTATCAGAAACGACCTTCCCGATGAAGAAAAACAACGGCAGGATGATCGCCTCGTTCACGATCTCATAGATCAGATTGACCCAACTGAGCTGACCCGCGATGGAGTAAGACCATTCGCCGGGGAGCTGACCGAGGAAAAAGGTGCGAAGCGTCGTATAGATCGCAGGACAAAGCCCGAGAACGAGCAGCGCCAGATACAGCCGCAAATTTATCCTCTTGAGTGATTTGATAACCTTGTTCATGTTTGATCGCCTTTCACATTCGCTATTATGCAAATGATATCACAAAACAAATGAAAAAGCAAAAAAATACGAGTGGTCATAACTCGAATCCGTTATGACCACTCTAAATGGTTGCGGGGATGGGATTTGAACCACATGACCTCCGGGTTATGAGCCCGACGAGCTACCGAACTGCTCTACCCCGCGATATATATGGTGCCGGAAACCGGGCTTGAACCGGTACGGGATTTAAGTCCCACGGGATTTTAAGTCCCGGGCGTCTGCCAATTCCGCCATTCCGGCACGTCAGCCTTAAAAAGCTGCCGAAGCAGGCTTCCTCACTGCTTTTCGTATTATATCACCCGGAACGGCGTTTGTCAATATCGAATTTGAAGAAATCCGAAAAAATTTGATCGGATCATTCCTCCGCGTCCTCGGCGAGCTCCTGAAGAAGCTTGAGAGTGTCGGGCGAGGAGAGAAGCGGAAGCGGTTCACCGGACTGTCTTGTGCCGAGAAAGTCTCCGGGACCGCGCGTTTCCATATCGTACTGCGCCAGACGGAAGCCGTCGCTCTCATTTTTCATCATGCCGAGCCGTTTTGAGGATGAGCCTTTTCCCGGTGTCACAAGCACGCAGTAGGATTGAGCCTTGCCGCGCCCGACTCTGCCGCGAAGCTGATGGAGCTGTGCAAGCCCGAAGCGCTCCGCGTTTTTTATGATGATCAGAGTGGCTTCCGGAACGTCGATGCCGACTTCGATGACCGAAGTGGTGACGAGTATCGGCTTTTCGCCGGAAGCGAACGATTCCATGGCTTTTTCCTTTTCGGCGGCTGAAAGCTTTCCGTGAAGAAGGACGACTTTTTCCGGTGAGAAAACGCCGCAAACGCGCGTGTATTCTCCGACGGCGCATGAAGTGCCGTCTTCGCCGTCGTCAATGAGAGGGCAGACGATATACGCCCTGCCGTTCGCTTCGAGCTGTTTTGCCGTGAACGCGTCGAGCCTTTTTATCATATCGGGCGTGTCGCGGCAAACGACCGTTTCCGTCTTTTTGCGTCCTGAAGGCGGGGCGTCGAGTACGGATACGCTGCCGGCGCGGCAGAAAAACATGGCGAGCGTGCGCGGTATCGGCGTCGCCGTCATCATGAGCTTGTGAGGGACGTCGCTTCTTTCCCTCAGAGCGTCCCTCTGGAGCACACCGAAGCGGTGCTGTTCATCGACGACAGACAGCCAGATCTTGGACATATCGGTTTTTTTCGATATGAGAGCGTGAGTTCCGATAAGGAAAACGCCGCCTTCCTCGCATTCAGACGCTGTGAGCTTTCTTTCCGCCGCTTTCGTCGCCGCGGTTATGAGACGGCATTTTATGCCGAGAGGAGAAAAAAGCTTTTCCGCCTTTTCAAAATGCTGGCGCGCGAGTATTTCCGTCGGAGCCATGAGCGCCGCGTTCAGACGGTTTTTCAGGACGATATAAGCGGCGGCGAACGCCACGGCGGTCTTTCCGCTGCCCACGTCGCCCTGCAGGAGCCTGTCGCAGGGGTGCGCGCTCGTTCCGTCGCCGTACATATCGGCTGAAATATCGCTTATTGCGCTTTTTTGAGAATCAGTCAAAGAAAATCCGAAGGAATCCGCGAGAGGGGAAATATCGACCCGGGGAAGAGCCGGTACGGTCTTCGATCTGAGAAGGCTCCGGTAAGCCGACGTACTTTTTGCAATGGCGAACAGCTTTCCGAATTCGATCCTGTCCCTTGCGCGCTCCAAAAGCTCGCGGCTCTCCGGCGCGTGAAGATGTTTTACGGCTTCGCTCTTTTTCATAAGAGCGTATTTTTTGATTACGCGTTCGGGAAGATCTTCCTCTATTATATCATCCGCGTGAGGGAGAAGGGAGGATATCCACGAAGACATATGCTTTTGCGTCAGAGGCGATCTTACGGGATACGCGACGCGAAGCGGCTTTGAAAAATCTATCCCGTCCTCGGCGTGGGGAGAAAAGATCGTAAAACCGTTTCCGTCGTTTCTCAAAACGCCTGAGTATATCTTCACGTCTCCTTTGGAAAGAGAGGTGCGGATATACGGACTGTTGAAAAAGTAAAGCGTCACTCTCGGCGGCTTTTTACAGCATTCTCCGTTTTTCATGAAAGGACATTCTCCGAGGTGCTTTTCGTATCCGTCAAAGCAGGCGCAGCAGGTCGCCGAAACTCTCGTTATCCTGACGCCGCCTCTGAAATGAGAAGCGGGGACTGATGATATCTCAAATCTGAAAAGGCGCAGAACTCCGTCCGCGTTGTCCGGCGCCGGTACGCTCAGCACGTTTTCCCGGTAAGACGACGGAAAAAAGCCGAGCAGGTCGGCGAACGTATCTATATTGTGATGGGCGAGCGCTTTCAGGCGCGACTCTCCGACGCCTTTGAGAATGCTCACCGGTGTTTCGGGAGCGTAAACGATCTTGCTTTCCATTTTATACCTGAGAATATCTTAAAAGGGGGCTGACGCGGACAGCGACAGCCCCGTATAATCATATGTTCCGGCGGTTCATTTCAGCGCGTCAACGATCTTTTTGCCGCCTTCAATGAGATTTTCCGCCACGCCCGGCGCGAATACGCAGCCGACTGCCTCATATCCGCCGGAGAACGCGTCCAGCGTCGGGAAATACGACTGATAGCCGTTCGAGCAGCAGCAGACGAAGCATGCGCCGAACGCCCTCGTCTCTTCCTTCGCGTGTTTTTTGATCTGTCTTCCTATTTCGGTGAAGGGCTCTCCGGGAACGGAAACGAAAACGACGTTACCGAAAGAAACTCCGAACATCGGAAGATCGAAAACCTTGTACTGAGAATACTTGACGATCTTGCGCGCGAGGCTGAATCGCCCCAGATCCTCCATGGTGGCGCCGCGGTATTCGGGACCGTCTACGCTTTCAAGCAGCTTTTTGGACTCGGCGAGCTCTTCCGGAGAAAATTCGCGGATCTTGCAGGGAACGTTTTCGCGGAACGTACCGACGGAGCATTTGTCCGAAGGCTTGAGATCCCCGATGGATGCGAGCGCCGCGTCCGCGACCGTTCTGCCCATGTATCTTGAAAGCTCGTAGCCCTTGTATTTGATAAAAGGAGAAGATTCCGTCGGGAAAGTGTCGATATGGTTCGTATCGCCCTGCGCGCCGTTGAAGAACATGCATTTCACGCCGCTTTTGCCTTCCTCAACGAATTTTCTGACAAAGCCCGGCCAGTCGGAGGAAGCCTTGCAGCCGCCGATGACGTCCGGATGCGTCTGGAACTGTACGAGCACTATATCATCTCTTCCTTCGCGTTTTACGTATACGGCCTGCACCTCTGTATCGGGCGTGCCGAGGGGTTTTGCTACGTTTGGATTGTTGATGCCGGGATTCGTTCTGACGCTGCCGTCCTTCATGAGATAGCGGCGTACGAAGGAAAGTCCCTCGGCTTTTCCGGGCGCACCGACGGATATTTCCGAATCGGTAAGATCGCTGATCGCCATCCTTCCGACGTCGCAGAGTCTGCGTACGAGAAAATCGTTGTAGCCGTCGTCCGAGTCTCCGCCGACGAAGGACGGTCCGGTGTGCGTATGGGTGCAGGTGATGATTATACTGTCAAACGGCACGTCGCAGACGTTTGATATTTTCGTTATGATCGGTTCGATGAACGACAGAGGCATACCGGCGCAATCGACGGAATAAATAAGCGCCTTTACGTCTTTTCCGTCCTTGCCCTCGCCTTCGATCGCGAGAGCCGTCGCGTACAGCGGATCGAGATACCCCGTGCAGAAACGGTACGTGAAATATCCTGACAGACCCACGCCGAGAAAAGGCGTGATATCGACTCTGCCGAAACCTGTTTTGAAAGCCATACTTACCTCCATGACGCGCTTTGTGCGGCTTAAAAATACTCTCGGAAATCGCGCCGGTATTTATTATATGCGGCGGGAATGCCGCAGGGACGATATCAAAACGTGAACCGTGAAACGGAAGGAGTCCCGGCTTTCTTCACGTTTTGAGACCGACTGCTTTCCGAAGAATGCGAATTGCGTTTTTTGCTGTTTTACGGAAGGATATCTTCCGAATATCATTATACAACATTCCCGTCGGCAAATCAATAACGCCGCGAAAAATAAAAGCGGCGTCGGACATTTTCCGGATTTTTCCGGAATATTCCGATAATATTATTGATAAAACGGACGGTTTGTGATATCATGAAAAGCAGTACGGTCGGCGCATGACCGGTTCGCGGATCTGCGCGGCTCGTGATCGTTTCGGAGGAAAAGCCATGGATAACAAAAAGATCAGATTAGGCGCCATAGGGCTCGGCGGGAGAGGCTTCGGGACTCTCAAGGTGCTTGCGGCGATGCCCGACGTGGAGATAGCCGCGCTTTGCGATCATTATGACGACAGGATACAGAGAGCCGTCGCGGCGGTGAAGGATATCGCCGGATACGAGCCGAAGGTGTTCTCGGATCACCGTAAACTTCTTGAACTCAAGGATATAGAAGCGGTAACGGTAGCGGCCGATTGGCGCGCGCACGTCGGTATTTGCCTCGACGCAATGGAGGCGGGCAAATACGTCGGCACCGAGGTCGGCTGCGCGAACAACGTTCAGCAGTGCTTCGATATCGTAAAGACCTCGAAGAGGACCGGTATCCCGTGCATGATGCTCGAAAACTGCTGTTACAACAGAACGGAAATGACGATCCTCAACATGGTCAAAAAGGGACTTTTCGGAGAGCTCGTCAGCGCCGGCGGCGGATATATGCACGATCTCCGCAAGGAGGTCACAGGAGGAAAGGAAAACCGCCATTACAGACTGCGCAATTATCTCAACAGATGCGGAGAGCTTTATCCCACCCATGAGCTCGGACCGATCGCAAAATGGCTCGGCATCAACAGAGGGAACCGTATGCTGACTCTCGTTTCCGTGGCTTCCAAATCCGCGGGAATGGAGGCTTACGTAAAGGAAAAGCTTCCACCGGATCATCATCTTGCGGGAGTGAAGTTCAACGAAGGCGATATCGTGAACACGATAATCACCTGCGCTCACGGCGAGACGATAACCCTAACGCATTCCACGTCCCTTCCGAGACCGTATTCCCGTCAGAACATGCTCGCGGGAACAAAGGGCATATACAGCGAGGATATAAATCAGAGCGTTTATTTCGAAGGCGTCAGCGAGGGCGAGAAGTGGGAGCCGCTTGAAAAGTATTACGCCGAATACGAGCATCCGCTGTGGAGAAAGAAAATAACGAATATCGCCAACCTCGGTCACGGAGGGATGGACTACCATATCCTCAGAGCCTTCATCACGTCGGTTCAGGAACAAACCGACACGCCGATAGACGTTTACGATACGGCAACGTGGATGGCGATAGGACCTCTGTCCGAGGAATCGATCGCGATGGGCGGACACCCCGTGGCGATCCCGGACTTTACCGAGGGTGCGTGGCTTGAAAGAGAGCCCGTCCGCAGGGGACCGTACTGCCTCGACGAGGTGTGCGAGGAATTCTTTACGGACTGAACAAGGCACACACAGAAAAGCAAAAATAACGCATAGAAACAGGAGAAACCATGAACGTACTTATAATGACCGACCTTGAGGGTATAACCGGGGTCAATACCATCGACGCCATATTCGATGAGGGAGAGCTCAACCGCAAGGCGTGCGAGGATCTAATGAAGGATACCAACGCGGCGGTGAGCGGATATATCGACGCCGGATGCGAAAAGGTGTACGTCGTCGACGGTCACGGCGGCGGAAAGAATTTCATACCGGAGATGCTCGACAAGCGCGCGACGCAGCTCGTTTATCCCGAGTGGGAGAACGTGGTGAAAAACGGAGAGGTACAGCTTTACGCAGAAGTCGGACTCCACGCGATGGCGGGAACGTTCAACGCGTTCCTTGAACATACGCAGAACTCAAAGGCGTGGTTCGATTATTCCATAAACGGCAGATCCTGCGGCGAACTGATCCAGGGCGCCGGATTCGTCGGTGCATTCGGCATCCCGATGGTCATGGTTACCGGCGACATCGCCGTCTGCGAGGAAGCGAAGGAATTTCTCGGAGACATCGCCGTCGCTCCCGTAAAGAGAGCTGTGGGAAGGAATACCGCGATCTCTCTTCCGGACGACGAGGCGAGAAAGCTTATATACGACGCCGCTTACAGATCCGTATCGCTTGTCGGAAAGATCCGCCCGTACAAGGTACATCTTCCGGCGGAAGTCAGGGTCGTTTTCCAGAGAACGGATTACAGCGACAGATATCTCACCGACAGGACGGAGAGGGTCGACTCCCGCACCATAAGGAAATGGGTGGAGAAGATAGATTCTTACAGATCTCTTCTTCCCTGAGATGCGCACGCCCCGGCGTATCGGGGACAACAGACTGAAAGGCTTCGGATATGACGGGGACAAATTACCTTTTGAAATTCCTGAGTGAAAAGAAGTGCGAGATATTATTCGACTATCCCGGGAACACGATTCTCGAGTTGTACGGCGCCATTGATAATTACGACGTAAAGCACGTGACCGTGCGTCACGAGCAGGGCGCGGTACACGCCGCCGAGGGCTACGCGAGAGCTTCCGGAAAAGTCGGAGTGTGTCTTGCGACTTCCGGACCCGGCGCGACGAATCTCGTCACCGGTCTCTGCGACGCCATGCTCGATTCCGTTCCGCTTCTTGCGATAACGGGACAGGTCGACAGATCGTCCGTCGGTCACGACGCGTTCCAGGAATCTGATATGATGGGCATAACCATACCCATCACGAAGCACAACTATCTCGTGAAGGATCCGTACGCTCTTCCGACCGTGCTTGAAGAGGCGTGGACCATCGCTTCCACGGGCAGACCGGGACCGGTGCTCGTGGATATCCCGCGCGACGTTCTCGCGGGCGAGGTGGCGGATGATTTCACTGAGTCCTACCGGAAAGCGAAATCATCTCTTCATATCCCGCACAAGCGGATATATGAAAACTCTCTGGACAAGATGAAAAACAGGGTGAAAAGCCTTCTTTGCAAAAGCTACCGCCCGGTCATCCTGTGCGGCGGAGGCGTCGTTTCCGGCGGAGAAGCGGCGATAAGGAGTATGAGGGAGTTTTCCTCAAGATGCGGCATACCCATCGTCTATACGCTTATGGGCAAATCAGCCTGCGGGGCATCCGGCATTGAAGAGGAAAAAAAGCCGCTCATACTCGGCATGGCGGGCATACACGGCACGCGTGATGCAAATCTTGCGCTGGCAAAGGCGGATCTCGTCTGCGCCGTCGGATGCAGATTTTCAGACCGTACCGTACCGCATCCCGAGAACTTCGTCGATACGAAGGTGCTGATCCACGCTGATATCGACGCCGCGGAGCTTTGCAAGAACATCTATTCCATTTGCCCGGTCGTCGCGGACAGCGCGGAGTTTTTCCGTTTCCTCGCCGGCGAGAGCTTTTCGGAAGAGCGTATCGAGATGTGGGAACACTGGCAGACGAAGCTCAGAAACAAGAAAGAAAGCGAACAAGCGGAGATCCCCGAGGATTTCGAGGATTACGTGAATATAATAAAAAAGGACAAGAATTCCTTTTTCGGGCTCTGCACGAAAGAGATCGGAAAGTATTCCGACAAAACGGTGTTCGTGACCGACGTCGGGAGGCATCAGCTTATAGCAGCCACGGAAATAACCGACGTGTCGCCCAGAGGCTTCATAACCTCCGGCGGACTCGGCACGATGGGCTTCGGGCTTCCCGCCGCGATAGGAACTCTCTGCGCGGTCGGAAGGGACAAGAGGGTCGTGCTTCTCACGGGAGACGGCTCGTTCCAGATGTGTATGCAGGAGCTTGCCACGCTGAGAGAGATATGCGACGACGCTGAGACGAAAGGCGAAGAACCGGATCTGAAAATATTCATTTACGACAACTTTGCGCTCGGACTCGTTGAGGAATGGGGCAAGCGCCTTTACGGCGAAGGCTTTTCGCCGAAGTATGAAAAGTTCCATCTGAACTTTTCAAAGCTCGCGTCATTGTACGGATTTCCCTCGCGTGAATTCTCCTCGTTCAAGCGTTTTGAATCTTCGCTCGGCGAGATAATGGAAACGAAAGGGACTCAGATCATCGTAATAAAAGCATGATCAAAGCATACGCATCCGCCGGGCGTTGAACGCCCGGCGGTTTGCTTTTTTTCGGACCTGCGGACGGCATCGAACGGGAGAGAATTTTTTTGAAAAAACGTCTGAAAAAGGTATTGACAAAGGGAAAAAAAGGTGATATACTACGCAAGCGCGCCGAAAGAGGGCGTCGAGGGGAAGAAAAAAGAAGGAAAAAAGGATAAAAACTTT
>Ga0079305_1003538_pt1 | contig 10426 bp, 4 predicted proteins | sample LMS_cellobiose_e_FD_79183 | JGI IMG/M metagenome (GOLD analysis project Ga0079305, IMG submission 79183) | Rumen-fistulated moose microbial communities from Alaska, USA - LMS_cellobiose_enrichment | ecosystem: Host-associated > Mammals > Digestive system > Stomach > Rumen fluid ... | reverse complement strand
GAAATGAAGCGGAAGCACTGCTTTGTGGCGCTGGGGGGAGCGTATGAGGACTCCGACTCTCAGGTGGCGGCCACCATTTCCAAGATCGCGCGCAATGTGATGACCCGTCTGCACGGCGAAATCAACCGTTCGATCAATGCGTGGCGTTCTCTGCACGACGGCAACCGTCCGAAAGCGCTTTACATCACCGGCGGCAGTTCCATCATCCCCTATGTGCCGCATTTTCTGAACGAAAAACTGCACCTCGGCGTGGAATTTCTCAACGTGTTCCCGGTGGTCAACATCAGCGATCTTGTCGATAAGGACGCTCTGTTGGAGGTGGCTCACGTTTTTCCGCCGCTGGTGGGGTTGGCGATCCGCCACATCCGCACCTGCCCGGTGGAAATCACGCTGATTCCGAAAGTCATCCGCGCGCACCGGGATCTCCAGAAAAAGAAGCCGTTCTTCTATGCCAGTTCGGTGTGCGCCCTGCTGGCGCTGCTGGTGTTCTGCGCCGGGGTCAGCGCCCGTATGGGGTTCGACAAGCGCCGTTCGGAAGATGCGTCCGGAGAATTGCACTCGACCGAAGAGATTGCCGCCCAGATCAAATCGCTGAAGCGCCAGCTGAATTCCGAGGAGGACGCCTACAAAAAACTGGCTCGGGTGGCGGAAGATCGCACCGCGTGGCCGGATCTGTTGAATGAACTGCAGAAGCTGGCTCCGGAGAATATGTGGTTTACCCGGATCAACGGGCTTTCCTCCTACGTGGATCCCCAGTCGGCCGAGTCCAGCCGCACCGCCGCCCCGGTCGCAATGGACGACCCCGGCATGGGCGATCCGGGAGACGGCTCGGAAATGGAGGCCGCTCCGCCGCCGGCGACGAACGAGGTGACGTGGCTTCGGCTGCAGGGACACTCTTTGGTCTATGATGCCAAAGCGGTGCGGGGGCCGGAGGATATTTTCACGGAGCGGGTCAAAAAATCGGAATTCTTCGATCCTGAAAACATCAAAACCGTTCGCTTGAATTACAAGGCGAACAGCAACAACAATCTTACCAGCTTTGTGATTTATGTGAAGCTGCGGAAACCCATCAAACAGTAACGGGCCGTTGAAATGAACAATTTTATCAGGAAAAATACATTTTTGGCGGGGGTTCTGGCGTTGTCCGCGCTGGGCATCGTGGCATTGCTGGTGGTGGCGGTCATGCTTCACGCGGAAATGAGCGGCTATATCCAGATCACTGCGGACATGGCCAAGAAGGTGCAGGATCTGAGAAACCAGCGCCCGCCCGCCGTGCGGGACAATATTCGCAAGGTGCAGCAGAACACCGACGGTTACAGTCAGGCTGCGGCGAAATTGCGGCTGCGTTTCGGTCAGATCTACCATCCGGCGCTGGTCGCGTTTGCGAAAAAGCTGGATCTGAAGATGCCGGAGGGAGAGACCGATCGGGTCGAATATCTCCAAAAGCTTTTCCGGGAATTCTGGGAAGAGGCGAAAAAATCCCAGCCGCGCGAACGCGCTTATCTGAGCTTCCGCAACATGGGGATCGAGAAAAAGCTCTGGTCGTCCGCCAAATGGACGGAAAGCATGAAAAGCTTCCGGGAGCTGGCCGGAGAAGCCACCGAAGAAAAGATCGACGAGCGGAATGTCGAAGATATCTTTTTGAGCGCGCTCGGTCTGGTGCGGACGGTGAACGATCAGGCGCTGCTTGATGTTTATAAGCGCGATCTGCGGTTTGCAATGGCGGATCTGCTCGCCAAAAACAACGTCAAGTTGGTCGGGGTGTATCTCAACAACCCCAACATCGGGATTGCGCCGCTCACCGACAACCGTGCTTTCAATGACTTCAGCCGCCGTACCGGAACCGAGTCGGAAACTCGGCGGAGCGTCGAACGCAGCGGCGGGGAGTCCTCCTCCGCGTCGTCCGCGGAGCAATTTCCCGGCATCATGCGCAGCTGGGAAATCATGAGCGATCTGGTGCGCCGAATCGCGGAAAGCAAGGTTGAATCGCTGGAAAAATTGAATCTGGAGAATCTGGAGGGGCGTCGGCAGGATGATTTTACCATATTCCGTTATGAGATCATCGTGCGGGGCACGCCCGACAGCATCCGCAAGCTGCTCAACAATCTCCAGAACGCCTATCGCGACAACCGCATCTATGTGATCCGGAATTTTTCGATCCAGAAGCTTGAGGATCAGGCGCAGGATCTCATGGATATGGATGAAGGTCTGCTGGCAGTGCCCCAAGCCGAAACCGAAGGCGCGCTCGACCTCGGGGAGCCATCCCGGGAAGGGGCCGATGGAAGCAGTCGGACGGCGGCGCAGGAAAAGGGCGCACCGGCCCAGAGCTATTTCAAGGAAACAGGCAACTACGGCGAAGTCGTCACCGGGCGGAGTCAGTTCTGCGAAGCGGACATGGTGATCGATTACGTGATTTACAGTGCGAAAGAAATAAAATGACCGGGGTGGTATCTTGGAACTGCTGAAACAACACTATGAGAAGGTGATCCTCGGCGCTTTGCTGCTGGGATTCATTCTGTCGCTGGTCTATTTGCTGGCGATGATCGACACGGCGGGGGACGTAACGTCGGATCAGTTGCGCTTTCAGCCTTCTGCCGCGAAGTATGAAGTGGAAAACTTCAACAGCCGGGAGTTCCAGATCAAGCATATTCTGGGAGAGCGCGGCCAATGGAGCGCCCGGGTCGAAGAAAAAAAGAACGGCATGGTCACGGAGCTTGCTTCTCCCTACTATGGGATCCGCTGCAGTGGATGTAAAAAAATTGTGCCAAGAGCGTATGTGCAGGAACACCGCAAGTGTCCGCTCTGCGGCAAGGAGCTGGCCGAACCGCCGGAGATCACCGATATGACTCAGGACATCGGCGGCATCGACAGCGACGGCGACGGCATGCCCGATGCCTATGAAGACCGGATGGGATTCAACAAAAACGATCCCGGCGACGCGTCGCGGGATGCCGACGGCGACGGATTTTCGAATCTGTACGAATATCTGATGGGAACCGACCCGACCGACCCGAAATCCTTCCCGGGATTCGAAAAGCGCATTTACCTCAAGAGCATCGCCAGGAAGCAACTGCCGGTGCGGCTGACGGGAGTCATGGTGCTGCCCGATCCGAACGACAAGAACAGTAAGAAATTCTGGGACATCAGTCTGCAGATCGGCAAGAGAAGCCGGTCGGCTTCCATCGGCGATGAAATCACCGTGGCCAAGAAAAAATACCGGATTGTCGATGCGATTTACCGGACGCGCGACAAGCAGGACAGCGGCGTGGTGCTTGACGACGACAATTCGATCGTGATTCTCGAGCCGGTGGACGGCGGCCCCAAACTGGAACTGGAACGCGGCAAGCGGCCGCTGGCGCCCGATTACACGGCGGAAATCGAGGATATTTGCAACGGCCATGTTGACAGAGTCCGTCCCAAAGATTTTTTTGAAGTGGGCGACGATAAAGTCGGCCGGGTGAAATTCCAGCTGATCAGTGCCGATCCGGGCAAGGGGAAAAATGGTCTGGCGGTGATTTTGAACACCAGCACCGGCACCAAATCCCAGCTCGGCGATATTGTAATTCCCCCGCACGCCCGGATCTCCTCCGGAAATCCGGACGGCGGAGAACCGGCGCGGCAGCCGGAAGCGCCGCGCCAGCCGCGGAGGCCGCGCCGCCGCCGGAATTGAATATGACGGGCGGGAGTGGAAATTTTGCAGAAAAAGTCAGAAAATCTGAATTGTGTTAATTCAAAGGGAATCCGTGCATGAGAACAATCGGTAAATCAAGTTGGCTTCGCCGGGTCGGTCCGATCGGATTGGCGGGGCTGCTGGCCTGGCCGGCGGTCGCAGCGGAGACCGGAACCCCGGGGCATTCCGCCGCCGAGGTATCCCGCGTCCAGCAGGAAAGTGTGCAGCAGCGGCTGAAACAAATTGAGGAAAAAATCCGACAGGCCCGCGATTTTTCCGGCAAGAAGGAGTTTCCCGCCGCCGAACGGCTTTATCAGGAGGCGCAGGCCGGGCTGCAACAGTTGCAGGGAGACCTCGCGCAGCAGCGTCTGGCCGCGGTCGAGGAGGAAAGCCGTCGTTTTCAGATTGCGTGGGCCGGAGTGCTGATGCGGCAGGCGCGCGAACTGGCCGAAAGCGGCAAATATGCGGAAGCGATCCGGCTGGCGCAGCAGGCTCAGCTCAAGGACTCCGGGCGCAAGTCGATCGCCGCATTCATTGAAGAGTGCCAGAAACGCTCTCTCGCGGCCGACTTCCGGAAAGAGACGTCGCTGGCGACGGTTTCCCCGAACTACGCGGGGCGGGCGAGCGAGATTGATCTGAATCTGCGGGAGGCGAAACTCTTTCTCCGCAACAATCAGCTGGAATCGGCCTGTACGCGTTTGGAACGGGTATTGCTGGTCGATCCTTTCAACATCGACGCGATCGAAATGCTGAACCACTGTTACAACCGCTTGTATCAGACCGGACGGAAGCGCGCGGCTTCGGACACGGTCAATATGCTGGCGCGGGACACATGGGAATGGATGGATCCGCTGAGTGAAGTGCAGGTCGATCGCGCGCTCAGCCGGGCGGCGTCGGTGCGCAAACGTACCAATACCGACCTTTACACGCGCATGGAGCGGATCGTTTTTCCCGGCGTGCCGCTGGGCAACAGCACTATTGCCGACACCATCCGTTATCTGAACGAAAAGAGCCGGGTTTACGATCCTCAGCATCAGGGCGTGAGCATCATCGACAATCTGCCCGCGACGGAAAAACAACGTCGCATCTCCTTTGAGCTGGGCAGAACTCCGATGCTGGACATTGTCCGCTACCTGAGTCTGGCGACGGGACTTTCCTACACGATTCGCGGCGATACGGTGGTCTTCGGCAATGTGGACAATATGAGCACCGAGTTTTTCCCGGTGCGCGGCGACATCATTTCCCAGATCATCGACTCGCAGAAGGATACCGTGGCCGCAGCCGCGCCGGAGAGCAGTTCGCCTGCCGGCGGCAAGGATTCCGGCAAAGACGGCGGCAAGGATTCCGGCAAAGACGGCGGCACCGGCGATCTTGGCCGGAATGAAGAAGGAGCCGCCACCCCCAGCGGCGGCAAGGAGACCCAGCAGGCGGCGCAGAACCGATTGAATTCGCTGGCCTTGAAGAGCTATTTCCAGTCGCGCTGGATTGATTTCAACAACGGGGCCACGATTTCCTACAGTCCGCTCGGACAGAGACTGGTGGTGAAAAACACCACGGAAAACCTGCAGCGGCTGGATGCTCTGCTGCGGCAGCTGGACGCGCTGGAGCAGCCGATGGTGCTGGTCGAAGCCAAAATGATCGAACTTATGGACACGAACTTGGACGAACTGGGCTTCACGTGGAGTTTCTCGGCCTCCAAAAACGACGGGTCGTGGGCATTCGCCACCAAGGATCCGCTGCGTCACGGTGACACCGGGACTTCGGACGGGAATCTGTTCCGGGTGTTGAACAACCTGAAGATCCTGCCCAATTTCGGGGAAAAAATCTTCGGTTCCGATGTGAATGTCGATTTGAGTCTGTCGATCAACGCGGTGGCGCAGAACCGCCGCGCGGAAGTGCTTTCTTCGCCGCGGGTGATCTCCAACAGCGGGAAAAAGGCGGAGATCGCGATGGTGGAAGAAACCTACTTCATCACCGATTGGGAAAAACCGGAAATCGAGATCAGGGGCATGAACGGCATTGTGCTTACCACCTCCGAACCGGACTGGGATGAAAAGAAAGACCTCGGGATCACGTTTTCGGTGACGCCGACGGTCGGCGACGACCACACCATCAAACTGGAGAAATTCAATCCGCTGTTTTATACGCACACCGGAGACGAAGACAACCCGATCACCTATCGCGCCCGTCGCGTGAGCAGTGACGGCACCAGCCGCGCGCTGACGGGAGCCACCTACAATCTGAAAATGCCGATCCTCGCCCGCCGGGAAATCCTTGCGTCTCTGACCGTCAGCGACGGAGAAACCGTGCTGATCGGCGGTATGGTGGACAATGAAAACAACTCCCGGGAAGACCGCTGGCCGATCCTCGGCGACCTGCCGCTGGTGGGACGGTTCTTCCGCGACCAGCAGAGCAATGTCATCAACCGTTCGCTGCTGATTTTCGTGACGGCGCGGCTGGTGGATTCGCGCGGAGTTCCGTTGCGCAGTTTTCAGGATCAGGGCCTCGTTGATTTCAACCGCTAAATTCAGGACAGGAGCGTTTAGATATTATGAATATACGATTTGCCAGATGTTTGACGTTGGCGGCACTCTGCTGCGCCTGGACCGCCGCGGGCGACGATGCTGCCGTGCAGCGCAGCATCGACAACACGACGGACGCCTACAGCGTGAGCCGCCAGAAGCTGGAACATGACGCCGAGTCCTATGTGGATGCCGCCAACAAGCAGTTCATCAACGGTTCCTACCGGGAGGCCGCCCGGAACTATGCGCAGGCACGGCTGATTTTCGAGTCGCTGAAGGACAACAGCGACCATTTCCGCGACCGTCTGGAAAAGACCCGCGAACAGATTGCCAAATCTTATTACCACCTCGCGCAGGAGACCGCGCTGAAGGCGCACGAAGAGGCGAACGCCAACGATCTCACGACGGCGATCGCGCTCTGCCGGGAGGCGATTGAGATCTATCCGCCGTCGAAGGCCGAAATGGAAGCTTGTATCGCGCGGTATGAGAAAATGCGTTCCGCGGCGGCAAAACGTTCCCGGCTCAGTGAAGATCAGGTGATGCCCGGTTTTGCCGACCAGAAATACCGCATTGCGGTTTTGCTGAAGCAGGCCAAGATTCTTTACTACACCCGTCAGTTTGAATTGGCGCGCCGCCGTTATCAGGAAGTGCTGCTGCTGGACAAACTCAATCCGGAAGCCATTCAGGGGACTCGTGCGGCGGGAGAACAGCTCCGCAAGAGTGCGATGGCGCGTTACGGCAATGAACACAAACGCAACATCGCGGAAGCGGCGTGGGAAAGCGTGCTGCCGGTGGTGGCAAAAAAATCGGTTGACCTCCGGGCGGGCGACGCTCCGACCGACAAGACCGCCGCCGCGACCGGCGAGACCGATCTGCTGCGGGAAAAACTGAAATCGATCATCATTCCCCGGGTGACCTTCAGCGGCGATGAAAACACCCCGGGAGGAACGCCGCTTCCGCTGGCGGTGAAGCGTTTGCGTGAACTCAGCAAGAAATTTGACAAAACCGGGGAAGGCGTGAACATCTTCCTCTACTATCCCGACACCCCCGGCGGCGAAGGCGGCGGCGGAACTCAAGCGGCCGGCGGCGACCAGCCGGCCGGCGATGGCGGCCAAGCCAGACTGGGCGGGATTGGCGGCAGCCGTCGCGCCTCCTCCAATGATGATGAGGACGAGGAGGATGAAGAGGATGGCGAACCGGCGGTGGATTACAGCCGCTATCCGGTGGTCTCGCTGGATCTGGTTCAAAAACCGCTTTTTGAAGTGATCGACGCCTTGGCGCAAGCCGCTCAGATGAAGTACAAAATCGAAAAACACGCCGTGGTGCTGGCGAAAAAAGACGCGTCGCTGGACGATATGCAGATCAAGGTTTTCCCCTGCGACGCCAATACGCTGGCCGCGCTCGGCGGTGCGGACGATTCCGATGGTCTTCGGGAGGAATTGGACGGATACGGGGTGCCGTTCCCGACCGGTTCCAAGGTGATGTACGACTCCCGCTTCACCAGTTTGATCGTGCTGAATACGCCGGAAAATCTGGACAAGATCAACGACATCCTGCTTGACCTGCGTCAGCAGGATGCTCCGCCCCTGGTGCAGATTCAGGTGAAATTCGTGGAAGTCGAGCAGAACGACCTCAAGGAACTGGGCTTCATTCAGACGCTGGGTCGTCCCAACGGCGACGGCGGCAAGACCAACGGGCGTCTCCAGTTCGACGCCAACGACGTAACGCTTTACAACAGCGGCGCCAATACATTCACCTATTCGCGCACCACCAACGGCTACAACTACTCGCTCGCAGTCAATATGCTTGACCAGCTTGATTCTCAGGATGTGCTGTCGGCGCCGAAAGTGCTGACCGACCCCGGTCAGACGGTCACGATCAAGATGTTGACCGAACGCTACTTCAAATGGGATTACGAAGAGGCTGACGGCGTGACGCAGTCGTATAATGACAACAGCGGCGACACCCTCGTGGTCGATCCGGTGCTGTGGCCGGAATTTGAAATGAAGGAAGTAGGGATCACCATGACTGTGACGCCGACGGTTGATACCGAAAAGCGGCTGATCCATATGGTGGTGGAACCGCAAGTGACCGCGCTGGTCGGCTGGACGGTCTACACTTACACTCCGGAAGGCGACGACAACTCGGGCAGCACCAAGGAGCCGGTGCAGATTACCCGCCCGATCATTGCCAGACGCTCGACGACTACCAATGTTTCGGTCGCCGACAATGAAACGATCGTGATCGGCGGGATCATCAAAGACTACACGATCACGATCAATGACAAGGTGCCGTTCCTTGGCGACATTCCGCTGGTCGGGGAGCTGTTCAAGTCCAAAGCGACTTCGGTTCAGAAGACCAATTTGCTGGTTTTCGTGACGGCGCGGATGCTGAAGCCGGACGGGAGTCCTTACTTCCAGTTCGATTCTCGCGGGCGGCCGACTTCGGCCGGCGCGGGGGAATTGTACTGAGCATAATGATCTGCCGCGGGCCTCCCGCGGCACAGTCAGCCGGACGATCATTTCCCGCGGCGGCTCCGCAAAGGAGCGCCGGAGATGTGGCAAAAAGCCGCAGGCGGAACAAAAGGGGGAACAGCTTCGAAATATCGAAGCAGCCCGGTTTCGCCTACGGCTTTTGGCATGAAGCGCCGGAGTGCGATGAATTGATTCCATGGTGAAAATATGTTGATGCGGCTTCCGATGACACTTCCGCCGGCGGTGATCCCTCCTGAGGAAGCAGGCTTGCGGCTCCGGTGCCGGATTTCATTCTCTTTCCGGTCGGAATTCCGCGAAACCGCGTCATCCGCCGAGAATGCAAACACGTCAACGGAGGACATGAATGAACACCCCCAAAAATGACATTTACTGCAACCCCCTGCCGCTTCCGGATTATCCGCAGGGCATGCTGTGCCGGCACAACAAATATCAGCCGGACTGCTACATCGGCACTCCGGCGGACTACCGCGAACTGGCCGACCCGGAAATGCTCTATTGCGACGGGACGTGGTATATGTTCCCCTCCTGTCATCAGGCCTATGTCTCGACCGACCTTGCCCACTGGGACTATCGGCCCGTCATCATCGACCGCGAGCTGGGGTATGCGCCGACGATCGCCCGCTTCCGGGGCAAGTTTTATCTGACGTCGAGCACCCTGTACCGTGCGCCCGGAGCGTGGCTTTACGAAGCGCCCGCACCGCTCGGTCCTTATCGGTCGCTGGGGGAAGTGCGCGGCCCCGGCGGTTCCGCGCTGCCGACGGAATACCTTGATCCGACGCTCTTCTGCGACGATGACGAGCACCTCTACCTCTACTGGGGATACGGCCCGGACGGCGGCGGGATCTACGGCATGGAACTCGACCCGGCCGCCCCGGCGCGCGGCCTCATGCCCCCTCGCCGTCTGCTCGACTTTGACGGACGCAATGAATTCGAGCGTTTCGGCGACCATCACGAACACGGAGATTGGGGGTTCCTCGAGGGCGCGGCGATGTTCAAGCATCACGGCATCTATTATCTCGAATATTCCGCCTGCGGGACGGTGTTCCGCAATTACGCGCTGGGAATCTGCTCTGCGCCGACGCCGCTGGGCCCCTTTACCCGGCAGCAAGAACCGCTGATGCTGACGCCGCACGGCATCGTGTGCGGCACCGGACACGGCGGCATGGTGCGCGGCCCGGAAGATACGGTTTGGCAATTCTATACCACGCTGGTGCGCCGCAAAGGAGTATTCGAGCGGCGGATCGGCATGGACAGGGTCGAATTTTCCGCCGACGGCACGGTGCGTGTCCGGGCGACCGCGACGCCGCAATCGGTGTCGCGGGGCGACTTGGGGCTGGTGCCGGTGTCGGTGAACAAACCGGTAACGGTGTCGAGCTGTCGCGGCGAACACTGGGGCAATTTTGCCAACGACGACTGCACGCACACCTGGTTCGCCCCGGAAAAGAGCGACGAAACGCCGTTCTGGGAGGTGAACCTCCGCAAGGATTTCGACATTACGGCGGTACGGATTCTGTGGTGCGAACTCAATCTGGATTTTCGCGCCGGGATCGTGCCCGAACCGGTGCAATTCAAGATCGAATTTTTCGATGCGGAACACCGCCCGCTGCCCGGCACGGTCGACGCGCGCAACAACGCCGCAGACCGAATCGTCGATTTCCGCATCTTCCAGCCCATACGGGCACGCTTTGCCCGTCTCACTTGGCAACGCGGACGCAAAATCGACATCGGGCTCACCGAAT
>Ga0079305_1003537_pt1 | contig 10429 bp, 4 predicted proteins | sample LMS_cellobiose_e_FD_79183 | JGI IMG/M metagenome (GOLD analysis project Ga0079305, IMG submission 79183) | Rumen-fistulated moose microbial communities from Alaska, USA - LMS_cellobiose_enrichment | ecosystem: Host-associated > Mammals > Digestive system > Stomach > Rumen fluid ... | reverse complement strand
TACGCTTCCCCGCTCAATGGCGATTATCAGTTAAAAATCGTGGGACGTACCCGTTCCATGCTGGACAATCCTTTCAATATTCCTGTCTGTATCATGGATCAGGTCCCTGTCAGAAAATCAGATCTTTGGATTTTCCGGGACACCTCCATTTATCTGGATCTGACCATTCCGGAGAATTGGGTCAACGCAATTAACGACACCCCCAATATTACGGAACAGGGAACCCAGCTCCCCAATCAGAACAACATAAGCCTTCTTTATGTTGATCACTATATTCTTCCGACAGAAAGAGATGAAAACACGTTTTCCAATCAGGTTTCCGTCCTGATTCACAGTAATCTTCCCAAAATATCAGGAACTCAAAAAGCGTTTCTCTTTAAAAAAATGAATGAATCCTGGGAAGTTGTCGTTGATTTTCGCTTAAATATCACCGATGGCGAAATGGATCATTTTGAGGTTTTGCTGGATGAATTCTGTACTCAGCCATTCAGCGTACTCGAACCGGGAATCACCACGGAAATCCGGGATTATGACAAAAACAAAATTCTTGTCGTCAAACCGCGCCACGCTATTCGTGACAGTTTCAACTTCCGGATTCAGGGTAAGGTTTTTTCGTCTTCAGAAAACCTGAGATTTCCCAAAATATCATTATTCAAAAACCGTTCGGAAGATTATTCCATGGTTCAAAAAAATATTTTCCTCCCATCCTGGGATCCGACAACCTCAACGCCTGTTCAATGGGATTTTGAAAACCTGATTGAAGTGCCGTTCAACAAAAACTCCATGAAATCAGATAATCCGTCGGCGGAAAATTTAACGAGGCTTCAAACCGCGGAAAACGCCATCAATTCCGACAGAACCTCTCTTTCACGACCGGCAATGGCGTTAAGTCAGGTAGCGAACAGTGATCCCGATTTCCCTGAGCAGATTCCGGCAATCATTACGCAGAGTTCCGGAATGACCCGTCTGGATTTCCAGGAATATACTGTTGTCAGCGATAACTATCACGCAACAACGCTAAGCAGTCAGAAAACAGCGCGGGTCATTGGCGCCTCGCATTATATTTATCCTCAGGATGACGACACTTTTTATGGCGAAACCTCCATGGATGTATTCTTCTCCAAACAGGACAAGATTACTGTTATTCTGCCGAAAAGCTATAAACTGCTTCAGATAACCATGGACGGCATCAACTGTCAACCCAAGCAGGATGGAGATAAATGGACTTTTAATATGGACACACGGAGCTGTACCCGTCATCTTACGATCATTTATCAGGGAAATAAATTTTCTGAGAAAAAAAACCGTCGCTTTTTTCTTCTCAAAAAGACCTTTTCGTTTGCCCGTTTTAAGGTTCCTTATCTGGCCGGAATTCCAGTCAATCAATGTTACTGGATCTGTTCCTTTCATTCCTCCAATATGGTTCCAACGTCATGCCGCGTTTTTCAAAAAACCATGAATGACATCTATTCCGGCTGGAACAAAAATAAAAAACTTGAAATGATTCCGACCGACAGGACAACTTTTAACAAAAACAACTGGAAAACGCCTGTTAATAAAACAGAAGCGGATCGATTCCTGTTAAAACTCTATTTAAAAGAACTGGACTATCTGCTTGACATTCTGGAGTATAATTCCATTTTTCTGCTGAATCAGGAAAATAATGACCTGACCCGATGGTACACGCTCTGGCTGGATCGCTGGTGGAAAGTTCAAAACAATATTGAATCATTGATGATGTCCCAGGAAATATTAACGCCTTTAACGGAAACACAAAAATCCGCAATTTTCCGTCATTTCAACGAATCAAAGGCAAAGGAAATACTGCGTTCCATGGAACAGGAAAACACTCAAAGTACAACAGAATTCAAAAATATCAGCCTGGACGACTTTTTTACGGCAAAAGGAAACGCTTTGAAAAAATATCAGGAAATTGAGAACCGGCATCTTGCCCTGATTGACTCGTTGAATCTGCGTGCCACCTATGAATCATTACGTCCTCAGAAAAGTGAATTTGAATCATCTTTCCTTATCTGGAAGACAAATCATTTTCATCACTCAAAATATCTGTTCGGTTTGACGAACGACAATCTGACCGCTGTTGAAATTCTGGTACCACCACAGGCAGGCAAAATATTTTCCCGATCAACGGCGCTTTGCGTACTCTGGTTCCTGGGAACCCTGATCGCGTTGTTTATCATACGTCATCAGGCACTTGCGGAAATTTTTATCAAGCATATCTATTTCTGGGGAGCCGCTGCGGGAATTTTTTGTTTCTTCTTTCTCAACCCTCCATGGGTTGGAATCGTTGTTTTTACCGCCGTTACTCTCATTTATTGGGTTCCCCGACTTTGGCCATCCCAAAGAAAAACCCGTTAAGGCTGGATCAGACGGACACCGGTAAATTACAGTTACCGATCATTCGGAAACGGCAATCCCCAAAAATCAAAAATCATCGTCAGGAAATTACCGAATTTATTATCGGCAAAATAATTTTCAGACGCCGGATAAGGGACAGCGGCACTTTTGAACATCCCTTTTTATGATATAATAAAAATCGAATCAATTTTTCACAAATAAATTTTTAAAAAGTAAAAAATCCATGGAAATTCAATATGTAAAACGATATGAAATGATTTTTGATTTTTCAAAATCAAATCTCCTGTCCACTGTTTTACCTGAAAATTTCCATTGGATTCCTTGGCATCTTTCTCTTTGCAACATTCACGGACGGGTCAAATATCTCAGTTTTCGGCATGAAATCGACGCGGAAATTTTCCCTACTTTCACCCGTTATGATTCCTGTGTCCGCCTCATGCAGACAATCGCTATGAAACCGGAATTTCTTCCCGGTACAACCTGGATGATCGGACACCGGGTTGATAATGGGCCGCTGGATTATTGCGCAACAATTCAGGGGCTCAGAAAATCCCGGATATTAGGGGCCATTCAAAATGTCGCGGTTATCCCGAATTACCGAAAGCTCGGATTGGGGCATGCGCTGGTTTCAAAGTGCTTATACGGTTTCCAAGAGGCCGGTTGTCAACTCGTCACTCTGGAAGTCACCGTTGAGAACGGAATCGCGATCCGGTTATATTCTGAGCTTGGATTCAAAATAACACGAACAGTATATAAGGAAGTTTTTCGTTGACCTATCTGTCCGACTTTCGTGTTGGAACCGGCGTTCATTTCTCATTTTGCCTGTCTTGCCGTTACGTGGGCAAAACAATCAATTTCATCAGGTTGTCCATTGGGGTTTTATTCTGAGTACGGGGATATGTTTTCTTGATATTCAAAGCCCCGCCGTCTCCCGGATATTATAAAAATTGAAAAAATAACAGGAATTTTATCTGAAAGTATCCTGAAAATTGCTCTTGCCTTCTCTGTTAAAAATTATTACGATTCCTCATGATTCACGTTATCAGGATTTATTCCTTTATTTTCCGTTTCAGATCCATGATGAATTCAGTCCCAATGACATCCAAATATTTCGGCATTCGATTCAGTATTATCCCCGTGATCGCTTTGACTACCGGACTTTTACTGTTGTTGTTCCCTGAAAAAATTTCCGCGACAACGCCGGAGATTGTTTCACTGACCGTTCCGGTACAATCGGAAAACGCGACTTTACACGCGGGACCGGGCCCGGAATATTATGTGACCGGTCACATCGCCCGGGGAACCCGTGTTGAAATCTACATTCGTACCGACGATGGCTGGTGCGCTGTTCGTCCGCCGCAGGGAAGTTTTTCCTGGGTAAACGCGAAATTTGTACGAAAAGATTATGATAAAATCGGTGTTATTGTTGCCGAAAACAACAAAAAATCGATTCCTGTCCGCGTTGGAACGGATTCTGTATTAAAAAGCTCTGTCATTCATGTCGGCCTGAAAAACGGAGACAAGGTTCGTATTTTAGGGGAAATGACGCTTCCCGGCGGATTGACCTGGTATAAAATCAGTCCGCCCTCCGGAGAATTTCGCTGGATTCATGAAAATGATCTTGCGAACGACGCTGAAATTCGGCAGCTTCCAGACAAACTGACCGTTAAAAACCGGATGAGTGCTTCGCCAACGGGGGATGAAACGGATTTTTCCGGCCGGACAATATCTCAAGTCCCGGATTCGCGTTCCGGTGTTCCAACGCAGGATATTCCGATTGCGGGCATTCCCATGTTGAATATCGGAGCACGGAACGGATCAGATTCCCCGGACAACCGGAACTCTTCCGGCAGGAATCCCCTCCATCTGGCCGGTGATACAAAATCGGTCGACAATCCTCTGGATAATCAGGGATTTTTGGAAAGTTCCCCGATAACCCCACAGGAAATGTCCCGCGACCTTTCCCTGTCAGATTCCCGGACCGCATCCGTTTCGCAAATAATGACAGATCCCCAAATGTCGGCAGAACCGACGTCGGCGGGGGACACCCTGTCTGGTATTGATCAGGAAAAATTTACTTTAAATGGAACGCCAAACAGACTGCCGCCGTCAGAAAACGGGACTCTTCCGGTTGAATATTTAACACGTCCGACCGCCGCCGGTTCAACGACAATTCAACGCCCCGAATTACCGGATCGATCTGGAAATTCAGCCGCTGTTTCCCCCGAATCAGAAGAATATGAGAATTCACTCGCGAAACAGGCATTGCCTGATAAAAATTTTTATATGGAATATTCTTATTTGAATCGTGACCTTTTCACCGCAATTCAGCAGTCGGCGAATCCAACCGTTTTTGATCTCCTTGCGCAAAGAGCAGAGGCACTGAACGCAATGGCTCAATGTGATGAGCAACGTCAAATGGCTGACGAACTTTACAGTGACATCGGGCGTTATAAATATGAGGCGGAAAAGGGCACTTTGCTCGCGTTTTCGCAGGAACCGTTGTCACTGAATCAGAAATCGGGTTTTTCTGAAAATCTGTCGGGCCAAATTGAATTAAATCCTTACAACACCAATTTTTACACAACGAAAAATAACCCCACAGTCAAAAATTCGCAACCTTTCTCACAAAAAACGGCCCAGGAAACCGCGGAACTGCAAAAACAGAATTTTGACGGGGCTTATATTTCATTTTCTCCCAATCAGACAGTTGGCGGATCATCGGCTCAAACGACGGCCAGGGCGGAAACAGCCCCTAACGCAAAAAACCGGCACCGAATGAGTTTTGCTTTCGCCAATGTCCGAAATCCGTTTAAAGCGAATCCTTCAGGAACAGCGAACCCGACTTCGGGAACAACCGTCAGATCAGGGAAAATTCCGTCTCTGATCCCGGAAAAACGGGAAACTTTATTGCTTCCGCCTGCCAATTACAGTCCTGTCATTATTGGTAACAACGCCGGGAACATAACAGAAAATACGAATCAAACGGCAACGGATTCCGTTTCGGCCGCGTCGGCAACAACACCGGCAACAACAGTTCCGGGAAGCATTCCGGACAAACAGTCCCCGACAACCCCATTGATAAATAGAAACGAAAACGGAAACAGTTCTTCGGCACCACCCAAAACATTCTGGGCCGAACACAAGCCCCGGAATGGTGAACAGGAAAATATTACGTCGAATCAATCGACAGGAACAACGTTAATCACCGACTCCCAACCGGCGTCAGCCAGTATAAATACTGATCAGGAAAACAATAGAAACGTTCGTCAGGTCAGTTGGCAGACTCCCAAGTTATCAGGTGAAAATACAACGCGAAACAATAGCAACTCACAAAACAGCACGACCGGTTTTCAGAAAATGCAAAGTTCCTTTTCCGGAAATCCGGACGGTGTATCCCCGACTGTTTCAGGAAACCGCGACAACCGAAACGGTTTTGACGCATTTGGGGTACTGGGTTGCCTTCCGAACCGTCCTGAAGGATGTCCCGCCTATGTCCTTGTCGATCATATTGAGGAACCGCGACATATTCTGTGTTATGTTGAGTCGGAATCCGGTCGAAGTCTTGACCAGTTTGTCGGTAAAACAATTGGCATCAAAGGAACTCAGGGCTGGTTCCAGGGCGGAAAAGAAAATCGGCGACTTATGACGGCCAAGACAATTTTTGCGATCCCATGATTTCATTCATATAACACCGTTACCCTGCCAAAACAAACCGGATCCTGCCAGCGACAGTTTTGCTTTCGTCTGACAGGATCCGATTTCATTTTATTTGAGATTCTATCCCGTTGTCAGGGATTATCCGGAAAAATCCAGATTGACATTCCGTTTTTTATCGAACGGTCAGTCTGTTTTGTAATCCGGAGTTCCGTTCCGGTATAAAATCTTTTACTGAATCGCGTCCCGATATCCCCGGGCACGATCCTTCAGGCCCTGGTCTTCCGACGTTTCCAAAACGGTATCAAGAGCCTTTTTGAACAATTCCGGATCCTGTTTGCGCAGGAAATCATGATGTGCCAGTTCGACGATCGTCTTTCGGGCAGCGTCCGCCAAATCAGCGTCGGAAAGAAACGTCATGACATATTTCAGTGTCGCGATATCACGAACCGCCGCCAAACGTTCGATAACAAACCGCTTTTCCTCAAGCCGGGTCGCAAGCGTCATCGCCTTCTGTAAATTGACCAGTTTATCCGCCAGGGAAATTTCAATACCAATCTGATCGTCCGGAAGCGACATAACACGAACATAAGCCCGTAAAGCCTGATTTCTCAAACTTTCAGGAATATTACGATTTTCAACAATGGACATCAGTGAATCGGCAACTTTTGCATTCGGCCAGTTACAAAGAGCGCGAACCGCCAAACCCGCCGTCTTGTTCTTTTTCAATCCCTCATACAGAATGTTGAGCGACTTTTCATCACCAATACGGCCAAGTAACGGAAAAAGAATCGCCTGATTCTGGTCATCCAGCTTTTTCATCACAACGGATGCATCGCCGGCACTCAGACGGGCAATAATCTGTTCCGCGCGATCCCGATCGGCCCCGGTCGGAATTTGAATCATAACATCAACAAAGGTTGGGATTTCCTTGACTGTCGCCAACGATTCCGCCGCGGTCAACAGAGCAAGCCGGTTTGGACAGTCTGGTTTTGCCGCGAAAACGAGAATATCGTCGATCACGCCCTGCGCATTTCGGAGGGCAAGAAGTTCCGTAATCAACTGGAAACGGTTCGCGTCCGTTTCTTTTTGCAATGCCCTGACCAGTTCCGCGTCAACTCCGTCGGCGGCAAATCCAAAGAAAATATTCTTCATCAGGTTGGTGTCATAGGAAAACAGCAAATCAAGCATTATCGGCAGATCTTCAACCGTTCCCATTTTTTCCAACGCGAGGGCCGCCGCTTTTTTGACATCACTGTTTTCTGAACCGAGAGACTCAATCACAAACGGGTGATAATTTTTATCTTCCCGAACACGAATAACCGCCAGAGCTCTTGCCCGGTCATCATCTGAAAATTCAGCCGCCGACTTCATCCAGGCGTTAAATTTATCTTCCGAGGCGGTAATCATTGATCGGGGAGCTTCCGTATAATCCGGAATCGAAAGATCCAGCGTTCGGGCAGCAATCGCTTTTTGAATCCGCCCTTTTAACACCTCATCATTCGTTTCCGCAAGAACTTTTTCCAATGCGGCGGCGGCCTCTGGAGCCGGAATTTGAGCCAGAGCACGCGCGGAACCGTCGGCCAGACGGGGTTCGTCACTCAACAGCAACGGAACAATCGCGTCGACATTTTCCGCCGTTCCCGTCCATTGCAGAATGTGAAGGAGCCACCATTTGGTATAGACAGGTTGATCCGTTTGTAAAGCATCGGTCATCAGTTTATTGACCTTGTTCAACTCCTGTTCCTCTCCCGGAGCTCCCGCTTTTTGCAGACAATACTCCATCCAGCGCTGTTGCGCTGATTCCATCGTTTGAACATCCCCGGCATTCGTCAGATCCGCGGCCGTCATTTGAGGTAAAAGTTCATTGAATAAAGAAACTGCGTCCTGCGCGGCCAACTGAGAAACAAACACACAACCGCATATCAATGCGGAAAACCCATATAATTTAAAAATATGTTTCATTTTTTTCGTCCTGCTAACATTTTGAACAGATTGTAACCGGTTACAGGCATTCCCATTGAAATATTTTGAAGATTGCAAACGGAACTGCTGTTTGCCCGATTGATCAAAATCAGATTTTGGCGATCCCATAAAATCGAGCTTAAACTCAAAAATCAATGGTATATGGATAACGCTGAGGCCGCGAAACCATTCGTTGCGCCATTTCGTCACCAATGAACCGGCAATTTTCAGAATCCCATTTTAAAGGACGATTAAGTTTATATCCAATAGCCATTAACTGACAAACGGCAGCCGCTTTGGCTCCATATTGAAAATCCTGGAACGGTCTGACCCGATTCCGGACACAGTATGCGAAGTCATCAGCGATTGAAGTTGCCCCGCCACTGTAACGGCGGACATCAACCGTTTTGATCGGTTTCAGTGTTGACACCTGATGACGATACTCGCCTTCCGTTCCGACAAACGTCACATCATGTTTCTGAGTCAGGTCATGATACATTCGGATACCGTTGGAAAAGACCACGGACAGATGTTCCGCTCCCTCATATCCAATCGGCAAAACCTCGACCGGCTCCATATCGTCAATACCGGCGACATACATGGCCCCGGCAAATTTATGAGCGCCCCAGTCGGCAAGAAAACCGTTCCCGTACTCGGTAAACGCCCGCCATCCTCCTCCATAATTCCCGGAACAGCGTTCGGAATTATACGGAGCCCAGGGAGCCTGTCCTTGCCAGCGATCCCAGTCCATTCCCTCCGGAACCGGTTCCTCCGGAAGATAACAATGTTTCGGAGGATTACCAACGCCGCAGTAAATTTCACGGACCTCGCCAATCGCGCCACTTTGAATAATCGGGGCCATATAGCCGTAATCTTCCATAACACGTTGACTGCCGCTGGTACAAATCCGATTGTATTTCCGTGAGGCCGCCACGATTTGCCGACCTTCCGCAAGCGTCAGAGTCAACGGTTTTTCACAGTAGACATCCTTTCCTGCTTTACAGGCTTCCGTCGATATTTTCGTGTGCCAGTGATCCGGCGTTGTGACAAGAACCATATCAATGTCTTCACGTTGCAGAACCTCCTCATAGGTCGGCAGGATCACACAGTCGTTATTACCATAAAGAGAGTTCACCCGTTCCTGAGCCGCGTCGGCATGAGCCTTGTAACAGTCGCACACTCCCCGAATCAGATAGTTTTGATTCCCACAAAATCCCCCGGTCAGTTCCCGGCCCCGGTTTCCGATACCGATCACCATCATATTGATCCGGTTTGACGGGGAAACACCGCGATTATACCCCAAAATATTTCCTGGCAGAAAAAGCGGAACAGAACATCCCGCCGCGGCCGCCAAAAATCCACGTCGGTTTATTTTTCGTTTTTGCAGCATAATAAATCCTTATATTTATAAAGAACAAATAACGACCTCATCTGAATTTTATCCCGAATAACATTTGGTAAATCTGAAATACGCTTCATTATCTCCGATGACATTTCGCAGGACAACGGTGAATATCTCAAAAATTCCCCCTGTCACCGAACATTCCGGAGGATAATTCAACCAAGCTGCCCCAACCCGCCCCGGCTCCGGCCTGTGCTCAAATCAAACGGCGACGGAATAGAAATTCCGGTTCAATACGCGATTCTGAGATTACCGTTCCTCCTTATTCTCCGGAATCATTCAGGATAAATAAAATTGACAAACGTTCGTCAGTTCCGTTGTCCGGTGAAACATGCCGGGAACAAAACGGACACGTTTGCCAAAAAGAAATCACCGAAATCAAATTTTACTGAACAGAAAACGGTTTACCGGCAAAGAAATCTTTGAAGATCTGAAGATGTTCTTCATCCGTAAACCCATCGCTTTCAAGGGTCACCCAACTGCTGCAACCGATTTCTTCCAACGTGTCACGGACCTGCTGCCATTTGATATCCCCTTTGCCGATCGGAACAAAAGTACCGCCGGCAGGCGCGTTCTTATCAACCGCGAAATCCTTGATATGCAATTTGGTGATCTGACCTCGCAACGCCCGAATCCATTCCTCTGTCGGAGCATATTTGACATGATTTCCCATATCAAAATACGACTTAATCCAGCGATTATCAAAACTGGAAACAAACGCGGCATAGAAATCAGGAGTACACCAGAGATTGTTCCAGACATTTTCAACCCCAATGGTGATTCCTTCATAAGCGGCAACCGGAATCAGTTTTTCAAGACATTTTCGAACCTGAATGGTCGCATTGTTCTGAAGATCAATATATTCCTTAAATGGCGTGTTATCCCCTTCAACCACTTCAGAAACCAGACAATCGGAGTCAAATTTCACCCGGAAATCCCAAGGGGCCGGACCAGGATTACCGACTTTCGCCGGAACCAGAAGAATGGCATCGGCGCCAAAGGCCGCCGCAGCGCGAAGGGCATGAC
>Ga0079305_1003536_pt1 | contig 10435 bp, 11 predicted proteins | sample LMS_cellobiose_e_FD_79183 | JGI IMG/M metagenome (GOLD analysis project Ga0079305, IMG submission 79183) | Rumen-fistulated moose microbial communities from Alaska, USA - LMS_cellobiose_enrichment | ecosystem: Host-associated > Mammals > Digestive system > Stomach > Rumen fluid ... | reverse complement strand
TCGCCGGTGGCAAAGACCTCCTGCACGAAGGGCAGGGAGGCCGCCCGGGCCAGGCCGAGACCGGCGCTGCCGGAGATGGCGATGCGGATCGGCCGAGCATCCAGATAGGGCGTGAGCCGGCGCACCAACTCCAGCGTCTTTTGCCGTACCTGGGAGAAATGGCGCTCATAGCACTCATACAACACCTCGTTGCCGTCGATCAATACGACCTTGGCGGTAGTGGAGCCGATATCAACGCCTAGATAAAAGGCGTTTTTGTCAGAAAAACCAGTCAGTTTCATGCAAAGGACCTTTCGCGGAGATCTTTTTAATCTAGTATTTAGTACTAGATTATCATATTCTACATATCACGTCAAGCGGATCAGTGCGCCTTGGTATTGATGTATTCCGTCCGAAGCTTGGAATACATGATTTTCTGGCTGGAATAGAGCCCGTAGTAGCCTGAGAGCATATAGCTCAGAGCGCAGGAGAGCGCGTAGAAAATCAGGCCGGCGCCGCCAAACAGCTCTATGGCGAGGAAGATAGAAGTGACCGGGCAGTTGACCACGCCGCAAAACAGGGAAACCAGACCCAGCGCAGCGGCAAAGCTGGCGGGCAAGCCCACCAGGGGGCCCAGAACGCAGCCCAGGGTAGCCCCCACGAAGAAGGTGGGCACCACCTCGCCGCCCTTGAAGCCGCAGCCGATAGTGATTACGGTGAAAAGGATCTTCAGGAGAAACGCCTCGGGCCGGGCTGTGCCCTCTATGGCCCTCTGAATGACGTCCACCCCTGCGCCGTTGTAATCCGTTGCGCGAAGCAGAACGGTGAGGAGCAAAATCAGCAGACCGCCGGCCACGACCCGGATGTAGGGATTGGGCAAAACGCGGGTCATCCATGCCTCTCCGTGGTGGAGCGCAGAGCAGAAAAGGATGCTGACCACAGCGAACACCGCCGCCAGAACAGCCGCTGCCACCAGCGTATGGAGCTCCAGGGCAGGGACCGCGCTCACAACGTAGGCCGTGGGCTCCACGCCGAAAAAACGGGCCACGAAACAGCCGGTCAGAGCGGAGATCAAACAGGGGACAAAGGCGCTGTAATGGACGATGCCAACGCTGATGACCTCCATGGCAAACATGGCCGCCGTCAGCGGCGTGCCGAACAGAGCCGCGAACAAAGCGCTCATACCGCAGAGCGTGGCTTCCCGCTGGTCCCGTTCGTCCAAACGGAACAGAGCGCCCACCTTGGCGCCGATGCCGCCGCCCAGCTGCAGCGCCGCCCCTTCCCGGCCGGCGCTGCCGCCCCCCAGGTGGGTGAGCACCGTGCCGATGAAGATGGCGGGCACCAGCAGAATGGGAATGTCGGCGCCGGCATTGATGGACTTGATGATGGTGTTGGTACCCCGGCCCTCCACCTGGAGCAGCCGGTAGGTGAACACGATGACGATGCCCGCAAAGGGCAGCAGAAACATGAGCTTCGGATATGTAGTCCGGTCCTGGGTGCAGACGTCCACGGCGACGTGGAAAAGCGTGCCCACAGCGCCGCCCACCAGGCCGATACAGCAGCCGACCACGATCCATTTGAGCAGCGTCGTCACATACTGCAGCGTCGCTGTCAGATGACTCTTTATATTATCCATTCTATCCCGCCTCTCTGTTTCTGGGCATTAGAATATTATATAAAGAGTTCTGAGAAATGTCAATGACAGCTATTTACAGCGAAAGAGCCACAGTCAGACACCATGGCTCTTTCTTGAGGAACAGAAAAAGAGAGGATACAATACGTCGATGCATTCTTGTGTCGATTATAGCAGAAAAACCGCTAAAACGGTGTTAAGAAAATTCAAAGCTCGTTTTCAACCATCCGGTAGCCGACGCCGACCTCCGTGAGGATGTACTCCGGAACGGCCGGGTTTTTCTCCAGCTTGCGCCGGATGTTGGCCATGTTGACCCGAAGGATCTGGTTGTCGCCCTTGAGGCCCGGCCCCCAGATCTCCCGGATAATAAAATCGTGGGTGAGGACCTTGCCGGCGTTGCGGCTGAGGAGCGATACGATCTTATACTCGTTCTGCGTCAGATGGACGTCGTTCCCGCCGAGGGTGACCCGCCGGCGCTCGTAGTCGATGGTCAGATTACCAGCCTGGAAGATCCGGCCCTCCACAGGATTCTGGAGACCGGATGCATTGCTGTGCCGCATGGCCGTGCGAATGCGTGCCAACAGCTCAGAGGTGCCGAAGGGCTTGGCAATGTAGTCGTCCGCCCCCAGGTCCAGCGCCTCCACCTTATCCTGCTCCCGGGACCGGGCGGAGACCACGATGATGGGAAGTCCCGTCCAGCTCCGGATGAATTTGATAATCTCTGCGCCGTCCTCGTCCGGCAGCCCCAGGTCCAAAAGCACCAGATCCGGGCAATGGCTGGTGACCATGGTCCTGGCCTGGGCGCCGGTCCTGGCCTGGATCACATCGTAGCCGTTGGCCGCAAGCACGGCTGTGACAAAGCCGACGATGCTCTGCTCGTCCTCCACGATGAGAATCTTCTGTTTATTGTTCATCTTCCGATCTCTCCTTCAGGGGCAGGGTGAATTGGAAGGTAGCGCCGCCCTGCGGGATGTTCGAGGCGGTCATGTCGCCGCCGTGGGCCCGGACGATGCTCATGCAGACGGACAGGCCGATACCCATGTTCTTTTTGCTGTCGGCCTCCCGGCTGGCGTTGTGGATGAGCCTGCCGTCGAACAGATGCTCCATGACGGCGGGATCAATGCCCGCCCCGTCGTCCATCAGCGTGAAAAGGGCATTCCCGCCGAGGCTGCGGACACTGACGTTGATGCGCGTGGTCTTCTGACCATGGAGCACGGAGTTCTCCATCAGATTCTCCAGCACCTGCTCAATGAGCAGCGGATCCATGGGGACCAGAAGCAGCTCGTCCGGCACGGACACGGTGACCTCCACCGCCGGAAACCGGCGTTTGATCTTGCCCACCGCGTCGCCGACGACCTCCTCGGCGGCCTCCGGCGTTTTTTTGATTGCGGCGGGGGAGGAGGTGACCCGGGTAATGGAAAGCAGGTTTTCCACCATGCGGATGAGCCACTGTGCATCGTCCTTCGCCTCGGTGAGCAGCTTGATCCGGTCCTCCTCGGAGATGACCTGGCGGTTTTCGATGACCGCCTGCAACGACCCCACGATGCTGGTGAGGGGCGTGCGCAGATCGTGGGAGATGGCCCGGAGCAGATTGCCCCGGAGCTTTTCTTCATTGATCTCTGCCCGGATCTTCTCCGAGCGCTTGAACTGCGCCGTGGTCGCGCAGGTGAGGATGGAGGTGGTGAGCATACACAGGAAGGTGAGGGGATAGCCGGTCAGCGTGAAGTTAAATTCAAAATAAGGGTAAGTAAACACGAAGTTCACACAGATGACCCCCAAAAACGAGGCTACGATGCCGTAGAGGTAGCCGTCCGTGAAGCGGGAGATCAGCAGCACGGATACCAGAAAGAGCATATGGGGATAATCGCCGCCAGTGGAGATCTGGTTCAGCAGGAAGCAGAGCGCCGTGGTGATCACCAGGATCCCCACTGTGATGAGACTGTCCCGCCAGGAGATGCTCAGGCGCAGATCGATATTCTGCATTCGATTGATTTTTTCGTTCAAATCCAACGCTCCCCGTATTTTTTATAATTATATCATGTATTTCATAAAGAACATGTTAAGATGGAAAAGCCGCGGTGCTCAAGCGCCGCGACTTTTCCTAACCTAAGCTAAAGTTCCGGAACTCTTCCCGCACAAAGTCACAGGATGCGGTGGAGAAAGGATGTATTCAAGCTTTCATTAAATATCTCATAAAAAGTCATTGCAGAGGGCCGATGGATAAAATTAGGGTTATAAGCTAAGATGACATCGCGGACATATCCGTTATTGGACGCATTGTCTTCTATGAGCGTGAGATGAGACCGTGGGTATTTCCGATTGAACAGATTGAGAAAATCCGGAAAGACAAAAGAGGCTCTGAAATCCGTCGTCCCGAACTGAATATATCTGCCGTCAGGATATTATTCTGGAGTTTGAGGAACTCTTCATACACATTGCGGATGGCTTCCAGAAATCGTCCTCCCTCGAAGATCGGCTTCACACCATAGGGCGTTCTGTAAAAAAGCTTGATATTCAGGTCATTCTCGTAATTCTTCAGAAACTGGCTGAGAGCGGACTGCGAAATATAAAGATTCTCCGCCGCCAGAGAGATGCTGCCGGTCTTTTCAATTTCCAGAAGATAATTAAATTCACGGATCTCCAATCTGCATCCCTCCTTTGATTATTCTCCACTGTCCATGTCTGCGCTAACAAATAAATTAAGCAAAAAAATAAGCAAATCAAACAAATAGGCTTCAAATATCAACAAATTCTAGAGGGATTCTACAACTAAAATCACGAAAAATGAGTGGGACATAAGTTTAACTTATGTCTGGTATTGAAAGCCTCGATTGTGACTCAGCATCGAGTTAATTATAATATAAATGCATTCTAAATGCAATCGCTTGTTTTAGAAAGGACATGAATAAAACAGCGCAAACAAGGAAGGAGAAGAACACAAAATGAAAAAGACTGCAATGCTACTTGTACTAGCTCTGCTGCTCAGCTGTCTCATTGGTTGCGGCGGAAACAACACGCCCGCTCCGGCCGCATCCCAGGCGCCCCAATCCGCCGCGCCTGAGCTCAAGTATCCTGAGAAAGAGATTACGTTTATTTGCCCGTTCTCTGCCGGCGGCGGCGTGGATGTCAACGGACGTTTGATGGCCGCCCGACTCGAAAAGCTCCTGGGCTGAAAGATCGTCGTAGAGAATATCACTGGCGGCAACACGATTCCCGGCATTCTTGAGGTCCTGAACCGCGATCACGACGGCTATACGCTGCTCTGCTCCAATGGTCCCTCTTTCGTCATTGGCTCTATTGCGTACAGCTCTGACTATGACATATTTAAGGACTTTACGCCCATCATTGGCAACGAGGTCGGCCCCCTGTATCTGAGCGTCAATAAGAATCTGGGCATCTCCAACATGGATGAGTTTATCGACTATTGCAAGGCGAACCCCGGCAAGGTCACGGTGGGATGCGCCGGTCTCGGCGACGCCTCCGGTATGGCTGCCTACAGTGTGTGCAACGCTCTGGGCCTGGAGATCGAGCTGGTGCCCTTCAACGGCGGCGCTGACTCCATGGCAAACTGCGTCGGCGGCCATGTGGACGCCGTTGTGGTCCCCGCAGGCGTTACCGTGCCCCAGGCAAAGGAAGGCAATGTGATCACGTTGCTGGAGTGCGGCGGCATCCAGGAGAACGGTCTCAGCGTGCCGACTGTGAACGACATCGGCATCCCGGAGGCAAATGTTCTGTTCTATCGCATCCTCATGGCGCCCTCTGACACGCCGACTGAGATCGTTGAGCTCCTGCGGGAAACCTTCGCTGAGCTCATGACCGACGAGGAGTATGTCCAGACATGCGAGGAAATGAGCGACCCCGTTTTGAATTCTTTCCTCTATGATTCGCTGAATGAGCAGTTCAAGGCGGACTATGCGAAATACACTGAGCTTGTTGAGGTTCTCGGCATAGGCGCCTGAAACCGTCTGGAAAGAACGGAGAGGAAATCGCCATGAAACGATCCTTTAAAGCGGCAGACAAGTGGTATACCCGCTTGGAGTATCATTACTATGATGGCGTAGTCTATGAGATCAAAAACCGCTATTTTGTCGGCAGCAGCAAGAACGATGAAGGTCGGCCTGTAGAGGTCGAGACTACGCCGTGGGCGGAATATGCGCTGTCCTCTGACATTACCGCCGAGGGCGTAGACAGGCTTTTGTTCGGCATCTTAAAGATGCCTGCCGCCAACAATGTGGAGATCGACAGTCCTCTTGGACTGCCGTTGTTTTCCGATGCGATTCAAGAGCTCAAGGATCTGGATATCGCGTATAGCCGGAACGCAAAAGAGATCGGAGACAGCAAGCGCACGGTGTTGCTTGACAGTGACCGCTTGTTCGTGGGTGGGCGTGGCCAGATCAACAAAGACATACTGGTGCGCGAGGCGGGCTTGCCGGATTTCGTCAAAGCGGTCGAGGGCGACGGCAGCGGAACAGATATATACCACGAGATCAATCCCGCACTCAACACGGAGACGCGCTTGACGGGTATCAATGCGCTGCTCTCTCAGATCGGCTTCAAGTGCGGATTCTCCAACGGCTATTTCGTATTCAACGAGAAAACCGGGATGGTGACGGCCACTCAGGTGGAGAGCGACGACCGGCGCACGATCCAGCTGATCAACGATGTGCGCAAGGCTCTGCAGTATGCCATTGACGGACTCGTGTACGCACTGGATCGCTTTGCGGACGCCTATGGGGAGGCCCCGAGGGGTACTTACGAGTTGGCCTATGATTTTGGCGATATCACGCTGAACATTGAGGAGGACAAGGCCAGATGGTATTCCTATGTCACCGCCGGGCGCGTGCCGTTCTGGTACTATCTGGTGAAATTCGAGGGCTATACCGAGGAGGACGCGAAAGCGCTTGAGGCTGCCGCCCAATCTACTGAGCCTTTATTCGGCGCGGAGGAGTAAATGCTTTCCCCGGATTATATTCTCCGGCTCTCTGAGGGCGCGGAGGAGATCGCTTCGGACCTGCACAGTGAGATCATCAACCAGATCGTGCGGCGGATTGTGCTTCGGCTGCAGCGAGGCGACGGCTATTTGCTGACCGCCCGGGACAAGTGGCAGCTTGAGGTTTTGCAGGACGCGGGGTATCTTTTGGAGGATATTCAAGCCGAAATCGCAAAAAAGACAAGGCTCCAGCGGAAAGAGCTCAAGGCGGCTTTCGAGGATGCGGGCGTGCAGACCCTTCGGTATGACAACGCCGTTTACAAAGCCGCAGGGATTTCGGAGACAGCGTTAACACAGTCGCCTTATTTGCTTCGTGTTTTGCAGCGGAGCTATGAGGCCACGTTGCAGGAGTGGGCAAACTACACCAGAACCACAGCTTTGGCGGCACAGCAGCTCTTTATTCGGCAATGTGACAGGGCCTATAATCAGGTCGTGTCCGGCGCAGTATCCTATACAGAGGCCGTCAAAGAGGCTGTTACGGCGATTTCCAGAGACGGGGTATATGTGGATTACCCCAGCGGCTGGCGAGATACAATAGAGACTGCAACGCTTAGAGCTGTGCGTACCGGCGTGGCCCAAACCTGCGGGCAAGTGACAATGACGCAGGCAGTTCGCAACGGAATCACCCTGGCGCTGACTTCCGCGCACATGGGGGCCAGACCCACGCATGAGGTGTGGCAAGGACGGGTGTTCTGGATCGACTGGAACCGCTTAAGCACTGTCTGGCCTGTCGACACCATGGGACACGCAGAGGCCACGGCAGAGGAAAAGGCGAAATACCGGGAGCTGGTGGCCGCGACAGAGTTGGGGGAGATCACCGGCCTGATGGGCGTCAACTGCCGGCACTCTGTTTCTCCCTATATCGAGGGCGTTTCCCACAATCCGTTTGAGAAAATCGACACAGAGGAAAACCGCAAGGCTTATGAGCTGTCCCAGCGTCAAAGAGAACTGGAGCGGCGAATCCGCAAAACCAAGCGCGAGGTCATGGGCCTGAAAACGGGCGTGGACAATGCGGATAAGGCAACCCGCCCCGGTTTAGAGCTTGAATATCAGAAGAAATCAGCGCTTCTCAAAAAGCAGAATGGGGAGTATAATAGATTTTGCGAAGAGAACGGCTTGAAGCGGCTGGATGAACGGCTGTCTATTGCCCAGTGGGATCGGAAACAAGCGACTGCCGCGGCGAGAGCGGCGCAAGCGGTAAAGACACAAAGTACTATTTTGGCCAATTCTCCATTATACACGGGAATAATCCCCAAAGGGGTTGAACTATCTAGTATTCGTTTTATTGCCGGATATGGTTCAAAAACCGAATTTCGAGATGTTTCCTACTATGTACAGGACTCTGGTGGCGATCCGTTGCAATGGCAGAAAAAAGGCGGTATAATTCAAACAGAGAACTTTAAGTACGATGTTCATTGGGTTGAACGGAATGGAAAACATTACAGTGAAAAATGCGTTAGGGTGATTAAGCCATGAAGGTAAAATATATTGGAGAAACATTTTACGGCGGGTATGCTGGACTTACTGATGGCAAAATCTATGAATGCCTTAGTGTTGAATATCAATTTCTCCGAATCATTGATGATGAAGGCTATCCGTATTGGGAAAAGCTCCCGGATGAACCGGACGGATATTTATATTTTGCTGTAGGTCCATGCGCCCCTGACGGATCGTCTTCACCCGGGAAATGGGAAATAGTCGAGGATGATGAAAAGGGAACATTGAAAAGAGCAATCATAGATCAAATTTTTGACGAAGTAGTATCTTAACCACGATGCTTCAAGTACCGTGGTTTTTCTATGCCTGTCTGATCGGGCACAAATAGTTGATCAAAGCAGTTGTCTAAAAAGGCGGCTGCTTTTTTCATACCCATTTACCCCGCCGGTGGTTTATCCGGCTGAATCCATACCGCAGACAAAGCGGTTAATAAGCCATGTAGGAGGATATTATGCAGAACATCATCGAGATCATCAAGGAAATCGGGCTGGAGGTCTCCGAGGACAAGGTTGCCGAACTGAACAAGAAGGTGGCCGACAACTATCTCACCCGCGCCGAGTTTGACAAGAAGCTGGGCCGGGCAGAGACCGAACGGGACAACTACAAGGCGCAGCTGGAGACCGCTCAGGAGACGCTAAAAAGCTTCGAGGGCGTGGACGTGCAGTCCATCCAGGGCGAGCTTTCCACGCTGCGGACAAAGCTGGCCGAGGCTGAGCGGGACGCCGCCGCCAAGCTGGCACAGCGGGACTTTGACGACGCGCTCAAGGCAAAGTTCGATGCGCTGAAATTCACCAGCGAGAGCGCCAAGAAGGCTGTCATGGATGAGATCAGAGCCAAGGGCCTGAAGCTGGACAACGGTGTGATCCTGGGCTTTGACGACGCCATTCAGGCAATCAAGGCGCGCGACGCATCCGCTTTCCTGGATGAGAGCAACCCCCCGGCCCGCTTTACCACGCGGATTCCGGGAACGCCTGCGGGGAAGAAGTACAACTCCGTAGACGACAGACCAGATTCCAGCGCAACTTTGAAGCCCTGCGGGAAATTTTGGGCATTACCCGGCCTATCCGCAAGGAGCCCGGCGCGACGCTGCGGATGCTGCGCGCGAGCGTGTCCCTGCAGTCCGGCTCCGTGAATGAGGGCGAGGAGGTCCCGTATTCTCTCGCCACTGTGACCCAGGTGCCCATCACCGAGATGACCATTGACAAGTACGCCAAGGCCGTCTCCATCGAGGCCATCAAGTCCTACGGCTATGACGTGGCGGTGGCCCGTACCGACGATGCGTTTCTGGCTGAGCTGGAGGGCAAGGTCAACGATGATCTGTACGCCTATCTGGCCACCGGCGAGCTGACCAACATTCAGACCACGTTCCAGGCCGCTCTGGCTATGGCGCGCGGTCTTGTGCTGAATCAGTTCAAGATGATGAAGATCGCGACCACCAGCGTAGTCGGCTTTGTCAACATCCTGGACTTCTACACCTACCTGGGCAGCGCAGATGTAACCGTGCAGACTGAATTCGGCCTGAACTATATCCGGGACTTCATGGGCTACAGCGTGATTTTCCTGGGCTCTGACAGCGATATTGCCAGAGGCAATGTCATTGCAACGCCTGTGGAGAATCTGGTCGCCTACTATGTCGACCCCTCCAGTTCTGACTTTGCCCGTGCCGGCCTGGACTTCACTACCTGGGGCGACACGCCGCTGATCGGCTATCACACCCAGGGCAACTACGCCACCATGGTGAGCGAGAGCTACGCCATTATGGGTATGTCCCTGTTCTTCGAGTACATCAACGGCGTGGCTGTTGTGAAGATCGAAGCCTCCGGCTCTCTGGGCGCTCTGAGCGCCAGCACCGCCGCTTCCACCGCTGCCAGCGCGGCAGTTGGCGACAGCGTGGTGACCATCTCCACCGATCCCGTGGCCGGCGGTACCTTCTGGTTCAAGGCCGCGTCCGGTACCGCGCCCGCCGCGCCCAGCTATCTGGCGCAGATGGACACCACCGGGTGGACAAAGATCGAGAGCGGTGATGTGGTGGCCACGACCAACGGCTACAAGTACACCCTTGTGGAGCTTAACGGCACCGGTCAGGCTGTCGCCACCGCCACCGGCACTGTCACCGCCAAAACGGCTTAACGGAAAGGGGAGCGCGGTATGAGTTACGCAACTGAGCAGGACTATATAGCTCTATTCGGCGATACGGTGACCGGCTTTGCCCGCTATGCGTTTGACGCCGAGCGGATCATGGACGACATGACCACAGGCGTGGACAACGTGCGGAAGCTCCGTGCCGCGTTTCCCACAGACGCGTATTCTGTCAATTGCGTGATGCGTTGCGCCTG
>Ga0079305_1003533_pt1 | contig 10441 bp, 9 predicted proteins | sample LMS_cellobiose_e_FD_79183 | JGI IMG/M metagenome (GOLD analysis project Ga0079305, IMG submission 79183) | Rumen-fistulated moose microbial communities from Alaska, USA - LMS_cellobiose_enrichment | ecosystem: Host-associated > Mammals > Digestive system > Stomach > Rumen fluid ... | reverse complement strand
GCTCATAACGATCACGGAGACCAAAGAGAACCTCACATATGACGCCATAAAGGAGTATTACGGCGAGGATTACGGCTACGCGTCCAAATTCCACACCATCGTTCCGATCGTGGTCGGCGGCAAGAGAGTCGCCACGCTTCTGGCCGTTCGCGCGGACAAGGCCTTTGATGACGAAGACATAGCTATCTGCGAATACGGCGCCACGATCACGGGCATCGAGGTGTCCAGAGGCATCACGCTCGAGGAGGAAGAGGACAACAGGCAGAAGAACGCTGTCGTCGTCGCGCTCGAGACGCTGTCGTATTCCGAGCTGAACGCGGTATCCAAGATCTTCAACGAACTCGAGGAAGACGAGGGCCTGCTCGTCGCCAGCAAGATCGCCGACAAGTCCGGCATCACCAGATCCGTTATCGTAAACGCCCTGAGGAAGCTTGAGAGCGCCGGCGTGATAGAATCCAGATCCCTCGGAATGAAGGGCACCAGGATCAAGATCACGAACGAGTATCTCAGGGACGAGATCAAAAAAGTGGAGATCTGATTGGCAGAATATCTTACGGTGCCCGGAAGGGCAAGGACCGAACAGATCATCGAGAGATCCAGATTCATAACCTCTGCCTCCCCGGCGGCGAGCCGCGAAGAGGCGGAGGCCTTTTTTGCTGAGATAAGAAAGGAATTCCGCGACGCGACGCACAATGTCCCCGCCTTTGTGATCGGCGACAAGATGCAGCTGCAGTGGGCGAGCGATGACGGGGAGCCCCAGGGCACCGCTGGCGCTCCGATAGTCCGCCTGATAACGGGAAAGGGCCTGACGAACGTGGCGGTCGTGGTCACGCGCTATTTCGGAGGCATCAAGCTCGGGACAGGGGGGCTCGTGAGGGCTTATACCTCATCCGCCTCTCAGTGTCTGGACGCCTGCGGGACCGCGAGGCACGAAAGCGCTCTTTCGATGGAGGCGAGGGTGAGCTACCCGGCGTTTGAGAAGCTGCGCAGGGCGAAGCTCCCGGAAGGAGCCGAGATAAAGGAACCGGTGTATTCGGACCGGGTCGGGGTGACGATCCTCTTCCGTGAAGCGGAGAGGGAAGCGCTCCTTAAGCTCCTTAACGATATAAGCGGGGGAGATCTCGAAGTCTCCGAAGAAAAAGAGACGGAAAGAGTGTTTCTGATTCCTTGACAATCGGCCTCCGATGCGATAGAATCATAAAGCCGACTTAGCGGAGACAGAAAAAACGGTCGAAGGATCATAAAATAATCCTTGACAAACCGGACCCTATAACTTAAAATCTATAGGTGCGTCGACTGAGCGATATTCAGATGCAGACGCTGGATTTTGCGGCCTGGTAGTTCAGTTGGTTAGAATGCCAGCCTGTCACGCTGGAGGTCGACGGTTCGAGCCCGTTCCAGGTCGCCAAATTTCTTGCGCTGGCGTGGCTCAACGGTAGAGCAGCTGATTTGTAATCAGCAGGTTGGGGGTTCGATTCCCTCCGCCAGCTCCAGCTAGACAACTGAATAATACGATATCTAAAGATGATTGGCTTGCCGGTATCTTGGATATACTGAATTGGAAAATGGTTGTCGAGGGGTTCCCGAGTGGCCAAAGGGGGCGGACTGTAAATCCGTTAGCTGAGCTTTCGATGGTTCGAATCCATCCCCCTCGACCAATTCTAAACATGCGGAAGTGGCTCAGGGGTAGAGCATCGCCTTGCCAAGGCGAGGGTCGCGAGTTCGAATCTCGTCTTCCGCTCCAAATTTTTGCGGATGTAGTTCAATGGTAGAACCTCAGCCTTCCAAGCTGATGGCGTGAGTTCGATTCTCATCATCCGCTCCATTTTTCAAAATATGTGTGGGTCCATAGCTCAGCTGGATAGAGCAACGGCCTTCTAAGCCGTGTGTCTGGGGTTCGAATCCCTATGGACTCACCATTGTTTTTTGACAATGGGGTATAGCCAAGTGGTAAGGCAACGGACTTTGACTCCGTCATTCGTAGGTTCGAGTCCTGCTACCCCAGCCATGACATATGCTATGACCCATTAGCTCAGTTGGCAGAGCACTTGACTTTTAATCAAGGTGTCCGGAGTTCGAATCTCCGATGGGTCACCAATTTTGGGAGAATCCATCAGGAGAGGTGTCCGAGTGGTTTAAGGAGCTGGTCTTGAAAACCAGTGATTCCGAAAGGGACCGTGGGTTCGAATCCCACCCTCTCCGCCACAAGGCTAATAAACAACATGGAGAAGTACTCAAGAGGCTGAAGAGGACGGTTTGCTAAACCGTTAGGGTTCGATTAGGGCCGCATGGGTTCGAATCCCATCTTCTCCGCCATCGCAGGGGTATAGCTCAGTTGGTAGAGCAGCGGTCTCCAAAACCGCGTGCCGAGGGTTCGAGTCCTTCTGCCCCTGCCATTGCCGCCGGGGTGTAGCGCAGTTTGGTAGCGCAACTGCTTTGGGAGCAGTGGGCCGCGGGTTCAAATCCTGCCACCCCGACCAGACTAAGAGATGTGGGCCATTAGCTCAGTTGGTTAGAGCGTCCGGCTCATAACCGGCAGGTCCGGGGTTCGAGTCCCTGATGGCCCACCACAATAGCTCTTAGAAACAGAGGAAAGCTTAATAATCGACGTGCTCAGATAGCTCAGATGGTAGAGCAGGGGACTGAAAATCCCCGTGTCCTTGGTTCGATTCCGAGTCTGAGCACCATCAACAGCGGTTTTCCGATGCTTCGCGCCCGGGAAACCGCTTTTTTATCACCTTTTTCGGAAAAGGAGCGCAGGATGGCACAGTTATATTTCAGATACAGCACCATGAATGCCGGTAAGTCCATCGAACTCATCAAGGTCGCTTACAACTATGAGGAGAGGGGAAAGAACGTGATGACCCTGATCCCTTCCGTAGACGACCGCTACGGCCGCGGTGTGATCACCTCGAGGATCGGAGTTCAGAGGGAAGCCATCGTGGTCTCTGAGGAGACCAATATACTTGAGCTCTTTATCAGGGAGAACGAGAAGAAAAAGATCGACTGCGTCCTGGTCGACGAGGCGCAGTTCCTGGAGGAGCATCACGTGCTCGAGCTCGCCGAGATAGTCGACAGCTTCGACGTCCCGGTGCTGACCTACGGTCTTAAGAACGACTTCAGGAACGAGATGTTCAAAGGATCCTACTACCTTCTGATCTACGCCGACAAGATCGAAGAGATCAAGACGATCTGCTGGTGCGGCCGCAAGGCGACCATGGTCGCGAGAGTGGTGGACGGAAGGATAGTGAAACAGGGCCGCCAGGTCATGATAGGCGGAAACGACATGTACGTATCGCTCTGCCGCAAACACTATAACGACGGAAGGCTCGGTCCGGACAGGTGATCCGCTGCTTTCAGCCAATCAAAAACCGTTGAATTTCGAACCTTGCCGGGTGCCTCGCCCGGCAAGTTCTTTATTTATGCCGTTTATGATGAGCCTCTTGCGGTAAGCCCAGAGAGGGGCGATCAGGTCCTCGGCTTTTGAGTCCGCGGACAGCCGGTGGATCACGACCTCGGGCGGTATGCGTTCGAGGATATCGGAGACCAGGGATATATACTCTTCGGGAGAATCAAAGGGGACGTAGTCCGGGTATTCTTCCGCCATTCTCGTGCCGCGTATCATGTTAAGAAGATGGAGCTTGATGCCCCAGGAGCCGGCCCTGCAGGCGTGAAGCACGGAGCCTGTCATGTCATCCCGGTTCTCCCCGGGGAGCCCGAGCATCAGATGCGTTACGAAGCGTATGCCTCGCTCCTTAAGCTTTGCTGCCGCCTCGTCATAGATCCGGGTCCTGTATCCTCTTCCGAAGGCGTCCGCCACGTCATCGCGGACGGTCTGAAGGCCAAGCTCGATCCACATATAGTGATCTTCCGCGATCTCCGAAAGCAGGTCGAGCACGTCATCCGGCAGGCAGTCCGGCCTCGTGGCGATCGCGATGCCTTTGATCATGGGATGTGAGAGAGCAGTCATGTATTTTTCGCGCAGCACATCCACCGGGGCGTAGGTCCCGGTGAAGCTCTGGAAATAGGCTATATAGTTCTCCGCGTTCCACTTCTTTGAGAGGAGCCCGATCTGGCTCTCTATATCCGAAGCGTTGTCGCCGCTCCCCGCGGCCGAGCAGAATGAACATCCGCCGACTCCGCAGGTGCCGTCGCGGTTGGGACAGGTGAATCCTCCGTCTATGGCGAGCTTTACTGTCTTTCCCCCTAGTTCGCGGGCGAGGACCGGCCCGACCATGTTTATGCGGGGAAGGGCGTCGGCGGAAGGCTTTTTTGTTGATTTTTCAAGTGCGGAAGGCGTATTCATATATGCCTTAAAATCCTTTTAATCGACATGCATCTGTGATATAATAACCATGTATGCGAACGTGCCGGCAAGGTCCGTTCCGAACAATATGAGTTTAACATAAGAAGCGATATGGATAAAGAAGCAAGAGTCAATTTGACCGGAGCCGGAGAAGGCTTAACGGGGGATCTGTCGGATTCGTTCATAAGGACCGGAGGCAAGCACGCCAGGCCGCGCCTTTTGCTGCACAGCTGCTGCGGACCCTGCAGCACTGCCGTGATAGAAAGACTGTACGCGGATTACGACATAACGGTCTTCTATTACAACCCATGCATCACGGACGCTGAGGAGTATGAGCACCGGAAGGCCGAGCAGATCAGATTCATCTCCGAGTTCAATTCGGAACACTCCTGCGGACAGATCAAATTCATGGAGGGGCGCTACGACACCGGGGAATACTATCGGAAAGCCTCTGCCTATGCGGACGAACCCGAGGGCGGAAAGCGCTGCGAGGTGTGTTTCGGCATTAGACTCCGCGAGACGGCTAAAACCGCGTCCAGACTCAAATTTGACCTTTTCAGCACCACTCTGTCGGTGAGCCCGCATAAGAACTACAGGCTCATCGCTGAGATCGGGAACAGGCTGGCGGAAGAGTACGGCGTCGGGTTCCTCGCCGAGGATTTCAAGAAAAAGGCGGGATATCAGAGAAGCGTCCAGCTCTCCAAGGAACACGGGCTCTACAGACAGAACTATTGCGGCTGCGAGTATTCAAAGCGCGTGGAATAGCAACGGTTATACATCATCACGGACGGACAGAATCAGGAAAGGAAAAACGAAATGTCACAACTCACGGTACCGAAAGATTATGAGCCTATACTGGCTCCGATGGAGACCCAGCGGGCGATCAAAAAGATCAAGGATTACTTCCAGCAGGAACTCGCTTACGGCCTGAACTTAAGGCGCGTGACCGCGCCTTTGTTCGTTGACCCGAAGAGCGGCCTTAACGATAATCTGAACGGCGTGGAACGCCGCGTCGAGTTCACGATAAAGGATATGGACGAGAGACCCGCCGAGGTCGTCCAGTCGCTCGCCAAGTGGAAGCGCATGGCCCTCGGCAAATACGGGATAAAGCCCGGTCACGGCATATATACCGACATGGACGCGATAAGGCGCGACGAGGAGCTCGACAACCTGCATTCCATCTACGTGGATCAGTGGGACTGGGAGAAGGTCATCACGAGGGAGCAGAGGAACGAGGACTATCTCAGGGAGACCGTGACCACCATCTACAATGCGGTGAAGAACCTCGGCGATTATGTGAACAGGCTGTACAGGGATATCCAGACCGAGCTCCCGAACGAGATATACTTCATCACTTCTCAGGAGCTTGAAGACCTTTACCCCGGGAAGACCCCGAAGGATAGGGAGGATCTGATCTGCAGGAACCACAGGGCCGTATTCATCGAGAAGATAGGAGGACCGCTCAGGTCCGGAGAGAAGCACGACGGACGTTCGCCTGACTACGACGACTGGGATCTCAACGGAGACATCCTGCTCTGGAACGATATACTCGACAGATCATTCGAGATATCCTCAATGGGCATAAGGGTCGACGCGGACGCGATGGACCGCCAGCTCACCATGGCGGGAGCGGACGATCGCAGAGAGCTCGACTTCCACAAGGCGATATTGAACGATGAGCTTCCGTATACGATCGGAGGCGGTATCGGTCAGAGCAGGCTCTGCATGTTCTTCCTGAGGAAGGCGCATATTGGTGAGGTTCAGGTCAGCGTCTGGCCTGAAGACATGATAGAGGAATGCCGCAAGAACAATATTTTCCTGCTGTGAGATGAGATACGTAAAAGTCGTAACCGAGAGCAAAACGAGACATACCGACGGTTTTTACACCTACAGGGCGCCTGACGATGTAAGGATCGGCAGCGCCGTGGAGGTGTCGTTCGGAAAGGGCGGCCGCGGCGTCAGGGGTTTTGTTTTCGGCTTCGACGAGCATCCGAATCTTGACGAGTCGAAGATCAAAGACGTGTCAGCCGTTCTGGACGAGTTCTCTCTTACGGAGGAGATGATCGAGACCTGCTCCTGGATGCGCCAGCGCTACGGCATCAAATACATCGACGCCGTCAGATGCTTCCTCCCTAGAGGGAGATCCGCGAGAGAGGGCAAAAAGAAAGATCCCCTTAAGGAGCGCGAGCCCGAGGAGCAGAATATCGAGGAGCTCACGGAAGAGCAGAAGGAGGTCCTCTCGGAGATAGGGGGCGCTATCGACGAGGGACGGCAGGAGAACTTCCTGCTTCACGGAGTGACCGGAAGCGGGAAGACAGAGGTGTATATGCGGGCGATAGAGAGAACTCTCGCCCGGGGAAAGAGCGCGATAATGCTGGTCCCCGAGATCGCCCTGACCAAACAGATAACCGAGAGATTCATCGGCCGATTCGGAAAGGAGAGGCTCGCGATCCTTCACAGCCGTCTCACGGTCCGCGAGAGATACGATGAGTGGCAGAGGATAAGACGGGGCGAAGCCGACGTCGTGATCGGCGCCAGGATGGCGGTGTTCGCGCCTCTGGAGAATCCGGGGCTCATAGTGATGGATGAGGAGCACGAGGCCACCTATAAAGCCGACATGTCGCCGAAATACGAGACCGTCGACGTGGCTCTGAAGCGCCTGATCTATCACAGGGGAGTACTTCTCCTCGGGAGCGCGACGCCTTCCGTCGTCTCATATCAGAGAGCAAAGGAAGGCATTTACCGCCTTCTGACTCTTAAGAAGCGCTATAACGGAGCGGAGCTTCCCGACGTGAGCCTGATAGATATGAGGAAGGAGCTCAGATCCGGGAACCGCGGCATCTTCAGCGGACGGATGTATACGGAGCTCAAGGAAACGCTCGAAAACGGCGAACAGGCCATACTGTTCCTGAACCGGCGAGGCTATTCGACCTTCGTCTCATGCCGCGAGTGCGGAAAGAGCCTGACCTGCCCCGAATGCGGGATAGCTCTTACCTACCACAAGACGGAGAACGCCTGCGTATGCCACTACTGCGGCAGGAAGCGCCCCGTGCCGAAGACCTGCCCTGAATGCGGCAGCAGATATATCAAATACTTCGGAGTGGGCACTGAGCAGGTGGAAGAGCGGGTTAGAGAACTGTTCCCTGACGTGGAGACGGGCCGCCTCGATCTCGACAGCGCTAAGAACGGGAGAGAGATAGACCGCATTCTGAACGCGTTCGCCAAAGGCGAGACGAAGATCCTGATCGGCACGCAGCTCGTCGCCAAAGGACTTGACTTCAGAAACGTCGGCCTAGTCGGAGTGATGGCGGCGGACGTGAGCCTGAACATCCCGGACTACAGGGCAACCGAGAGAACGTATCAGCTGGTTACACAGGTAGCGGGAAGGGCCGGAAGGGGCGACAAAAAAGGCCGCGTCCTGGTCCAGACATACGATCCGGAGAACTTTGCCCTGACCTGCGCCGCGACGGGAGACTACGAGGGATTCTTCGCCCAGGAGATAGAATACCGGAGGATGATGGGATACCCGCCGTTCTCGGATATTATAGCGATGGAGTTCACCGGGCGCGACCCGGATGAGACGCGCAGGGAAGCGGAGCATTTCTACGCGCTAATATCGGAAAAGAAGGGGACGGGCGACGTCTTTGCTCCGAAAGAAGCGAGATATTTCAAGGGGAGCAGGGACAGCGTGAGGTACTACGTCCTGATCAAGAGCCCCCGGGGCGAAAGAAACGCATATATGCAGAAGCTCGTCCACTATATGGAGGCACGTGTGAGCAAAGGCAGCGGCCTGGCTTTCGGAGTGGACGTGAACCCCTACGGGAGCTTTTAACGGTGAAAACAGACAGAAGGAGAAGATAATGGCTTTAAGACATGTTGCTGTCGAGGGAGACGAGATACTCAGGAAGAAATGCCGTCCGGTCGGCGAAGTCACCGACCGCATCAGAATGATACTGGACGATATGCGCGAGACCATGCTGGCGGAGAACGGCGTGGGGATCGCCGCGCCGCAGGTGGGCCTGATGAGACGCATGTTCGTAGCGATGCCGGATCCCGAAGAACCGGAGCAGCTTTATTATATGATCGACCCCGAGATCTATGAGGAGGAAGGGGTCCAGACGGGCGAGGAGGGATGCCTCTCCGTTCCGGGACTCGTCGGGACGGTCGACAGACCGCAGCGGATAAGGATTCGCGCCAAAGGCCTGGACGGTGAGATGCAGGACCTGGAGTTCACGGACTTCGGAGCCCGCGTCATGTGCCACGAATACGATCATCTGGACGGTATCCTCTATACGGATAAGGCAAGAGACGTCCACGAGCCCGTATATGAAGAAGAGGATGAGGAGACAGAGGAAGAGTGATGAAGCTCGTCTATATGGGCACACCGGAATTTGCCGTAAAGCCTCTTGAAAAACTGATAGAATACGGACGCGTGACCGGAAAGGCATCGGTCGGACTCGTCGTTACCCAGCCTGACAGGGCAGCGGGACGAGGCAAGAAGGAGATAATGTCGCCTGTCAAGGAATGCGCGCTCGCGCACGGGATAGAGGTGCTTCAGCCTTCTCGCATCAGATATGACGAGGAGACCAAGGCGGCCATCAGGGCATACTCGCCTGATATGATAATAGTTGCCGCCTTCGGGCAGATCCTTCCGAAGGACGTGCTCGATATCCCTTCGGTATGCTGCGTCAACATCCACGCGTCGCTTCTTCCGAGATGGAGGGGCGCTTCCCCGATCCAGCACGCGATACTCGCGGGCGACAGGCTGACGGGAGTAACGATAATGAAGATGGCGGAGGGCCTGGACACCGGCGATATGTTCGCAAAGCGCGAGGTCGCGATAGGGTCGATGGACTATCCGGAACTCTCCGAAGAGCTTTCAAACGCGGGCGCGGAGCTTCTAGTTGAAAACCTTGAGGGAATAGCCTCAGGGGCAGTCAAAGGGATCCCGCAGGGCGAAGACGGGGCATCCTATGCCGGTATGATCGGAAAGGAACAGGGTATACTCGATCCCAGGGAGACGACGGCGGAAGAGGCGGAGCGCATGGTGCGCGCTTTCAGACCCTGGCCCGGAGTCACGGTCATGCGCGGAGATACGCCCCTCAAGATAAAGGCCGCTTCGGCCTTTGATGCGCCGGAGGACGCGGCAAATACGCCCGGTACGGTCTTATACGCTTCTGACAGCGGCATCGGGATCGCGATGAAGGAAGGGATCCTCAGAATAGAGGAGATCCAGGCTCCCGGAAAGAAGAGCATGGATGCCGGAAGCTTCCTGAGAGGAAACAGAATAGTTCCTGGGGAGACCCTTGGGACGGACAGATAAGGATACGGGAGGAAAAGCGCAATGTACTACGATATATCTATACTGCTTTTGATCCCCGCGATGATCTTCGCGGTCGCGGCGAGCGCCGGTGTGAGATCAGCGTTCAACAGATACGCGAATGTTAGGACTGCCCGCGGGCTCACCGGGGCTCAGGCGGCGAGACAGATCCTCGACGCGAACGGGCTGACGGATGTCGGCATCCAGCGGGTAGCCGGAAGCCTGACGGATCACTACGATCCGAGGACGAGGACAGTGAGCCTCTCGCAGAGCGTCTGCGAGTCCGATTCCGTGAGCGCGGTCGCCGTCGCCTGCCATGAGACCGGGCACGCGCTGCAGCACGCCAACGGATACGCCCCGCTTCAGATAAGAAGCATGCTCGTTCCGGTCGCCAACGCGGCTTCGAGCTTCACCTGGATACTGATAATGATAGGGATCATGATCATGGCCTCCGGAAGGGGAAATGCCGGCGCTCTGATCTTCGACATAGGAGTGTATATTTTCCTCGCCGTCGTGGCATTCCATCTGGTCACGCTGCCGGTGGAATTCAACGCGAGCAAAAGAGCTCTCGAACAGATGGAGGTGCTGAACATTACCGTCGGGGATGAACAGGCAGGCGCGAGGAAGGTGCTCACCGCCGCGGCCTGGACCTATGTGGCCGGCCTCGCAGTCGCGGTCGCCAACCTCCTCAGGCTTCTTGTCCTGCGAGGGAACCGAAGATAGCGGATGGACAGGGACAGATACGCAGCATATAAAGCTCTTCTCTCGATGGAGAAGGACGGCGCATGGTCCAATCTGGCGGTCGACAGGGCTCT
>Ga0079305_1003532_pt1 | contig 10441 bp, 6 predicted proteins | sample LMS_cellobiose_e_FD_79183 | JGI IMG/M metagenome (GOLD analysis project Ga0079305, IMG submission 79183) | Rumen-fistulated moose microbial communities from Alaska, USA - LMS_cellobiose_enrichment | ecosystem: Host-associated > Mammals > Digestive system > Stomach > Rumen fluid ... | reverse complement strand
AGACGGATCAGGTACTGCCGCTGCCGTCATCGCTGCTGCCATTCGGAGTATTTGGATATAATACCGGCCAGATCCGGCGGCCGTTCCGCGTTGAGGGTAATTTGCGGCGGCGTAATCGGTGCCAGATAACGTACCATTCCCTAATATATTCCCTTAATTGTCAACAATATCCTTTCTGTATTTTCCTCTGAAAACCTCACTCGGACAAAAAAGTGTCCCCGTTTAATATCAGGGCATCCTCCCATATAATCATTTTAATGATATTGAAGATATGTTGTCTGAAAATGTTCAATGTCATGATAAATTTTTGTCATTTCAGAGCTTGAAAGTATCCTGTTGCCGAATCGCGTTTGATAATAAGCATCCACAATACAGAGCAAACACCCGGAATATTCCGGGTCTGGAAGTTCCGTCAAAGAGGCGTTCCGGGTCCGTGCATTCTGAAGATCTTTTAAAAGAATCTCCCGGCATTTTTCAATATACTCTCTGGGGGTCTCCGATTTTCCGCGAGGCATTCCATGACTGGTCAGAAACCACTCCAGATCCCGATAGAAAGATTTTGCCCGCGAGCCTGACAAACGGTCAAACCGGAAGGTGTGTTTCAATCGGATTTTCCCGGCCAATAAAAAGGTTAATTTCCAAAAGAGATACAAAACAAAAAACGTCCCAAATAAAAAAATGAACCAATGAGTCAACCGGCCATTTTCCGCCTGCAACCAGTTTTTCGTCATTTGCAGTAAACCGAAAACGGCGGAAATCCCCCTGGAAATTCCCAGTGAATTTTTTATGGAAACAAACAGATTTTTCAGAGGAAGATAAACCCATTCCATCTGCCGGTTGCCATCATAATTGAGAATCATCTGATTGTATACCCAGTTCAAGAGTTCTTTCAGGGAAAAATAGCCTTTGGATACCGTGGTCAGTAATTGATCATCAATAAACGGGGTCGCATCCAGGCGAAGCCATCCGCCCTCAGTCCAATAGATTTCCTTGTCTTTTTCTATATTTGTAATCTGTTCCCGCGGAATGTAAGCCTCCACCCAGGAATGGGCGTCTGACTGCCGGACAACGGTAAATCCCTGACTGTTGGGGGATACCGTAAATTTAAAACCGATAATGATTCGCGACGGAATGTCGAGAGCCCGTAACATCATCGCCAGAGCTCCCGCAAAATATTCGCAGTGTCCCTGTCGATGAAACAGCACAAAATCCTCCAGCGGATCAATGTCCGGATTTCGTGAAACATTGCCCCGCGTATAACGGAACTCGCTGGAATGCCGCAATCTCTGTTCAATATTTTTAGCCCGGTTAATATAGTCATCCGGTTTCAGGTTGGCCTCTTGATCCCATTGCCGGGCCAGTTGAATTAACCCGGACAACCGGTTTTCATCAATACTTCTCAACTGATGCAGAAAGGGGGCGATCTCCTCCTGATTGGGAAGCAATTCGAGCAAATGCCCATCCTGAAACGCCCCGGTATAAAGATGAAACGCAATCTGACGCCTCATATCGGAATCCTGACGGACAAACTGGTCGCGTTCAAAATATCCAATATATTGCTCCGGACGATAACCATAAGAAAAACCGGTGTTTTGAGGTCCCCCACCCTTTCTATTTTCCGGTCTTGTCCGGGGCGGCGTTATTTCAACATCCGGAAAACGTGAAAGCAGTTCCCGACGCATTATTCCTCCGGGAACCCTGAAAAAAGGCCAGACGGCAAAAATAATCGGTGTGCTGAGCGGCTCCAGCACAATCTCTTCACAGATCAAATCACTACGGCTGTCGAAAAGACAGTCCGTTGAGGGAAAAGAATCCTGTCCGTAGACAAATCCGGGTTTTATTGGAAGTGTGTGCAAATAATTTTCATGATAAACGGCATGCCCGGCAGGATTCCTGCTGTTGAGATGATTTCCACGATAACGAAATGACGGTTCCGCGCTTTGGGAAGCTGATTTGCTACCGGAAATCCAGTCCCCTGTTCCGTTCGCGATATCCGTTTTTGAACGGCTTTCGGAATTCAATACCTCATTGGAACGACGGTCCCCCGGGTTAATCCGGTACCACTGATTTTTATGGTACTGAACCATGGCGGTTCCCCGTAAATAAACAGACTCCCCTTCCGCTATCGTCGTTGCCGAATTTTTTAACAGATCGAGAAACCGTATCGACAAAACAGACTGATAATTATCACCGCTCGGCCCCAGTTCGCCAAGTACAATCGATTCATTGAATCCAACCACGCTGCGCATACCGGTACTGCGGGCCTTCCACTGGTCATGACCAAATACAAAATCACCGATTTCAAACTGATCAAAACGGGGAAAAAAATAAAACATAATAACAGACAGCCCCAGAGCCCAGGCACCGTATAAAAAGAGCTGGCGCAATAATCCGGTCGACTTCAGGTTCAAATCGGGTTCCGGAATGACTGCCGAGAATTTCGGCGGCTGCTCAAAATACTTCCAACGACGGCCGGCCTTCTCCTTTTCATCAGGAGTCAAAGAAACGGATTCCCTGTTTTCCGTTTTGGTGTCATTCTGTTCCTTTTTACATTTTTCACTCTGCGGAAGTTTTGTTTCCCTCTCATCCAATGCCAATTTTTCCCAGGGGAGATATTGAAAAACATGCCTGTTGTAATACATCCGTTCCTTGAGCAGAAAGAGAAGGATCAAATCGATGATAATCGCAAAAGAATAAAAAATCAGCAACGTGACAAAAAGGAAACTCTGATCAAAAACGCAACCGACGCCAGCCTGCAAAAAAGAGAGCAATAAAAGCTGATAACATGTATGAAGATTCTTTTTTCGATAAAAAAGAACAAATTGAACATAGACAAGGATGTTGGCAATCGTAAAAGAAAGAATTTCCCGGTCCGATCGGAAAAGCGCGCTGAGATGAACAATCAAAATGAATATAATCAATACGTTACAGATACTGTCGGACAGTGAAAACCGTTTAAAAAAATCGGTGACAATCAGGCCGCCCAAAATGACAGGAATGGAAAACAGGGAAACCGCTATGGCGTAATTTTCCTGATTTCCCAGTTGTAACATCCAGGTGGAAAGAATCGCCGTAATCGCAAGATTAACAGAAAGAATTTTCGGAACCGTTACATTGTATCTTTCCATTTGCTTTCTCTCAATTATCAGGCAACAACACGGGTCAACAGTGAATCCCACAGGGGCCATTCAAAATTGGCAAAAGATATTTTTAGTATCGTCAGAAATTTAATCGTCAAAAAGCGCTTCTACAAAAGTCTCCGGATTAAACTCTTCAATATCGTCCGCGGATTCCCCCAGTCCGACATATTTAACCGGAAGACCGACTTTTTGCCGAATGGCGATGACCGATCCGCCCCGCGCCGTCCCATCCAGTTTTGAAAGAATAATTCCGGTACACGCAACGGAATCGGTAAAGTGTTTCGCCTGACTGATCCCGTTTTGCCCCGTCGTCGCGTCCAAAACCAGCATAACCTCATGAGGAGCGTCCGGAATCAATTTTGCGATCACCCGTTTAATTTTTTCCAATTCGTTCATCAGGTTTTTCTGTGTCTGTAAACGACCGGCAGTATCAATAATACACAAATCGGCGTTCGTCTCGATCGCTCTGGCAACCGCCTTATGCGCCACGCTCGCCGGATCGCTCCGTTCCGGGCCGGTAACAATGTCAACACCAAGACGTTCCGCCCAGACCTTTAACTGATCAACCGCCGCGGCACGAAATGTATCCGCCGCACCAAGAACGATTTCATTACCATAACTCTTCATCAATTTAGTCAATTTGGCAATACTGGTCGTTTTACCGCAACCGTTGACCCCGCAGAAAAGAATAACCGTCGGACCGTTCGGGACAAACTGAACCGGGACGGTATCTGGCTGCATCAATGACTTCAAACGTGTTTTAATCGTATTCAGAATATCCGCCTGCTCAACAACACGTCCCCGATATTGGGTCCGTATTTCATTAACCGTTTCCTGAGCGGCCTCAACCCCCATATCAGTACGAATCAGAATTTCAAAAAGCTCGTTGAGAAAATCTTCATCAACCAGTCGTCCACTTTGACGAAACAGATCGCGGACATCCGTTTTAAACACGCGAACCGTTCGGTTAAGTCCCTGCTTCAGTTTATCAAAAAACCCCATGTCACACTTCTTTTCAATCCAATTTTATATATTAAGGCATTGAGAACCGCCTGAACCCGGATACAATCATCTCCATTTCCGCGTTTGTCGGAAAACAGGGCAGACGGCATCTAAAAACACCAGACACTGAACCGGCACTCATTCTGTCACGATTTTGTCCAGGATTCCGTTGATAAACGCCGTTGAGTTTTCCGTTCCCAATTTTTTGGCTATTTCCATTGCCTCATGAATCGCAACCGCCCTGGGGGTCTGTTCATAAAGCATTTCATAAACCGCAAGACGCAAAATATTACGATCCACCGGCGTCATTCGCTGAATGGACCAATGTACAGCGATATTCTCCAGTTGCCGGTCAATAACCTCAATATTTTCCCTGGTTCCATGAAACATGCGTTGAACAAATGATTTCAGCTCCGTCAGATCATTCGCTGTCAACGGTTTTTCACGCGGCATATCCTCATTAAAAATGAAAGCCTCATCAAAAGTGTCCGACGATCCCGGATTCATCTCCTCCTGATACAAAAGCTGTACTGTCAACAATCGCCCGAAACTCCGGTTCTGAAACCGGCCGGGAAACGTCCTGTGCTTTTTTTTTGACCGGAACTCTTTTGAAGTAACCGTCTCCGTCGACTGCTTATTCTGTTCGGACTCATTCATCGTCATTTCCTGTTCTTTCGGCTCCTCTTTTTATCAGCGTCGAAACCATGTTTGTTACTGTCTTTTTTGAAAGATTTCTTATTTCCCTTTTTCCCGTTTGATTTTTTATCTCCAGGCTTTTTGAAAGACGAATGAGATGATTTACCGGACTTCTTTTTCCCGGAATGTTTTTCCGGTCTTTCTTCCCGGAAAAAATCAATGTCGTCATCGTCGACACCTTCTTCATAGTCATCATCAAAATCATAACCATCGAAAGCGGGGTCATCTTCATCCATATCGTATTCGCCCGCCGCATAACGCCTGGCGTTTTGCATAATACTTTCGGATGGCAATTCATCAATATCGGGAATCGGCGGGAGAAGCTCAAAAAGATTCAGCATTTCCAAAGCCGCTTCCGCCGCTTCCGTTCCCTTATTGCCGATCGAGGATCCGGTCACTTTATCATGGCCCGGTTCTTCGCCAAACCCGCTTCTCGCGACAGCCTGTTCATTGGTATTACAGGTCAGAAGTCCAAAGATTACCGGAATACCGTTCTCAGAACCGATTCTCGCCAATTCCATACTGACAGCCCGGTTGATATGTTCGTCATGCGACGTTTCCCCTTTAATGACACATCCCAGACAAATCACCGCCTGATAATTCTCGTCCAGGGCAAACCGCTGCGCAAGGGTCGGAAGCTCGAAAGCCCCCGGGACCCAGACAACCGTTATGTTGTCGTCAGCAACATTATTTTCCTTCAATTTGACAACAGCCCCTTTGAGCAGATTTTCCGTCACGGTTTTATTGTATTTGGCGACAATGATCGCAATTTTAACATCCTCGCCTGGAAAACAGGCTTTTCCTTCATAAATATTCATCAATGATGACTTTCGTATTTTAATTTAAACGTTGTTTAACAAATGCCCTGATTCAACAGTACCCAGTTTGAACCAGGCGGTATCAGAGCGTCCCGTCCCCACCTGTTCATATCAATGTTATTTACCGTATGACATTCCCCACACGGTTCCACCATAAAATATTTCCATCGAAAAAGAAAGCCAAATCAGTTTATTTTTAATCCCATAAGAAATTCAGCGTTATTTTTGGTTCTGGCAAGTTTTTGGGTAAGATAGTCCATTGCGTCAACAGGATTCATATCCGCAAGTACACGCCGCAACAGAGAAATCCGCCGGTATTCTTCAGGATCAAGAATCATTTCCTCCCGCCGCGTTCCACTTTTGGTAATATCAATCGCGGGCCAGATCCGTTTATCAACGAGCGATCGGTCCAGCCAGATTTCCAGATTACCCGTTCCTTTAAATTCTTCAAAAATCACTTCATCCATTCGGTTGCCGGTATCAATCAGGGCGGTTGCAATAATAGTCAGCGAACCTTTTTCCTCCACTTTCCGGGCAGAACCGAAAAACTTCTTGGGCCGCTGAAGTGCGTTGGCGTCAATACCGCCGGTAAGCGTTTTACCGGACATCGGACACTCCGTATTCCAGGCACGGGCAAGCCGTGTTATTGAATCCAGAAAGATAACAACGTTCTTTCCGTATTCAACCATTCGCTTCGCTTTTTCCAGTACCATTTCCGAAACCTGAATGTGCCGGCTGGGCGATTCGTCAAAGGTTGAACTGACAACCTCACAATGCGGCCCTTTAATCTGACGTTCCATATCGGTCACTTCCTCCGGACGCTCATCAACCAACAGCATGAAAACGTAACTCTCCGGATAGTTTGTCAAAACCGCCCTGGCCATTTTCTGCATCAGAATCGTTTTCCCGGCACGCGGTGGACTGACAATCAATCCCCGCTGTCCAAAACCGACCGGTACCGTCAGATCGACCACCCGCGTGTTGATATCGCCGTCGGGGGTCTCCAAAACAATACGTTCATCCGGATGAACTGCGGTCAAATCATCAAAGAGAGGCTTTTGTGCCAGCTCGTTTGGATCCTCCTGATTGATCGCTTCTATTCTCAACAGGGCAAAATAACGCTCACGTTCCTTGGGCGGCCGGATCTGGCCGGAAACCGTCAAACCGTTTCGCAGTCCAAAACGCCGGATCTGGCTGGGGGAAATATAAATGTCGTCAGGACAGGAAATGTAATTGTAATCCGTACTGCGTAAAAAACCAAATTCATCAGGAAGAATTTCCAGTGTCCCCTCGCCGAACATCAGACCGTTTTTCTTAATCCGTTCCTTTAAAATCCGGAAAATTAAATCCTGACGGATTTCTCCATCGACCTCATTCAGATTTTGTTTTCTCGCCTCAATCACCAGTTCCTGCATGCTCATTTTCTGGAGTGACGCAATAAGGGTTTCGTCCTCCGGTTCAGTGACCCGGCTTTTGTCAGCGCCGTCAGTCACGTCTCCTTCATGATTGACATCATGACTGTAACTGCGTTCAAGAGCCAGTTCTTCGGCAAGCGATATCGGCTCGCCATGCCGTCCGCGGGCCCCGGTCTCCGGTTCAAGATTATCATACCGGCCGGTTCGGGGGTAATGTCGGGAAAATTCTCCCTGCTCCCGATTGTCCCGGTTATTATACCGTTCCCAGTTTCGATAGTCGCGGCGATATTCATTCGGTGAGTTACTCCGCTCACTCCGGTTTTCCTCACGATTCGAATTGTTATAATGATCATTTCGATAATCATTCCCCCGTCCATGACGGTATTCGTTCCCCGGATTATCCGAATCCCGGTCATAAGAGCGGTTCCCGTTGTTTCGATCGGAATATTCCGAATGGCGGCCTGTATTACGGTAATAGCGTTTGCCCCCGGTTCCCGGTTCCTGGGATTGGTCATATTCCCGCTTTTGCGCCGGACGGGATCCATAAGAATCGTGTTCCGAACGATTCCAGATACTTCCGGACCGGTATTTTACTCGGGTCTCGTAATCCTCCGCGATTTTATCACGGGAAGTGTATTCGTTGATTATCTCTTTTGTTTCGGGAATATCCCGGAAATCGGACTCGTCTTCCGTTTTGGATTTACCGGAAGCGATTGTATTCAAACGGTCTTCCTGAATCTCAAAATCCTTGTCGGACAATTCATGGATGTCGTCAAAAATACCGTCGCCAAACTCCGGCTTGACATTTTTCGGCAGTTTGCCGCCTTCGACCAATCCATCCTCTGATGGAATCCGTTTTTTGGAAAACTTTCGATCGTCAGTACTTTCAGAGTTCTGTTCAGAACGGGAAGAGTGGGAAGAAAGAGGATCGTTTGTATTCATTCTTAACTAACAACTCCTGAATACCTTTTAAGAGATAACATTTATAAAAAAGGAACGGTATTATCTGTAATAACTGACTGCCACCATGAAATGATTTTCACCCCTGACATCAAATCTAAAAATATTGACCAAAAAAAGAAAACAGGAAAACAGTCAAAATTTTTCGTTCCGAATTTTCAAGTGGATCTGAAAATCTTTTTGAATAATACCCTCTTAAAACAGCATTACATTTAATTTGATGAGAAAAAACCAGGCGGGAACCATGTCTCCAGAACACGCACAAAACAAACTGATGCCCGTAATTGCAGAAAAAAGATTACGGAATCTGTACCAATATCAATTTTCCCCAATCCGGTATAAAACTTATCAATCTGTAACTGTTTCATCCTGTTTTACGGAACAAGCCAAACATCCTGCCGGAAGTCTGTTTGTCAAACACTTACAAAACAGCCGGAAACCGGATAAGAATCATACATCAATATCCCATTTTATAAAATATTTTTATTTTTTCAAGAGCAGAACAACATTGAAAGACTGTTTTTACAGGGATTTACATTTTACCGTTCAAAATAACATTATGTAAAAAAGAGGAATTAAAATTCCCGGTTTGTTTTCCGTTTGTTTTCCTCCGACACAAAAATACCGGCGTCTTTTGTAAAAAAGCCACTTTCCTTAAAGAAATCCGAACGTCATACTTGAAAATATCATTTTGATTTGTTTATAATAGACCAGATAAATAAAAATATAATTCATCCACAAGAGGGAAATTTTTTATGAACCATCTTCATGTAATTGATTACATTATTCTAACTGTTTTTTTCCTGTTGACTTTGTATATTGGTTGGCGAACCATGCGAAAAGCCGGAAAAAACACCTCGGAATTCTTTCTTTCCGGTCGTAACATGCCCTGGTGGCTGCTCGGTTTTTCCATGGTTGCCACCACATTTGCCGCAGACACTCCTAATCTGGTTACGGATATTGTCCGTCAAAACGGCGTGTCCGGTAACTGGGTCTGGTGGGCATTTTTACCAACGGGGATGACCACCGTTTTCATTTACGCGAAGCTCTGGCGACGTCTTGGCGTCATGACCGACCTTGAATTTTATGAAGTCCGCTACAGTGGGAAATCCGGGGCGTTTCTCCGCGGATTCCGGACTTTGTATCTCGGATTGATCGTCAATACGGTCACCATGGCCATTGTTACCCTTGCCATTATCAAAATCTTCAATATTATGCTTGGGATTTCCCCAATGATGACATTGCTATCCGCCGGAACCATTACGTTAATATTCACAACAACCGGTGGGCTTTCCGCTGTTTTATGGGCTGATTTCGTTCTGTTTGTTGTCGCAATGGCCGGTTCGGTTCTCGCGGCGGTTCTTATTGTCCGGCTTCCGGAAATTGGCGGGCTCTCCGCTCTGTTAAACCATCCGAATGTTGTTGGCAAGCTGTCTGTTTTGCCGCATTTTTCCACAAAACCGGAGGATTTGTCAAACGTTATTACCATTCTTATCATTCCGTTGACCATTCAATGGTGGAGTTCCTGGTATCCGGGAGCGGAGCCCGGCGGAGGAAGTTATACCGCGCAACGAATGTTTGCCGCCAAAAACGACGCTCACGCAATCGGAGCGACGCTTTTCTTCAATATCTGCCATTACGCGCTTCGGCCCTGGCCCTGGATTTTTGTCGCGCTCGCGTCCCTGATCTGTTTCCCGACTCTGGAATCCCTGCACGAGGCGTTCCCGGACCTGCCGGAAAACATGCTGGGACACGATATGGCGTATCCCGCCATGATGACCCTGTTGCCCCAGGGGGCTTTTGGTTTGATTGTCGCGTCACTTTTTGCCGCTTACATGTCAACGATCGCCACTCACTTGAACCTTGGTTCCTCTTATATGGTCAATGACATGTATAACCGTTTCATTAACAAAAATGCCTCCGAAAAGAAACTCGTGTTTTATGGCCGTCTCTGGACTGTTCTGTTGATGATCCTTGCCTGCGCCATGGCCTTCTTTTTGAAAAACGCGCTTGACGCATTTCAGATTCTGCTTCAGATTGGAGCGGGTACCGGGCTTTTGTTCCTGTTGCGCTGGTTCTGGTGGCGAATTAACGCTTTCAGCGAGATCGCGGCCATGTGTTTCGCCCTGCCGACGGCGATTTATTTCAAAATGATTCATGTTCCGCTTTGGACATGGTTGCTGCCGGTTGAGCGTAACGGTGTAACGACGCTCCCTGACTGGCTTAATTTCCCGGATGGCGTTCAACTCGTCATTGGAGTCATCATCACAACGATTGGTTGGGTCGTCGTCACGCTGTTGACCCCGCCAACCGATAAAGAGCGTCTTCGTGAATTCGTCGTCAAAACACAGGCGGGCGGCCCCGGATGGAAACACGTTATCGATGAAGCAAAAAAAGAAGGGATTGATTT
>Ga0079305_1003530_pt1 | contig 10442 bp, 10 predicted proteins | sample LMS_cellobiose_e_FD_79183 | JGI IMG/M metagenome (GOLD analysis project Ga0079305, IMG submission 79183) | Rumen-fistulated moose microbial communities from Alaska, USA - LMS_cellobiose_enrichment | ecosystem: Host-associated > Mammals > Digestive system > Stomach > Rumen fluid ... | reverse complement strand
TGTCACGCAGTAAAAGCGCCGCTTAATGGCGGCGGGATCGTTGCGGCCCTGTCCTAAAGGAAGTTTTCGACAAAAGGGACAGGGGAACTGCGCTTCAGATTGGTAAGAAATCAGGCCGAACCCTGTCCTAATGTACCATTTAGAGAAATAGGACAGGGGAAAATCCCGAAATAACGCTTTAAATCTCAATCCTCCCCTGTCCTAAATGTGAGAATTGAGAAAAAGGACAGGAAAATGAGGCCGAAAACTGCTTTGAAATCACGTTTACCCCTGTCCTAAAACTCAAATTATGAGAATAGGACAGGGCCAGGGCGGGGAACCGGGGAAAGAGCGTTTTAACCGAGCCCTGCGGCCTGTGTTTGGCGCTTTTACTCTGTCACGCAGTAAAAGCGCCATTTAGATGGTGGTGGGAATGGCGTCTTCCTATTCGAGACGGCGTGGATTGTTAATTCGGGCGTGAACCTCCAAAGTACCCGTTTATCAGTTTCACAAAAGACTGCATGTCTGTACTGCCGTCGGGGCCGTCGCAGGTGATGATGAGGTTTTTGGGCACATAAATCCCGTTTTGAAAATAGAGATTCATCTTCCACTGGTCCATTTTCATATACTCCGGATCGGACATCATTCCTTTATGCTCCCAGAAAACCGGGTCTTCCCGGGGCTGTATGATCGTGAAATCCGGATAGACATCAACAGGTCTTCCGAACTCATCCTTTAAAGTGAGTTTCTTTTCATAGAAGAAAACCAGCTCTGTGTAATAATACAGTACTTCGGCGATCAAAGCTTCTCCTTTGGAACGGACGTTCAATCCAAACGTAGTGGTGTGCTTCAGGTCCTGATCGGAAAAAGGTTTTTCGGATCCTTTGAACCGGATCCGGGCAGAGGAGGGAGGCTGAAGCAACCCGTTTTTCGTACAGTATTCCTGTGCATATTGGTAAGTCTTCGGAAGGGTTTGCATAATCCGGACCGGATCGTACTCCTGATAATTATCGAGGAGTGTTTCCAGAAGAGCCTGGTTTTTTTCCAGAATCTTTAGTGAGACGGAGCCAAACCGGCTTTGCAGTTGCTGCAGGATCCATTCCTGTTCCTGTTTGTTGATGTAGGTCCGTTTTCCGGTTTTCTTCGATTGACGGACGAACTCCGGCTGGCCATCGGTGGATCTTCTGCCAATCAGAATGTCTTCTTCATCATGAATCAGAGTTTTCATCTTGGCCTGAAGTGCCTGATTATTGTTGAGCTCCCTCTGAACCCGTTCTGTGAGCATCATAAGATACACCCCTTTCTTACTGGTTGAAATTGTTAAAATTATACAACGGAAGAGAAAGAAAATAAAGGGGTAAATGTAAATAATTATCAATCCTTCCGTTCGCCGAAGGAGGGGAACGGTTTGTTTTTTTCGCAGGGTTTTTGCTGCCCTGCCGCTGGGATTTCGGCTTTTTTACTTTTTCACTCAGTAAAAAGGCTGCTTAATAGCGGCGGAAGTGGCTTCCTCATACCCGGAGCGGGGCGGGAATTGCACGGGAACTCCCCGCCGCCCGTGTTTGGCGCTTTTACTCTGTCACGCAGTAAAAGCGCCGATTTGATGGCGGCGGGATCGTTGCAATCCTGTCCTAAAGGAAGTTTTCGACAAAAGGGACAGGGAACTATGCTTGGAATCGGTTAGAAATTAGGTTGAACCCTGTCTTAGAATAGGGTTTCGAAAAAAAGGACAGGGGAACAGTAGCTGAATCGGTCGAATAATCGTGCTGAACCCTGTCCTAATGTACCATTTAGAGAAATAGGACAGGGGACAAACTCGAAATAACGCTTCAAATTTTGATTCTCCCCTGTCCTAAATGTGTTATTTGAGAAAAAGGACAGGGAAATGAGGCTGGAAACTGTCTGGAAAGCGTGTTTGCCCCTGTCATAAAACTCAAATTATGAGAATAGGACAGGGGCAGGGCGGGGAACCGGGGAATGGAGCGTTTTAACCGGATCCCGCCTTTGGGATTTCGGCCTTTTTACTCTGTCATTCAGTAAAAAGGCCGCTTTATAGGCGGTGGAAGGGCGCATGTATTCGGGGGCGAGGAGGGGAGCATTTTAATTGGATCCCGCCTCTGGGTTTTCGGCCTTTTTACTTTTTCACTCAGTAAAAAGGCCGCTTAATAGCGGTGGAAGCGGCTCCCTCATACCCGAAGCGGAGCGGATGCTCATTCGTAGCAGAGCGTCGGATATTCTGTTTTCGAGGAGGGCAGGAAAAAACCCGCCGGGAGGGCGGGTTTTGGTTCGTTTGGATTTGTTTTAGTTGGTGGCGCTGGTGGTGCCGAGGACCTGGATGAAATGACCGTCGTCGACGCTCCATTCGAAGACCTCGCCGCCTTCGCCGATGAAGATGTCGTTGCGGGTGCCGGTGGGCGTTCCATCCTCATAGGTGGGTGCAACCGTGAACATCCAGCCGAGGGTTTCCACGCCGTTGGGCAGCTTCATTTTGGCATTGACGCCTTCCCCTGCTCCGGTCAGATCTTCGCCCGGAGGCAGAAGATTGCCCTGCAGCTGGAACTGGCCGTTGGCAAAGCCGTACATCCGCTTGATGTATTCGTCTACCCAGTACTGCGCTTCGTGAGTGTTTTTGACTTCCTGATAGGCTTTGGCCCAGAGTTCAATGAACATCATCTGTCCCCAGTCCTCGGTATCCGGGGAAGTGATCATCACGGTGCGGCTGTTATTGTCCCAACCCACATCATAGCGGAACGCCTCCGCCAGGAAGCGTACCGGCGCATAGGTCCGGCCGTCCCGGATGATGGGCAGGGTGTCCATCAGGCTTCTTTCGTCAAAGGCAATGACAACCTTGTCGTTCTTGTCCCGGATGGTCCACGATGTCCAGATTTCATTGGACCCGATGGTGAAGCGAACCGTATAATCCAGAGTCCCCCATTCGTTCTGGCTGATCTGGATTTCCTCGCCGGTCCGTGAGAAGCAGGCTTCCCGGGCACCGTTGTCCCAGAAGACCTGGACGCCCATGAAGTCGGCGATGACCCGGAACGGGCAGAGCGTCCGGCCGTCGTCGTTGATGAAGGGCCGCCCCATGTAGTCGTTGAACTGCACTTCATTGACGTCGTATTTGGTGTAAATATTGACCTTTACATCGGAAGATTCCGCCGATGCGGTCACCGTTGTGATCCCCGCCAGCAGCGTCACCGCCATTGCCAGGCAAAGGATTCTCCTGATTGTCTTTTTCATTGTGATCCCCCTCTCTTTCGCTTTTTTCTTTATCATAACAGAAAAGCGGACAGACATGGAATCTTTTTTCAAAAATACTTGCAATTCCACCCCCATTTTTGTATAGTACAGAAAGACGAATATAATGAATAAATCCATTGCGGGAGGAATATATGAGAGTTTATGAAGTGAGCTGGGAAGAAGCGGAAAAGAGAAACCGCCGGCATGCCCTGGTGAAGGGGCGCACGGAGCGGGACGCAAGGCGCAAAGCGGACGAATATGCCGCCCAGGAAGAAGGGCTGGCACCGGAATCCGCTGTGCTGGCGGAAGTTGTCACGAAGGAAGTGGAAGGCGTTGAAATCGAGATCCGCAAGATCACGGCGGACTGGATCCGGGCATTCTGTTCTATCGCCAATACCACCCGCCGGGGCTATTACCTGACCTGGGACAGCGTGGCGACGGAAGAACTGGTGGACTACCTGGAGACCAACCTGAACGATCCTTACGAGGCGGACGTTGTCAACGAGATTTTCAAACGGGCCTTTTTCCTGGACGTTGGCTTCCACCACGAAAACATCGATGCATACAAGAAGGTCATCGGCGACGACAGCCCGGGCTTCAACCGGGAGCTGGTGGCGAAACCGCTGCAGGAAGCCATCGAACTGCTGCGCAATGAAGGCTGGTTTGACTCCCAGCTGAAAGGCGGCATGCTGGACGACCTGCACAAAAAACGCAGCAAAATGCCTGTCATCGGCGAAGCCGTGATATAAAGGACAGCCCAACCCAAATTCGACCCTGTCGGGAAACCGGCGGGGCCGCTGTCTTTTTTGGTGTTTGCAACATCTTTGGAAGAACCCAAAGAAAAATATTTGTGGAAAACCATATCGTGTGATATATTTAAAAGGAAGAATTGTCAATACTATGGAAAAAGGTGAAAGGTTTGAGAAAAGAGTACTTTATTGACACAGAGAACGTGGGGACTGCCTGGATCCGGCAGATTTCGCCCCTGGACCCGAAAGATAAGGTCTTCGTGTTTATCAGCAACAGCGAGCTGATGCGGAGACTGAAAAAGATGATTCCTTTCCCGGAAAAGCAGCTGGAATACGTGGAATGCATCGGGATGGGAAAGAACGATATGGACATTTACATCGCCGGCTTCATTGCCCGGCGAACCGCGCGTCGCTTTGTCAAGAGGGAGTACGTGATCGTCTCCAATGACAAGGGATACGAGGATTTCATCGCCGGCTTCTCCCAGAACCGCTGGGGAACCATCCGCCGGCAGGGCGTTTACCGCCAGTCTTACCAGGACTTTTATGAAAAGGTCCGGCCCATCCTCTCGGAAATGCGGGCGGACATCGAAAAAATCATGGACACGGCGGTGAAATACCGCAGGCGAGACGAACGGGCCAAACTGCACCGGGTCCTGGTGAAGGAGTACGGGGACGAGAAGGGCACGCTGATCTACCGGGCCATCCGCCCGCATATGCACTTCCTGATCAACCGATAGGAAAAACGAAAACGTCGGCATTGCCGACGTTTTTTTATGAGAAGATTCTTCGGGCGATGCCCTCAGAATGACATATCGAGTTCGACACAGTACAGTTCACCCCGTGTTTGTCATCCTGAGCGAAGCGAAGGATCTTTATTTCATAGTACTCAGAATATCGTGCGCCACCGGGCGATAGAACAGTTCCCGGATCCGTTCCGGGTCGTCCGACTGCCCCAGCACCCACATCAGTTTCGCCACCGCCGCTTCGGTGGTCATGTCGTAGGCTTCCAGAATGCTCAATTCCTTTTTCAGCCGGTGGCCCACACGGTACACCGTCAGGTCGCTGCCTTCGTGCTGGACCTGGGTGGTTACCAGAACGGTCTTTCCTTCCTTGACGGCCTCTTTGATGATGGAATAGAAGTCCGCCCCCTCGTAGTTGGGCAGCCCGCCCACGCCGAAGCTTTCGATGAGGAGGGCATCGTTGTGTTTCAGCATGTAGGAGATCAGATTCGGGTCTGTTCCGGGAATCATCTTGACCAGCCCCACCCGGGTGTTCAGCCGGTCGTAGAAGACCGGGTCCTGATCCGGCTTCGTGTCGATATACTGCATCAGGATCCCGTCCTGCAGCACGGCGATGAAGGGGTAGTTGATGCTGGAGAAGGCCTGGAAGCTCTTGGAGTGGGTCTTCCGGGCGCGGGTCCCCATGATGACCTTCCCGTTGAAGACGATCAGCACCCCCGACAGTCTGCCGGATGCGGCGCAGATGAAGCTGTCCCGCAGGTTGGTTTTCGAATCCGTCGTCTCGCTGCCGATGGGCTTCTGGGAACCGGTGAGGATGATGGGCTTGGGTGAATTCTGGATCAGGTAGCTCAGCGCAGCGGCGGAATACGCCATGGTATCCGTGCCGTGGGAGATGACGAAACCGTCGTAATCAGAGTAGTTTTCCCGAATGGTCCGGGCCATTTCCACCCAGTGGGCAGGGGTCAGATTGGTGCTGTCCAGGTTGAAAATCTGGCGGCAGTCCACCCGGCAGATCCCGGAAATGTCCGGCACATAGCTGAGCAGCTTGTCCGCTGTCAGCTCCGGCGCATACCCTTTCTCCGTCATTTCGGAAGCAATGGTGCCTCCGGTTCCAATCATCAATACTCTTTTCACCTTGCAGTCCTCCTCGGGATTTTTTATAATTATAACAGAAAACCCGAAAGGAGAAAACAGCCATGTATATATTAGGCCATGACACAAATCTGCTGAAAGACCGGGAAGTGATCCGGTTTTTCGATGTGGACGGGGTCCTGGCGGTGTACGCCTTTGGTGACGACGGAGTCTACGTGGTGAAGGACGACAGCGAGTACGATGAATACCTGAAGACCCACGACGTCTACGAAAGCGCCCGGGCGCCGGAGTTCCTGAAGGAGTATGTGGACCGGTACTGCGACCCGGCGAAATCCTTTGTGATCTCCCGGTCTTACACTGACGTGGAGGACGGGCAGAAGATCCGCTTTATCCGACGGGAGTATCCGCAGATCCCCGAAGAAAACATTTTATTCGTGCGGGGGACTTCGAAAACGGAGATTGCCCGGCAGGTGCTGGAGGAGCGCTTCGGCGGTCTGTCCGCCCCGCACCTGTGCATCGACGACACCCTGGACCACCTGGAAAAATACCAGGCGGAAGGCTTGAGAGCTGTTCATATTTCCAGCCTGCTGTTGCTGGCGGAACTGAAGTGAAAGGAGAAGATGAGATGAAATACCGCAATACGACTATCCGCACCGTTTTAGGTGACATTACAAAACTCGATAACGTTGAAGCCATCGTCAATGCAGCCAACCGTTCCCTGCTGGGAGGCGGCGGTGTGGACGGGGCCATCCACCGGGCGGCCGGCCCCGACCTGCTGAAGGAGTGCCGGACCCTGAACGGATGCGAGACCGGCGGCGCCAAGATCACCGGCGCTTACCGGCTGCCCTGCAATTACGTGATCCACACAGTGGGCCCGATCTGGCGCGGCGGCGGACATGACGAGGCAAAGCTTTTGGGGAACTGTTACCGGAACTCCCTGAAAGTGGCGAAGGAAAACGGAATCCGCACCATCGCTTTCCCGTCGGTCTCCACCGGCATTTATTCCTATCCGCTGGAAGAAGCCAGCCGTATAGCGGTGGCAGCGGTGAAGGAGTTCATCGATGAGAACCCCGACGCCATCGACGAGGTAATCTGGGCGCTCTTTGACGGAAGAACCCTGGCGGCTTACGAAAAAGCCCTGGAGGAATAGTTTTCACCGGCCATTGAACGGGGAAACCGGGAAAAACTCGAACGATATTTAAACTAATATAAAAATAGTTCGACTATTTGAGGATTTTTTGCGAAAAAAACACTTTTTTCTGCGAGAAAACATTGATTTTCCCGATAATTTGAAGTAATATAATACTGTTGGGCGATGAAAAACGCGAACAGCAAATTACAGGAAAAGAGGAATAAGTATATGGAAAAGCATGAAAGAAGAGTCGGAACCGTTTCCAGAGGGATCCGGTGCCCCATCATCCGTGAAGGCGACGACCTGCGGGAAATCGTAACCGCCAGTGTGCTGGAAGCTGCCGAATATGAAGGATTTGAACTGAGAGACAGAGATGTCATCTGCGTGACCGAATCCATCGTCGCCCGTTCTCAGGGCAACTACGCTTCCGTCGACGATATCGCAGCAGACGTCAAGGCGAAACTGGGCGGCGAGACCATCGGGGTCATCTTCCCGATCCTCTCCAGAAACCGCTTTGCGATTTGCCTGAGAGGGATTGCCAAGGGAGCGAAAAAAATCGTGCTGATGCTGAGCTATCCTTCCGATGAAGTGGGCAATGAACTGGTGAGCCTCGACAAGATCGACGAAGCCGGCATCAATCCATATAGCGACGTTCTGACTTTAGAGCAATACAGAGAATTATTCGGCGAGAACAAGCATCCCTTCACCGGTGTGGACTATGTGGATTACTATTGTGATCTGATCAAGTCCTCCGGCTGCGAAGTGGAAGTGATCTTCGCCAACCAGGCCAAGACCATCCTAAAATACACGGACAAAGTCCTCAACTGCGACATCCACTCCAGAAAGCGCACCAAGCGGATCCTGCTGGAACACGGTGCAAAAGTGGTCTGCAGCATGGACGATATCCTGACCTCTTCCGTCAACGGCAGCGGTTTCAATGAGAAGTACGGCCTGCTGGGCTCCAACAAGTCCACGGAAGATCAGATCAAGCTCTTCCCGCAGGAGTGCAAGGATCTGGTGCTGGATATCCAGTCCCGTATCCTGAAAGCCACCGGCAAGCACGTGGAAGTCATGGTTTACGGGGACGGCGCATTCAAGGATCCCCAGGGCAAGATCTGGGAACTGGCGGACCCGGTAGTGTCCCCGGCATTTACCGATGGCCTCATCGGTACGCCGAATGAATTGAAATTAAAGTACCTGGCAGACAACGACTTTGCGGAACTCTCCGGCGAAGAGCTGAAGAAAGCCATTGAAGAAAGCATCAAGAACAAGGACAGCAATCTGGTAGGCAACATGGCTTCCGAGGGCACCACACCCCGTCAGCTGACAGACCTGATCGGTTCGCTGTGCGACCTGACCAGCGGCTCCGGCGACAAGGGAACTCCGGTGGTTCTGGTACAGGGTTACTTTGATAACTATACAATGAAATAAGGAGGCCGAAATGTTGGAAAGAAGACCTGAAAACATGGAGCGTATCGCGACTCCGGAACAGGCAAAAGCCTATATTGAAGAACAGCTGGCTGCGCTCCGTGCCCAGATCGGCGACAAGAAAGTGTTGCTGGCCTTGTCCGGCGGCGTGGATTCCTCCGTTGTGGCAGCCCTGCTGATCAAAGCCATCGGCAAGCAGCTGGTCTGCGTTCACGTGAACCACGGCCTTTTGAGAAAGGGCGAACCGGAACAGGTCATCCAGGTATTCCGGGATGAAATGGACGCGAACCTGATTTACGTGGATGCGGTGGACCGGTTCCTGGATAAACTGGCCGGCGTGACCGATCCGGAACAGAAGAGAATGATCATCGGTAAGGAATTTATCGATGTGTTTGCGGAAGAAGCGCATAAACTGGAAGGGATCGAATTCCTGGCACAGGGAACGATCTGGCCGGACATCCTGGAAAGCGAAGCCGGGATCAAAGCACACCACAACGCAGGCGGCCTGCCGGAAGATCTGAATTTCGAACTGGTAGAACCGGTGCGCATCCTGTTCAAGGATGAAGTCCGGGTGGTCGGCAAGGAACTGGGCCTGCCGGACAACATGGTTTACCGTCAGCCTTTCCCGGGACCGGGACTGGGCGTACGCTGCCCCGGCGCTATCACCAGAGACCGTCTGGAAGCTGTCCGGGAATCCGATGCGATCCTTCGTGAGGAATTTGCAGCCGCGGGTCTGGAGGGCAAGGTATGGCAGTACTTCACTGTCGTGCCGGATTTCAAATCCACAGGCGTGAAGGACGGAAAGCGGACCTTCGACTGGCCCTGCATCATCCGCGCCATCAACACCACGGACGTTATGGAAGTTACTGTAGAGCACCTGCCGGATGAAATGATCGACCGTCTGGTACAGCGGATTACCACGGAAGTGCAGGGAATCAACCGCGTACTGTACGATTACACACCGAAGCCGCCGGCTACGGTAGAATATGAATAATAACATCGATCTCGGAAACCCAGTATTTATGCGGGCTGCAAGCATATTTGCTTAGTCTATGACAACAAAATGACAACAGCAATCTAAATCTGATTATTCTAAAGAACAAAAGGCTATCTAATCCAAGGTGGATTCAGATAGCCTTTTTCTTTTTGTTTATCCGACGTTAACGGATGGAGGGCGGGTAATGGAGCTTCCACTCTTCATAATCAGCAGAAGAATCGAAATCAGCCTGACCGTTCTTTCTGGCCTCGTTCCATTTCAGCAGCATATCGAAGAGTTCGGTGTAGTCCTTGCGGGAACGATCCAGGCGGAGGCAGAGTTCGCCATCAATCTCGTCCACATGGATCCCATATGTTTCTTCCAGGTCGAAAAACATGTACATGAGGCCTATGTAAGTGTTGTAGTCAGGATCAGCGATAGCCTTGGGCTTGACCTTAAGCACTTTTGCCATTTCCTGAATCATGTCCTCTTTGGGCGTCCTGCTGCCGGATTCATACTGGGCGACGCGGACATCAGCTGACCGCTCCGGGAACCCCAGCGCAATACCCAAATCCTTCTGCGTCATACCGCGCAGCGTACGGATACGCTTGATGCGATCCCCTGTGTTCATGATAGCACCTCCTGAAAAGGTTAAGCATAAATGCTAAGTGTAGTATACAGGATGGATCTCAGAAATGCAAGATGGAATTAAGCAAAAAAGTTTAAATATTTCTTCTGAGGCTACTTGACATAAGCAAATATGCTTAGTATAATCATAAAGAGCTAAGCAAATATGCTTAGCGCAGACAACTGAATGACCGTCCGAACTGAGATAAACCGCGAGGATCCCGAACAGGGGGAGCGCCCCAGAGTATGGAGAAACAAATAAGTTTCTTTCCGCCGAACGCCGAATAGGGGCCTGAACAAGGCTTGGATGCAGAAATGGGGACGGCACAGCGCCGAACAGGGGACATGCCTGCCAGGAATGCTCATGTACGGTAAAGAAGCAAGCAACCGAAAACAATAGATAGACCGCCAGCACTACACTATTCCGAACCAAAGACCAAAAGATAAGCATTTTGAGAAAATCTAAACTTTTGGATTTT
>Ga0079305_1003527_pt1 | contig 10451 bp, 17 predicted proteins | sample LMS_cellobiose_e_FD_79183 | JGI IMG/M metagenome (GOLD analysis project Ga0079305, IMG submission 79183) | Rumen-fistulated moose microbial communities from Alaska, USA - LMS_cellobiose_enrichment | ecosystem: Host-associated > Mammals > Digestive system > Stomach > Rumen fluid ... | reverse complement strand
GTATGTGCTGAAAAAAGATCATTTCGAACTGTTTTCCGAAGCGTTCAACCGCGGAACTCCGCTGCTGATTTCCGAACCGCGTTATTGAAAACCATGGAGGGAAAATGAAAAACTTTCTGAAAAAGCTGTTTTACTGGAATCATCCCGCCGAAGGCGCATTTGCCGGAACGACTCTGCTCTTCGCCTCGCTGTGGATCGCGCCCGCATTGTATCTCCTCTGCGGCGGCTGGTCGGACTGGACTCCGTCACAGCTTTCCCGGGGCAACTGGCAGCTGATCTTCCTGCTGCTGCCGCTGGTGCCGATTCTTTACTGGCTGATCCTGTTTATTCAATTTCATCGTTCCGAAATCCTGCGCGGAAAACCGAAATGGAATTCGCCGGGGATGCTGATCAGCCTCGCAGTCCTGCTTGCGGCGCTGGCATTGGCTCCGTGGATACCATCTCGTTACGGAATCGGATATGGATTCTGTTTTCTGCTGATCCTGCCGTTCTGGGTGATGCCTCCTGCATCCATGCCCCGATACTGGAAATACTGGCTGCCGCGCGGTTTCTGCTGGACTGGTGCATTCTGGTGCGCGGATCATTTTCTGAAATGTCTTCGGCTGACCTGCAGCGAAGTGTGGGTTTTCTACATGAGAACGAATATGACAACGATCCGGGACGGCAATTATTCGCCGGGCCAAGACCTGCTGATCGTCTGTTTGGGCGTGATCCTGTTTATCGCCGGGTATCTGCTGAGCGCGAAAATGTATGCCGCCGCGGCGGGGATCCCGTTCAAGAAGATGTTCGGAGGTCCGGTGAAGATCATGCTCGGAATCTGGGCGGCGGTCTATCTGGTTTCCGGCGGAATGGCAGTTGCGCAGCATCGTGCCGCGGAACGGACGGCCGCCGAACTGGGTGAATTTTTCGGTTATCCGCTGAATGCCGACGGAGTAAACGCGCTGCTGCGCAAGACCGGCTGGGGGATAACCGCAAAACCGTTCATTCCGCACCACTATCTGTTCCATCCGTATCTGACCATGAACTACGTGGTCCTTCCGAAAAAGCTCCGGCAGCAATGGCAGGCGGAGATCGAAGGGCTCACTCCCCTGAAAGAATGGGAACGGGATCTGGATAAACCGTTCCGTTCCGGTTTTTTCCCGATGAAAAACGACCAGTTGGACCGCGCATTTTCCTACCATTCGGATTACCGCAGTTTCTTCTGGCTGGAATGGTGGAAAATCGTTTTCCTGTTGGAGAAAAACGATCTGGCGGAAGCTCTCAAAGCTCTGCATCGAATGGAAAATGCGCTGGAATTTTATCGTCGCAATCCGGTCAATATTCACGAACTGCTCTGGAATGACGCACAATGCCGGCTGAATGCGATAGAACTGCTGCTGGCGGATGGCCGGGTACCGGATTCCGAACTGAAACGCTGGTCCGCCGACCTCGAACAGCGGGAAAAAGAGATCCCCGAACGGGAACGGCTTTCCATCTATATGCACGCAGTCAGGATCAACTGTCTATTTTACCGGCTTGCGCACGGAGATCATTCGCTGCCGCTGTATCCGCTGCGCTGGTTTTACCCTCCGGCCTGGTATTATGCGGAATTTGACCGCAAGATGAGCTTGAGCCGGTTCCGTCACAACCGTTATACCGAACTCCCAGACAGCGATTATCATTTCGGTATCGGCCGCTTCTACAGCAATCTTCCCGTCCAGACCATGACCCGGATTTCCCGGACACTGACTGCCAACTACCGCGCCATGCGGGCGCTGATCGGCGTTGAACTCGAAAAACGCCGCACAGGGAAATATCCGGACAAACTTGAAAATCCGCCGACCGATCCGTTCACCGGCAAACCGATGTTTTATAAAAAAGGCAAAATGCCGCTGATCGTCAAAGTCTGGGATCCGGCTTTGGGCAGACTGATCCCGGAAAGACGCGAGGCGGACGGGATCGCAATATGGAGTCTCGGCTGGAACCGCAAAAACGAACAGGGACAGGATCAGCAAACCGTGCGGCAATACGCGGACGACGTCCGGGCGAAAATCATTTTCAAAAAGAAGAGCGAACCGTGACCGAGATTGTCGGACCTGTCCGACCTGTCCGACAAAGTCCGCGAAAATCTACTCTGTCATTTTAAGCTGATAAATTATTTTTTCCTGCCGCAATTTCCTGACTTATATGCTCTGCGGAAAAAATTCTGCAGTTCACGGCGGCAAACCGGATCGGCGAGGATCTTTTTCAGCTGTCTGTGCCGCGGTAACGTCGTTTTTGCCAGTTCCACATAATTTTTGATATCCGGGTTCGCACCGTCATAATCCATCCAGGAGCGGCCGGTAATGATTTCGACAGCCATGACAGCCAAAACGCCCTGAGACGCATTTTCCCAGTTGCAGATGTGGATTTGAGTCGGTTTGGAAACGGAAAAACGGGTAAGCAGGAATTCAACCCGTTTCGGATCATTTTTCGCCGCGGCAAAAAATTTCCGCCATTCCGGACGGGCAAAGACCTGAGCCCCGGTACAGCCAGGTTTTTCAGACAAGGCGTCAAATTCGGCCGAGTACGGCGGAATCTCATCTGCCGGCAAAACTGCGGCTGACAGAACGAGCAAAAAAATATACTTTTTCATTCCCCGCTCCTTTTGAAAATGCAGCTGTTTTTAATTTTTTCCTTTTTTGCCGCTTTCCGGCAGCCAAGGAAATCGACGACCGGCAGGATCAGCATGACTGCAATGCAGAATATCCCCATTTCAAGCGATTTGAACCAAATACAGGAGATGATGCCGCACAAAATCAGCGGCAGATACCAGACATAATGCGGAAAATTCCAGCGGATCAGCAGTCCCCAGCGGATCAGCAGACCGAAGACAAATGACGGATAAGCGAAAATGACCATCAGGAGATATTCAAGCCCGCAGGTCTCATACCCGAACGGCGACCATTCGAATCCCGACCAGAACCAGCTCAGCGCGGAAAACAAACCGAACTCCAGCATCGCCAGAGAAAGCAAAATACTGATTCCAAATTCGAGTTTATTCATCAGAATGCTGTCCTTTCCGTTCAGATAACAATATACTCTGGTCTTCCATGCTTTGCAAAGCCGGTATGCTCCCGAATCATCGTTTTTTTCATTTTTTAACTTGACACTCAATGGATTTTGATGTATTTTAAAATAAATGAAAAGAGATCCTTTGGATCCATACTGAAATTGTGTGTCTTTTAACACACCGGACGCACATTGGTCTCTAAACAGAAAGATTTACTATGGATGCCGTTCAATTCTTGAATTCTATTTATCTGGGGGATCGCAGTATAACCGGAATTACCGTTGATTCTTCTAATATGACTATCAAAATACATATAGACATTATTTCAAGAATTCGTTCTAAAGATGGTAATTGGAATTACTACACGGATGAAGATGTTCCAAACGGAAAAATTGTCTTCTGCGGATGTAAGAAATTCGTCCTTGATTCACACGGAATTATTCCCAATGGGTTTATTGACATAAATGAAATCAGCAAAATTAACAATGATGAATATAAGATCATATTCGATATGTCCCAATATGATTTCAGTCAAAAGAAATTTATTCCGGTGTCTCTTCAAATTGTATTTTCAGAAGTTTATATTGAAGATGGCGTAGGTAAAATTATTCGAACATAAATGCCTGATATTCCTAATATTGGGAAAAATAATAAAGGCTCCAAAAAACAAGACGGTAAAGATGATGTCAATGAACTTTTACGAAATTTGGATTTATAAAATATGAGAAAAGATGTTTTTGAAAAATATCTAAATGGGAAAGGTGGGATCGAAAATTGAAAAAGACAGTTGTAGTTGGCATGATAATGATTTTTTCAATTGCATTGGATTTATACTGTCATGGGAACACAGGTCTGCAATATCTGCAAAGCAGTCAATATAAGAAAGCATATGAAGTTTTTAAAAAAAACTCATATGTCGATCATGCAGAGGATCAATTTTATTTAGGCGCAATGTTTTCAGAGGGAATTTATGTAAAAAAGGATATTGATAGGGCCTTGTACTGGATATCAAAATCTGCGGAAAATGGTTTTCCTGCCGCTCAATATATTTATGCTCTATATCTATTTGATGGAAAGTACATTCCTGTTGATTATCAAAATGGTGAATTTTGGTTACGTAAAGCTGCAACAAATAATTATTCTGATGCACAAAATACTTTAGCCGTATTTTTGTATTATGGGATATATATAAAACAAAATAAGAAAGAAGCCATTTATTGGTTAAAAAAAGCTTATCAAAATGGGAATAGAGCTGCAGCAATATCTGTTGCAAAATTGTATATATATGGCAGTGATTTTATTAAACAAGACAAGAAGAAAGGATTTGAAATTTTAAGGAATGAATCTTTAAAAAGACCGCGAAATGTTGAGGCTTGCTTTTATCTTGGTGTTCACTTGATTTTGGGTATTTATATTAAGAAAAATATTGTTGCTGGCACGGCATGTATCGATTATGCTGTTGTTCAAGGGTATTCACCGGCATATCTAGTTAAAGGAATTTGTCAAATGTTGGGTTATGGATATAAGAAAGAAACTATCAACGGGATTCATAATATAATTCATTTCTTCCATTGTTTTCAATCATAGGGATACGGTTTGGTTATGGCATTGTCAAGAAAATTATTAAGATATTATACCTCGAAACCGAGCACAATCGAACCGCACTGCTACTGGGTAATTGACATGACGAAAATCATAACCTTACGATGTCAATTTCAACCTGCTTGGAGAAATGCTGACCAATCGTACGCTCAATTACATCTATTTCGCCGATGGCGTCAAAGGTTAAGGGAACCTCTATTTATTCAAGGATAAAATGAGATACGATTGGCAATAGAATGGATAGCGGAGTATATTACAGCCTAAACAATACTGGAGATGCGCACGCTGAACGGATTATTTGACATAGACAACCGTCTGGAGTATCTGACGGAGAACGGTGATATACTGCCGAATCTGAAAAAACTTGTTCCCTGGGAAGATTTTCGTGGAGAACTTGAGGTTATATACGCCCATGAACGCAAAAGCAATGCAGGGCGCAGACCGTTCGATGTGGTTATGATGTTCAAATCCGGAAAAATCCGTCTCGAATAACTGGAGCGTTGATAAATGGACAACAAACATCTTGTTGACAATATATTGCAATACATTGATTTGACTTCTTACAGCTTTTCCCCGAACTTTTTGGGATATTCGAATTATGAAGATTCTTATTCTGAAACCGGTATAGAAAACGTCTGCGATGATTTCCTGAATAAGGTGATTTCAAATAATATCGGCGAGATATGGATTGTTTCATCTCTTTTCATCAGCAATGACCGGACGCAGCTGTCAAGAGATTATGATATTTCCATAAAATCCGTTGATCGTTTCCTGAATGGACTGCTGAAGCATCAGGTTGTCAGGGAAATTGATTTTGATTCGATTGCCCAGATTTTTGCTCCGGAAACTCAGAAATATGCCGATAGATTTCAAAAACTTGAAACGGAGTTTCATTGTACTTACCCCGGAAGATTTGCTGATTTCAAAGAGATCCTGCTCTCATTCTTCCGGGCTGTCGGGTTGCATGGCCATATTTTCTTCGTATTGAGAAAGTCAAATCTGATTGCATATCCCCACACAGATGATTTGGGGTTCGGTTTTATTGGGATGGACAAAAAGCTATTACCAGTTCAAAAAGAATATCTGAAGAATGAATTTGCATCAACTGGCATGGAATTCATTTCCTGGAATTGAAAAGATTGAGGTGATATGAAGTGTCAATAGAGTGTTCAACGAAACCTTTGGAGATGGAAAATGCCGACGATAAAAAGTGTGGAAAATAAACTTCAGTCAACTGCAACAACGCTGTTGCGGGATGTTGGTGGAAATTTGAGAAAATATTATGGAATTTTGACGGTGGTAGAATGAAAAATATAAGCATATTTCTGTGTTGTTTTTTCTCTTTTACTCTAGGCTTAGGTGTCATGTATTTGTGCACATATACGAAAAAAGATCCATTAACGAGAATTCGAGAATCAATGATTACGAATAAAATTGATGTTGATGCGGCATTATGTCGTTATTTAAGAGAAAATAAAGACTTGATGGATGACATTCAGAAAAAAAAATTATTTTTAGATGTTATGCGTACCTTGTTTATTGCTCTGACATTTATCGGCGGTACATTTATGCTAATTGCATTGTTGACGGTGACAAAATGAAAAAGTTTTTCACCTTATTATTTGCCAATATTCTTTTGATCCACATCGGATGTGTCCCGCAATTGGGCAGACTGTACGCCTATCCAATCTACCGATTTTTTACCGGATACGGCTATGAAAATGAATGGTTCTGCAATCCGCTGTGGTGTTTTATTGCCAAATGGCCGCTTGTTTTTGAGCACAGATCAGGTTATCTGGCATCTTTGATCAGCATGGGATTTACTTTATGGCTGCTTCCGCCAGTTATAACTGTTGCATTTTATTTTTATTGCGATTGGAAAAATAAGTGGACTTGGTTTATCTACGGGGTGTTTGTAATAAGCTGTCTTTTCTCGATGCCGATACCGATAGAAACCGGAAGAGCACTGCCGTTTATTTATTATTGGTCAACTTATTGAGGATGTGTTTATGAGTGGATGCGGGTGCTTGATTATGTTCGTTTTTATGCCGCCGTTGTTGCTCGGCTGGCCCTTGTATGTGATTTTTAACGAAATCAGAAAAAAGAAAAATGAGGAAGAGACTTTGGAGGATTCTTCTGATGAAAAATAAAACCTTGAAACTTCAACAAGTGTCTTTTCCATTTTGACGGGGACGGCAATTATTCTGCCGGGTTCAACCGCTGTCTCATATTCTATCCTCTGGTCGGATTGAATATTCTGATGGCGCTCTGCGCGCTGGTGAAGGCCCACCGCAGTCAGGATCCGATACGTAAGCGGAACCTGATCGTCTTTCTGCTCTGCATCACAATGGCAGAGACGATCATCTTCCATTATCCAAAAAAGTATTTTCTGAAAATGAAAAGATCGAGGTGATATGAAGATGAATCCAGGGTTATTGATGACAGGTATTCTCTGGGTGCTTCTCCTCTGCGGCTGTGCTTCGGTCATTGATCACAACCAGGACCAGGTGATTTCGTTTGAGATCGCCGACTTTCATGGACAAAGCATTTTGCCTGCTGAATTCAAATTCGACGCAGCTGCGGGCCGGTGCCGTTGGAGCATAGGAGACGATTTTGTCTTTCAGATTTCAATTTTCCGAATACCTGAAAATCAACGACCGGAACAATGGAGAAAGTCTCTCCGTTGGAAATTCCTTACCGGCAAGGAAAAGGAAAAATGCCGTTTTATTTCCCGGACTGCGGTGGATTACAAAGTCTGGAAGGGCGAAAAAGACCGGCTGGAAGACAATCGGGACTGTTTCTCCTATTGGTTCCTGTCAAATGACCAATATTTCGTTTTCGCGTCCTTGATCGGACGGGATGACCGGGATAAATTTACTTCGCTGGATGCCCGACTGGAAACATTTTTCGTCAATCTCAAGATCGCCTTATCGGTCCCCATACAGGATCCATAGTCCGGATGGCGGGTGTTTTCGACACCAGGGAAACAAGATTTTGAAGCGATAACGCTGTACCGTTTTTTTACTCTCCTGTCAATGCACCGGATTGTCGTTATTTTCGTGGAGAATCCGTTACTCAAGGTTTTCCCTTATTCGATTTTGGATATAAGCACTATGTCTGGGCATTTTGTAAAAATAAATCACCATTCTACTCGACAACACTATTCATTTCCCATTTGCCGACTTATCACTGTCATTGACAGTCAAAGAAGCCATTACGGTTTCAAAATTCCGATCATTGATGATATCAGAATATCTTTTGATCACGGACTGGATATCAACTTGTTTCTTTTTCACCCGCGCAAAACAGTTTGCGGCAAGTTTTAGATTTCGTTTTTTTCGAGCCCAGAAACCGAACAGAACCAAGGCTTCCGTATTATTCCTTTCCAGTGCCAGCTGAAAGTATTCTTTCGCTTTTTCGATGTCCCTGGGCAATTCGGTTTCGCCATTGAAAAACAATTCAAACAGGATGAACGGAGCATCCGGATCCTTTGCTTCTGCCGCAATCTGGAAATATTTGAGCGCAGTTTTCAAATCTTTGGGCGTATCGCTTTCTTTGTAGTAAAGAATTCCCAGCAACAGTCCGGCGAGCCCTTTTGCGGTGGGATCAGAATTCATGACAGCCTTGTTCAACCACTCGACGGCTAGTTTTTTGTTTCTTTTTCCGCCGCCGTATCCCAAACAGAAATATCCCAGATAATATTGAGCCAATCCTGAATTCAAACCCGCTGCTTCTTCCATGAGTTTCATCCCGTCCGCACGCTTTCCCTGTTCCAGATAAAACAAGGATAAAATAGCCATTGCATTCGGGTATTTCTTTTGGGATGATTTTTCCAGCCAGTCCATGAACGGAGGTGCGGCGGGATCGGTAACGAAGCGCTTGTATAGAAAAATCGAAACATAAAGCTGGGCTTCCGGATCACCATTTACAGCCAGTTTTCGAAAAATACGATATGACTTTTCATAATCTCTGGAGACATAGTATCTTTTTGCCTGTCCCATTTCTCCGGACAGGGCAGACATACATAAAAACAAAATGAAAAGAAAGACTGTTTTACTCATTACCTTGCCTCACTGCTGAATCGCTACTAAAATAAGCGGCTGTATCCAGGCAATCAAACTGAATGAAGCCACAATGACCCCTTTCGTGCCGTGATGAAAGACCATCAAATAAATGCCGGTCAGCAGGAAAAGGAAGATTGATATTATGATACAACATTGTCCGAGAATCGTCCAGATTTGAAGCGACAGATCACCAAGCATTAAAAGCCCATGCAAAACGCATAAAGTAATCAGTATTATGCTGTGAATCTTCGAGTTGGTTTTAACATAACACTCGCCTATGATCATGGCAGTTTTCAGCTGGATCAGAAAGAGAACAAACAGACAACATGTTCCAAAAAAGAAACTTTCAAAGTTCATGGAGTTCGCGACAGCGACAAAAATATTACCAGACAATAGAGTACCGACCCAGAAAAGGGCCGCCGCGTTAAGTGGTGATATCTTGCTGAATAATTGAATTTGCATTTTCATTTCACAATCCGTCTGCCAAACAGTTCGCTCCTTCCTGAATCTTTTAAACTGTTTGAAAGAATATTTTGAATCCAGCTCTTGTTACATTGTTGTTTTTTATATGTAGCTCTATCTTTTTTATACTACTGTTGACTTCTTTGTAATAAACTATAATCTTAAATTCTCGATACAAAGTAAAATTTAAAGGTATATCTTTTATACTAACATATTCTTTTTCATTATGCAGTGAAATCTTTTTTGCAATATTATATATATATTCCTGATTATTCAAGACGTAGACAATTTGCTCTAATAATATATTTTTTTCTTTTTCACTTTCAAGAACAAGTAATAGGTTAAAAGGGGTTGTTTCCAATTCATAAGAGTTGCCATATTGCTGAAATGTTCCATTAAGAAATGCTTTTATTTTTAATTCGTTGCAATTACCTTGAATATTTGTTGTAATGGTGAAGATATTTTTTGTGACGGTATACTGATTCAATTCGTATATCAAGAATAAAGTAATAATAAATACACTAATCAAGATAATATATTTTTTCATAATACATCTCCATTTTTATTCATTTCCCACATTGTGGACAAGGAGGTAATGGTCCTTCATAAGTTCCTGTTATTCGTTCCCATACTGATTTCCAATCCGTCGGATCACCTGGATTGTTACTTGTCCCAGATGATATTTTCTGCATCCAAGAAACGATCATGAACGATATTAGTAATTGTTTTTGGGTCAAAACTGTTAAAAATTATTTCCATGACAACGTACTCCATGATGAGTTGTAACTTAACTCCACGCCACCCCTTCGCGCAAGGTATCTGTCCAGGAAAACAATATATCAAGCTTCCCAGATTTTTTCAAGCAGAAAATCTATGATTAGCCATTTTTTCCTTCATCGGGGAAAATCCCGAAATGAAACCTCATCGGCGCAACCGGAGCTTGAAGGCATAGCGGAGATCATCGGCGGCGGGGATCTTCCCTTCACGGGTATGCGTGAAAAGCCGGAATCCGTCGGAAGTGACTTCATACATGATTGGCCGGTGATCGAGTTCGGCCAACGGGACCTGCGGCAGGAAGGAGAGATCGAGGGGCAGTTTGCCCGTTTTCCTGCGGTATTCCATGACTTCCAAGGCAAGGAGCGCCATCTGACGCTGATCGGCGATCTGCGCGTCATCCGCCTTGCGCTTTTGTTAATAGAAAAAAAAGTCCACGTCCCGGTTTGGGATTTTATCCAGAAAAGGAAATAATTCCGGCTTCTGCAAAATTTCTACTGAAATATATACGCTGCATG
>Ga0079305_1003526_pt1 | contig 10455 bp, 8 predicted proteins | sample LMS_cellobiose_e_FD_79183 | JGI IMG/M metagenome (GOLD analysis project Ga0079305, IMG submission 79183) | Rumen-fistulated moose microbial communities from Alaska, USA - LMS_cellobiose_enrichment | ecosystem: Host-associated > Mammals > Digestive system > Stomach > Rumen fluid ... | reverse complement strand
CCCTTGAGGGGAAGCTGGCAGCCGCAAGGCTGACTGATGAGGTGTTTCATGCCTTTCCACCTCATCCGCCCGGCTTCGCCGGGCACCTTCCCCTCCAGGGGAAGGCTTATACAAATCCCGATTGCACATAAAAAAACGCCGCATCTTTCGATGCGGCGTTTTTTTACATGTTTACGCAAACCAGATGAAATCGCAGAAGGCGATGAACGCGGCGAATACCGCGGCGAAGATCAGCACGATGATCAGCCCCGCCTTGACCGCCGCCCAGGTGTACGCCCTGGACTCCTCCCTGGTCATTTGATAATGCTCGCGGCCGTCGTCCTCGGACTGGGTCCGGTTTTCCGGGACATACCAGGGCATGCCGTCCACATTCATGTCGGCGATGGTCCTTCCGTCGTCCTCAGGGTCGAACCGCTCTCTCCTGCGGGCCATGGTCAGAGGACCTCCTGCTCCTTGACGGGCTCGGTTTCGGTCTTCTTGAGCTCGGTCATCATCTCCTCGGCGCGGGCCTTGGCCTCGGCGTCGTCATACAGATGGCAGGCGCAGTAGTGGCCCTCCTCCACCTCCAGCCATTCGGGAGGCGCGTACTTGCACACCTCCATGCACTCATCGCAGCGGGTATGGAACTTGCAGCCCCGCGGCGGGTTGGCCGGGCTGGGGATGCTGCCCTTGAGGATGATGCGGTTGATCTTGGCGTCGGGGTCAGGGATGGGGATGGCGGAGAACAGCGCCTTGGTATAGGGGTTCAGGGGGTTGGCGAAAATCTTTTCCGTCGCGGCATACTCCACCATGTTGCCCAGGTACATGACGCCCACGCTGTGGGAGATGTGCTCCACCACGCTCAAATCATGGGAGATGAACAGGTAGGTCAGGCCGAAATCCTTTTGCAGCTGCTTGAGCAGGTTGATGATCTGGGCCTGGATGGACACGTCCAGGGCGGACACGGGCTCGTCGCAGACGATGAAGTCCGGGGAGAGGGCCAGGGCGCGGGCGATGCAGATGCGCTGGCGCTGGCCGCCGGAGAACTCATGGGGATAGCGCTCCTTGTAGTACTCAGGCAGACCGCAAACCTCCATGACGCGGGTGATATAATCGTCAAATTCCTCCGGGGGAACAACGTTGTGCTCGCGCACGGCCTCGCCGATGATCTCGCCGATGGGCAGACGGGGGGACAGGCTGGAATAGGGGTCCTGGAACACGATCTGCATCTTGGGCCGGATGCGGCGCAGCTCCTCCTTGCTCAGGGCAAAGATGTCCTGGCCGTCCAGCAGCACCTGGCCGGAGGTCTTCTCCTGCAGACGCAGGATGGTCCTGCCGCAGGTGGACTTGCCGCAGCCGGATTCGCCCACGAGACCCATGGTCTCGCCCCGGCGGATCTTGAAGCTGACGCCGTCCACGGCCTTGACGTTGCCCACCGTCCGCTTGAAGAAGCTGGACTTGATGGGGAACCACTTGACAAGGTCGTTCACTTCCAGCAGATATTCGCTCTGTGCAACGGGTGTCTTTACTTCTTCCATATCAAAGCTCCTCCACGTTCACAGATTTGGGATAGCCCAGCGTCTCGCCCTGGTCCATGTAGCGGTAGCAGGACACGATATGGGTGTCGCTGATGCGGATATCCGGGGGGTAGAGACCGTCGCAGCCCTGGCAGCGCATCTCGCACCGGTCGCGGAAATAGCAGTAATCCGGCATCTCCACGGGGTTGGGCACGTTGCCGGGGATGTTGTAGAGCTCCTCCACCTTCTTGCCCACCACGGGCTTGGAGCGCATGAGGCCGATGGTGTAGGGGTGAGCGGGGTGATGGAAGATATCGTCCGCGGTGCCCTTTTCCACGATGCGGCCGGCGTACATGACCACAACATAGTCCGCCATGCCCGCCACGACACCCAGGTCGTGGGTGATGAGCATGATGGAGGAGTTGAGCCTGTCCTTCAGGTTTTGCAGCAAATCCAGAATCTGGGCCTGGATGGTCACGTCCAGGGCCGTTGTGGGCTCGTCGGCGATGATCAGCGTGGGCGAGCAGGCCAGGGCGATGGCGATGCAGATGCGCTGGCGCATGCCGCCGGAGAGCTCGTGGGGGTACATGTTGTACACGCCCTCTTTGTTGGCGATGCCCACCATGTCCAGCATCTCCAGAGTGCGGGCCTTTACGTCCTCCTCGGACATCTCCGGGTTGTGGAGGTTAAGGACCTCGTTGATCTGCTGGCCGATCTTGAACACCGGGTTCAGGGCGGTCATGGGCTCCTGGAAGATCATGGATATCTTGTTGCCCCGGAGAGTCTCCATGACGCTGTTGGGGGTGTTGACGATGTTATAGGCGGTGCCGTCGCCCAGGTTGAAGCGGATCTCGCCGCCCACGGTCTGGCCGCTGGGCCGCTGCAGCAGCTGCATCAGCGAAAGGCTGGTGACACTCTTGCCGCAGCCGGACTCGCCCACCACGCCCACGGTCTTGCCGATGGGCACATCGTAGGTGACGCCGTCCACCGCCTTGACGGTGCCCACGTCGGTGAAGAAGTAGGTGCAGACGTTATCGAACTCCACCACGTTGTTGGCGTCCTTCATTTTGGTGGTGTACAGGGCGGGGTCCTTGCCGGAATCGGCGCGGTCCTTCTCCAGCTTTTTCGTCACGCGCCGGTTGAAGCGGGTGATCCTTCTCGATTCGCTGCCGGAGATATAGGAGGATTTTTTCTTTTCGTTTTCAGCCATTGTTCTACCTCCTCAGCGCTTGGCTTTCGGGTCGTAGGCGTCGCGCAGGCCGTCGCCCACGAAGTTGAAGGCGATAACGGTCAGGCAGATCAGCAAGCCCACGGGAATCCAGATAAAGGCGTAGTGCGCCATGGCGGAAGCCGAAGACACGGAGTTGATCATGGTGCCCCAAGTGGCCAGAGGGTGCTTGACGCCCAGGCCCAGGAAGGACAGCGTGGACTCGGTGATGATAACGCCGCCCATGCCCATGGTGGCGGTGACGATCAGCTGGGGCATGACATTGGGCACCAGGTGGTGGAAGATTCTTCCCCGAACCTTGATGCCGGTGGCCTCGGTGGCGACCATGAATTCCTGCTCGCGCAGAGACAAAATCTGACCGCGGACCAGGCGGGCCACACCGGCCCAGCCCATAATGCCCAGCGCCGCCATCATGATCATCAGCCGGATATAGGTGTTCATGCGCAGAGCGTCCATCATGGCGCCCAGGATGATCATAATGGGCATGGAGGGCAGGCAGTAGAAGATATCCACCAGACGCATGATCACCATGTCCACCCAGCCGCCGTAGTAACCGGCCAGGCCGCCCATGATGACGCCCAGGAAGATTTCCAGAAACACGACCACGAAGCCCACCATCAGGGAGATGCGGCCGCCGTACATGATGCGGGCCAGCACGTCAAAGCCGTCGCCGTCAGTGCCCAGGATGTGTCGGGCGCTGGGGGAGGCATAGATGTCGATGACATAGATGGTCTGCTCGGCGGTGATAACAAACTCGCCGGTATCCCGCTGGTCCAGCTTCAGCTCGGCCTCCTGATACCGGAGAACGCCGTTCTCGTCATAGAGATACTCGCCGCTCTCGCCCTGCATGGGCAGATTGTAGGTCATGGCGGCGCTCTTGACGCCGGAGGAGAGCATCTCCTCCACCCTCTCGGCCACGGCTTTCTTCAAATCGTAGTCCATGGTGTCCTCGCCGGTGTAGCGCCGGACGGAGAACACGCTCAGCTCCATGTATTCGCTGCCGCTCTCGTCCCGGACGACCAGCATGCCGTCCTCATCCGTCACGGTCCAGTCCCTGCCGTCGGCGGTGAAGCGGCCGCCCTTGGCCGCGGCGAGCAGGGCGTTGACGCGCAGCTCGGTGGAAACCGGGGCGCCCATGGTGAAGGTGTCCGCGGTCAGACGGGTGAACACGCGCGCGGGCGCGGCCTTGCCCTGGCGGTAGACGTCATAGGCGTTGCCGTTCTTCACGAGGACATACTTCTGCGCGCGGTAGGTAAAGCTGTCCGCGCCCTCGTCCAGGGCGGTGTTCATGGCCGTTTCAAAGCCCGTGTCCATGGGAGCGTTGACATAGCGCAGGCCGTCGAAGGTGGCGGTGATGGTGTAGTTCTTGGCCTCGGCGCGGGTATAGGTATAGGTCACGCCCTCGTATGTAACGGTGCCGCTGGTGCCCTTCAGGTTGGCGGCTATGGCCTCGGCCAGACCCTCCACGGCGGCGCCGCGGTAGTCGATGGCCCTGGTGACCTGGCTGTAGGTGCCGATGACGGCGGTGCTGTTGCCCACAGAGCAGATGTGGGTCAGGTCCACCGCGGAGAGAGTGTAGATCTCATCGGCCAGCTTTTGGATGAGATAGCCTCCGCTCTCGCCCAGCTCCACCATCTCGGTGCGGCCGTCGGCGATCATGGACTTGATGCGGGAGTTCATGGCGTTGTTCACGCTGCGCTCCACGGTGACGCTTTCGTCGATGTCATAGCCGTTATAGGTGGTATTCTCCTTGGCCATGGCGTAGTTGACGGTCCGCCGGTCGTACTTGTAGAAGATCTGCTTCTGGCCGTAGGCGTAAAACAGGGGGCCCAGGAAGGAGAAGACGAACATCACGATCAGCAAAACGGAGCCGAACACGGCCAGCCGGTTGCGGATAAAGCGCTTGAACACCTGGCGGGCGGGGGAGAGCACCTTGACGCGGGAGACGTCGTCCAGAGCGATCTCGGCATTCTCCTCTTTGACCTGGGAGGCGGCGCGCGCTTTCAGCGCGTCGTTCAAATAGTACTGATTAGCCATTTGACGCACCCCCTCAGCTCAGCCGCACGCGGGGGTCCACCAGACCGTACAGCAAGTCGGAGATCAGGTTGCCCAGCAGCGTGAGGATGGAGATAAAGGCCAGATAGAACATGATAAAGGGGATATCCGCCTGGGTCATGGAGGTATAGGAGGCGTAGCCGATGCCGCGGATGGCGAAAAGCGTCTCGGTGATGAGCGCGCCGGAGAACAGCCCCGGCAGACTGCCGCCCAGAGTGGTGACCAGGGGGATGAGGGTGTTGCGGAAGGCATGGTAATTGATGACCTTCTTCTCCGGCACGCCCTTGGCACGGGCGGTGCGGATATAGTCGGCGTTCAAAACCTCCAGCATATTGGTACGGGTGTAGCGCATCAGGCCGCCGATGCTGATGATGATCAGCGTGATGGACGGCAGCACGAAATGCTTGGCTACATCCAGGATTTTCCCAAAGTCAGAAAGGTTCATATAGTTTCTGCCCTGCATACCGGACAAATCGAACCAGCCCAGCTTCACCGAGAAGATATACTTCAGCAGCGTCGCCAGGAAGAATGTGGGCATGGATATACAGATCATGGATACCACGGTGGTGAAATAGTCGGTAAAGCTGTACTGCTTCTTGGCCGCCGTGATGCCCAGGGGGATCGCAATCAAAATCTCAAAGATAAAGGATATCAGCCCCAGAGCGAAGCTGTACCAAACGGTGTTGTGGAACTCGGTGGTGACGGGCAGCGTCCAGGCCCAGCTGTCGCCCCATTCACCGCGCACGGCATGTCCCAGCCATACGAAATACCCCTGCACAACGCCCTTGTCCATACCATATTGCGCATTCAAGTCCGCCAGCCACTCGGCATAGCTCTTTGTCGCGCCGGGGCGGGAGGCCAGCTCCCGCGCCTTTGTCTCAACATAGCCCATGGGCATGTTGTACATCAGCGTGTAAATGATGAACATGACGAAGAACAGGATCAAAACGCTGTACAGCAAACGCTTGGCTGTATATTTCAGCATTCTCCCATCCCTACTTTCTTTATCGGATTAAATAAGCCAACACACGGAAGGGGGTTGCCCCCCTTCCGTGCCGGTGACCCGCGGCAAAAAGCCGCCGATCTAAAGGGTTTAAAGTTTTAGCGGAGATTACTGCACGTTCATGGTCTCGATCTCGGCATACCAGCCCCAGTACGGCGTCATGTCGCCGGGGATGGTGTCGATGTCGACACGCTGGGTGGAGAAGGTGGTGCAGTCCTTGCGCTGGTACAGAGGCAGCTCGCAGCCCCAATCCATGATGATCTCCATGGCGTCCTTGTAGATGGACTTGCGCTCCTCGGTGTCGGCGCTCTTGCGGCCGGCAACGATCAGCTCATCCAGATCCGCGTCGTCCACGGAGTAGTGGTTGGAGTTGGTGCCCAGACCATGGGCGTTGGCGCTGAAGTAGACCTGGGTCATGTCGGGGTCGACGGTGGACTGCCAGGCGGCCGCCCACATCATGGCGGTGTTGGACTCCAGAGAGTTGTTCCACACGGCGGTGCCCACGTCGTTCACCTGCAGGGTGATGCCCAGCTCAGCCAGGACGTTGGAGGCGGCCACGGCCACGCCGTAGGCGGGGTGATCCTGCTGGCCCTGGCCGGGGATCATGACCTCGTAGGTCTCGGTGACGTCGGTGAACTTGCCGGCAGCCTCGTCATAGGTGAAGCCGGCGGCCTTGAAGTAGCCGATGGCGGCCTCACGGGCGGCCTCGTAGCGCTGCTCCTCACTCATGGAAGAGTCGTAGATGGGATTGCCGTCCACATCCACGGAGTAAGCGGTGTGATAGCCCTCGTCAGCCGGCTTGGGAGCGGCCCAGGAGGTGTTGGAGATGGGGTACTGGATGACAGCGGCGCGGTCGCCGTAGTAGGAGTTGATAACGGTGTCGCGATAGACGGAGAACAACGTCATGAAGCCCTTGCGCAGCGCCTTGGAGGCGTCGGAGGCGGGGTCATTGTCAACGTTGACCAGGTCGGCGTTGATGCCCAGGTAGCCGTAGCCGCGGTAGTCCACCAGCACGGTGGTGATGGTGTCGCCCACGATCTCGCCGTTGGAGTTGCCGTCCTTGATGGCCAGCAGAGTGTCTTCGCTGATGGAAGGAACAGCCACGTCGAAGGTGCCGGTGATGATGCCGGGCACGTAGTCGGAGTCAACGCCCTCCTGCATCAGCACAACGCCGATCTCAGGCTCGCCCTTGAAGTAGTAGGGGTTGGCCTTCAGGGTGACGACGCCGTTGGCGTAGCCGTCATAGACGTAGGGGCCGCAGCCCAGGGGCTCGGTGTTCTTGGCCTTGACGCCGCTCAGATCGCCCTTGGGGAAGCCGAAGGAATTGTTGTCGTAGTCATACAGGGACTCGTCGCCATAGTAGTGCAGGGGAGCGATGGTGAAGCTCATGTTGTAGATGGCGGTGGCGTCATACTCGGTCATGTGCACGGTCATGGAGTAGTCGCCGGTGCGGATGATGCCGGCGATGTTAGCGGCGCCGTCACCGGTCTGCACGCCGGTCTCATACTCGGCGCCCAGGGCGGCGATGGTCAACTGCAGGCGGGTGGAGCCGGCGGACTCGGTCGCCTCGGCCTCATCGGTGTCGCCGCCGTAGGCTTCCATGATGGCATCCCAGTAATCATAGGCGGTGGCGCCATCAAACCAGAAATCGCCGAAGCCCCATTCGGTCATGCCGAACTTGACCTGCAGGCCTTCGTCAGCGCGGATCTCGTCGCCGGTGGCGTCGATATCGGAGCCGTAGGCGTCAGCATAGTTGGCCACGCAGTAGTCAACGATCTCTTGGGCAAAGTCAGCGCCGGACTCCTCGTTGTAGTAGGCCCAGAAGGCAGCCTGCTGCTCTTCGGTCCACAGGGTGTAGTCCTCGTTGTCCTCGCCGGCGGCGAAGATGGCGTTGCCGCGGGAATCCATGCCGCTGCGGTACTCGTCCATGCCCTCGATGGGCAGAGCATAGATGGTGGAAGAGCCGTCATAGGTGGGATCGGACAGGACATAGACGCCGAAGATCACGTCGTCGATGGTGGCGGGCACGCCGTCGGAGAAGACGATGTCGTCACGCATGGTCAGATTGTAATCCACGGTGCCGTCGTCGTTCTGCACGACTTCCACATCGCCCATGCCCTTGTAGTTGTAGCTGGTGCCGTTGTAGTCAACGTCGGTACCGGCGATACCTTCGTTGATCACGGCGCCGCCGCGGTCGGCGGCCAGCAGGCCGCCCTGGGTCAGGTCGACCACTTCCATATCATAGGCAGTGGTGGCGAAGAACGGGCTGAACTTCTGGCCGAAGGTGGACGTCACGTAAACAAGCGTGTCGTTCTCCTCGACGGGTTCGGGCTCGGCAGTGGGCTCGGCGACAGGCGCAGCGGGCGCCGCGGGAGCGGCGGGCGCGGCAGGAGCGTCGGTGGCGGGGGCGGGAGCGTTGTTGGAGCTTCCGCAGGCAGCCAGAGACAGCACCATGGCCAGAGCCAGGGCCAGAGTCAGAACCTTGGTAAGGGTCTTGCTCATGTTTTCTTTCCTCCTTGTTGAAATTTCAACTTTTTTCCTTTTTATTAAACGCCTGTGCGTTAATAAACCAACATTTTTGTCATTCCGAGCCAGCGCCGCCGCGCCGGCGTGGGAATCCGTTTCCTTAAAGGAAATTCGGATAGCCGCCGGAGCAAGGAACTCTCCGGCGGCACGCCCGGCAGGAGTATGCCGGGTGTGCCGCGTCGCTTCGCTCCTCGCAATGACAGGGGCTTTGCGGCTTTTGAAATGCTGAATGACAGTTTGCTATTTTTTCGTCCTTGCAACAAAGAACCTGCGCTTGGAAAAGAGTCTTCCCCCGCACGCGGCCAGGGCCAGGGCGCACAGGGCGAAGATACCGTCGCCGGGGGTCATATTCTCCCGTGAGACGAAGAGCTTGACCGCCTCCCCCAGCAGGGACAGCGCGGGCATCACCGCCGTGAACAGCGCCCGGACGGGGTAGCCGTTCTCCAGCTTGTCGGCGTGGCGGTGCTCCAGCGGCTCGCGCAGCGGCAGCGTCTCCGCCGTCAGGGCGGTGAGCATGCCCAGCGGCAGGGCGGAGAACACGAACGGCAGCGACACATACACCGTGCGCATACCGCCGGAGGAGGGGAGCATGGCCCCCACGAAGAAAAGCCAGCCCAACGCGCACAGCGCCAGGGCCCGTTTCCCCTGGCGGCGGGCGGTCTCCTGCCCGGAGGTGAAATAATATTTCTCGCCTATGTACTCCGATTCCGCCTTGATCCGGCCCCGCCGGTCCACGGATTCCAGAATCCGGTAGTCCTTTACATACTTGTTTCTCGCCATGGCAAAAACCGCTTTCCCGTTGGCCGCCTGGGGCGGCGTGCTGACAACACATATCATGGTTACGGGAGTAACCATGAAAAAGGGCTGCGCAGCCCTTGCGGAAGCGCTGAACTACCGGGGAAAAGTTCATCCTATCATACCACGACTTTTTTGACTTTTCAAGGATTTAACGCAGTAAAATTCCACCTGCGGTATAAAAAATTTTGGGGAAATCAACAGTTTTTGGTCTGTTCGCCTTATTTTTTCTCCCGAAAAGCCGCCCCGCGCAGTCAGGGGCCGCCTTTGTTCAGCCCCGCCGGGCGTTCAGAGAGGCCGCCGCGCCCAGCAGCGCGCCCGCGCCCGGCTCCGGCTCCGGTGTCCAGGGGGCCTCCGGCAGGGGCAGGGAGTTTGCGCGGCAGTTATACTCCGCGAACATGGTGCACAGCTCCGCGATACGCGTTTTATAGTCCCTGGTGCTCTTCGTCATCACCACCAGGGCAAAGGGCGCCTCGGTAAAAACGAACCCCGCCGCGCTGACGCAGTAGCCCCGGACAAAGTAATAGCCGTACTTCTGGGCGATGGGCCAGCGGTCCTCGTCCCGGCGGAAATAATCGTCCGGGTCGGCCCGGAGCATGCACCGGAGCACTCTGGGAAATTCCTCGTGGTTATAATAGAGCAGATCCAGACAGTGGATCATCTGCCGGGCGGTGATCCAGCTGTCGCTGGTATAGAGTCTGTCGTTCTGCGCGCCGTTTTCCGACATGCCGTAAAAGGGCGCCACCGCCACGCGGGAACGGGCGTAGCCGCCCAGGGCCTTCACCATCTTATAGGAATAGTCGTTGTTGGAGTCGATCAGACTGCCCTCCAGCAGGATGCGCAGCGGCAGACCGCCGTAGGCGGTGTCCCAGGTGATGCTGCCGCGGGCCACCTCGCGGGCATAGTACATGTTCAGCGCCACTTTATACAGGCTGGCGCCGTAAAAGGCGGCGTCGCCGTTATAGTAATACTCCTCCCCGGAGCGCAGATCCCGGTAGCCGATGGTGATGTTCTCCCCGGTCAGATTGTACTGCGCCAGGTATGCCTCCACCTGCGCGCCGATATCCTCCGCGCTCTCATCCGCGGCCAGGGCGGGACACAGCGAGGACAGCAGCGCCGCGGCGCAGAGCGCCGAGAGGACGCGCAAAAAGCCTTTTCTCACCTTGCGTCACCTCAGGCCGCGCCGGGAATGGCGATGTTGTTTTGTATGCCGTCGGCGAGCAGCTCCCGGTAGGCCTCCGCCGCGCCGGGGGAGGCCTGCAGGGAATCCTCCGTCACCGCCAGGGCGTAGGCCACCGTGCCGTCGGCACAGCTGAGCACATAAAAGGGCACGCCGCGAATGGAGCGCAGCT
>Ga0079305_1003525_pt1 | contig 10457 bp, 7 predicted proteins | sample LMS_cellobiose_e_FD_79183 | JGI IMG/M metagenome (GOLD analysis project Ga0079305, IMG submission 79183) | Rumen-fistulated moose microbial communities from Alaska, USA - LMS_cellobiose_enrichment | ecosystem: Host-associated > Mammals > Digestive system > Stomach > Rumen fluid ... | reverse complement strand
GAATAATTTTTTTAAATTAATCTTGACATGTTTCCTCTGTTGGTATATTCTACTCAAAATATAAAAAATATAGAAATATGAAGGGGATTTTTCTATGGTGAATACCGACGCGTCTTACAAGTTTTTAAAAGAAGGGATCACGTTCGACGATGTGCTTCTCATCCCTGCAAAAAGTGATTTTCTTCCAAAAGAGGCTGACGTCAGCACGCGTATCGCCTCGTCTGTAAAGCTGAATATCCCTCTCGTGTCCGCGGCTATGGATACGGTCACGGAATCGCGCATGGCAATCGCCATCGCGCGCGAGGGCGGAATCGGGATCATCCACAAAAACATGTCGATAGAGGAGCAGGCCGACGAGATCGATCGCGTCAAACGCTCTGAAAACGGGGTAATAAATGATCCGTTCTTTCTCTCTCCGGATCATACTCTTGAGAATGCCGACGACCTGATGGCAAAATACCGCATATCCGGCGTGCCGATATGCGAGGGGGGCAAGCTTGTCGGCATTATCACGAACCGCGATCTCAAATTTGAAGACAACATGCAGCGCCGCATATCGGAAGTGATGACCCCGTCTGAAAAGCTTATAACCGCCCCGGTGGGTACGACGCTTGCGGATGCAAAAAAGATCCTTGCGCGTCATAAAATAGAGAAACTTCCCCTTGTTGACGATAATTTTGCGCTTAAAGGACTTATAACGATAAAAGATATAGAAAAGGCCGTTCAGTACCCCAACTCTGCGAGAGATGCGCACGGGAGACTGCTTGTCGGCGCGGCGATCGGGGTGACGGGCGACGTTCTCGAACGTGCGCAGGCACTGGTGGCAGCCGGCGCGGACCTTCTGGTGCTCGATTCGGCGCACGGCCATTCTCAGAACATATTAAACTGTCTTGAACTTGTAAAAAAACATCTCGATGTGCCGGTCGTCGCCGGAAATATCGCGACGTCGGATGCGGCGCGCGCGTTTGTAGATGCGGGCGCGGATGCGATAAAAGTCGGCATAGGGCCGGGCTCCATCTGCACGACGCGCGTCGTTGCGGGTATCGGCGTGCCGCAGATAACGGCGATATATGACGTCGCTGTCATCGCGCATAAGTACAATATACCGGTCATCGCAGATGGCGGCATAAAGTATTCCGGCGACCTTGTAAAGGCGATAGCGGCCGGCGCCGACGTCATAATGGCGGGCTCGCTGTTCGCCGGGTGCGATGAAAGCCCCGGAGAAAACGAGATCTATCAGGGGCGCCGATTCAAGGTTTACCGCGGAATGGGCTCTCTCGCGGCAATGGCGAAGGGCAGCAGCGACAGATACTCGCAGTCGGGCGAAAAGAAATTCGTTCCGGAAGGCGTCGAGGGACGCGTCCCCTACAAGGGATCTGTATCAGACATGATCTATCAGCTTATCGGCGGCCTTAAATCCGGTATGGGATACTGCGGGACAAGGACTATCCCGGAACTTCAGGAGAGGGGACAGTTCATCCGCATAACAGGTGCTGGACTTAAGGAGAGTCATCCCCATGACATATATATAACGAAAGAGGCGCCGAACTATACCGTTGATCCGAACTAAAAAAACGAAGATATGAAATGAAAAAGGGAAAACCGCTGATGATCAATCAGCGGTTTTTGCTGTGAAATGTAAGAATTTTGCGCGCAGCGCAGGATTTTTCTTAATAACTTTAACGCCCTTGTCGGTCAACCTCTTTATGCCGGCGACGGCGACGCTAAGACCGCAGAAGGCAAACTTACGGCAGCGCTTGAAGCAGCAGAAACGCAGGCAAAAGGAAATGCACTTGTGCCGAATGAGGAAACACGGTATAGTAGGGATATGGAAGATCGGCGTCGAGCCCTGCGCAAAGGCGAGATGGCAAATGATTTCAGGGACAAGCTGACAAAATCAGAATGGACCGCTTACTATCAAAAACTGAATGAGGCACAGTATAATCCTGATTTCTTTAACGATAAAGATAGGGCGTACATGTACTTAGGCGGGAATAAGATCACCATTGAAATGCAAAAAAACGGCGAATTTTCTATCATATCTATGGAGGCGACAGATAATGCTAAAGCGATTACTTCAAATACAGAAAAGGATGCAGGAAATGGGGTATCCAGTGAGCGTTACAGAAACAGCGATCGGGACAGTAGAAACGGCGAAGAATCAAGAAAAGATGGCGGAGAAAGTAGAAAATCTGTTAGAGAAGAAGCTGACGCCGCGGGAGATGGTGATAGCTCTCCAACCTCTTATAGCAGAGGGATAGGAAATAAACCTGTCCGCTTTTCTATGAAATCTCCTGTTGAAGAAACAGGCCGGTTTATTGCTGTGCATAATATGGGCGAAGAATCGCTGCGCGGCATGATGGAGATCGGCGGTCTGGCCATGCCGAGTATAGCGCTAACGAGAGCAGACGCAGGGCATAATACGTACGGAGATGTCAGCGTCGTATTTGGAAAGGACAGCGTAAATCCGACGGACAGAAGAAACCGCATCTTCAGCGGAGACGCGTACACGCCTTCATTTCCGGAAGTGGGATACAAAATAAACGAGAAGGTATCACGCGAGGCCAGACAGAAGGTCAACACGCTGCTTGACGAGGCAGGCGTGCCTAAAGGTGAACTGCGTCCATCGCTTGACAGCGATAACGGACAAGACATGATTCGGCGCTGGGGCAGCTTTGCCAAAGCTTATAAAAACGACGACGGCATGAAGATCGGATACGCAAAAAAATATCTCGGCACGAATGCCGAGATGTGGGATAAAATAAAAGAAGCCAAAACAGGGCGTTTAATTTCACCCAAGAATCAGCTTCCAAGTGAAGTATCTCACAATAAAGGCAATTTGTCAAGCACAAAAAAAGACAACCAAGATACCCGCTTTTCAACCAAACCCCAAAACCCCGTTGACATAGCAAAAAATACAAAAGTCAATGATGCAGGTGACGACGGAGATATTAATAAAAAAAGTCCGCCGGCTGAAGGAACAGCCGGCGGACGCTTGTTATTATAGATGAGATCAGCAAAAGATTTTAAGGCGGTTTACACTTTAAACAGAAGGTCACAGTATGTCGGCATCGGCCATTTGTCTATGGGAACGACCGTCTCAAGCTTGTCGCCGTCAGCACGCGCTTTGGCCATCGCGGGCCTCATGTGATCTCTGCAGTATTCGGCGCGCGTCTTCATGTTGCAGTCCATGTTTTCGCTTTCCTCGATTATTTTTTCAAGCTCTTCTATATTGTTTTTCAGGCTTGACAGCTTTGCGCATATCCCCCTTACGCTTTGCTCAAGGGCGGTGGTATCTGCACCTATATTGGCGCTTTTTATCGCGTTTAGCGCGCCGGCCTGCTCCATCGCGTATGAAGACGCCGCAGGGAAGATCTCGCGCTTTGCCATATCGACCATCGTGTTTGCTTCGATATGAAGGACCTTAACATAATTTTCAAGGCGTATCTCATATCGAGACTGCATCTCCACGGGGGTCAGCACCCCCATTTTGTCCATCATGGCGATGTTCTGGCTTTTTATAAGCGCGCCGGCCGCCTCGACAGACGACGCGATATTCGGAAGACCGCGTCTGGCCGCCTCTTCCACCCATTCGTCGGAATAGTTGTTGCCGTTGAAAATGATCTTTTTATGTTCTTTGATGATCTTTCTCACGATCTTCATCGTTTCTTCGGCGCTTCCGCCGGTTTTCTCAAGCTTGTCGGCGATCTGCGACAGGGTATATCCGACTATCGCGTTTATTATGGTGTTGCACTCTGCTATAGAATCGGAAGAGCCCGGCATCCTGAATTCGAATTTCTTACCGTCGAACGCGAAGGGCGAGGTGCGGTTTCGGTCGGTCGTGTCGACAGACATCATCGGCATCGTCGCAACGCCCGTTTCGAGAAGACTTTTCTTGCGAGATTTCAAATATCCGCCGCCTTCTATATCCTCGAGCATGTCTGTCAAATAATCGCCGAGATACATCGATATTATCGCGGGCGGCGCCTCATGACCGCCGAGACGGTGATCGTTTCCGGGGCTTGCAACCGTAAGCCTCAAAAGATCAGAATATTCATCGACCGCCCATATGATCGCCGACATAAATGTCAGGAACTGCAGATTTTCTTCGGGCGTTTTGCCCTGAGACAAGAGGTTTCTGCCGGAATCTGTCGCGATTGACCAGTTGTTGTGCTTGCCCGATCCGTTGACGCCCTGGAACGGCTTTTCGTGCATCAGACATACGAGATTGTGCCTTAGCGCGATTTTCGACATGACGTCCATCGTCAGCTGGTTGTGGTCGCTTGCGATGTTGGCCGTCGTGTATATTATGGCAAGCTCATGCTGGGCGGGGGCGACCTCGTTATGCTCGGTCTTTGCGGAGACCCCAAGCTTCCACAATTCTTCATCGACGTCTCTCATAAACGCGAATACACGATCCTTTATATTGCCGTAATAATGATCGTTCATCTCCTGACCTTTTGGCGGTTTTGCGCCGTAAAGCGTTCTCCCGCAGAACAAAAGGTCTTTTCTCTTGAAAAACATGTCCTTGTCTACAAGAAAATATTCCTGTTCCGGTCCGACCATGGTGACAACTTTTTTAACGGTATCGTCTCCAAGCGCGCGCAAAACGCGCACCGCATGCTTTGACAACACTTCCATAGACCGGAGCAGTGGGGTTTTCTGATCGAGCGCGCTTCCATTAAACGAGCAGAACGCCGTCGGGATATAAAGCGTCTCGTCCTTGACAAAAGCCATCGACGTGCAGTCCCATGCGGTATATCCTCTCGCTTCAAATGTTGCCCTCTGCCCGCCTGAGGGGAAGGAGGACGCGTCCGCCTCGCCCTTGACAAGCTCTTTCCCGGAGAACTCCATTATGACTCGTCCGTCGGTCGTCGGAGCAATAAAAGAATTATGTTTTTCGGCGGTATGCCCGTTCATCGGCTGGAACCAGTGTGTAAAATGCGTCGCCCCTTTTTGTATGGCCCAGTCCTTCATCGCGTTTGCGACGACTTCCGCAACGGATGGATCAAGCGGCAGCCCGTCATCGATCGTCTGCCGGAGAAGTTTGTAGGTCGCTTTAGGCAGACGCTCTCTCATGACGACGTCACTGAAAACACTGACACCGTAGATGCTGGATAAAGATACGTTTTCTTTGTTGTTTTCCATTGCCGCATTTCCCTTTCCATATCATATTTGACTTTTTTGTTTTGCCGTTGAAAATCAATTTTCGTTGTATTTTTAAATCAAAAAGCAAGAATCTGATTTTATTCTAATCGTATATTTGTGAAAAGTCAATAATTTATTATCATTTTTTTGTAGTTTCATCCAAAATATTTTAGCAGAGATTTTCAAAAATCCGTTTTTTAAAAAACAATTTGCGATTTTTTGTATTGTTTGCAAAAAGACCTTTACAATTTTTGTTTTTCTGTTATAATTTTATGGCAGACGTTTTGTTTCTCTGCAAATTAAAAACAATATGGGGGCGTAGCTCAGTTGGGAGAGCGTACGGTTCGCATCCGTAAGGTCAAGGGTTCGAATCCCTCCGTCTCCACCAAATGGACATTGCACGAACACCTATTATTTTCGCGGTGGTTTCGCCGTGTTGGTGTGGCTGTAATGTCAACACGAAAACAGAGGGTCAAAGTTTTGCGCCTTGACCCTCTGCTTTTTTATGTCCGTTCTCTTCTTTTATTGCCATTCTTTTGTAATTCAGCTATAATAACAAAGAGGTTTGGAAAGAAAGTAATCCATTTGGTTTTTGCTGAAGGTGATAAAATGAAAATCGAACACATTACTTTACATAACTTCAGAGGTATCATCCATGGAGAGTTTTCACTTCAAAACTATACATTATTGGTAGGAAGTAATAATGCGGGAAAAAGCACAGTGATTGATGCGATTCGCGCTTTTTATGAAAAGGATAGATATCAATATCAAGAGGGGACAGATTTTCCACAAAAAGGATCTTCAGATTTTGAAAGCTGGATTGAAATAATTTTCTCCCTCACTGATTCTGAATATGAAAGCTTAGCTGATATTTATAAATTTCAGCCAAACAAGCTAAGGGTGAAAAAATTCTTCAAAACATCGGAAAAGCTTTCAGATGGAAAGAGCGCAAAGGGCGTTATTGTCGGAATGACTGTCAATGGCGTCTATTCAAACGAGGCATTTTATGGTGCAAAAAACGTTCAGAACGGAAAGCTAGGGAATATTATTTATATCCCAGCAGTAAGCAGAGTCGATGATATTGCAAAAATGTCTGGTCCATCTGCCTTGAGAGATTTAATCTCAAACATTATGAGTGGCGTTGTAGAAGGGAGTGAAACCTACTCGCAATTAGAAGAAAGCGTCGCATTGTTTTCCTCAAATGTCAAAACTGCACAAACTGAAGACTTGCGATCTATTGTGGGCCTAGAGGATGAACTTAATGACATGTTATCCGTGTGGAACACTTCTTTCTCGATGCACTTCCAAACTCCGTCTACTGCAGAAATAATAAAATCTATGATAAGGTGGGAGTTAATTGAGAATTCCCTTGGAAAACCCCAGGAGATTGACAAGTTTGGTTCCGGTTTTCAACGACACTTTATCTATTCTATCATCAAGTTAGCAAATGACTATATGCCGAAAACTGTGAAAAGCAAATCAAAAGAATTCTCTCCAAGAATGAATTTGTTGCTTTTTGAAGAGCCGGAGGCTTTTCTTCATCCACCTCAACAACAGCATTTATGTAGAGACTTGATGTCATTAAGCGGAGGAGATGAATGGCAGGTAATTTTGACAACACACTCAAGCCACTTTGTAAGCAGAAGTGCAGAAATGTTAACATCAATTGTGCACTTAGTGAGAGCGAATGGAATTGTTAACGTCTTTCAAATTGGCTCAAAGGATTGGGAAGAAATCGTAGACTGCAATAAGCTAATTCTTGGAATAGCCGAGAAATATCCAAAACTTGCAGAGCAACTACGTCAGGAGGATCAACGGCCTGAAGTGGAAGCGATCAAATACTTTCTGTGTCTGAATGCAGAACGTGCAGACGCCTTTTTTTCGGTACATACTATTCTTGTTGAAGGGCCGAGTGAAGTTGGTTTAATCAATAAACTAATTGATAATGGTGCGATAAGGAATGCTTCGGGTGTTTGTATTTTTGATTGCCTTGGGAAATATAATGTCCACCGCTTCATGAACTTGTTTGGGAAGTTGGGTATTACCCATTCTGTAATTATTGACGATGATAGTAATAAGAGTGGCGAACAGGGGGAGATACAAAAAGAGATAAATATGTTAATTGAAGCTACCGAAAACCAGTATACCCGAAGAATAGAAAAAATCTCTGGAAATCTCGAACTATTTTTAGGTATCACGGATAAGCTTCGAAGCGATAAAAAAGCACAAGCGATTCTATTTGCATTTGAAAGTGGGGCAATCCAACCAGATAGAATAACTGAACTAGTGGAACTTGTGCAAAGGTGCTTATCATAAAAAATTAATAAAGACCCATATAGCAGGAAACGGAGACAGAAGTAAATTTCTGTCTCCGTTTTGGCATTATTTGTCAACCAAGATGTTATGATTGTCCTTTTCCTTCAACCATTCTTGGAACTCCCTCTGCCCCTGTTCACTTTCATAGTACTTCCGTATCTCCGGAACGAGGAAACGGGCAAAGGAATCTATGATAGCCTGGGGAAGCTCAATGTCATGAGTTTCCTTCTGGATTTCCTTATCGGACATGGTGGGTATCTCCACAATATTTAGTTTTCAAGGTACAGATCAATCGCGTTCTTCCCTTCCTTTCCGCGGCGTATGCCGCTGCTGGATTTCCCGTCGGACCTCCGGCGGGATTTTTGCTATCATCTGCCGGAGCTGTTCGTTCTCCTGTTTGAGCCGCGCTGCCTCCAGCTTCTTGTGAATGCTGTCTTGGTCGGCGACCTTTTCTTTCAGCCCTGTGTTCTCCTGCGTCAGATAGTCAATCGTGGCCTGGTACTTCTTCACCTGACCCAAATGGGCCTCCAGCCGGGGAAAGAACTTGTCCAGCAGGGCGAGGGCTTCCTCTTTCTTCTTCCCTGCATTCATCATGGTGATCTCGGAAATAGCCTGCTCAATGGCCTTCTGCTGCTTGACGAGGCTGACGGACTGCTTGAATAACCATGTGGGAATGTGCTTCCGTCTGGTGACAAGGGCGCTCTCGCCTCGTTTGAGAACGGGAAACGTCTTTTTCATGTGGGCGTGAAACTCGTCCTGCCAGCGGGAGAGCTGCGCCCGGTTGCCCAATATCTCCTTGGCCGACAGCCGCCCGTCCTCCGTGATAGGCGTAAAGCACAGATGCAGGTGAGGCGTCTTTTCGTCCATGTGTATCACGGCGGAGAAGATATTACCCCGGCCTACCTTCTGCTCCATGAAGGCCATCGCTTCGGTGAAGTAGGCTTGGATGTCCTTCTTGCTCCTGCCCTCGAAGAACTCCGGGCTGGCGGTGATAAGGGTGTCCACAAACATGGTGCTGTCTTTCCTTGTCTTGCAGCCCGCCGCTTTGATCCGGCTGTTGATCTCCTGCCGGTATCTCTGCTTGGGCTGGATGATATGAAAGTTGTCCTTGCTTCTCGTCACGTCAATGTCGGGATTGCTGGCGTATTTCTCCTTCGCGCGCTCATGGTGCGCCTCCAAAGCGCCTGCAGGCCCGGCCTTGTGCTTGGTAAACCGTAGAATCGCGTGCTGTGCCATTCTCCTCCTTTCCTGTGGACAAGTAGAAGCCCTTTTTCCGGGGTGGACGATACAAGATACCGCCCACCACGGAATGGCGTCTAAAAACCCTTATAAATACTGTCTTTTTCAGACCCTATTTGTCCACGTCCGACCTCCGTTTCCGCTCGCTTTCGGTCTTTTGCCGCCTGTGTACCTTCTCCGCGCAATCCGGGCAATACCTGGCCCGATTGGACTTGGAGACGAAGGCTTGTCCACACTCGGCGCAATGCTTCACGGTGTCGCTCTGGAAAATCTCCGCTTCCAGTGTCGGATCGCCCGGCAGCACCGCCCAACGGAACCACTTGCAGCAGACCGAATAGGAGATGCTTTGCGGGCAGACGCACGGTTCGCCGTCGTCCAATAATAGGCAGTTGCCATTGTCGTAATTGCAGCAGGCTTTCCGAATCAGGGCGTTGGCCCGCTTGCGCTGCGCGGACGTCATGCGGGGCAGGGAGCCGTCTGTGCCCCGTTCAATGGGTGGCAGATCGTACTTGATAACTTGTCCTCCTTTCCTGTGTTTTCAACCGGTTGTGAGGTAAGTGTACACTGAATAAAGGGCCTGTGCCGTATATCCGAAAGGTGGGAAAGGAGGCTGAAAACCTCGGTATTTCCCCGCTCTCGGAAGTATGGTATAATAGACACAGATAGGAGGGCTTTTACGGACGCAGAAAGGCGGTGATCCCATGATGCTGACGATACAGGAGCGATTGAAGGACTTACGGGTGGAGCGCGGCTTGACGCTGGAACAGCTTGCGGAGCAAACCGGGCTGTCCCGGTCCGCCTTGGGCAGCTATGAATCGGACGAATTCAAGGACATCAGCCACTATGCCCTTGTCAGGCTGGCAAAGTTTTACGGCGTGACCGCCGACTACCTGCTGGGGCTGGCAGAAACAAGAAATCACCCAAACGCCGCGCTTACAGAGCTGCGTTTGAGTGACGTTATGATTGAGTTGTTAAAATCGGGGCAGTTGAATAATGCCCTGCTTTGTGAGTTGGCAACGCATAAAGATTTCGTAAAGCTATTGGCCGATATTGAAATCTATGTGGACGGTATCGCTGCCATGCAGATACATAATCTCAATGCGTGGGTCGACGTGGCGAGAAATGAGATAATAGATAAGTACCAACCGAGGGAATATGAGCAAACGGCCCATATTCTCCAAGCGGCTCATATTCAAGAGGGCGAGTACTTCGTCCAGCGGATACATGACGATATGGACGGCATTATGGAGGACATAAAGGATGCTCATCGCGGAAGGAGCGAAAGCGCTCCGGATATGACCGTAGTGGAGGAATTCAAGCGGGATTTAGATGAGGTGATGAGCTTCAAAGGAAGCCGTTTGGAGCAGTTGATTTTACTTTTCTGCAAGCAAACGAAGCTGCGCTATAATAAGCTAACAGAGGAAGAAAAACAATGGCTCGTTCGTATCGCGCAGAAGTCTGAATTAGTGAAAAGCCATGTGCCACAGCGTGGAAAGAGAAAATAGACACCGAAAAATCGAAAGCGAGGAGGTATTGATATGAAAGTATACAATAGAAGCAGTTTCATATGGGGTGTAGTTTTTCTTTGTGCTTTGCCTCTGTCCGCACTGAAAATCATAAAAGTCGAGTGGTGGCAATGGATTATTGCTCTCGCTTTTTCAGCAAAGTTTTTATATATTGGACTTTCAAATTGAGAGAATGAAGAACAGAACACAATCGCGATATATTATATACGCGGTTTACTCGAACTAGTT